>AACY020294557.1_pt1 | contig 15172 bp, 13 predicted proteins | sample 267378 | NCBI WGS metagenome assembly AACY02 (sample SAMN02954345, study PRJNA13694) | marine metagenome | biome: aquatic; feature: ocean; material: water; isolation source: isolated as part of a large dataset composed predominantly from surface... | reverse complement strand
TGCCGCATCGCCGGCTCGGGGAGCGTTGCCAGGTCGGCCGTGTCGCCATCGACCGAGAGCAGGATCCGGCCCGACTCGATCCGCCCCGGCGAGGCGACCAGTTGGAGGATCGACATTGCCGTCACGCTCTTGCCGCAGCCGCTCTCACCGACCAGGCCGAGCGTGCGGCCGGCGTCGATGGAGAGCGACACACCATCCACCGCCGGCACCCGTCCGGCAGGCGTGTGGAAGGCGGTCACGAGGTCTTCGATGGAGAGCAGAGGCATGGCTGGCCGGTCGCGTCGTGCGGGAATCCTGCCGGGGCTGAAGCCTACAGCAATTCGCTGGCAAGGTCGGCCAGGGCCGACCGCTCCCCCTTCTCCAGCGTGATATGGGCGTAGAGCGGCTGCCCCACCATCCGGTTGATCAGGTAGGAGAGGCCGTTGGAGAGGGTGTCGAGATAGGGCTGGTCGATCTGGCGGATGTCGCCGGTGAAGACGATCTTGGTGCCCTCGCCGGCCCGCGTGATGATCGTCTTGATCTCGTGCGGGGTGAGGTTCTGGGCCTCGTCGACGATGAAGAAGATCTTCTGCAGGCTGCGGCCGCGGATGTAGGCCAGCGGAGTGACGAGCAGTTTCTCCGACTCCCGCATCTCCAGGATCCGCTGGGCCTGCGGGGAGTTGTCGGCAAACTGGTGGCGAATCACCGTTAGGTTGTCATAAAGCGGCTGCATGTAAGGATCGAGCTTGTCGGAAACGTCGCCGGGCAGGTAGCCGAGATCGCGGTTGGACAGCGGCACGATCGGACGTGCCAGGAGAATCTGGCGATACCGCTGCCGGCACTCCAGCGCCGCGGCGAGGGCCAGGAGCGTCTTGCCGGTGCCGGCGGTGCCGGCGAGTGTCACGAGCTTGATCTCGTCGTTGAGCAGGGCAGCCAGGGCGAAGGACTGTTCCGCGTTCCGCGGCGAGATGCCGTAGCTCGTCGCCTTCTCCACCCGCACCAACGCCCGTTCGGCCGGTCGGTAGGTGGCAAGCACCGACTTGCTGCCGTTGCGGAGCACGAAGTTCTCGTGGGCCATCGGCCGTTCGACCAGCGGGCACTCGCCGGCGGGAACCCCACCGGATTCGGTGTAGAAGCGGCTGATCAGATCATCGGCCGCACCCTCGATCACACGCTTGCCGGTGTAGAGCTTGTCGAAGCTCTCCACCTTGTCGGTGGTGTAGTCCTGCGCCGGCAGCCCCAGCGACTTGGCCTTCATCCGCAAGTTGGTGTCCTTGCTCACCAGGATCACCGGCCGCCCCTCGCTGCGGTCGAGCAGGCCCAGAGCCGTGGCCAGGATGCGGTGGTCGGGCGTGTTCTGCAGGAAGGCCTCCCGCAGCCGAGCGTCGTCGCCCCCACCGAGCACCACACGAATCGAACCGAGGCCGGGCCCCAGCGGGCTGCCGTTCTCGGAAAGCACGTCGCCTGTCAGGGCGTCGATCCGCCTGAGAAACTCGCGGGCCTGAAAGTTGATGTCTTCGTTACCCCGCTTGAACTTGTCGAGTTCCTCGAGCACCGTGATCGGAATCGCGACATCGTGCTCCTCGAAGCTGGTGATGCAGCCTGAGTCGTGCAGGATCACGTTGGTGTCGAGAACGAAGAGCTTGGCCGGGCGGGCGGTCATCGCGTGGGGGAGTCCTCGAGTGTCGGGGGTGAATCGCGGGCCGAGCGGGCTGATTGCGGGCTACTTGCGGGCCTCGCGGAGGCGGGGATCCGTGGCCTCCTGGAGGCCCTCGCCGACGAGATTGTAGGAGAGAACGGTCAGAAATATCGCGACCCCCGGAAAGACCACCAGCCACCACATCTGCAGGTTGCTGCGGGCGTCGTTGAGCACGCTGCCCCAGCTCGCCGAAGGCGGCGGTGGCCCGAACCCGAGGAAGGAAAGTGAGCTTTCGATGAGGATCGCCGAGGCGATCCCGAAGGTGATCGGCACGAGCACCGGGGCCAGAGCATTGGGGAGGATGTGCCGCAGCATGATCCGGCCCGGGCCCGCCCCGGTCGCCCGAGCCGCCATCACAAACTCGCTCTGCCGCAGCCGGAGAAACTCCGCCCTGGCCAGCCTGGCGATGCCCGTCCAGCCGGTGAGACCGATGATCGCCATCGTCTTCCAGATCGTCGGCTTCTCCACGAAAGCCACCAGGGCCAGGATCAAAACCAGCGTGGGGATGCACATCACCACCTCGATCAGCCTGCTGGCGAGGATGTCGACCCAGCCGCCGAAATAGCCGGCCACCGCGCCGACGGTGATCCCGATCGTGCCGGCCAGCCCCATCGACACGAAGCCCACCAACAGCGCGATCGTCGTGCCGTGGACCATCTTGGCGAAGACATCCACGCCATACTGATCGGTGCCGAAGAGGTTCTGCCGGCTGGGATGGCCCTCGTCTCGGTAGGGATTGGCCGGCCGGCCCGGCCACTCGTCCTTGCGGACGCTGCGGTAGGGATCCTGGAAGACCAGCGGCCAGATCGCCCAGCTCTCCGGATCCTTTTCGGCGAGATTGGCCGGGTAGGTGCCGCGAAAGCGATCCTTGGCAAAGACCACCGGCTCCAGACGGCGGTCGAAGTAGCCCAGGCAGGGCGCGTAGAGCCGGCCCTTGTAGCGGCAGATGACCGGCTTGGTGCCGGCGATCGCGGGCGCGAAGATCGCCACGATCACCAGCAGCCCGATGAAGCAGAGCCCCGCCATCGCCAGCGGACGGCGGCGAAATCGTCGCCAGGCCTCGGCCCAGAAGCCGTGGGCCCGGCGGCGGGGCCGGGAGGGCTCGGCGGTCGGCGAGGCGACGGTCATTCCACGCTGACCCTCGGATCGACCCAGGCATAGAGCAGGTCGGCCAGCAGCTGGCCGGCGAGCGTGAGCAGGCTGAACATCAAGGTCAGCCCCATGATTGTCGGGTAGTCACGCTCACGAATGCTCTCGAAAAAGAGCCGGCCCATGCCGGGCCAGGTGAAGATCTGCTCGATGATCACCGAGCCGCCAAGCAACGCCGGCAGCGAGAGGCCAAGCAGGGTCACCAGCGGGATCAGGGTGTTGCGGAAGGCGTGGTGCACCAGCACCCGCCAGGGGCCGGCGCCCTTGGCCTTGGCGGTGCGGATGTAGTCCTGCCGCACGACCTCCTGCATCGTGGAGTGGATGAAGCGGCTGTACCAGGCGAGGCTCACGTAGCTCTGGCAGATCACCGGCAGGATCGCGTGGCGGGCGATGTCGGCCGCTCGGGTCGCCCAGCCGGCGTCGGCACCGAGCGAGTCGCTCCGCATCCCAAACAGCGGCAGCTCCCAGGAGGTACCCCGCAGCCAGACCGCGAAGATGATCTGCAGGAACAACGCCGCCACGAAGGTCGGGAAGGAATAGAGCACGTAGAGCCCAAAGCCCACCGCCCGCTCGTCGGGCCGGCCGCTGCGGGCCGAGGCGTAGAGCCCCAGCGGCACCGAAACCGCCCAGGTCACCGCCAGGGCGGTGCCGGAGAGGGCGAGCGTGGGGCCGATCCGCTCCCCGATCAGCGCGGCCACGGGCTGCTTGCGGGAGATGGAACGGCCCAGATCGCCACGGGCCAGATTCCCGAGCCAGGTGAAGTAGGCGACATACCAGGGCTTGTCGAGCCCGTAGGCCCGCTTCATGCGTTCGATGTCGGCGGGATTGAGCTTGCGGCTCGGATCGGTCTGGCCGATGGCCACCGTCAGCGGCGTGCCGGGCATGGCCCGCGCGAGACCGTAGACGATCCAGGTGATCGCGGCGAGCGTCACGAGGGCCAGCAGCAGCCGGCGAATCAGATACGAGACCATGGGCACGCCACCGCGGGCCGGGAGATCCTCGCAGCCGCGGTCACTCCTGCCGCGGCTTCCAGAGGCTGCCGAATCCCGGTGAATAGTGGAAGGGCCCGCGGGGGCTGAAGACGTAGCCCCGCAGGTCCTTGGAAAATCCGTAGAAGCTGTTCCGCCAGTAGAGCCATGTGTAGGGCTGATCGTCGTAGAGGATCTCCTGGATGCGGGCGTACTTCTCGGCCCGCTTGGCCCGGTCGAGCTCGCGGCGGCCCTCGTCGTAGAGCCGGTCGACCTCGGGGTTGGAATAGTTCACGAAGTTGCGGCCGGCTCCCGTTCGCCAGATGTTCTCCGAGGTATCCGGATCGGTGCCGGCGCCCCAGCCGCCGAAATAGGCTTCGAACTTCCGCTCCAGCGTCAGCTGCTGCAGCACGGTCGGCTCCAGCGGCCGCACGTTCACGCGAACCCCGATCCGATCGAGGCTCTGGGCGAGCAGCGTGCAGATCGCCACCGAGAGCGGCTGCTGGGAGGTGAGGATCGAAAACTCGAAAGGCACCAGCCGCCCGTCGAGTTCCTTGTCGCGGATGCCGTCGTTGTCGTGGTCGATCCATCCGGCCTCGTCGAGCAGGGCCTCGGCCTTGTCGAGATCCTGCCGGTAGGGCTCGAGTTTCCGCTTGGGTGACATCCAGCTCGATGAATGAAAGATTCCCGTGGCCGGCTCGTAGAGGCCGTAGCAGAGCTTGTCGAGCATCTCGGCATGGTCAAAGCCGTAGCTCATCGCCCGACGGACCCGGCGGTCGGCGAAGAACGGCGTCTCGATGTTCCATCCGAAGTGGAAGCTGACCCATTCGGTGGCGGTGGCCTTGGTGTTGCGTTGGTAGAAATCCTCGCCGGTCGTCTGGGTCGTCCACTGCTCGGGGTTGAGGATCATCTCGTCGATGTCGCCCCCCTTGAGGGCCAACAGCGAGGTGTTCGGATCCTCAATGATGCGGAAGCGGATCTCCTCGAAGAAGGGCTCCTCGCGAACCTGCTGCCCATCCACGACGCCCCAGTTCTCCCGTCGCCGCAGCAGAATCTGCTGGCCCCGCGACCGCTCCACGATCTCGTAGGGCCCCCCGGAGATCGGGGCATTCTCCAGGGCCACATGCTCCGGGCTGTCCTTGAGGGTGGGGTCGTCCTCCCAGGTCGCTTCGTAGACATGGCGGGGGATGACCGGGAAGTTGATGTTCCAGACGTTGGTGGCGAAGGCCTCCTTGTGAAAGAAGACGATCGTGTGGTCGTCGTAGGCATGCACCCATCGCAGCTGGTCGGTGCCGCTGCGAACCGCCGGCACCGGCACCCGCGGATCCATAATCACCTGAAAGGTGAAGGCCACGTCGTGGGCGGTGATCGGCTCGCCGTCACTCCACACGAGGTCCTTCCTGATCACCACCTTGTCGAGCAGGCCATCGGCACTGGTCTGCCAGGTCTCGACCGTGTCGGAGGTCGCAAACGGCTCGAGCCTCCGATCAAACGAGAAGAGCCCGAATCCCGTCAGCCCGAGCACGTCAAACTCGGCGGTGGAGCTGATCATGATCGGGTTGGTGCTGTTGAGGTCGGTCGTCACATGCCGGACCACGCTCGCCTGGAAGTCGGCCTCGTCTTCGGTCGGCAGCCGGCCGAGGGCGGAGAGAATTTTGGCGTTGTGCTCGGGGGAGTCGTTGGCGAGCTGGAGGGCTTCGGCCACGCTCGCCAGCGGCTCCTCGGCGGCCTGGGCCTCGCGCAGCATCGCCAGGGCGTCCCGCGTTGGCCGGTCGAGCCAGGTGGTCCGGGCGTTGAGTTCCTCGAGAGCCGGAGGGTCGAAGGGCTCGAGCAGTCGCTCGGCGGCCGGAACCGCGACGGCCTCGCTCGGGGGGCTTTCCAGGGCCGCTTCCGGACGAAGGCCCTCGAGCTCGTCGGTCTTTCCGCCGCAGCCGACGAACCCCGACGCTGCCGCAAGCAGGCCGCCGCAAAGCACCACCCGCGACATGCCGGCCTGCCTGCCGCGTCGGCCCTTCATGCCCTGCCTCCTCGAAAAAATTTCCATCTCGCGTGCGATCGTAGGGCCGCCCGTGGCAGCCGGTCAACACGGCGGGCAATTCAGGAGGCAGGTCAGTCGATGCGGTGGCCGAGCTTCTCCCGCTTGGTGGCGAGATACCGCTGGTTGTGGGCGTTGGGCGGCGGCAGGATCGGCACCTGGTCGACCACCTCCAGGTCGAACCCGCCGTAGATGAAGGCGTCGGTCTTCTTGGGATTGTTGGTCAACAGCCGCACCTTCCGCAGACCGAGATCCTTGAGCAGCTGGATTCCGATCCCGTAGTCGCGCGAGTCGGCCTTGTAGCCGAGGGCCAGGTTGGCCTCCACGGTGTCGAGCCCCTTGTCTTGCAGGGCATACGCCTTGATTTTCTCGACCAGCCCGATTCCCCGACCCTCCTGCGGCAGGTAGACGAGCACCCCGGCCCCCTCCCGGGCGATCATGTCGAGGGCCATCTGAAGCTGGTCGCCGCAGTCGCACCGCAGGCTTTCGAGCAGGTCGCCGGTGAAGCAGGAAGAATGCAGCCGCACCAGCGGAGCCTGGGGCCGGGAGAGGTCACCAAGCACCAGCACGATCGGCTGCTGGGTCTCGAACTTCACCCCGTAGGCGATCACGCGAAACTGCCCCCACCGCGTCGGCAGGTCGGCCTCGGCAATCCGCTCCACGAGCTTTTCACGCGCCCGGCGGTGACGGATCAGCTCCTCGATCGAGATGATCTCCAGCCCGTGGGTCTGGGCGAGGGCGAAGAGGTCGTCGTGGCAGGCCCGGTTGCCGGTATCGTCGAGAACTTCGCAGAGCACTCCGGCGGGCGGCAGCCCGGCCATGCGGGCCAGGTCGACCGCGGCCTCGGTGTGGCCCGCCCGCCGCAGCACGCCTCCCTCCTTGGCGACCAGCGGAAAGAGATGGCCGGGCCGGACAAAGTCGGCCGGCCCGCTGGCGGGGTCGAGGATGGCCGCGATCGTGTCGGCCCGTTCTCCGGCGGTGATCCCGGTTCTCGCGGTGCGGTGGTCGACCGGCACGGTGAAGGCGGTGCCCAGCGGGGCGGAGTTCGACTCGACCATCATCGGCAGTTCCAGCCGACGGGCGACATCCGGCAGGATCGGCATGCAGACCTGACCCCGGCCGTGGCGAAGCATGAAGTTGACCTTCGACGTGTCGGCAGCGGAGGCGGCGCAGACGAAATCGCCTTCGTTCTCGCGGTCCTCGGCGTCGACCACGATCACGATCTCTCCGCGGCGGAAGGCCTCCACGGCGGCGTCGATCGAGGAGAAGTTGGCAGCCATCGGCATCCAGCTGGGCCGGAACTCCTGCGGCAGTCGGGCCGGGCCGTCAGCCATCCTGCGGCGACCGCCCTTGCTTTCAGTATAGGATGGCCGGGCGGGCGTCGAGCGACGCCGGCCGGGACCGCCACTGGAAAAACCGGCGGCGGCGGGCCGCGGGATGCGGGATTGTGAGGGTTGCATGCTCGATCGCGAGGAGTTCATCGAGCAGGCCCACTTTTTCAGGGGGTTTGCCGGACGGGTGGCGGAGGGGGCGGCGGCCCAGACGGCCCTCCGGCAGATCGCCGACGAGGTGCTCGCCACCACCAAGCTGCCGCTGGCGATCGACTACCTCGTCAGCGAGCTGAAAATGGTGGGCACGCTCTCCACCGCGATGACGCGGCTGGCCCACTACTTCACCCCCTTCCAGACCTTCGTGATCGCGGCGGCCGAGCAGGAGGGGGGCCGCTTCGACATGCGGATCGCCCTGGCGATTCTCGAACGCGAGGCGGGCTACCGGGCCGACGGGGCCTCTCCGCAGGGCCTCTTTTTCTATCGCTTCGAATGCCTCTCCCGGAACCGGCTCGACTACACCCGCGGCCTCACGGCGATCGCCGACGATCCGGTCTTCGACGAGAGCTGGCGTGATTGGATCGCCGCGGTCGCCCGCCAGGTGGGATTCGTCGATCTCGCCGACATGGTCTACGTGCGGAGCGAAGAATTTTGGCGGCTGGAGGCGAGACAGACCGCCGCGGCCGGGAAGGCCCCCGGCACACCGGATCGCCCGGTGCTCTTCGGGCAGCGGGAGGGTCGCATCGCCCGGGCCAACCGCGGCAAAGATCCGCTCCATTTTTTTGCCGCACTGCAGCGGCAGCTCGGCTACCCGCCGGTGCCCCGGCCCGAGCGGCCCCGGCCTCCGGAGGAGTCGCCCGCCCTGCTTGCCCGTCGGCTCGAACGGCTCGAGATGCGGGTCAAGCTGCTGGAGGAAGAGGCCCGCGGCGGGATCGACTTGAGCCGCTTCGACCCCAAACAATTTCAGGGGCCGTCAGGGCCCGGCTCGCCGCGGCCCTCGGCCGAAGGGCCGGCCGCGCCGGTGGAGTGATGACAACCCTCCGCGACGACGCCCGGGCGATCAGCGCGGCCGCGATCGCTGCCGTGATGCCCGAGCGGCTCCTCGGAACATCGCTCGGCCTGGTCGACGGCAGGCTGCGTTTTCGGGGACGTTCCTGCGAGCCGCCGCTGGTGCCCGGGCGGTTCGGCCGGATCGTGATCGTCGGAGCCGGCAAGGCCGCCGGCGGGATCGCCGTCGGGCTCGAGCAGCTTCTCGAGGACTTCGCGCCGACGGGAATCGTGGCCGTGCCCGAGGGCTGCGGCGGCGGGGGCCGCGGCGTCGAGGTGCGTGAAACGCGGCCCGCCGCGGTCAACCTGCCGACTGCGGCGAGCGTCGCCGCCACGCGGGAGATGCTCGAATTGATCGGCACGCTCGGTCCCGACGACCTCGCGATCGCGGTGATCACCGGGGGTGGCTCGGCCCTGCTGGAGGACCCGCTGCCGGGCGTGACGCTCGAGGAGCAGATGCAGATGATCCGGCAACTCTCGGCTGCCGGTGCCTCGATTGCCGAGGTCAACCGCCGCCGCAGGGCAACCAGCCGCATCAAAGGGGGCGGTCTGGCGAGGGCCTGCCGGGCCGGTCGGCTGCTGGCAGTCGTGCTCTCCGACGTGATCGGCGATGACCTCGAGGTGATCGCCTCGGGGCCCTGCCTGCCCGCGAGGTCCGGGGTCGGGGCGACTGCCGAGCATGCGAAAGGCATGTGGATCACACCGACCGGCTGCCTGGTGCAGCATCTGCTGCTCGGCTCCAACGCCACGGCCGTGGAGGCGGCGGGCGAGGCGGCGGCGGGGCTGGGCTACCGAGTCCGCCTGCGGCATGCCGATCCGGGGAGCCATGAAACAGCCGACGAGGTCGGCCGACGGCTGGCGGCCGAGGGGCTTGCCGCCGCCGATTTGCCGTTGGCGATCATCGAAGGGGGTGAGGCGACTGTGACGGTGCCGCAGGACCACGGCCGCGGCGGCCGCAACCAGCAGACGGCAATCGCGGCGCTCGCCGCGGTGCGTGCCGGTGGCGAGTGGCCGGCGAGCCTGCTCGTTGCAAGCATCGGCACCGACGGGGAGGATGGCCCGACCGATGCCGCCGGGGGCCTGGTCGACGCGGGCGTGGCCGCCGCGACCGCAAGGCTCGGGCTCGATCCGGCCGTGGCGGTCGCCCGCTGCGATGCCCTGCCGCTGCTCGAGGCGACCGGTGGCCTGCTGAGAACCGGACCGACCGGCACCAACGTCGCCGATGTGCGGATCGTGCTCAGGCGGTGAGCGGCCCGCCCCCGGAACGCTCGCGCTCACGCATCAGACATCACAGAGCCTGACCGCCTGCTCCAGGCCGGCGAGCGGATCCCGCGTGGGGATGAACTCCTGGCCCACGAAGCCCCGGTAGCCGACCTCGATCAGCTTTCGCATGATCGCCGGATAGGCGATCTCCTGCTGGTCGTCGAGTTCACCGCGGCCGGGATTGCCGGCGGTGTGGACATGGCCGATGAGCTCGGGGTACTCGCCGATCCGCCGGATCACGTCGCCGTTCATGATCTGCACGTGGTAGATGTCGAAGAGCAGCTTCAGCCGATCCGAGCCGACCCGTCGGACGATCTGGGCGACCTCGTCGATGTCGTCGCCCTGGTAGCCGGGGTGGCCCTTCATGGGATGCGTGTCGTCCCGCGTGTTGAGGTGCTCGAGGCAGATCGTGACACCCTTCTTCTCCGCATGGCCCACGATCTTCTTGAAGCCGGCCACGCAGTTGTCGGCCCCCTCCTCGCGGGTAATCTCGCCGCTGGTGGGATCCTCGGCGTCACGCCACTTGAAGCCGGTAAAGGCGATCACCGCCGGGAATCCCGCCTCGGCCGCCGCGTCGATCGCCTCGGTGGTCCTCGCGATCACCTCCTCGTGATACCGCGGATTGTTGAAGCCCTTCACGAACGGCGCCCCTGGCATGCCGTTGGGCACGATCGCCGAGGTCAGGCCGTGCTTCTTGATCACCGGCCAGGTTTCCGGCGGAGCGAGTTCGACCGAGAGGCAGCCGAGCTGCTTGGCAACCTGGCAGATCTTCTCGATGCCCCACTTCTCGCCGGCGACGTTGAAGCACCAGTAGACGATCGACTGCTTGATGCTTCCGCCGCCCCCCTCCTCCTCGGCCGGCTTGGCCGTGCCCGAGGTGAGCCCGGCGGCGATCGCGCCTCCGGCGAAAAGGCCTCCCGCGGCGAGGCCCTGCAGAATGTCACGGCGAAGGATGCGGTCGGCCATCAGGGGAGACTCCTGCTTGGGGTCTGCGGGAAACGTGCGGGCAGGCGATGATCGCCATCGGGGGAACAAAACCTCCGAGAACTCCCAAGTTATCTGATTTTCATGGCGTTTCCAGGGGGTTTTGGGTAGACCACTGGCGCGGGTGTTTCTCCGCCACCGTCTCACAGGCTCACTTTCCGCCCATGCCCTCACTCAAGCGAATCCTCGTCACCGGCGGGGCCGGCTTCCTCGGCAGCCACCTCTGCGAACGGCTGGTGGACGCGGGCCACGACGTGATCTGCGTCGACAACTTCTTCACCAGTCAGAAGACCAACGTCGCCCACCTGCTCGGCTGCGGCAACTTTGAACTGCTCCGCCACGACATCATCCACCCGATCTGGCTGGAGGTCGACGAGATCTACAACCTCGCCTGCCCGGCGGCTCCCGGCCACTACCAGTTCAATCCGATCAAGACGATGAAGACCTCGGTGATGGGCGCGATCAACGTGCTCGGCATGGCCAAGCGGTGCCGGGCGAAGGTGCTGCAGGCCTCCACCAGCGAGGTCTACGGCGACCCCGAGGTGCATCCACAGCCCGAAAGCTACCGCGGGGCGGTAAACCCGATCGGGCCGCGGGCCTGCTACGACGAGGGCAAGCGGGCCGCGGAGACGCTCTTCATGGACTACCACCGCCACAACGGTGTGAACGTGCGGATCGTGCGAATCTTCAATACCTACGGCCCCCGCATGCATCCCTTCGACGGCCGCGTCGTTTCCAACTTCATCCGCCAGGCGATGGCCGGCGAGCCGATCACGATTTTCGGTGACGGCTCCCAGACACGCAGCTTCTGCTACCGCGACGATCTGGTGGAGGGCATCATCCGCATGATGGACGGGCCCGACGACTTTCCCGGGCCGGTCAACATCGGCAACCCCGGGGAGTTCACGATCCGCCAGCTCGCCGAGATGACCCTCGAGCTGACCGGCTCGCAGTCGCCGCTGATCGAGAAGCCGCTGCCGGTCGACGACCCCGAGCGGCGGCGGCCTGACATCACCCTCGCCAAGGAACGCCTCGGCTGGGAGCCGACCGTGCCCCTCCGCGAGGGGCTCACGAAGACGATCGACTGGTTCAGCTCGGTGAATCTCAACGAATTCCGCGCTCCCACGCCCAACTACACATGACTGCAGCGGCAATGCCCGCCACGATGCCGATGCAGTCAAAGACCCAGTCGAGCGGTTCGGCGGCCCGGCCGAAGGCCGGCTGTGTGGCCTCGTCGATCGCGGCGGCCGCCGCGAGGACGACGAGTATTGCCAGCAGCCCCCGGCCGCCAAGTGGGCCGCGGGCCCGCAGCACCGCGGCAGTCACCAAAAGCCCCAGCAGGCCATAGGCCCCGAAGTGGAGCAGCTTGTCGGGCGGTGGTGAGGGTCCGAGGAAGTCCTCGGGGTTGGGGTAGTGGGTGGCGAAGACGAGCACCACCGCATAGAGGCCGGCGGCAGCGGCAAGGCGGCGTCGCCAGGGGCGGGGCGAAGCCGCGGAGGGGGGAAAATTGCGGTGGGGTGAACCCACAGATCGAGCCTTTCGTGGCGGTGCCGGGCTCGCGAGCCGGCGAAGCACCGCGGCCCGGCAAAATCAGACGGCGGTTGTACGCGAAAAACCCCCGGGAACACATCCTCTTTTTTGCCCTTCGCCGGCGACGCCGATTTCGCTACCGTCCCGCCGCGAATCGGATCCCAGACAGCCCGGACCCCCCAGGAGCCATGCCGAGCCATGGACCGCAACATGGACCGCAAGGAACTCACCGCCGTCGTCCTTGAACTGCTCGAGAAGGAGACAGGCGAGACCTACCCCGACCTCGAGGAATCGACCTCACTGCGGGAGGGCCTCAGCCTCGACAGCCTGGACATGGCCGGCCTGGTGCTCCACATCGAGAGCCATTTTGGGATCCAGATCGAGACCGATCTGCTCGAGCGGATCGGCACCGTCGGCGACCTGCTTTCCATGCTCGAAACCAAGCTCGCCGCGAAGGGCCACGGCGAATCCGGCACGAAGGCGGCCTGAACGGACCGCCGGCACACGTCAACTCGGCTTCAGGGGCGGCAGTGATATCCTCGCGGCAGGCATCCCGACATTCCGCGGTTGGCATCGTGGCCGCCGCCGTGGTCGAGCCATCACTGGCCTCGATCGACTCGCTCCGCCGAGCCGACGACGTGGGGCCGCCACTGCCGCCGCGGTTTCTGCGGCATGCCGACCCGCAGACGGTCGCAGCCGTGCGGGCGGTGCAGCAGGCCGCCGGCCGGCTCACCGAGGATGCCCGCCTTCCCGGGGACTCGCTGGAAGGTCACGGCGTGATCGCGGCCGCGTCCCGCCTCGGGCGACCCGCAGCCGGGCGGGCACTCGACGGCTTCGACTCCAGCGGCGGCATCGCCGTGCCGACCACGATCGTCCCGCAGTGCTCGCTGCATGCGGTGGCAGGCGCGGTGAGCGTGGCCTTCGGGATGCACGGGCCGAACATCGGTATCGGTGGCGGGCCGGGAGCGGTCGCCGAAGGCCTGATCGCGGCGGCCAGCTTCGCATGTGACCCCCGCCCGACCGGCGGCGTGGCCGGCTGGTGGCTCGTCTTCACCGGATGGGAGTGCGAACCGCCGCTCGACGTCGCCGGCACCGCGGCAGCCGATCCGCTGGTGCGGGCAGTGGCCCTTTGCGTCGTTCCTGCCGTGGCAGAGGAGGGGGATTTTTTCGGATCGGTCGCGATCACCCCCAGCGGCGGCGAGGCCCCGCGGGCTGACGCGGCCGGTGATCCACTCGCCGCCCTCGCCGCCGCGGTCCGCGATCGCCGGCCGTGGAGCCTGCCCCTGCCCGGTGGTGGCACCGCGACGATCACTCCCTCCGCAGCACCACGCCGCGCACGGGAGGCTGCATGAGCGACAGGCAACCTTCCGGCTGCGGCGACGCAGCAATCACCGGCATCGGGATGGCCACGCCCCTCGGCCACGACTTCGAGACCGTGGCCGACGCCCTGCTCGCCGGCCGCTCGGGTGTCTGCGAGATCGACCCCTGCGGTGCCACGCGGGAGCCCCGCCAGTTTGCCGCCCCGGTGAAGGCCCTCCCCGATCTCCCGCTCGCCCCGCCCCCGTGCGACCGGCTCGAGCTGCTCTGCACGACCACCGTGATGCGGGCCCTGGCCGACGCGGGCCTCACGCCGGGTGATGGCTGCCGGGTGGGCATCGTGCTCGGGCAGGGGGCGGAGCAGCTCAAGGGCTGGGAGGCCGATTTCCTCGCCGGCGGCCGAACGGTCTTCGAGGGCCCGCACGGACCGACGATCGTGCAGCGGATCGCCTCGCGGCTGGGACTCACCGGCCCGGCGGTGTCGGTGGCCGCCGCCTGCGCCTCAAGCGGCTATGCGATCGCGATGGCCCGGGCCTGGATCGCCACCGGCCTGGTTGATGCGGTGCTCGCCGGCGGCTGCGATGTGATCAGCCCGCTGGGGCTGGCGGCCTTTTACAACCTGCGGGCCCTCTCTCGCCGTGGCGAAGACCCCGAGCGGGCCTCCCGACCCTTCGACCGGGATCGCGACGGCTTCGTGATGGGGGAGGGCGGGGCGGTCTTCGTGCTGGAGTCGCCCGAGCGGGCCCAGGCGCGGGCCGCGACGCCCAGAGGACTCGTCTCGGGAGTGGGCACAAGCAGCGATGCCTCCCACATGGTGGCCCCTTGCGAGGATCCCACCCAGGCCGCCCGGGCGATCGGCCTGGCGATGGCCGATGCCGGCATCACTCCCGAGGAGATCGACTACATCAACGCCCATGCCGCGGGCACGCCGGCGGGCGACGCGGCCGAGGCGGCGGCGATCCGCCTGGCCCTCGGCGAGGCGGCCGATTCGGTGCCCGTGAGTTCCACCAAGGGTCTCTCGGGCCACCTCGTCAGCGGCGCCTCGGCCTTCGAGGTCGTCGCCTGCCTGACCGCCTTTGCCCGCGACGCGATTCCCGCCACGGCCAACCTCGAGCATCCCGACGACCGCTGCCGGCTCGACCATGTCGCCGTCCAAGCCCGGCCGGCGAGGGTCCGCACGGCCGTGAGCAACTCCTTCGGCTTCGGCGGAGCGAATCTCGCGGTTGTCTTGCGGGCCGCCTGAACCGACAGCCAACGAACCGTTTTCCCACGACCGACTTCCCCGTCACCGTTTCCCACGAAAGGAGCCCTCATGCCCGCCACTGACACCACCCCGCCGCTCGCCGCCGCCGATCTTGCCGACCTGCTCGCCCGGCTCGTCGCCGACTGGCACGAGATCGAGCCGGGCCACGCCGAGCAGGGACTCGCCGGCCGTGTCTGCGATGTGCACCGCTTCAACTTCCTGCTCTGGCACGAGGAGGACATCGCCCGCTCGCCAGACGTCAGCGACACGCGGATCGCCGAGGTCAAGCGGGCCATCGACGGCTACAACCAGCGTCGCAACGACGCGATCGAAAAGGCCGACGACTGGCTCGTCGAGGAACTCAGCCGCCGCGGCATCGAGGCGGCCGCCGGGGCCCCCGCCGCAACTGAAACCCCCGGAGCCGCCCTCGACAGGCTCTCGATTCTCGAGCTGCGTCGCTACCACATGAAAGAGCAGCTCGACCGCGAGGATGCCACCCCCGAGCACCGCGAGAAGGTGGCCGGCAAGCTCGTTGTGCTCGACCTCCAGCGGCAGCACCTCGTGGAGTCGATCGATCGACTGCTCGGAGAGATCTTCGAGGGCACGAGGCCCCTGCGGGTGTACCGCCAG
>AACY020563434.1_pt1 | contig 15178 bp, 11 predicted proteins | sample 267378 | NCBI WGS metagenome assembly AACY02 (sample SAMN02954345, study PRJNA13694) | marine metagenome | biome: aquatic; feature: ocean; material: water; isolation source: isolated as part of a large dataset composed predominantly from surface... | reverse complement strand
GCATCAAAGGGATATCGCTGAGTAACGGGATGGTTTTTGGTTTGGTTCGCTTTTCACAAGACAGCACTGATATTTTCGGTTATGTGCAGTATGTACTACCAGGGTCAGATGCTGAAACAAAAGGCGTCAAGCGTGGAGCTATTTTTGCAGAGGTCAACGGCAATCAACTCACCGTTTCCAACTACAGAGAATTGTTATTTAGTAATGCCAGCAGCTATACCATTGGTTTAGCGACGCTCAACAACAACACAATATCAAAAACAGGCAACAGCATTAGCCTAACCAATACCGAACTAACCGAACAAAGTGTTCACTTGTCAAAAGTAATTCAACACGATGGCAAAAAGGTGGGCTATGTGATGTATAACAGCTTTAGCACCGCTCAAGACGATGCCCTAAAAACAACCTTTGCCAATTTGGCCGCAGCAGCTGTAGACGAACTTGTGGTAGATTTGCGCTACAACAGAGGTGGCGCAATATCAACTGCACAACTGCTCGCAGGACTTATTGCAGGAGAACACGCCAACAAGATATTTGGAAAACTCATATACAATGAAAAATTAAGCGCAAATAATGCAGATGTTGACATCACCAATTCAAACATCAACTTGGGGTTATCGCGGGTATTTTTCTTAACCACACAAAACTCAGCTTCAGCCAGCGAAATGACAATCAATGGATTAAAGCCCTATTTAAATGTGGTTCAAATTGGCGATAAAACAGAAGGAAAAGACGTGGGTTCAAATCCTTTTTACGATTATATTGACAACAACAGAACCATAAACCCCAACCACAAGTACCTGTTGCTACCCATCACCTTTAAAAACTACAACAGCGAAGGCGTGGGCGACTATTCCGAAGGCTTACTGCCCAATGTTGCGCTTCCAGAAACCTTATCTAATATGGGGGTGCTTGGCGATGTGGAAGAACCCCTACTTAAGAAAGCATTAGAATACATAAGCGGGCAAACTTCTGGAAGCATATCAATAGATTCCAACAGCATACCCGCATCATTTGTTGCGCTTCAAACCGAAGCCGGGCGGACAATTTATTTTCCTAAAAACTAAAAGGCATAGCGCAGGGCGATGTTTAGGTTACGTCCCAGCGTCGTAAAGCCAAATATCTCGCTGTATTCCACATCAAAAATATTGGTTACAGCTAAACTGGCTGTGGTGTTCCCAATAAAACTTGGAAAGGCAATACGTACATCTACCAAGGCATAGGCATCCAATTTTTCTTGTGCAAAGGCTTGGTTTACATCATAACGTGATCCTATATAACGCCAATGCAATCCCCATTGTGTTTTGGGTGCTGCATAGTTCAGACCAAGGTTGGCTGCATGCTTGGGCAGGCGCAAAGGCGCTTGATCCACCTTTTCGGTAAAGGTGTAGTTGGTGCTGATGTTCCAATTCTTTAGGCTCCAATTGGCCGCTACCTCCACTCCACGTACTTTAAATATCCCTGGACGGTTTTGATATCCCATAAAATTGGATAAAAAGACAAAATCCACAAAATTATCCTCTTCCCGTTGGAAGGCAACCACGGTAATGCGGCTGTTATCGGTCATTTTTTCTACGCCCAACTCAAGGGTTTGGTTTTCTTCGGGCGTTAGCTCCGTGTTTCCATATAGACCACTGTAAAGCTTGTACTGCGAAGGCGCAATAAATGATGTAGCCCAAGAACCAAAAAACTTAAGATAGCCACCAGACGAAAGCGCTGTTACATAAAACGGATTAATTGTAAAGGTTTGGTGACTGCCAAACTCGCTGTGTGCGGAGTTCCGTACACTGGCGTGTAGGGCATAGCCCTTGGCGTGTTGCCACTGCCCACTAACAAAAACCGCAACATTATCATGCGCATAGGTTTCAGAGTCAAAGGCATTCTTAAAACCAGAATCAATGTCTTGGTAAAAAAGACCGCCTAATAGCGTCAGCTCGTCCGATGCGCGGTGACGCCAAGTAAGTTCCGTCGTAAACATAGCTGCTGTGTAATCCGACGGGAACCCGTCTGCATAAGAACGTGAGCTGTCTGTCCAAGAAAACTGCGCTTGAATATTGGAGTTACCCTTAGTGTAGGAAGGCATAAAACCAATCCGTTGTTGTTTGCTTACAAATGAATAATCGGCATCGGCAAAACTGGGAAAGGTGCTGTCGAAGTTGGCATCAAACACATCTCGTTGCAAATAGGCCGACCAAGCCCAAGGGCTGTTGTATTGACTTTGGACACTGAACTGTATGTTTTCTTTTTCAACTGGATCGGTTTCCGTACCCGCTACTGACGACATCCCATCGGATGCTAGTCGTTGCAATGAGCCAGCTAGGGCCACATCGCCAAGTTGATGCTGCACCTCCACAAACTGCTTGCTCACGTCAGAAAGCTTGCCTAATTTTTGGTCAAATGTATTTTGAGTACCCCATTCTTGGGCAACCGTAAGCTTGGTTTTTTGTGTCAGTTCCTTTTTGGTGGTAATGTCTATAACGGCCGTAGCTGCCCCACTTCCGAAAAGGCTACTTGACGCTCCCTTAACCACTTCAATGGTTGCTATTTGGTCTAAAGCTACGAGGCGCAAATCAAAATCCGATTCGATTTGAGAGGGATCACTGACCACCACACCGTCGATGCGGATAAGCACCTGTCGGTTATTACCGCCACGAATAAAATAGGACAGGTTTTGTCCAGGGTGCAGTTGTGCACCCGATATATATATACCGGCGTATTGATTGAGTAATTGCGCTAGCGATATGCCCTTGTTTTTAGCTATCGCTGCTGCGCTGATGTGCACAACGGCCTTGCCGCTGTTTTTTCTAGGTTTCGGAATACGCGTATCCGAAACAACTACTTCGTCCAATTGCTCTTGCGCATGGACGGTACTTATACAAAATAGCATTGCTGCTAATATATATCGCATGTTAAGTTGTTGTACTAATGAACCGATAGTGCTTATCCCGAGCACGCACAGCATGAATCTCTTAGGCAGGTCTCCTGACTCGTACTACTCAACAAACCTTCCCATACGCCGAGGCGGACAGTGGTTGAAGCATTGAGCGTTGCAGTACTTACAGTTGCGGGAACAGCAAAGGCCTTACACCTTTATCCCTTTTCATCTTCGCATGCGGAAGAACCCAAAAGCTACTACAAAGTTAGGGTTTTAACCTTAAAAATAAAGGAGGATTATTGAAAAATATGTACATTTGCAGCATAACAAAATACGATGTCCTTCAACAAAAAAGAACGCGTACTTATCAGCTTTATCATTGTAGCTGTATTGGTGCGTTTATTCCCTCACCCTCCCAATGTTGCACCCATAACGGCTGTGGCACTGTTTGCCGGCACCCACTTTAGTCGCAAGCACTGGGCCATACTCATGCCTATTTTGGCCATGTCGGTGACGGATGTCTTTTTGGGCTTTTCGATGATTACGCCCATTGTCTATTTGGCTTTTGTAGGGGTGACCGCCTTGGGGTTTGTGCTAAAAAAAATGAATATTGGCACAGTACTCCTTAGCAGCCTGCTGTTTTTTGTAGTTACCAACCTTGGCGTCTGGTTTTTATACTACCCGCTTACCCCCGAAGGCTTAATGACTTGCTTTACGCTTGCCCTCCCATTTTTTGGGTATGCTGTTGTGGGAGATTTGTTTTTTAGTGCAGCCTTACTTTTTGGTTACCGCTACGCTGCCAAACGTTTCCAGTTGGCATAAAAGTTGGCTTTAATCTCGAATTGTAGCAGCAATTTATAGCTGAATACGGATACATGAATTCATTTACTTTTGACCCTATCGCATTAAGTGTTCGGGACGTAGCAAAGTCGGTGCGCTTTTATCAGCACGTGTTTGATTTAACGGAAATCGAAAATACCGCAGCTAAGTCCGCCACAAGGTGGTTGTCTTTGGGCGAAGGCAAAGAACTGCACCTCATTCCAAGACCAGAAGCGGACAGGTTGCCTGCCTGCCTGCCTGTGGGGTGGCGGTTTAAGTGCTACCTTCATGCTTACAGGAGCTCCCCTGCTTACTCCTCCGCAGCGGGGCGGTCTAGTGCCGTTACTTGATAGTCCAAGGCGTTTTCTTCACCTGCCAGACGAATGATGTCCTTATCAATCTTTTTAAACTCCTTGGAAGACTCGTTGTACTGGTTTACGACCGTGCCTATGGTTCTGCCCAAGCGGCCGTGTACGTCCTCAAAAGCGTTGAGGTGCTTGCCGAGTTTTTCTACGTTCTTCAAGATGTCCTGAATGGAGTTTTCGATTTTAAGGTTGTGCAGCGCCTTTACCGTTATTTGCAGCATCGGAAACAGGCTCATGGGCGATACAATCATCACCTTTTTTTCGTAAGCATAAGACACCAAGTCACGGGAGTTTATCTGCAAGGTTCCTACCCTACTGTTTAGCAGGTCTTGGTATAGCCCGTCGGCAGGGATAAACATATAGGCATAGTCGGTGGTGGTTTCGTTGGGACGTATGTATTTGGCAGTTTCGTCTATGCGCTTTTTGATATCGCTCTTAAAACTTTGCTCCAAGGCCTTAATCGCCTCGGGGTCGCTGCTTTCCACCATTTTGTTGTAGTTGTCCAAAGAGAATTTGGCATCTATGGGAATGATAAAATCCCCCACCTTGACAATGGCATCCACCATTTCTCCATTGGAAAAACAGTGTTGCATAACAAACAACTCGGGTGGTAAGACGTTAGCCAATAGGTTTTCGAGCTGTATCTCCCCTAAAATACCACGCTGCTTGGAATTGCCCAGTATCTTCTCCAAAGTTTTCATTTGGTTGGCAAAACTCAACACCTGTTCGTTGGTTCCCTTGATTTCAGACAAGGCCTTGGTCACGTCGGTAATGGCTTTTTTGGATTCGGCAAACTGTTGGGTAATGGACTGGTTAGACGAGCGTTGGTAGTCGCTTATGCCCTTGGTGATGTTGTCGAGCTTCTGCTCCAGCTCCACACGGGTTTCTTTGGCATTGGTATCTGTTTCTTTACGAATACCCTGAATCTCATCGCGCAACTGCGCATTGAGTTGCATCAAAAATTCATTGGTCACGCCAGTAGACTGTTTCTTTTGGCCTATAAAATAAAAGACCACCAGTGCTAAGACAACAACAAGTACAGGAATCCATTCCATCAAAAAATGTTTGCTTAAATATACGTGAAATTGAGCAATGAACTACTTACTCAAATACATCTTGCGACGACCATACAATTCGTAAAACTCATCGTCTTTTAGGCTGTCGATAAACAAAATGCTCTCGCCCGTACTCTTCATTTCTGGGCCCAGCGCCTTGTCAACGTTCGGGAATTTGTTAAACGAAAAGACCGGTTGCTTGATGGCAAAGCCTTCTAGCTTGGGTTGAAAATTAAAGTCCTTCACTTTTTTGTCGCCCAGCATCACCTTGGTGGCATAGTTCACATAAGGCTCCTTATACGCCTTGGCGATAAAGGGAACCGTCCGCGACGCACGTGGGTTGGCCTCAATGATGTACACGATATCATCCTTGATGGCAAACTGAATGTTAATCAGTCCAACCGTGTTGAGCGATAGCGCAATTTTTCTGGTGTGATCCTTAATCTGCTGCATCACAAAGTCGCCCAAGTTAAAGGGCGGCAAGGTCGCATTGGAATCGCCCGAGTGGATACCACAGGGTTCTATGTGCTCCATGATGCCGATGATATAAACGTCTTCGCCGTCACAAATGGCATCTGCTTCGGCCTCAATTGCACCGTCTAGGTAGTGGTCCAACAGCAATTTGTTGTTGGGTATTTTATGCAATAAATCCACCACATGCTTGACCAGTTCTTCTTTGTTGATGACAATTTTCATTCCCTGACCACCCAACACATAAGATGGGCGTACCAGTATGGGGAAGTTTAATTCGTCTGCCAAGGCAAGGGCTTCATCGGCAGTTTCAGCCACACCAAATTCTGGATAAGGAATGTTGTTTTTCTTGAGCAGTGTGGAGAAACTTCCACGGTCTTCTGCCAAATCCAAGGATTGGAAACTAGTGCCCATGATTTTAACACCATAGCGCTCCAGCTTCTCGGCCAGCTTTAGGGCTGTTTGCCCACCCAACTGAACAATAACGCCTTCGGGTTTTTCGTGACGAATGATATCGTAGATATGCTCCCAGAAGACAGGTTCGAAGTAAAGCTTGTCGGCCGTGTCAAAGTCGGTAGAAACCGTTTCCGGGTTACAATTGATCATGATGGTTTCATAACCCGCTTCTGCAGCTGCCAATACGCCATGGACGCAACAGTAATCAAATTCAATCCCCTGACCAATTCTGTTCGGTCCAGAGCCCAATACCACCACTTTCTTTTTATCGGTCACCACACTTTCGTTGTGCACATAGGTATCGCCATCTGGCGTTTCCATTGTACTCTCAAAAGTGGAGTAGTAATAAGGGGTCTTGGCCGTAAATTCAGCAGCACAGGTATCCACCAGTTTATAGACACGGTGAATGTTCAGCGCATCGCGTTTGTTGTAAACCTCGCTTTCCAAACAACCCAACATATGGGCAATTTGTCTGTCGCCATAGCCCTTTTGCTTGGCTTCTAACAGCAAAGGCTTTTCAATCGAGTCAATTGTAAAGTTTGAAATTTCTTTCTGCAAGTTGAACAATTCCTCATACTGTTTCAGATACCACATGTCTATCTTGGTGATGTCGTATATCTGACTAAGCGGAATGCCCATCGCAATGGCATCGTAAATCAAAAATACCCGGTCCCAAGAGGCGTGGGTAAGTTTGTCAATAATTTGATTGTAATCGGTATAGCCCTTGCCGTCTGCACCCAGCCCATTTCGCTTGATCTCTAGCGATTGCGTAGCCTTGTGCAAAGCTTCTTGAAACGAACGCCCAATACCCATTACCTCACCAACGGCTTTCATCTGCAAGCCTAGGGTGCGGTCAGAACCTTCAAACTTGTCGAAGTTCCAGCGTGGAATTTTTACAATTACATAATCGAGTGTTGGCTCAAACAAGGCAGAAGTAGACTTGGTGATCTGGTTGTCTAGTTCATCCAGCCTGTAGCCAATGGCGAGTTTGGTAGCCACTTTGGCAATGGGATAACCCGTTGCCTTACTTGCCAATGCCGAGGAACGCGAAACCCGTGGATTAATTTCAATGGCAATAATATCTTCTTTATCGTCTGGACTCACAGCAAACTGCACGTTACAGCCACCTGCAAAGTCACCAATGCTGCGCATCATCTTAATGGCCATATCACGCATTTTCTGAAAGGTCTTATCGGAAAGCGTCATGGCAGGCGCTACGGTAATGGAATCTCCTGTATGGATACCCATAGGATCCATGTTCTCAATAGAACAGATAATTACCACATTGTCGTTGTTATCACGAAGGAGTTCCAGTTCGTATTCTTTCCATCCCATCATGGCTTTGTCAATCATGACTTCGTGTATTGGCGAGATTTCTAAACCGCGTCTTAGCAGTTCTTCAAAGTCTTTTTCGTCATAGACAATAGCGGCTCCAGCTCCACCAAGCGTGTAGGAAGCCCGAATACAAAGAGGAAAACCGAATTCCTGGGCAATTTCTTTTCCTTTAAGAAATGACGTTGCCGTGGCTTGTGGCGCCATAGGAACATCGATTTTTTCCATAAGCTCGCGAAACTTTTCACGGTCCTCGGTAATGTTGATGGCATCGATGTTGACACCAATAAGTTTAACATCGAAGTCTTTCCAAATGCCTTTCTCATCTGCTTCAATACACAAGTTAAGCGCAGTTTGGCCACCCATGGTGGGCAATACAGCGTCAATATGTGGATGTTCCTTCAAAATCTGAATGATGGATTTTGTGGTGAGTGGCAATAAATAAACATGATCGGCCATAGAAGGATCGGTCATGATGGTTGCGGGATTGGAGTTGATGAGTATGGTCTCGATGCCGTCTTCTCTCAGAGAACGAAGCGATTGGGAACCGGAGTAATCAAACTCGCAGGCTTGGCCGATGATGATAGGGCCGGAGCCGATAATTAGGATGCTGTTAAGGTCTTTTGTCTTTGGCATAAATTGCAACTAAATGTTGGTCAAAAATCTCTCGAATATATATAAAAAAAGGTGTTACTGTAACAGTAACACCTTGAAGTTTTAAACGGTTTATTCACTTATTTTTTGTGACGTGGTTCTGATGAGACAGATATCTTTTTACGTCCCTTTGCGCGACGTGCTGCCAATATCTTGCGCCCGGCTGCAGAAGCCATGCGCTCCATGAAGCCGTGTTTGTTACGACGCTTTCTTCTCGAGGGTTGAAATGTTCTTTTCATCAATGTTTTCTTAAGACGGCTGTAAATATACAATAACTCGTATAAGAACAAACAACACTACCGCAGAAATATGTAAGTTTGTTGCCTAAATTGTAACTATGTTTCCAAAATTCATAAAAATTGTACTCGCAATCGCTTCTATAGGATATGCCGTTTACCAATTTATTGAAGGCTATATCGGTAATGGAATTGCGATGATTTTCCTAGCTGGTATTTTTATTTTTCTCTACTACAAGAATGAATTAATCTTACTCTCTTTCCTACGCCTACGCAAGCAAGACTTTGAAGGAACCCAACGCTGGTTGAATAGAATTAAAAAACCTGAATCTGCACTCACCCAAAAGCAACAAGGCTATTTTTATTTTCTACACGGTGTGATAGAAGCACAAAAAAACCTGACCAAAGCAGAGCGTCACTTCAAAAAAGCCATTTCGCTGGGGCTTAATATGAAGCACGATTTGGCTATGGCCAAACTCAGCCTCGCTGGTATCGTGATGCAGAAAAGACGCAAGCGAGAAGCCACATTACTCCTAAACGAAGCTAAAAAATTGGATAAGCAGAACATGCTTGCCGATCAAATCAAGCTGATGCAGCAGCAGTTAAAGAAGATTTAACTAAGCCGGCGTCAAGATAATCTGCGGTAAGTGCTGATTAAACCATTGTGCGCGTGTCATGACCATGACGTGTGTTCCTTTGGGAACTGGGATAAAATCCTTTAAATGCAGGGCTGGGAATACCATGTCATAAGTCCCGTGAATATGTGTCACATTGGGCAGCGGCGTAACTTGACTCCAATTAAAAAGAACTTCCAACGACCAATTCAGGTATTCTGGCGATCGAACAGAAAGGTATTTTTTATTTAAATCCATGCGCTTTCGTGCAGTAGGACCAAAAACAAAGCCCACAAAATCTTCTAAATTGTCAATCCACTGAACAGGGAAAAACTTGTAAGCACTTGTCTTGCGGGTAATGCGCATATGAATGGGAAACTCACGCCAAGTTCGCACGCTTGAAATGATGATAACCTTCCGGCAAAGAAATGATTTTAGACATCTCTTGCACCAATATACCACCAAAAGAAACACCGATTAAAACAGGATTAGGATGAGTCACTTTTTCGCACATACGTTTGGCATAAGACACCAAGGATTCTTGCTGGTTGGGCATAAACCAAGACAACAAATGCACCTCGAAAGGGCTGCTGAGTTTTATGCGTTCAAAAATCTCATTATTAGCAGCCATTCCGGGCATCATGTAGACATGAATGGCAGCACTCTTCTTCATTGCAAACTAAATGTACATAAAATTTTCGTAAATTTGCAGACTAGCAATTCACTAATGGATAAAATCAACGTCACTGACAACGCTTTTTTGCGCCAATTTGAAACAGAAGTTCAAGGTGAGCTTGCCAAAATAGAATACGCACAACAGGAACGCAAAATCTTTCTAACCAAACTCGTGGTTCCAAAAGAAAAATGCCCAAACGATTTTAGCGATGCTTTTATCAAGGAAGTACTGTCTATCATAGCAGAGCGAAACATCAGTATGATGCCAACCAGCCCAGAGATTGTACGTTTTATCCGCAAGAACAAACGCTACAGAAGCATGCTCCCCATTGGCGTACGCATCTAAGTTTGCTAAGCTGTAACCGCCGTGGTTACATCAAAATTTACCAAACCATCATCATCAATTGCAGTCAAGCGTGCGCGCTGAATGGTATTGCATAGCGCCGGATTCCAAAAGGCTTTTACTTTAACATAATTAGGAGTAAATCCGTGGATAAATCCATTCTTGTTTTCAGACTCAAACAACACTTCGTGTTCAGTACCTAATTGGCTTTCATAAAAAGCACGTCGCTTTTTTTGGGACAACCCGCGCAACATCTTACTCCTTTTGGCACGAACCGCTTTAGGAACAACAGCAGGCATACCAGCCGCAAGGGTGTTCTCACGCTCCGAATAAGTAAATACATGAAGGTATGAAACATCAAGTTCGTTGAGAAAATGATAGGTTTCCATAAAATGTTCGTCTGACTCTCCGGGAAACCCTACAATTACATCAACCCCAATGCAAGCGTGGGGCATACGGGCTTTTATCTGCGCCACACGCTTACCGTATAGCTCGCGCTGATACCTCCTGCGCATGGCAGCCAAAATCTCGTTGCTGCCACTTTGTAGCGGTATGTGAAAATGCGGCACAAAACGCTTGGAATCGGCTACAAAATCAATGGTCTCTTGACGCAATAAATTGGGCTCTATAGAAGAAATACGTATGCGCTCCAATCCAGAAACCTCGTCCAAAGTGCTTACTAAATCAAAAAACGTATGGCCGTGTTTTTTTGCGCCAAATTCACCCTTGCCAAAGTCACCAATATTAACCCCCGTTAACACCACCTCTTTGATGTCTTGCGCAGCAATTTCATTTGCTTGCCTAAGGATATTATCAAGTGTATCGCTACGCGAAAAACCACGCGCCAAGGGAATGGTACAGTAGGTGCATTTGTAGTCGCAACCATCTTGAACCTTTAAAAATGCACGTGTGCGTTCGCCAATGGCATAACTCCCAATATACTGCTCCACGGCATCAATAGAGCAAGCGTGAACAGCAGTTTCAGAAGCCGTTTTGCTCTCAACAAAATCCACTACATTAAACTTTTCGTTGGCGCCTAAGACCAAATCTACCCCGTCCAAAGCAGCCAAGGTTTCAGGTTTAAGCTGTGCATAACAGCCTATGGCAACCAGAAAACCATCGGGGTTTTGCTTGAGCGCTTGCTTGACTATGGTTTTGAATTTTTTGTCTGCATTTTCTGTAACCGAACACGTGTTAATAACGTATACATCTGCAGGAGTATCAAAAGCGGTTTCGACGTAGCCTGCTGCCTTAAAAGAACGGGCAATAGTCGATGTTTCTGAAAAATTCAGCTTACATCCCAAAGTGTAAAAAGCTACCGAACCTGTTGAAGACATATTGTCGTTTTTGCAAATATAATCCTATATGATTGAGGTGCAACCTGCCTAGTAGCGGAATTGCTTTGTGGCAGCAAACAAATGCGTCAAAATAGCTTTGTCATCAGCAGACATATCTTGACCACGCCGGGCCATAACCACAGCAGCCGTATTCAGCATCTTGTCCAAATTGTTTTCGGTCATGCCCTGAGAACCACCTCGAGAAAAACTGGGAATAAACGTCCGTGGAAAACCCATGCTAAAAATACTGCAACCAACACCTACAACAGTAGCTGTATTCAGTGGTGTTTGAATAGCCGTTTTGGAGTGATCGCCCATAATAAGCCCACAAAACTGCAAACCAGTGGATATAAATTTTTGTTGGGTGTAGTTCCAAGCACGGGTGTTACCGTAATCGTTTTTAAGGTTTGACGCATCGGTCGCAGCGCCCAAATTACACCACTCCCCTATTGCGGCATTACCCAAAAAACCATCGTGTCCCTTGTTGCTGTTGCCAAGCATCACCACGTTATTGAGCTCGCCACCTGCCTTACAATGGGGTCCAAGACTGGTACCACCATAGATTTTAGCACCCATTTTAATAACACTGTTTTTACCAATATAAATAGGTCCACGAAGCAAAGCGCCTTCCATAACGGTTGCGCCATCGTCCATGATAATGGGCCCATCTTGTGTGTTGTATACTGCTGCAAACGAAGTGACATTTGCGCCAACCAACACTGGATAGTTACCGTGCTGTTGGTTTGTTTCGTTTAGTTTGTTGTTGTGTGTAGCGCTAAAAAAAGAAGCATCTTCAATCAGGAACTCCGCATTTTTGGAGAACAAATCCCACGGATAGCGAACAAGACGTATTTCAGCATCGATGCCAATGGTTTCATATGTTTCCAATGCCGTGTCCGTACTGGAGCTAGCACCACAAAAAGCAATCATGGTACCGTTGTGCATCAGTTTCTGTCCGTCTTTCAAATCGTTTATTGCCGATAGGAGTTCGGGGTTGGGAAGGCATCCCGCCATGACTGCAAGTTCAAAAGAAGGGGTTGATTCTTGAAGGTAGGTTTCTGTTTCAACGACAACCTCAGCATCTAGTGCAAGGGACCATCGCTTGGCTAGCGTCATGCCGCCGAGCAACAAATCAGCAACTGGTCTGGTGTAGACCAAAGGCAGTAAATCAGAACGGTTTGGACCGTCATATAAGCAAATACGCATGTATCAAAGATAGGTGTAAATAAAAAAACCTCCACAAGGAGGTTTTAAATTTGATTCCAATTCAAAATTATTTTTTGAATTTGGCGTATTTGTTCTTGAACTTGTCAATACGTCCAGCCGTATCTACAAGTTTGGATTTACCTGTATAAAATGGGTGTGATGTACGTGAAATTTCAAGTTTAACTAACGGATACTCAACACCATCTACTTCGATTTTCTCCTTAGCATTGGCAGTTGACTTTGTTATAAAGACGTCTTCATTAGACATATCCTTGAATGCCACCAAGCGATAATTGTCGGGATGTATACCTTGTTTCATAATGCGTTTCATTTTAAAGGGGGTGCAAATCTAATTATTTTATCTAAATTTACCATACACTTAACACTTAAAAAACAACATATGGAAACTTCACCAAAATTAGGGACTTATAATTATCGCTATGGTGCCATGGCTGGCGGCATTGGAATCGTATTCAGTATCATGCTTTTCTTCATGGACATGACTTATGATCAATCCCCTGTTATTCAGGCAATCAATATCTTGATACCTGCGTCAATGGCTGTAATGGCAACACTAACATTTAAAAAAGATAATACGGGGCTACTTTCGCTAAAACAAGCCATCAAACTTGGAGTTGGGGTGTTTTTAGTAGCCGCAATTATTGGATTAGCATACTTTACCGTCTTTATCAATTTCATTGAAACCGACTTTATTTCGAATACTGCTGCTATGCAAGCCGATGCACTGCGTGAAGCACAACCAACTATGGATGAGGATATTATCGAAATGCAACAAACCAATACCGAAAAGTATTTCTACATAAGCTATCCTGTCATTTTAATTATAAACGTATTCATCGGGCTTATAGTTGGATTGGTAACCGGCTTATTCACAAAAAAAAGTTAATTGACCAAACATCCAAACTTATCAATTGTCATTCCCTTTTTAGATGAGGAAGCATCGCTTCCGGAACTCTACGCATGGATTGTTCGTGTTTTAGACAAGGCTGAGCTCAGTTTTGAAATTATTTTTATTGACGACGGCAGCACCGACAACGCTTGGGACTGGGTCTCAGCCACTAGTGCGCAAGACAAACGCATTCGCGGTATTCGGTTTTTGCGCAACTACGGCAAGTCGCAAGCGTTGCACGCGGGCTTTTTAGCTTGCACAGGCGAAGTTGTTTGCACCATGGATGCCGATTTACAGGACTCGCCAGAGGAACTTCCTGAACTCTATACATTAATCATAGAGGAGCATTACGACATGATATCAGGGTGGAAAAAGAAAAGGTACGACTCCTACCTTTTTAAAAACCTACCGTCCAAAATATTTAACTGGGCTGCAAGATTAGTGTCAGGCATCAAGCTACATGATTTTAATTGTGGCCTAAAAGCCTACCGTAGTGATGTGGTGAAAACCATTGAAGTGTATGGCGAAATGCACCGCTATATCCCCGTGCTGGCCAAGCAAGCTGGTTTTGGAAAAATCGGAGAGAAAGTAGTACAGCACCAAAAACGCAAGTTTGGTCATTCTAAATTTGGAGCCGACCGCTTTGTCAAGGGTTTTTTAGATTTAATTACCTTGTGGTTCCTGCATCGCTTTGGTAGAAGACCCATGTATTTTTTTGGACTCATTGGCAGCATTATGCTGCTTATGGGCTTTAGTTTCTCTCTATATCTTGGTATAGACAAACTATTTGTCAACCCTACCGGAAGAATGATTGCCCAAAGACCCCAATTCTATGTAGCCCTTACAACCATGATACTCGGAAGCCAGTTCTTTCTAGCTGGATTTTTGGGTGAAATTGTGATTCGAAAAAGAGACCACAAAACCAGGTATAAAATAAAAGAACACTTACCCCCTAACTCTAAAGGGAATATGTAAATTTGTGGCCTAATTATTACCCATGAGTACATCTTTTTTAGCACGCGTCGCTGCCTGGGAACTCCCCCCATTTGACGATGAAACAAGACAAGCTGTGGCCGAATTAAAAAACAACCCCACTGCACTAGAAGATGCTTTTTATAAGGATTTGGCCTTTGGCACAGGCGGCATGCGAGGTATTATGGGCGTAGGTACCAACCGTGTAAACAAGTACACCTTTGGTAAAACAACACAAGGATTAAGCGATTACATAAAGGCGCAGTTTCCAAATGAAACACCTAGCGTGGTAATTGGCTATGATTGCAGACACAACAGCAAGGAACTCGCACAAACCGTGGCTGCCATTTTTTCAGCAAACGACATCAAGGTCTATTTATTCACAGATTTACGGGCCACACCCGAGGTTTCTTTTGCCGTACGTCACCTAAACTGCCACTGTGGTATCGTGCTTACGGCATCCCATAACCCGCCAGAATACAATGGATATAAGGTCTATTGGCAAGATGGCGGGCAAATTGTTCCTCCGCAAGACAACGGCATCATATCGGCCATCAACAATACGGCCTATGAAGCTATTTTGTTTGATGCTAAACCCGCACTTATTACCCCCATCGACCACGCCATAGACGAAGCCTTTCAAGATGCTTCTGTTGCAGTTGGTCGTATTGGAAATGGGAATCGCGAAAAGGTAAAGGTGGTATTTACGCCCTTACACGGCACTTCCGTAACGGCCATTCCACAGGTTCTAGAAAAAGCAGGATATAAGCATGTCTCGATAATCGAAGAACAGGCCAAACCAGACGGTGACTTCCCTACCGTTAAATCGCCAAACCCAGAAGAACCCGAAGCCCTACA
>AACY020564935.1_pt1 | contig 15185 bp, 13 predicted proteins | sample 267378 | NCBI WGS metagenome assembly AACY02 (sample SAMN02954345, study PRJNA13694) | marine metagenome | biome: aquatic; feature: ocean; material: water; isolation source: isolated as part of a large dataset composed predominantly from surface... | reverse complement strand
TGCTTTAAACTCTTTCGGAAGACCGTCAACTGCACATAGAGCAAATTCTTTTGCGATGCTGGCCATGGCACTAGCTGTATTTAGTGCTTTTAATTTTGATTTTTCTAAATATGATTCTGCTTTTTACATCACAATTGTTGTTTCTGGACTTCTTGGAGTTTTAATATCAAGACGAGTTCAGATGACACAGATGCCTGAATTGGTTGGATTATTTAATGGCTTTGGGGGAGGAGCATCTGGTGCAATTGCATATGTTGAGTTATCTAATACTTCCTTACCAATTTCAGATGTTTTCGTAGCAATCTTCTCAATGGTTATTGGAATATTCACTTTTTCTGGAAGTCTTATTGCTGTATTGAAACTCCGTGGCAAATTAAATAACTTCAGTACAAAATTAGGCAACATATTTTCAGTATTTCTTCTTACGATTCTAATAATTCCAGCAGTTTTAGAAATGGACACCTTTCTAAATGAATTCATTATCTTGGTTGCATTAATTGCTGGAGTCATACGAGTTGCTGTTATTGGTGGAGCAGATATGCCAGTTGTCATAGCATTCTTAAACTCGCTATCTGGAATTGCAGCTATGTCAGCAGGGTTTATTGTAAATAGCATTATTTTGATCGTGGCTGGAGCTTTAGTAGGTGCTTCTGGAATTATTCTTACACTACTTATGTGTGCTGCAATGAACCGAACACTTCCAGATGTTCTTAAAGGTGGTTTCGGAACAACAAATATTAACAATGAGTACGCAAAAGATCCAATAAGCACTTCACCAGAAGATGTTGCAATACAGTTGAGTTATGCAGAATCTGTAGTCATTGTTCCTGGATACGGAATGGCAGTAGCTCAAGCGCAGGTAGCAGTAAAAGAATTAACAAATACGTTAAAAGATAAAAATATTGAAGTGAAGTTTGCTATTCATCCAGTTGCAGGAAGAATGCCGGGACATATGAATGTACTTTTAGCTGAAGTAGATATTGACTATGAAGATATGTTTACCTTAGAAGATATAAATTCTGAGTTTTCCTCAACAGATGTTGTATTAGTTTTAGGTGCAAATGATGTAGTTAATCCGCTAGCTAGAACTGATGAAGAATCTCCAATTTATGGAATGCCAATTTTAGATGTAGATTTAGCTAAACAAGTCGTAGTTCTTAAAAGGTCAATGTCGCCAGGCTATGCAGGGATTGCAAACCCATTATTTATTAACGATAATGCAAAGATGTTGTTTGCAGATGCAAAAGAGGGCTTAGAAAATATTATTAAGTCATTTGAACTTGTTTAACAAAAACTTAACAACAAATAATCCCAAAAAAATATGATTCTGAACTTTTAACCAAAATTAAAAACACTGAAAATCGTGCATACGACAAACTTGAACAAATTCTTAAAATTTAATTATCTATTTTAGACTTTTTGCCAAACTCACTACATCTTTCATAGTTTTAACAATTTCATCAGGTTTGTAATACTTTATAAATAATATTTTTCTGGAATTTACAACAGTATCGGATATCCTCAATTTTCTCAAAGTTTTTTGAGCTTCTTCAACTATTCGATCATTTCTTTGAACAAATAAGTCTGTTAGATGCTCATCGTCTCCATCAATTTCACCTTTCCAATTTATTTTTATACCCATATCTAAGCTATTAGGGAAATAAGCATAGAAAGAAACATAGGTTGTAGAAGATTTGCCATGACTTCTTGTATAAACTTCAACTTCACATTTATAACCGTCTAGTTCACCAAAGATTTTTTTCTTTCTTAATATATTTCTTGGAATATCAGTTTGGAAATTTAATATTTCTGCAGATTTTTTTAGTGCTTTATTAATTTTTCTGCTCAAAGTTACAATTAGCCAAATTATTGCAACTACAAAAAGTATTATTCCCATTCCAGACCAGATTGTACCTTCCATTATTTTAAATATTCTTAAATATGTACTTATTAAAAACAGTCATTTTTTCAATCCAACTCTCTTCATAAAAATAATTTACAGATGCTGCAACAGAAGATAATAATGCATTTCCATCTTGTGGGGTAAAGCAATATCCTGTTAAATTATTTTCCTTTACGTGAAGTGAATCCTTTGCAATAATTCCATGGGAAAGCAATCTACCGTGGTAACCGTGATCCCGCCCAAAGGAAAATACCTTATTTGAAGATAATTTCTCAGTAGACATCAAAAATTCACTACTTTCTAAACAACTTAGAGCCTCTTTTAGTTCAGTGTTTTTCTCAAAAGATAGATTAAACCATAATGTATGCATGTATTGAGTTGGTAACTTTATAGCTGAAGAAAATAAATTTAATTCTTTTCCTTCCTGTTTAAATAATTCAAATACATCACGTGCATGATGAGTCCCAAATTCTTGATTATCATGTTTCGTAATTGTTGGGGAGGGAGAGAATGAATCATTCTGAGAAACGTCATTGGCTCTTCTTAAGCATACAAAACGACCTTCATTCAAATTTTTTCCTATGTCAAGAACAAAAGTTTTAAGGATAGACGCAATATTATGGGTATTACAAGAGGCTATTAGATATTTGTTTTGATCATTTGCTAAGACATTGTTATTTATACCCCATGCAAAAAATGGACCAAACCCATGTTCGGAACCCTGAGCTAAAAAACGTTTATCTTTATCTAAATTTGAATAAATTTCATCCCAGTTTTTGTTGCCAGATGGAGTACAGTCAATAATTACTTGGTTTTCTTCATAACTTTTCTCTAAATCTTCAACTTTAAAACCCATAGATTCAAAATCATTTTTTGCTTCCGAAGTGGCAACTAGCTTTGCACCTTTTCTAATCAAAGCTTCTACTTTCCCTTTTTCATCTGAAAGTGGAGTTCTTTTAAAAAACGAGATGTTGTCGATTCCCAGTTTTTCTTTATGCTGAGCAAGAAGACCAATTAGTGGTTCCCCAATTGTTCCAGTGCCAACGACTAATATATTTTTCATCACTATATTAAGATAAGAATATCAAACCTAATGAATAATAAACTCATTTATCAATTTTCCTCCACCAAAACGGAAGGAGATAGATCTATGGTGGATTTGCTTGGAGGCAAGGGAGCAAATTTAGCCGAGATGTCCAATCTTGGAATCAATGTCCCTCCAGGGTTTACAATAACATCAGAGGTTTGTAATTATTTCATAGAGAACAAATCTTTTCCAGATAAATTTGATAAAGAATTAGAAACAGCACTTACTAACTTAGAAAAATTAACAAAAAAGAAATTTAATGATGATAAAACACCTCTCTTATTATCTGTTAGATCGGGAGGAAAAGTATCAATGCCAGGAATGATGGATTCTATTTTAAATATTGGAATTAATGACAAAAATGTAGATGCTTTAGCATCTAACTTTAATGATGAAAGATTTGCTCTTGATTCGTATCGTCGATTAATTCAAATGTATGGAAATGTTGTTCTAGAAATTGAAATGGACAGATTTGAGGCAATTATTGATAATAAAAAAAGGATCGATGGAGTGGAAAATGATAACGATTTTGATTCAGAACAATTGAGTTGGATCATTGATGCTTTTAAAACCACTGTTGAAAGGTTTGGTGGAAACCCTTTTCCACAAGATCCTATTATTCAACTCAAACTGTCAATTGAGGCAGTATTTAAAAGCTGGCTAAACAAACGAGCTGTTACTTATCGAAAAATAAATAATATACCTAACAATTTGGGTACTGCCACCACTGTTCAATCTATGGTTTTTGGAAATTTAAATGAATCTTCAGGAACGGGCGTTGCTTTCACAAGGTTTCCATCTACAGGAAAAAACAAATTGTATGGGGAGTATTTAATGAATGCTCAAGGAGAAGATGTTGTTGCAGGAATAAGGACACCATTTCCGATAGGAAAACATGAAAAGAACACTCAACCTTCTCTTGAGGAAGAAAACCCAGCTCTGTTTAATGATATAAAATTTATTGGTGATAAATTAGAAACTCACTATAAAGATGCACAAGATATTGAGTTTACGATTGAAGATGGAGAATTATTTATTCTTCAAACCAGAAATGCAAAAAGAACAGCACAAGCGAGTGTCAAAATCGCAGTTGATATGCATAATGAAAAAATACTAAGCAAACAAGAAGCTGTCAATATGATTGATGCAGATCAGATTACATCAGTTCTCCACCCACAGTTTGTTGATTCGGTAAGTAAAGAATTGTTTGGAAAAGGTTTAAATGCCTCACCGGGAGCTGCTGTAGGTGAAATAGTTTTTGATGCAGAAAAAGCGGAGATAGAAGCGGCTAGAGGAAAGAAAGTCATTTTAGTTAGAGATGAAACAAGTCCAGAGGACATAAGTGGAATGTTTACATCAGTAGGAATATTGACAACAAAAGGTGGCATGACAAGCCATGCTGCTGTTGTTGCAAGAGGAATGGGCAAACCTTGCATAGTCGGAGCAGAAAATCTCAAAATTGACAAAGATGAAAGAAAAATATCTAATGGTCAAATAACTATTGAAGAAGGTGATTTAATTTCATTAGACGGATCTACGGGTGAGATTTTTCTAGGGGAAGTTGAGCTAGAGTCTGCAAAATTGACAGATGAATTTAATACTTTGATGGCATGGTGTGATGATTTTAAAAAACTTTCAATTCGAGCAAATGCAGAAACAATAAATGATACAGCGAAGTCTTTAGAGTTCGGTGCTGATGGAATTGGTTTATGCAGAACAGAACATATGTTTTTTGAAGGTGAAAGAATACTTCCAATGAGAGAGATGATTATTGCAAACAATAAGCAGGGTAGAAAAAGAGCATTAAATAAAATTATTGATTTTCAAGTAAATGATTTTGTCGAAATATTTAAACTTTTGAAAGAAAAGCCAATAACTGTTCGTTTATTAGATCCACCAATGCATGAATTCTTACCAAAAAGTGAAATCGAAATTGGAGATTTAGCTCGTGCTTTAGGAGTTACGTCCGTTTATGTTTCTGAAGTTTTGGCTAAGATTACCGAAAGTAACCCAATGCTAGGTCATCGAGGTGTTCGTTTAGGATTAAGTTACCCTGAAATTTATAAGATGCAAGTTGAGGCAATTTTTAAAGCTAGTCATGAAATATATCAAAAAGAAAAAATCATTATTAAACCTGAAATAATGATTCCCCTAATAATGAATGCAAATGAATTTACAAAAATGAAAAAAATTATAACCAAAAAAATTGAAAGCTTAAAGAAAGAATCAGACTTCAATTTTGATTACCAGTTAGGAACTATGATTGAGTTACCCAGTGCTGCCTTGAATTCATCGAAAATTGGAGAACATGCAGATTTCTTTTCATATGGGACAAATGATTTAACTCAAACAACCCTTGGCTTATCAAGAGATGACGCAACTAAATTCTTAAATGAATATGTAGAAAAAAATATTTTTGATGTTGATCCTTTTGTATCAATTGATGAAAATACTGTTGGAAAATTAGTTGCTTCATCAGTAGCTGATGGAAAAAAAATAAATAAAGATATCAAAATAGGTGTCTGTGGAGAACATGCTGGTGATCCAAAATCAATCAAATTTTTAAACACTTTAGATATTGATTATATTTCTTGCTCCCCATTTAGAATCCCAACTGCTCGATTAGCTGCTGCACAAGCAGAAATATCTTAATTTTTATTGATTACAAACAAAATTTTCATAGGATATAATTGCATTTATGAGTTATAAAATAATAAATAAAGTTGATCCAATTCTTTATCTAGCTTTATCTGTTGTTGGTTTTATTGTTCCAGAACAAGTTTATAAACTATTTCTACTTAATCCGGACGCAGTCTTATCTTCTACTGAAGCAACTCTGGCAAGGGCTAATGGTGTTGGTGTTACATTCGCTGCACTTTTAATTGTTTTGCTTGGTGGCGAAGAGGAAAATGCTAGACAAATAAATATAGTACGTTATGTTGGCGGATTATTATTAATTGGATTTGCAGTGTTTACAAACTTTAATGGATTTTTGATTTTTGGTGTTACTGAAATTGCACTTGCTCTTTATACTGGGAGACAATTAAGACCATCAACCGGTAGCGAGAGTTACACACCAAACACCGAAGATTAAAAAAAATATTCTAAGTAATTTTTCAATAAGTAACATTAACTTATGAATTTAAAAGATAAAACTTTTCTAATTACTGGCATACTTACTGACAAAAGCATTGCCTTTTCTGCTGCAAAAATTGCATTAGAAAAAGGAGCAACCATCATCGCAACAGGATTTGGAGATGGATTGCGCATAACTCAGAGGGCTGTAAAACGTCTTGATGGGGAAATTGAAGTCTTAGAAATGGACATTCAAAACACTGAACAAGTTCAAGATGTAGCCAAATTTGTAAAAGATAATTATGGAAAAATTGATGGAATTCTACATGCAATAGCTTTTTCACCAACAGAGGCAATGGGTGGTAACTTTTTAAATACAAAAGTTGAAGATGCAACAAAATCTTTTGAAGTATCTGCCTTTTCTTTAAAAACGATTACAAATGAATTTTTATCAGTGTTAAACGAAGGGTCCTCAATTGTTGCTGTAGATTTTGATAATTCTCAAGCTTGGCCAGGATATGATTGGCAAGGTGTTGCGAAATCTTCATTGCAATCTATTGTGAGATACTTGGCTTTCTATGTCGGAAAAAATAGCATAAGAGTAAATGCTGTTGCTTCTGGACCCTTAGCTACAACAGCTGCTAAAAATATTCCTGGGTTTTCTACAATGAATTCTGAATGGAATGATAAAGCACCTTTAGGATGGGATACAAAAAATTCTGAACCAGTCGCAAAAGCCATAAATTTTTTATTATCTGATTACTCAGAAGCCATAACTGGGGAGATAATCCATGTAGATGGTGGAGCTCATGCAATTGGTGGAAGTATGCTAGCTGATTAATTTATTATTGCTTGCTAAACACTAACACAGCATTGTGTCCACCAAACCCAAATGAATTAGACATTACATACTCAATGTTTTTTTCTATTGAATTGTTTGCTGTATAGTTTAAATCACACTCTTCATCGGGATCATTTAAATTAATTGTTGGTGGTATTTGATTATTCTTTAGAGATAACAGTGATGCCATAGCCTCGAAAGCTCCACCTCCACCAAGCAAATGTCCAGTCATAGATTTAGTAGAAGAAATATTAACTTTATATGCATAGTCTTTCATAAGAGACTTAATTGCTAATGTTTCATTAACATCATTAGCTATAGTTGAGGTTCCATGAGCATTAATATAGTCAATCTCTTCTGCATTTATATCTGCATTAGTAATTGCTTGCTCCATCGCTCGTAAAGCACCAACTCCACCTTCTGATGGTGCGGTAATATGATAAGCATCTGTGGAAGATCCATAACCTTCAACAAAACCATAAATTTTTCCATTTCTTTCATTAGCAGACTTTTCACTTTCAAGTATCAATACTGTAGAGCCTTCAGCCATCACGAATCCATCTCTATTTTTATCAAAAGGCTTACAGGCTCTTTGAGGCTCTTCATTTTGTTTGGATAGTGCTTTTATTTGTGCAAAGGCTCCAATTGTCATTGAGGTCGTTCCTGATTCAGTACCTCCAACAAGGACTTTATCAACTATATTTTGCTCAATCATTCTTTTTGCTTCACCAATTGCATTCGCCGATGCTGCGCAAGCAGTTGTAATTGTTAACGATGGGCCTTGTATTCCATACTTGATTGCAACTTGACCTGTACTTGAATTAGGCATTAATTGTGTAATTGCAAGTGGACTTATTCTATTTGAACCTCTTTCATCATATATTCGGACTGCATCTTCAGTAGCTCCAATTCCTCCTATCCCGGTTCCAAATACTATTCCAAATTCTTCTCCTAATGGTTGGTCAATGTCAAATCCAGCATCTCTTAAAGCTTCTTCTGCTGCAAAAATAGATAATTGACCAGATCGATCTAACTTTCTTGCATTTTGTTTTCCCATGTAATTATTTGGATCAAAATCTTTTACTTCTCCTGCAAACGTCACAGGCAAATCTGATGCATCAAATAAAGTAATATAATCAACGCCGGAAACTCCATTTATTAGATTTTTCCATGTAGTTATTACATTATTTCCGAGTGGATTTATTGTTCCTAAACCTGTTACAACTACACGTTGTTTAGTCATGGCTTAAAGTTTTGAGTGCAGCAAGTTTACAGCTTGACCAACTGTTCCAACATCTGTGAGTTCTTCATCATCTATTTCTATCTCAAACTCATCTTCAAATGCCATTACTACTTCAACAATTCCTAATGAGTCGATTTCGAGATCTTCTTCTAGTTTTGCTTCCATAGTTATTTTTTCAGATTCAATACCTAATTCTTCTTCAAAAAGACCTTTAACCTTTTCAAAAACTTCATTTACTTCCATAATTACTCCCACTAAGTTGTTAGACCACCATCAATAGGTATTACTTGTCCTGTTATATATTCTGACTCATCTTTGCATAAAAAAGATACCATGTTTGCAATATCTTCTGGCATACCCATGCGTTTTATTGAAAGTTGTTCTATAATATTTTCTTTATTTTCATCATCTATAAATGATGTCATGTCTGTTTCTATATAACCTGGGGCTACGACATTAGACGTAATATTTCTGCTGCCTACTTCTTTACTAATTGATTTTGATAATCCTATCAAACCTGCCTTTGATGCAGCATAATTTGCCTGGCCTTGATTACCAGATATACCTACAACCGAGGATATAAAAATTAACCTTCCCCATTTATTTTTAATCATCTTTTTTATGGCTCTTTGAGATGTATAGAAATTTCCAGTTAGGTTTGTTTGAATAACATCATTCCACTCATCATCCTTCATTCTTGGTAAAATATTGTCTTTTGTAATTCCTGCATTGTTTACCAAAATGTCGACATGTTTATATGCTTCTTCAATTAAATTAAATGCCTTATCAACTGAATTTCTATCTTCAATATTTAATTGAACAGAAAGACTTTCTCCACCTAATTTTTTTATTTCTTCTACAACTTCGTCAGCCTTATCTTGAGAATTTGAGAAACCTACAACAACTTGATAATTTTTTCCAAGCTCTAAAGCTATAGATTTTCCAATACCTCTTGAAGCACCTGTTACAAAAACTGTTTTCATATTTTGTCTAATTTGTCTGGAACTTGATACTCGATTGCTTTTTTAATTGTGTCGGTTGCAGTTCCATCAAAATCTGGAAGTTTTGCATCTGATTTATTTATTGGAGTTACACGATCTCCTAGTCGAACCGCACAAGCTCCCCAAGCAAGACCAGCGCCGACGGCCGTAAATACTGCAATTTCTCCACCTTTTATCTCACCTTCTTCAAGAGCATCTACAAATGCTGTTGGTATAGATGCCGCCGAGGTATTTCCGTATCGATGAACTTTTTTGATTGTAGTTGCATTAGGAAGTCCAAGTTTTTTTTCAAGTGCTTCAACGATCCTGATATTTGCTTGATGTGGAATAAAAATGTCTACATCGTCTTTTGATAATCCTGATTTTTCAATAGCTTCTGCAGACGCTTGTGCCATAGCTCTAACACCAGATTTAAATATTTCCTGTCCATCAAAAGTCCACCGTACTCTAGCTGCTTCATCAGTTTTAAATCGATCCATTGCTGAACCAAAATTAGGAATTTCTAAGATTTCTAAATTGTCTGAACTTAGGCCATTTGAGAACGAATAAATTTCACCATCTGATTCACTTTTACTTTCTTCAATAACTACTGCACCTGCACCATCACCAAAAAGCACCGCGGTATTTCTATCAGACCAATCAAGTAACCAAGTAATATGCTCTGCCCCTATTACCAAAGCTCTTTTATAAAGATTACTTTCAACGAATGCTTTTCCTTGTTCAAGTGCATATAGAAAACCTGCACAAGCCGCATTTACGTCATAAACTGAGGCATTTACAGCACCAAGTTTTTTTTGAACGTGAGCTGCTGCAGAGGGAACAATACTGTCAGGAGTACATGTAGCCAAGATTACAACATCAATATCTTCTGGATTTAAACCAGCACAGGCTATTGCATGTTTACCGGCAATTTCTGCCATATCTGATGTGTTTACATGGCTAAATCTTCGTTCTTTTACCCCTGTTCTTTGTTGAATCCACTCATCAGAAGTATCAACAAATTTTGACAAATCATCATTAGTCATAATGTTATCGGGCGTACATTTACCCCAACCTGTTATTGCTGATTTCAAAATTTCCCCTTACTTTGATGATTCTAAAGAGTTTATTACCTTTAAATCCTTATATGATATAGACTTTCTGACCATTCCAGCAGTTACATTTCCGGGCCCAATATGACACCACAAATCTGGATCTATATCCTTGTTTACATACTCAATTTGTTGGTTAAATAAGACAGAACTATCTATTTGATTCACAAGATTTTCTTTCAAAGTTGATACTTCAACCTTTTTTGCATCAACGTTCATATAAACAGGGATGTTTCCTTTGGAGATATCAATTTCATTTAAAGTATCTTCAAGTGGTTTTTTTGCAGAGCTTACAATTTCAGTATGAAATGCACCTGCTACTTCGAGCGGAATTACTCTTTTTGCACCAAGTGCTTTGGGGTTTGACTTTAGGTAGTTCATATCATCAATGTATGAACTAATAACTATTTGTGAAGGATCATTAAAATTTGATATCCATATTTGTATTCCTTGATTATTTAATTTTTCTATTTCTTCAATTGTTGTTTCCAGGTCACTTGTTAAAACAGCTGCCATTGTTGTATTAGAGTTTTCTACAGCTTTCTGCATCTCTTCGCCTCTTACTGCAATAACTTTTAATGTATCTTTAAAATCTAAATATCCTGATAGGCATAAAGCTGTATATTCACCAAGAGAATGTCCAATCAGTGCAGCTGGATTGCCTAAATTATTTATTGTTTCTATTCCGTAACAATAAGAGACTGAGAATATGTAAGGTTGAGCAATATTTGTTTTTTTAATGAGCTCAGGGTCTTCAGAATTTATGATATCTTTTAGGCTCCATCCCAACGTTTCTTCGAAAGTATTTATTAATAGTTCATCATACTTTTCAAGAAGCTCATTACCCATTCCTATTTCTTGAGAGCCTTGACCTGGAAACATTCCCACCCACCGCATAATTAATTCTCTTTTTCGGAGATGGCAAATGCAATTGCATTTTCATTTTCATGTGATAGTGATATATGAATATTTGTAATATTCTTTTCCTTTACAGTAGCTGACGCTCTACCAAAAGTATTAATTGTTGGCTTACCTCCGCCCGTAACTTCTATATCTTTCCAACTTATTTCTCTCCATCCTTTTCCTAAAGATTTCATTACCGCTTCTTTAGCTGCGAATCTTGCTCCTAACCTTTTTGATGGATCTGAAAATCTTTTAGCATACTTAATTTCTTGTTCAGTAAAACATCTTTTTAAGAATTTATCTTCAGACTTATTTAACAATCTTTTTACCCTTTTAAGATCAACTTGGTCTACTCCAATTCCATAAATACTCATATCTATCCTATTTCAACCAATATATCGCCCTTATTTACAGGCTGTCCTTTTTTAATATTGAATTCTTTGATAACACCACCAATAGGGGCAGTTACTACATTTTCCATTTTCATAGCTTCAAGAACGAACAGTGAATCACCTTTTTTAACCTTTTTACCTTTCTTTGTCATGGTGTCCATAATTGTTCCTTGCATATCTGCTTTTATGATTCCAGGATTTCTTATATTTCCAGTTAGATCCATACCGATTTTCTTTGGTCTTTGTGGAGCTAATGATGGACTGTCATTATCGTTAAGAGATATATTGACCTTGCTTGGTCTATCAGTAAATGTCTCATCTTCAGAAACATCTTTAATTTCAAAATTTTCTTCCAAAAATTTAACATGAATCTGGCTTTCTTTGAATTCTTTAGTAGATATAACATCGGAAAGCAGAGATATTGTTGTTGGTATCCCTCCAATTATATATTCATCTAAACATCTCTTACCTTTTGAAATTGCTTCTTCTCTAGAAACTCCCCATACAACTAATTTTGAAATTAGATTGTCATAAAAATGTGATATTGATGTACCAGTCTTTACCCAACCATCAACTCTTACACCGTTCCCCATAGGTTCTCTATATTCAGTAATGGTTCCTGGAGTTGGCATAAAATTATTGGTCGGATCTTCTGCATTTATTCTAAATTCTATGCTGTGACCCCTAGCTTCAGTTTTGAAATCTTCTAAAGAATTACCAAGCGCCACTTTAATTTGCTCTTTGACCAGATCAATACCATATCTCATTTCTGTAACGGTATGCTCAACTTGTAATCTTGTATTCATTTCTAAAAAATAAAAATTTTCGTCATTATCAGCTAAAAATTCTACAGTTCCTGCGTTAATATAATTTGATGACTCAGCAATCTTAATCGTTGCTTTTTTTAATTCCTCTCGGCCGAAGTCAGACAACCATATAGGAGGACTTTCTTCGATAAGTTTTTGATTCCTTCTCTGTAGAGAACAATCTCTTTCACCTAAATAGATATGATTTCCGTACTTATCACTTAATATTTGTGTCTCTACATGTCTTGCTGGTTTTATAAACTTTTCGACGTAAATTTGATCTGATCCAAAATATGCTTCACTTTCACGTTTTACAATTTCAAAATTTTCATTTAATTCTTTTTCATTACTGACAATTCTTAACCCCTTCCCACCACCTCCGTGAGCAGCTTTCAGGGCAACTGGATAGCCAAAACTATTTGCATCTTTCAAGGCTTCTCTTTTAGTTCGTGATGGTTTCAATTGTCCTGGAACAGGGATTAAACCAACCTTTGAGATTAATTTTCTAGATTCTATTTTGTCTCCCATTGATTTTATTGTTTCTGGGTTGGGTCCAATCCAAATTACATCTTTTTTTTGAACTGCTTTTGCAAAATCTGCATTTTCTGCCAAAAAGCCATATCCTGGATGAACCATATCTGCTTTTGTTTCCACAACAGCCTTGATCAAATTTTTTAAGTTCCTATAACTGTCAGCTGGAAGAGAACCGCCTAAATAAAATGATTCATCAGCTCGTTTTACATGCAAAGAATCACTATCAATATCTGAATAAACAGCGATTGCATGCATGTCCATTTCTTTTACTGATCGAATAATTCTTAGTGCAATTTCACCACGATTAGCAATTAGTACTCTTTTTTTTGTCATAAATAATTTATTTTAATTTTTGTGCAATCCCTATTGCTAGACTTGCTTTAATCAGATCTCCAATAATAAATGGATAAACACCAATTCCAACTGCTTCAATTGGCGATATATTTAATGTAATCATTAAACCAATTACACCACACGTATATATTGCGAATGTTCCTGTTGCTATACCTATTGTTGGTTTTTGTGACATATTTCCTATTATTTGGGCAGCAATAAAGAAACCAACAATATAACCAATTGTTGGACTTTTTAAAATAGCTAATCCAGCAACACTGCCTGAGAAAAAAGGAAAACCTGCAAGACCTGTAAATAAATAAAAAATCATACTTAATGAACCAAATTTACTTCCAAGAAGCAAGCCTGACAAAATAACTACAAATGTCTGAGCTGTTATTGGAACAGGAGTAAATGGAAGCTCAAATCTTATTTGTGCACTTAAAGCAGTTAATATTGCAAAGCCAAAAGATAATGATAGGTTTCTAAGCAAAGAGCCTTTTTCAACCCAAGAAATAGATATATTTTTAGAGGGGAATGTTTCCATGTTTATCTCCTACGTTTGTTTTATTAACTAATTCTTTGAATGCTTCACTAACAATTTTTCTTGTTTCATTGGGTTTTATTATTTTATCTACTAATCCAAGTTTTGCTGCACTGTCAGGATTGCTAAATTTCTCATTGTATTCATCAACAAATTTCTTCTTAAGCTCTTCAGGGTTATCACTGTCTTTTAATTCTTTTCTATGAATGACATCTACAGCACCCTCAGCACCCATTACAGCAATCTCTGCAGTAGGCCATGCAAAAAGTTTATCTGCCCCTAAACCCATCGAATCCATAACAATGTAAGCACCTCCATATGCTTTACGTATAACTACACAAACTCTTGGAACAGTGGCTTCTGAATAAGCATAAAGAAGTTTTGCCCCGCTTCTAATAATTCCTCCATGTTCTTGCTCAACACCAGGCAAGAATCCTGGTACATCAACGAGTGTTAAAAGAGGAATATTAAATGCATCACAGAATCTAACAAATCTTGAGGCCTTTATAGATGAATTAATATCTAATACTCCTGCAAGCTCCATAGGTTGATTTGCAATGACGCCAATAGTATTTCCATTTATTCTTACAAATGAAGTAATGATATTTAATGCATAGTTTGCATGTACTGGGTACTGTTCTCCATCATCAACAATAGAATTAATTACTTCATTCATATCGTACGGTTGGTTTCTGTGTTCTGGAATTAAGGTTTCTAGAGAGTCTACATTTCTTAATGGGTCATCTTCAGTTATAAAAGTTGGGGGCTTTTGGTCTGATGACTGCGGAAAAAAACTAAGTAGGTATCTTACTTCTTCAAAAGCTTGTTCTTCTGTTTCACATACCTGATGACTTACTCCTGATTGGGTCCCATGTGCTTCGACACCTCCAAGTTCTTCGTAACTTACTTCTTCTCCGGTCACTGTTTTAACAACATTAGGACCAGTTACATATAATTGTCCTATATCTTTTACCTGAAAAATAAAATCCGTTAAGGCTGGACTGTAAACGGCACCGCCAGCTGACGGACCAACAATTACAGATATTTGAGGAATTTTTCCAGATGCTTCGACATTTTTTCTGAAAATCTGAGCATAACCGTATAGAGATGAAATACCTTCTTGAATTCTTGCACCACCTGAATCTTTGATTCCAATTACTGGAGCCTTTGCTTCAAGAGCTAAATCCATTATTCTTAGAATTTTTTTTGCAACTATTTCTCCAAGGCTTCCACCCATTACAGAAAAGTCTTCTGAGAAAACAAAAACAGGTCTTCCATGAATTGTTCCAGATCCTGTTACTACCGCTTCGCCATCGGGATTTTCTTCTGATACAACATTTTCATCAATTTCAGAAAATGAACCCTCATCTAAAAGAAGATGAATCCTTTCATATGCAGTTAATTTTCCTTTAGGATGCTGAATTTTTTTTGC
>AACY020536876.1_pt1 | contig 15199 bp, 13 predicted proteins | sample 267378 | NCBI WGS metagenome assembly AACY02 (sample SAMN02954345, study PRJNA13694) | marine metagenome | biome: aquatic; feature: ocean; material: water; isolation source: isolated as part of a large dataset composed predominantly from surface... | reverse complement strand
GCGTCGTCAGCCGGGACGTACAGCCAACTGCGCGGGATCATCCGATCGAGTCACGCCCGGAAATCAACGACTTGGCGATGATCATCCTCAAGATGTCGTTGGTGCCTTCACCGATCGCCATGAGCGGGGCATCGCGGTACAACCTCTCCACGACATATTCGGTGGAGTAGCCGTAACCACCGTGGATGCGCATGGCCTCCAACGATGCGTTGATGGCAACCTCGGATGCGAAGTACTTCGCCATGCCCGACTGCATGTCGGCACGCTTGCCTGCGGCCTGCTCGGATGCCGCCCAGTAGGTCAGGAGCCGCGCAGCCTGGAGGTTCGTGGCGATGTCAGCCAACTTCAACTGGATGGCTTGGAAGTCGCTGATCGGCTGACCGAACGCGGTGCGATCACGGCTGTAATCCAATGCCGCGTCATAGGCGGCCTGCGCGATGCCCACGGCGCGGGCTGCGATGTTGATTCGGCCGGATTCGAGCGCCGGAAGCGCCTGTTGCATGCCGCGCCCCTCGATGCCACCGAGCAGGTTCTCGACCGGGACTCGGGCGTTGTCGATGACGACCTCGCAGGATTCGGGTCCCTTGTAGCCGAGCTTGCCGATATCGCGCAGGACCTCGTACCCGGGGGTATCGGCCTCGATCAGCAGGATGCTCATGCCCTTGTGGCGGGGGTCGGCGTCGGGATCGGTCTTGACCATCACCGGCAGTGGATCGGCATGTCGGGCGTTCGTGATCCACGTCTTGCGGCCGTTGACGACGTAGTGGTCGCCATCACGGATGGCAGTGGTGCGGATGCCCTGCAGATCTGATCCAGCGTCGGGCTCGGTGAGTCCAACGCCCGTGCGACGCTCGCCGGTGGCTAATGCGGGTAGGTATTTCGCCTTCTGCTCGTCGGTGCCGAATTTCGCGATCATCCAGCACGACAGCGAGTGGCTGCCGAGGGTGCCGGCGATCCCCATCCAGCCGCGGGCGATTTCTTCGAACACGATGGCGAAGGACACCGCGTCGAGATCGAGGCCGCCGTATTCCTCGGGGATGGTCATGCCGAACAGGCCCATGTCCTTGAGCTTGTCGACGATCTCGGTCGGGTATTCCCCGCTGCGTTCCATCTCGCTTGCGACGGGCTTGATCTCCTTGTCGACGAACTCCCGCATCGTGCGCTGGAAGTCCCGCTGCTCCTCGTTGAGTTCGAAGTCCATGGCTCATCGCTCCCGTCGTGATCAGGTAGTGAGTTGTGCTCGGGTGTGTTGTTGTGCTCAGGCGGATGGTGCGGTGACAGATCCGAAGGCGGATTCCTCGGTGAGGTCGTCTATTTTCGCGTCGTCGTATCCGAGGACATCGCGCAGGATGTCCTCGCGGTGCTCGTCGAAGTGAGGTGCTCTGCGGTGTGGTTCATTTCGACGTCCGACTCGGAGCGCTGACGCGACTGATCGCACATCACCTAAAGCCGGAGTCGTAGTTTCGACGATGAGTTCGCGGGCGATGGTGTGGTTGTCGGTGAGCGCCTCGGCGACCGACTGGACGGCACCGCAGGGCACCGTGGCACCGCGCAGCAGATCCACCCATTCCACGACGGTGCGCGTGGCGAAGATGTCATCGAGGATCGCCAAGAGTTCCACCGAGTTCTCGAAACGGTGGGCGAAGGTGTCGAAGCGCGGATCGACCGCGAGCTCGGGGTGACCGATGGCCTCGGCGAGACGCACCCAGAATTTCTCCTTCGCACAGCCGACGACGAACCAGCCGTCGGATGCCTGGAACGCCTGGAACGGAACCAGCGATGGGTGAGCACTGTTGCGGGTGCGTTGCGGCTCGTAGTTCGCACTCAGGTGCCAGGTCGCGACATAGGACAGCATGCCGATCGCGGTGTCATACAGGCTCAGGTCACAATCCATGCCCACACCGTCACGACGGGCTGCGATGACCCCGGCGAGGATCGAACCGGTCGCGACGAGACCACCGGAGAAGTCGACGAGGGAAAGGCCGGTCTTAGTCGGTGCACCATCGGGATCACCGGTCAGGGACATCCATCCACCGAGGGCCTGCAGCATGTAGTCGTAGCCGGGGTCTTTCGCACGCGGGCCATCCATGCCATAGCCGGATAGCGAGCAGCACACGATCGCCGGGTTGATGTGCTTGAGGTCGTCGTAGGTGATCTTGATCTTCGCCGGAACATCCCCGCGGAGGTTGGAGAAGACCGCATCGCTGACCCGCACCAGATCCTCGAATACCGCTCTTCCGGCGGGGGTATTCATGTCGAGTTTCACGCTCTTCTTGTTGCGGTTGAACGTTTCGAAGAATAGCGAGGTGTCATCGGCCTGGTAGGGCGGCACGTGTCGACCGACGTCGCCCCCCACCGATGGATCCTCGATTTTGATGACCTCCGCACCGAGATCGGCAAGGTGCAAGGTCGCGAACGGCCCTGCCCCGTACTGCTCGATCGAGATGATCCGGATTCCATCCAGCGGCGCCATGGGTCTCCTTCCGAGTTCCCCCGAAGAATAATTGTCCGAACTTTAGTTGGCAACCTCGCCGGAGGATGCGGCGAGGTCCAGATAGGTCAGATGGACTGCCTGCAGGTGCTCGCGCATGGCCGCTTCCGCACCACGCGAGTCGCCCGCTTCGATCAGCGCGGTGATGTGCTCATGTTCGCGCTCGATGCGACGCCAGTGACCTCGCCGTCCCGTGCGCCGATCGAAGCGGGTGATCAGCAGCTCATAGACCGGCAGTGCGAGTGCGGGCAGGAGCGGGTTGCCGCTGAGGCGGAGCACCGCTCGATGCCACTCCCAGTTCATCTCATCCCGTTGTGGTGATGTGGCCGAGACCTGCAGAGCGCGCAGCTGTTCCACCGGTCCGGGCTCATGCCGCGCTGCAGCCAGGGCCGCAGCGAAAGGTTCGATCACCTGACGAACTTCGACCAAATCCGACAGCACGATGCTGTCGTGCGTGAGAAGGACTCCCACTGAAGTCCGGAGGTAGTCCGAAATCCTTTCCGGATCGATCCGGGCGACGAATGTGCCGCCGGTGCGTCCCCGCACGGTCTCGACGAGATCCTGGCTCGCTAGCAAGCGCAATGCTTCTCGCACGGTTCCGCGGCTGACTCGGTATTGCTCGGCCAGTTCGTTTTCGACGAGCCGATCACCGGGAGAGAGTTCGCCGGTGATGATCGCCGACTTGATGCCGCTGGCAAGACGTTGGTATTCCGTGCCGACAGCAGAAGGTTCCGCCATGTGACCTCACCTCCATCACGAGCATCGAGCCGGCTATTTCACGGGCTACATCGCACATCATGCCGTGGTGATCATGCCTCCAGTTCCGGATGCCTGTCATCACTCGTCGGCGGCACGACGTCGTGCGTTCGCGCCATTCGACCCACGATGCGAAGGCCATAGCCGACCGATGGGCCGATCATCAGGGCGAACATGACCGTGCCGAGACCGACCGTCCCGCCGAGTAGCCACCCTGCGGCGAGGACCAGTACCTCGATGGACAACCGAACAGGTGTGACCGCGATCCCGGTGCGTTCATGAAGACCGGTCATCAGACCATCGCGAGGTCCGGGTCCGAGGTTCGTCGTCAGGTAGAGACCACTGCCCAACCCGATGGAGGCGATACCGGCAAGCACCAGAACGATCTGCCATCCGAGTCCGGTCGGTGTCGGCAGGATCTCGATCATCACCTGCAGGGCGAGTGCGACCACGACCGCGTTGGCGATGGTGCCCAGGCCGGGGCGTTCGCGCAGCGGGAGCCACAGCGCGAGCACGATGAGACTGGTGACCAGCGTGGTTGCACCGATCGGTAGTGCCGTCCGCGCCGATAAGCCCTCGGCGAATACCGTCCACGGGCTGACTCCGATGCCGGCGTTGACCAGCATCGCCTCACCGGATCCGAACAGCCACAGTCCGGAAATGAGTACGACAAGCGTCGAGGGTCGGGCCCGCCAACGATGATCCGATCGCCACCGCGTGAGCGGAATGCTGCGGGAGGGGATGAGGTGGGCGAGCCGGAATCGGCTCACTCGATCACCGCGCGGCGCGGGCCGATGCCCCAGGCGAGGTAGTTCCACCCCCAGTCGGCGATGACGCTGACCCGGTTGCGTCCACCAGCGAGGTAGCCCACGTGCAGACCCAGCCACGCCAACCATGCCGCCGTGCCGTGCAGGCGCCAGCCCTGCGGTGTCTCTGCGACCGCGCGGCGGCGACCGATGGTGGCCATTTGGCCCTTATCGGTGTAGGAGAATGGGCTGAGCGGCTTGCCATCGATCGCCTCGCCGATTGTCACCGCGATATGGCGACCCATTTGCATTGCGACGGGTGCGACCATCGGCAGGATGGCGCCATCGTCGTCGAAAGCGGCCGAGTCCCCGGCGACCCACACGTTGTCGCTGCCGCGCATGCGCAGGAACTCGTCGACCATAAGGCGGCGTCCTGGTCCGGTGACACCGATCTCACCGAGTTTCTCGGGTGCTGCGACACCGGCGGCCCACACGACGGTCCCGGCGGGCAGTACCTCTCCGGTCTTCAGGTGCACATCGCGTTCGTACATCCGGTCTACCGCGGAATCGAGTTTGACGTCGACGCCGAGTTGGCCGAGTTCGGTGCGGGCATGCTCGCTGGATTCCGGACTGAACGGCATCAGCAGACGCGATGCCGCCTCAACGAGAGTGACCGATGCGTAATCGGCGATCGTCGGGTACTCCCGGTGCATGCTGCGCTGAAGTTCCGCGACCGCACCCGCGACCTCGACCCCGGTCGGCCCACCGCCGACGACGACGATGCGCAATGCCTCGCGCGGCAACCGACCTTCCTGCACATCCTCATACGTCCCGAACAACCGCTGCTTGATCGCACGCGCATCGGCGATCGACTTCATCTGCAACGCGTGCTGTTCGACACCGGGAATCCCGAAGGTGGTTCCTACGCTTCCCGTGGCGATCACCAGATGATCGAAGTCGATGTCTTGTCCGTCGGCCAACCGGACCCGATTGCGTTCGGTGTCCATCCGCACGACTTCGCCACGGATGAACGTGACACCGGGAAGTGCCGCACGCACGGGGTAGGCGATGTCGTCCTCAGGCAGACCACCGGTGGCAACCTGATAGAGCAGGGGCGAGAACAGTTGGTAGGGGTGCTTGTCGATCAGGATGGCTTCGATCTGCGGATTACGGCGCATCGCCTTGACCGCCGCGAGCCCGGCGAAACCGGCCCCGATGACAACAACCCTCGTCTTCATGGGCTTCATCCTCCCACGCCCCACCCTGGAGTAGCGTCGCCATCATGAGGCACACCATGGCGCAGCGCACGGTGGGTGAACGGCAGGTGTCGGTGATGGGGCTGGGCTGCATGCCCGTGTCGTTTCCCGAGCACGCCACGGATCCCGAGCGTGGGATCGCTGTCATCCACCGAGCCCTCGACCTCGGCATCACGCTTCTGGACACCGCCGATATCTATGCACCGTCGTGGGACACGATGGGCCACAACGAGCGCGTGGTGGGTGAGGCCCTGCGCAGCTACGCCGGTCCTGCGGATGTGAGTGAGGTCCTCGTGGCTTCCAAGGGAGGCATCACGCGTTCACCGGGTGAGGTCTGGGGACGGGACGCCAGCCGGGACGGTCTGGTGGCAGCGGCGGAGGCCAGTTGCGAGGCCCTCGGTGTCGACGTCATCGACCTGTATCAACTGCATCGACCCGATCCCGCGCTGACCTACGCCGAACAAGTGCGCTCACTGGCTGCCGTCCGTGACGCGGGGCTGACGCGCATGATCGGGTTGTCGAATGCCACCCTGCCCGAGTTGCAGGTGGCCCTCGACGAGGTTGGTGGTCCTGCTGATGGCGGCATCGTGTCCGTGCAGAACGAGTTCTCTCCCAGGTTCCGCGGTGATGCGGAGGTGCTCGAGGTGTGCACCGAGTGGGGAATCGCTTTCCTGCCGTGGTCTCCCCTGGGTGGCGCCGAGCAGGCAAGCACGATCGGAGACCGCTATGCGGTGTTCGCCGAGGTCGGCCGCGAGGTCGAGGCGACAACGCACGAGGTGGTCCTGGCCTGGCTGACCGGGCTATCGCCGGTCATGATCCCCATCCCCGGAGCCTCGCGGCCGGCGACGGTCGATTCGATCGTTCGGGCGGCGGCTGTGCAACTCACCGATGAGCAGGTGCAGCGCCTCTCGGCCAGCGTCCCTGAGGCCACGTCGATGTACCCCGAGGACCAGCCGAGGCCCCGACTACGCTGAACCCAGGTTTGGTCCTTCATCTCACCCCAGGAGCATCCATGTACACCATCGACCACTGGATTTCCGGCGCCCGCGTGCGGTCCACCTCGGGACGGATGGGGCCGGTCTTCCAACCGGCGACCGGTGAGCAGCAGGGGCAGGTCGGCCTCGCGTCGGTCGAGGAGATCGATGCCGCCGTTTCGGCAGCCAGCGAGGCTTTCGCCTCCTGGCGGTCATCGTCACTGTCGACGCGTGCGGACATCCTGTTCCGCTTCCGCCAGATCGTGGATTCCCGCCGCGACGAGATCGTGCAGTTGATCTCATCCGAACACGGCAAGGTGCCCTCCGACGCCGCCGGTGAATTGGCCCGGGGTATTGAGAACATCGAATTCGCCTGCGGCATTCCACAGATGCTGAAGGGCTCGTATTCGGAGCAGGTGTCCGGTGGGGTGGATGTGTATTCGCTGCGACAACCACTCGGTGTCGTCGCGGGCATCACGCCGTTCAACTTCCCGGCGATGGTGCCGATGTGGATGTTCGCTAACGCGATCGCCTGCGGCAACACCTTCGTCCTCAAGCCCAGCGAGAAGGATCCCTCGACGTCGATGCTCATCGCGGAGATGTTCGCCGAGGCTGGTTTGCCTGAGGGCGTATTCAACGTCGTGCATGGCGATAAAGTCGCCGTCGACCGGATTCTGGAGCATCCGGGGATCAGCGCGGTGAGCTTCGTCGGGTCAACCCCGATTGCGCGGTACATCTATTCCACCGGAACTGCGAATGGCAAGCGGGTGCAGGCGCTCGGTGGAGCGAAGAACCACATGGTCGTCCTACCCGATGCCGACATCGAGATGGCTGCCGACGCTGCGGTGAGCGCCGGATATGGCTCAGCGGGTGAACGGTGCATGGCGATCTCCGTCGTCGTCGCCGTCGGTGAGGTTGCCGATCCGCTCGTCGAGGCGATCAAGGCGCGGCTACCTCAGGTGAAGGTCGGTCCGGGCACCGATCCCGAAGCGATGATGGGCCCGCTGGTCACCGGTGAGCATCGCGACAAGGTCGCCAGCTATCTCGAGGGTGCGCCTAACGAGGGTGCACGAGTGATCGTCGATGGGCGCGATGCCGATCTACCGGATAAGGGGTTCTTCCTCGGGGTCTCGCTCGTCGATGAGGTCAAGCCGGGCATGCGCGTCTATGACGATGAGATCTTCGGCCCGGTGCTGTCGGTGGTGCGGGTGGACACCTACGAGGATGCTGTGCGGTTGATCAACGACCACCCCTATGGCAACGGCACCGCGATCTTCACCCGCGATGGTGGTGCGGCTCGGGCCTTCCAGTTCGACATCCAGGTCGGCATGGTGGGTATCAATGTGCCGATCCCCGTCCCGGTGTCGTACTACTCCTTCGGTGGCTGGAAGGCCTCGCTGTTCGGGGACGCCAATATGTATGGCCCGGCCGGAGTCGACTTCTACACCCGCACCAAGACGGTGACCTCACGCTGGCCGGACCCGGCCACCTCGAAGGTCGACCTCGGATTCCCGCAGACGAAGTAGTCACGATCGCAGCCTTTTTCGCAGCGGCACCGGTCGACATGATCGCCGCTTCCGTGTGATGCTCTGACCGTGGTGACTGCAGGGTCGAGGTCGGCGGTGGTAGCGGCGGTTGCCGTGGCGCTGATCTGTGCGGGCCTGGTCCTGGCATTGGGAGTGGCGTCGTTGTCGACGCAGGAGTCCGAAGCCGTGGATGATCTGCCGACGGTCGCCGAGGTGATCGTGGCCACTGCCCACCAGCATGGGATCGAACTTCCCGAACTCACCTCGGAGCAACGGGAAGCGCTCGCCGCTGAACCCGTAGCCGCGACCGACGCCAGCGCCTATGAGCAACTCTCCAGCCAACTGTTCGGCGTGGCCAGTGTCGACGGCCTCGAGCAGGCGGTGTTCCTGCTCGGCGAGGTGGCCGCTGCCAGTCCGGAGGCGGAGCAACTATGCCCGCGGTTATACGACGAGCTGGTGTCGACGGTGTCAGGCGCAACCGTCCCCGCTACTCCCTGCTGAGAAGACCAGCGCCTGCTACTCGCCCTGCCTGGGCCCGTGCCCACCCGCTCGGCTCACGACAGGGCGGTCAGGACGGGACCGGATGGGTGATACCGCGGCTGCATGAGGAGCGGATTCAGGTGGCAGTGGGTGCTGCCTGCCAGGTCGCCGGGTGGCGTCAGCATCGGTAGGGTCTGCGACGTCGGACTGCTGGAGTCCGCTGACTGCTCGGGAGGACCCTGTGACCATCACTGTCGGAGACCGCATTCCTGATGTCCCCGTCCGCATCACCGTCGATGGTGCGCCGTCGCCGACGACCACTGCAGAGCTGTTGGGCAGTGGCCGGGTCGTGCTGTTCGCGGTGCCGGGTGCGTTCACCCCGACCTGTTCGCGCCAGCACCTGCCGTCCTATGTCGACTCGGCGGCGGAACTGTCGGCGGCCGGCGTTGACCGCATCGCCTGCATCGCGGTGAACGATCCGTTCGTCATGGAGGCGTGGGCGGCATCGCAGGGTGTGGGAGAGGAGATCACGATGGTCTCCGATGGCAACGGCGAGTTCGCCGAGGCGATCGGAATGGCCGTTGATGCCAGCGGTGCCGGGCTGGGCACTCGGTCCAAGCGCTATGCGATGGTGATCGAGGACGGCGTCGTCACGACGTTCCTGCCCGAGGACGATGGCTTCTCGGCCGTGGCGAGCCTGGGTAGCTGCGTCGTGGATGCCTTGAAGGCCTGATCTCGTCGCGTCCCATCTTCCCGGCCTCGGTGCCGACCGGACGCCGGCTCGGTCGGGCAGTGGACGTCAAACGCCGGCTAAATGGTCGCTGAGCCGTCAAACGCCGGCTGAAAGGTCGCCGGTTAGCCAGCGTTTGTGCTGACAGCGACCACTTCGCCGGCGTCTGTGCCGGCGGTGGCAGGTCACGATGGTGGGAATCCGTGGCCGCCTGTGGATGGCGTCTACACGATGACGCCGCACTGTGCCACGGTGTGCGGCTATGACCCCACCTGACACCGGTGCTGCGATCTCCACGCTGGGATCCGGTCATCCTGTGCGAGTCCGTGCTGCTCTCGACGCCGGTATCACTCGATCGGCGATTCGCGCTGCCCTCGCCTCGGGATCTGTCATTCGAGTCCGATACGGCTGCCTGCTCAGTGCCCGCGACCATGCCGCGCACTCCCGAGATCAGATGTTCGATCGGATCCACGCTGCAGTTTCACGGCTACGTGAGGATGTGATCGTCAGCCATAGGAGTGCTGCCCTCCTGCATAGGCTGCCACTTCCTCACCGAACGGCGCCCGATCAGGTTCATCTCCTCTCGCTGGCAACGCACCGTCGTCGATACCCGGGTGTGAAGATCCAGGCAGCGTACGGCCTCGACGAATCCGACATCGTCATCATCGATGGGCTGCGGACGACGTCCCTCATGCGTACGGCAGTCGACGTTGCTCGACGATCGACCCTGCCCGAAGCGCTGATACCCCTCGATGCTGCTGTGAGACGTCTGGTCATCGAGCATCCTGATCAGCAGCCCTGGCTGCCTGACCACGATCGTGTCGAAGTACCCCACATCGTCGCGGAAGTCCGGGCATCCCTTGCCGAATGGGGTGATCGCCTCGCCACCTGCATCGGAGTGCGCGAACTCCGTCGGGCGATTGAGTACGTCTCGCCACTAGCGGAATCACCATTGGAATCGGGCTCGCGTGGAGTCTTCATCGACGGTGGCCTGGCGCCCCTGGCACTTCAGTATCGCTTCGTCGATGCCTCCCGAACGCAGCGGCGTGCGGACTTCCTGCTCGAGGAGGGGCTGATCGGCGAGGCTGATGGGTTGCTGAAGTATGAGGGAATCGATGGTGCGAAACGTCTTCGGGAGGAGAAACTGCGAGATCTCGTCTGCGCTGAGGTCGGCCTGCGCACCCTTCGATGGAGCGCATCCGACGTGTGGGTGCGACCCCAGCAGTTGCTTGCCTGGATTCGACGCGAGATGGCGGCACTCCCGGAGTCGATAACCCGCTCCCGGCCATCCGTCGCAGACGCCGGCTAATAGGTCGCTGAGCCGTCAAACGCCGGCCAGAAGGCCGCCGTTTAGCCAGCGTTTGTGCTGACAGCGGCCGTTTAGCCGGCGTCTGTCCCGGACCGGTGAGGGTCAGATCGGTTGCGGCGCTGCGGCTGAGTGTTGGTCGAGCCATTCCGGTGTGCTCGAGGCGATGACGAGTCGTCGAGTCGCTCGTGTCAGTGCGACATACAGATCCCGGCCCGGCTGCGCACTGGAATCGACGATCCGCTCGGGTTCGACGACGACTACGACATCGAATTCCAGACCTTTGGCATCCGCGATGGTCAGCACACTGACCGGCGAATCGAGTCGGTCTGCACCGTGGCCGACCGTGCCCGCGGGTGTGGCGTCGGTGAGTGCTCCGGTGATCTGTTCCACCGATTCCGGCGCACATAGCACGGCGAGTCGACCTAGATCCGGATCGGCGAGTTCCGTGCGTACCAACTCGACGATCTCTGTTGTCGCTGGGGCATCGGTCGACAACGGGATCCACCGGGGCGGTTCGCCCTCGCGAATCGAGGTCACCTCCGCCGGCACCCGACCGAAATCACGCAGCACCTGTTGCGCCAACTCCATGAACGGTCGAGGGGTGCGGTAGTTGATAGTCAGACGTTCCACCCGCCATCGCCTCTCACCCTTGGCACGCGGCTTAGCGAGCTGATTGAGGATGTCGGCCCACTCCGCGGGTGCGGCGGCGCTGGCTGCCTGATCGAGATCACCGACCACGGTCATCGACAGTGAGGGGCAGCGACGAGCGATCAGGCGCCACATCATCGGCGATAGTTCCTGAGCTTCGTCGACGACGACGTGTCCGAACACCCATTCACGATCGGTCGATGCACGTTCGGCGACGGTCATCGAACTGGCCTGTTCGGCGTATCGCTCGATGAGTTGGTCGGCGGATACACCCCGGGTGCCGGTCATCTCGAGTACCGCTTGTGCGTATTCGGCCTCGTGGGCACGCTCAGCGTTCGCCCGTGCCTCCGCGCGACGTTCGGCTTCGTCATCCGCGCCCAGGCATTCCGCGGCCTCGTCGAGCAGGGGCACATCGGCGGGGGTCCAGGGGTGGCCGATTGGTCGCAACAGCAGTGCACGTTCGGCCTCGCTCAACGATGATGCGGCTTCGTGGAGTCGTCGTTCATCGGTCAGCAGTTCAGTGATCACCTGCTCCGGTGACAGGGGCATCCACGCCAGGTTGACCTCACGGCGCACGTCTGGGCTGTCGCGCAGATCACTGATGAGTTCCGCACGTCGGGTGTCGATATCGAGACCCCGAGCCACAGCGAGTTCCTCCGCCAGCAGGTCGAGCATTGCCAGCGCATAGGAGCGTCGGGCGATGTTGTGCGGGCGGCGACTGGCGCGACCGCGTTCGACAGCCGCAGTGAACATCTTCGGCGTCGCCATGATGGGCGTGCCACCCACGTTGAGTTTCACGGGTCGAGATGGGATGCGCTGGCGGGCTTTGACTGCTCGGGACACGACATCGGCCATTCGCAGGCTGCCTTTGACAGCCGCCACCTCATCGGATTCGCTTCCGTGCGCATCGAGTCCTGGATAGAGCTGGCCGGGAGTGGCGAGGATGGCCGCGGTTTCGCCAAGTGCGGGCAGCACCTGCTCGATGTAGTGCAAGAAGATCGGATTCGGCCCGACGACGAGCACACCGCTTCGCGCGAGTCGATCCCGATGGGTGTAGAGCAGATAGGCCGCACGGTGCAAAGCAACGACGGTCTTGCCGCAGCCGGGCCCACCTTCGACAACGAGGATGCCCTGCATCGGGGCGCGCACGATCGCATCCTGCTCAGCCTGGAGCGTCGACACGATGTCGTGCATCCGCCCGGTGCGTTTGCGGGCCAGTGCTGCCATGAGTACCCCGCCGCCTTGCACGTCCTCCTCGGCGATGGCACCTTCGTCGAGCGCGTCGAGGTTGAGCACATCGTCTTCGAGCGCTGTGACGTCACGACCTTCGGTCATGATGTGTCGGCGACGAACGACATCGCGTGAGTCGGCGCTCGTCGCCTGGTAGAACGCCTCTGCCGCGGGGGCACGCCAGTCGGTGAGCAACTGCTGCTGATCATCGTCAGTCAACCCGATACGACCGATATACCGGGACGTGCCATCGGTCAGGTCGAGTCGACCGAAGCACAGCCGGCGTTCGGCAGCGGTCAGGGAAGCCAGGCGCTCGGTGTATAGGCGCACGAAGGCTTCCTGCTCGGTGTGTGCGCCCGGGGTGCCGGCGGTCTGGCCGTGTCGGGCGCGGCGCAGATCGTGTTCGGTGCGCTCCCGCAGTACGTCGAGTCGGTCATACAGCCGGTGCACCGCCTGACGTTCATGAGCGATCTCGCGCTCGCGGGACGTCGTCATCGCCACAGATCCGGATCGTGGAGGAAGGCCCGCACCAGGTCACGGGCAGCCTGGACGACCGGGTCATCACCTGCGAGATCATGGCCTTCGATGAGGTGGCGCAACTCCTGCGCCTGGGCGATCTGGGCGGGGGCGCCAGCATCGATCACCTGCTGCAGGCCCTCGGCCAGATCCACGTGTCGCCCTCCCGCACCGGTTTCCATGGCGGAGGACGATCATGCCGCATGGCGCCGCACCTGGCGCGTCGGAGGTCAGGTGGGCAGTGCCCCGTGGTGGATGTGGTTGGTCGAGGCGTCAGGGTAGAGCGGCGGATTGGGCCTGCCAGTCGGCCCAGTCGATGTTCCACGATGCACCGGGGCCTTGATCCCAGGCGACATCGCGCCCGGTGCCGAACGTGATCACCGGATCACCCTCGTAGGCGTTCTCATAGAACCAGCGCGCGTCTTCCATGGTGAGGTTCGTGCAGCCATGGGAGGTCGCCGCAACGCCGAGATTGTGCAGGTTCCACGGTGCTGCGTGGATGAACTCCCCGTTAGGTGTGATCCGCAGCGAGTAGGGGACCTGCACGTCATAGGGCTCACGCGGGCCGGGGTTGACCATCCGCTTGACGTAGTACCGCTCCATGATCGTTTTGATTCCCGATGCGGTTTCCCAGGTCGGTTTGCCCAACGACACCGGAACCTCGCGAATGAGTTTGCCGTTGCGATACAACGTGCCCATTTGAGTTCCGTAGCGGATGCTGAGGATCTGCTCGCGACCGATGGTGATCGTCCGGCTGGGATCGAAAGTGGCGAGTCCGTCCTCAACCCAACTCGATGCCAATTCCACGTTCGTGTGCGCGGGCCAGAATGATTCAGGGCGATAGATCATCGTGTAGTCATCCGGCCACGACCACGTACCCAACCCGATCGGCTTGCTCGTGGTGACGACAGCGGTGCGTTCGAGCACGGGACGGACGTCTTCGGGAACCGGTGCGGTGAACATGACCCGAATCACGATGCCGACGCCGAACTTCTCATCGGTGACGCGCGGATAGACGCTGGCGATGTCGACAGCCGTTGCTCCCGCGGGAAGCGTGTCATCGCGGGGGGTGGATGGAACCGGCGCTGACGTGGGCTCGGGCAGCGGGGCCGCCTCCACCGTCGGCTCCGGTTCCGGCGCAGGTGCGGTCGACAACAGATCGGCCCGCAGCGGGGTGACCTGACCGAGTGCGGCACCGCCACCGAGAGCGAGTCCACCTGCGGCCACGATGCCGGTCCACACTGCCGCAGTTCGTGCGATCGCACGCCATGTTTCACCGCGCCCCCGTGGGCGGGCATGCTGCCCCGAACTCATGGCCTACATGAAAGTGCAGTGACGGGGGTAAACGCTAGTTACTGATACCCGAAATGTCCGATTAGACCGGTCATGAGTGACTCGCTGGCGCAAATCGTGATCCGCCCGTGACCTCGACGGCCGTCCACGCCTAACTCCTCGGTCGAGCCGACCCCGTCCCCAGCTCGGTCGCCACATCGGTGATGAACGCGTCGATATCGGCCTCGGTGGTGTCCCATGAGCACATCAGGCGTACCTCCCCGGTGCGGTGGTCCCACACATAGAAGTGATGGCGTTCTTGCAACCGCGCGGTGACGTCGGCGGGCAGGATCGCGAACACCGCGTTGGCCTGAACCGATTGCGTCACCTGTACGCCATCAAGCCCGGCGATACCGTCTCGAAGTCGCCGCGCCATGGCGTTGGCATGTGTGGCACTGTTCAACCACAAATCGTCTTCGAACAGTGCGATCAACTGCGCACTGATGAAACGCATCTTGCTCGACAACTGCATGAACGTCTTGCGCACGAACGGCACAGCAGCGGCGATGGATGGTTCGAGCACCACAACCGCTTCCGCAGCCATCGCACCGTTCTTCGTGCCACCGAGGGACACCAGATCGACACCCGCGTCGGTAGTGAAAGCACGCAGCGGAACACCGAGGCTTGCGGCGGCATTGCTGATGCGTGCCCCATCGAGATGCACGAGCAAGCCGAGTTCATGTGCCCGAGTGGTGATCGCGCGAATCTCATCGGGGGTATACACGGTGCCGAGTTCGCTGGATTGCGTGATGCTGACCACGCGCGGCTGCGCACGGTGCACGACTCCGAACCCCCACGCCTGGGAGTCGAGCAACTCCGCTGTGAGTTTGCCATCGGGAGTGTCGATCGTGTGCAACTTGATGCCGGCAACTCGCTCGGGTGCGCCACCTTCATCGGCATCGATGTGCGCATTGCGGGCGCAGATGACCGCCTCCCAGGGCCGACAGGCGCTCTGCAGTGCCACCACGTTGGCACCCGTACCGTTGAACACGCAGAAGACCTGCGCCAGATCTCCGAAGTGGCCACGGACCACCTCGCCGAGTCGCGCGGTCACCGCATCGTCGCCGTAGGCGGGTTGATGCCCGGGGTTCACCTCTGCCAGGGCCTGGAGGATCTGTGGATGTACCCCGGCGTAGTTGTCACTGGCGAATCCACGTCCGTTCATGCGCCCGCTCATGTGGCGTAACGCTAGCCGCCTCATCCGG
>AACY020298801.1_pt1 | contig 15202 bp, 12 predicted proteins | sample 267378 | NCBI WGS metagenome assembly AACY02 (sample SAMN02954345, study PRJNA13694) | marine metagenome | biome: aquatic; feature: ocean; material: water; isolation source: isolated as part of a large dataset composed predominantly from surface... | reverse complement strand
GCGCGAGGCGGAGGGCGCCGCGGGGCAGCCGGGCGCGGGCGACGACGCCGCCGGCGAAGTCCATCAGCACCGCCGTGTGGACGTGGTCCGACAGCTTCAGGCCGGCCACGAGCCGCGCCTCGGGCGCGACGCCGAGGGCGACGGGGGGACGGCCGCGCGCGGCGTCGCCCTCGCGGAGCGGCGCGTCGACCTCGCGGATCAGGCCCAGCTCGATCAGTTCGGCGGCGATGGCGCTGACGCTGCCGGGGCTGACGGCGAGCTCCTTGGCGAGGTCGATGCGCGCGATGGCGCCCGCCGCGCGCACCCGGTCGAACACCTGTCGCCGAAGCGGCCGGGCGGCGGCGACGGCGAAGGGGCCGCAGCCGGGGCGGTCCTCGGGCGGGGCCGCGATCTCGACCTCGATGCCGTCCATCATTAATTCAGCCGCCTCACGAATGCTGTCTCGCTGCAGCGCAGCAGAGCCGCCGTTGCGCAAGTCTAAGCCATAATCATGCTGAATCGCCCGTCGGTGCGTCAGGACGCCGCTGTTTAATTTTTGACAGGTGAAAAAACCGGGTGCATGGTCCGGCCGTCGGGGAGCAACGCGCCCGGCCGCCCGGCGGGGCGCACACCTTGAGGGAGGGACACGCATGCGCACAGGGATCGCCCTTGCGGCCGCGCTCGCCATGAGCGGCGCCGCGAGCGCCTACGCACAGGATCTGACGGTCGGCGTCAGCTGGTCGAACTTCCAGGAGGAGCGCTGGAAGACGGACGAGGCCGCCATCGTGGGCGCGCTCGACGAGCTTGGCGCCGAGTATCTGTCGACGGACGCGCAGTCGTCCTCGGCCAAGCAGCTGTCGGACGTCGAGAGCCTGATCGCCCAGGGCGTCGACGCGCTGATCATCCTCGCGCAGGACGCGCAGGCGATCGGCCCGGCGGTGCAGCGCGCCGCCGACGAGGGCATCCCGGTGGTCGGCTACGACCGGCTGATCGAGGACCCGCGCGCCTTCTACCTGACCTTCGACAACATCGAGGTCGGCCGGATGCAGGCCCGCGCCGTGCTCGCGCAGGCGCCGGAAGGCAACTACGTAATGATCAAGGGCTCGCCCACCGACCCGAACGCGGACTTCCTGCGCGGCGGCCAGCAGGAGGTCCTGCAGGACGCCATCGACAGCGGCGCGATCACCATCGTCGGCGAGGCCTACACCGACCAGTGGCTGCCCGCGAACGCCCAGCGCAACATGGAGCAGATCCTGACCGCCGAGGACAACGACGTGGACGCGGTCGTCGCCTCGAACGACGGCACCGCCGGCGGCGTCGTCGCGGCGCTCACGGCGCAGGGCATGGACGGCATCCCGGTCTCCGGGCAGGACGGCGACCACGCCGCGCTGAACCGCGTCGCCCGCGGCACGCAGACGGTCTCGGTCTGGAAGGACGCCCGCGACCTCGGCGACGAGGCCGCCCGCATCGCGGTGGCGATGGCGCAGGGCACGGCGATGAGCGGCGTCGACGGCGCCGAGCAGTGGACCAGCCCGGGCGGCACGACGCTCTGGGCCAAGTTCCTCGAGCCGATGCCGATCACGCGCGACAACCTCGACGTGGTGGTGGACGCCGGCTGGATCGACCGGGAGTCGCTCTGCCAGGGCGTCTCGGGCGGCCCGTCCCCCTGCGACTGACCCACTGACGCGGGCGGCCCGCCGCGGGCCGCCCGTCCCCTGTTCGCGCGCGCCGGGCCGGCGCCGCGCGCCCGGCCGGCTGGCCCGCCGGCCCCGCCCGCAGGACGCGGAGACGCCCATGACCGACGCCGCCGAGCCGCTCGCCGCGCCGCAGAACCGCGGCCTGCTCGCCACCCTCGAGATCGACACCCGCCTGCTGGGCATGGTCGGCGCCTTCGTCGTCCTCTGCGTGGGCTTCGACCTGATCACGGAGGGGCGGTTCCTGACGCCCCGCAACGTTTTCAACCTGACGATCCAGACCGTCTCGGTCGCCATCATGGCGACGGGCATGGTGTTCGTGATCGTGACCCGCAACATCGACCTGTCGGTGGGCTCGCTGCTCGCGACCTGCTCGGCGATCATGGCGATGACGCAGACGCTGGTTGTCCCCGAGTGGCTGGGCCTCGGGCTCGAGCACCCTGCGACCGCGCCGATCGCGATCCTGGTCGGGCTGGCGGCGGGGGCGCTGATCGGCGCCTTCCACGGCTGGCTGGTGGGCTACCTGACGATCCCGGCCTTCATCGTGACGCTGGGCGGGCTGCTCGTCTGGCGCAACGTCGCCTGGTACCTGACCAACGGGCAGACGATCGGGCCGCTCGACGAGACCTTCCGGCTGATGGGCGGGATCAACGGCACGCTCGGCGAGGCGGGGAGCTGGATCCTCGGGCTGATCTGCGCCGCCGCGGCGCTGTTCGCGCTCTGGCGGGCGCGGCAGGCGCGCGTCCGCCACGGCTTTCCGGTCAAGCCGGTCTGGGCCGAGGCGGTTGTGGGCGGGGTCGCGCTCGTCGCGATCCTCGGCTTCGTGGCGGTGCTGAACGCCTACGAGATCCCCTCGCGGCGGCTCGAGCGGATGTTCGAGGACCAGGGGCTGGCGATGCCCGAGGGCTACACTCAGGGCTACGGCGTGCCCTATTCGGTGCTGCTGCTCATCGTGCTCGCGCTCGGCATGACGATCATCGCCCGGCAGACCCGGCTCGGGCGCTACATCTTCGCGACCGGCGGCAACCCGGAGGCGGCGGCGCTCTCGGGCATCGACACGCGGCTGCTGACGGTGAAGGTGTTCGCGTTGATGGGCGCGCTCTGCGCGCTGTCGGCGGTGGTGGCCTCGGCGCGGCTCTCGTTCCACTCCAACGACATCGGCACGCTGGACGAGCTGCGGGTGATCGCGGCGGCTGTGATCGGGGGCACCGCGCTCTCGGGCGGGCTCGGGACGATCCACGGCGCGATCCTCGGCGCGCTGATCATGCAATCGCTGCAATCGGGCATGGCGATGGTGGGCGTGGACGCGCCCTTCCAGAACATCGTGGTCGGGGCGGTGCTGGTGGTCGCGGTGCTGGTCGACATCGTTTATCGTCGCCGCACGGGAGAGAAGTGATGGTCGACCGCTCGGGCACGCCCCTCGTCGAGATGCGCAACATGTCCATCGCCTTCGGCGGCGTGAAGGCGGTGGACGACGTGACGGTGGACCTGTTCCCCGGCGAGGTCGTCGGCCTGCTCGGCCACAACGGCGCGGGCAAGTCGACGCTGATCAAGATGCTCTCGGGGGCCTATCGGCCCGACTCCGGGCAGATCTTCGTCGAAGGGCGCAAGGTCGTGATCGAGAACCCGCGCGACGCGCGGCGCTGCAACATCGAGACGATCTACCAGACGCTCGCGCTGGCCGACAATCTGGACGCGGCGTCGAACCTCTTCCTCGGGCGCGAGATCACCAACGGGATCGGCCTCGTGGACGAAGCGGCGATGGAGGCCGAGACGCGGAAGATCATGGGGCGGCTCAACCCCAACTTCCGCAAGTTCAACGCCCCGGTCTCGGCGCTGTCGGGCGGGCAGCGGCAGTCGGTGGCGATCGCGCGGGCGGTCTATTTCAACGCGCGCATCCTGATCATGGACGAGCCGACGGCGGCGCTCGGGGTGCAGGAGACCAAGATGGTCGCCGACCTGATCGACGAGCTGAAGCGGCAGGGGCTGGGCATCTTCCTGATCGACCACGACATCCATCAGGTGATGCAGCTCTGCGACCGGGCCTCGGTGATGAAGAACGGCAAGCTGGTCGGGACGGTGAACGTGGCCGACGTGACCGAGGACGACCTGCTGGGGATGATCATCCTCGGCAAGCATCCGCAGGCGGAGGCGGCGTGACGGCGTTGCGGTTAGGCAACGGTCGTTCGGGCGCTGCGGCGAGATTTGAACGCCTGAGCGAAGCGGCTTTAGGCTGCCGGTTTAGCTTGTGTTTCCGTTGGGTAGTTTTACGGTGCGGCGGCATGAGACAAAAGTCAGATGAGAGTCGATGGAGTTATACATGAGTATTTTTGGAAAATTACAAGAAAAAATCGCACCAGTAGTTGTCGATATTTCGGCGCTGGTGACGCGGTCGCGCCTGGGCGGTCCCAAGGTTGTGAAGCCACTCTTCAGGATCTTGAGGAAACGGGCCGCCTACCTGCCTATCGAACGCTGGGCTACGACCCGAGATGGTTTCAAACTGCCAGTCACGATCAATCAATTGATGGATAGGGAGTTATTCTTTTTTGGAGAGTGGGAGCCATTATTTACACGGTATATGCAAGACCGCGAAAAAACAGATGGAATATTTTTGGATTGCGGTTCAAACATTGGATATTATACTATGATTGGAAGTAAGCGCTTTGAGCACGTTCATGCAATCGAAGCGTCTCCCCGTATAGCAAGTAGGCTTTCTGACATACTTAATAAAAACTCTGTAAAAAATGTTACCGTTCATAATGTTGCAATTGGCGAGGAGCTCGGAGAGTTAGAGTTTTTCTATGATGAAAAAATGCCCGTCCGCTCTTCGTTTTTCCCCACGAAGACATCTGTCCCAGATGGGCGCGTAAGCGTATTGCCGCTCGTTGAGATTTTGGATGGGATCGACACGAAACGCATTGAATTCATAAAGTTGGATATCGAAGGATTTGAAGCTAGTATTCTTTCGCAAATATTTGATATGAAAGATTCAATGTCACCAAAACTTGAGATCGTCGTAGAATTTAGTCAGCTAAACAAGGTGAAAGAAGGAGCGCAGCCGAGTTGGCCGATGATCAAGAAAATGATAGATCGCGATTTTGATGCCTTCATATTGGAGGAAAGCTACAATATTGACGAATATATTGATCTTGAAAGGCGCTCCAGTTTGAAAAAAAATCGCGCGCGAGCCAGAGTTTTTCTGTGATATTTTGCTTCGCAGGCGGCCCTTTTGATGTACTTTCTTGTCATACGGCTCTGTTTACAGCGCTGCAGCGCAGTGTGCCGAGGCGCATCGAGACGCTCAAGCGCGCTTCGGAAGAGTGAAGCTCGTTCGCGTGACATGGGGCGAAGCGTCGTCGCGGCAGTTCATGGCGGTCTCCAAACCGAATCTTGCGAAAGCTAATGTTCCTCGGCCTCGACCTCGGCACCTCCGGCCTCAAGGCCGTCCTGATCGACGACGCCCGCCGCATCGTCGCGGAGGCCGACGCGGCCCTGACCGTCTCGCGGCCCCATGACGGCTGGTCGGAGCAGGCGCCGGCGGACTGGATCGCCGCGGCGGAGGCAGCGCTCGACGCGCTGAAGGCGAAGGCGGACCTCTCGGGCGTGCGGGGGATCGGGCTTTCGGGCCAGCAGCACGGGGCGACGCTGCTCGACGCCGCGGACCGCCCGCTCCGGCCGTGCATCCTGTGGAACGACACCCGCGCCCATGTCGAGGCGGCGGCGATGACGGCCGACGCCGATTTCCGGCGGATCACGGGGAACACGATCTTCGCGGGCTTCACCGCGCCGAAGCTCGCCTGGGTCGAGACCCACGAGCCCGAGACCTTCGCGCAGGTCGCGACCGTGCTGCTGCCGAAGGACTACCTGCGCCTCTGGCTGACGGGGGAGAAGGCTGGCGACATGTCGGACTGCTCGGGGACCGGCTGGCTCGACGTCGCGGGGCGCGCATGGTCGGACGCGCTGCTGGAGAAGACCCGGCTGACGCGGGACGCCATGCCCCGGCTGGTGGAGGGGTCCGAGCCGTCGGGGACGCTGCGCGCGGCGCTCGCCGAACGCTGGGGGATGCCTGGCGACGTGGTGGTGGCGGGCGGCGGCGGAGACAACGCGGCCTCGGCGGTGGGCGTCGGCGTCACGGTTCCGGGGCGGGCGTTCCTGTCCCTCGGCACCTCGGGCGTGCTGTTCGCGGCGACCAACGCGCACCGGCCCGCGCCGGAGACGGCGGTGCACGACTTCTGCCACGCGCTGCCCGGCCTCTGGCACCAGATGGGGGTGATCCTCGCCGCGGCGGACGCGCTGGTCTGGCACGCGCGGCTTCTGGGGTCGACGCCGGCGGCGCTGACCGAGGGGCTCGGCGCGCTGACGGCGCCCGGGCGCTGCGTGTTCCTGCCCTATCTCGGCGGCGAGCGGACGCCGCTCAACAGCGCGACGATCCGGGGCGGCTTCGTCGGGCTCGACCACGGAACCGACGCCGCGGCGGCGACGCGGGCGGTGCTGGAGGGCGTGGCCTTCGCCTTCCGCGACTGCCGCGACGCGCTGGCGGCGGCGGGGACGCCCATCGACAGCCTGCTCGCCGTGGGCGGCGGCGCGAAGTCCGAATACTGGATGCGCGCGATCGCGACCGCGCTCGACGCGCCGCTCGAGATCCCCGAGGGCGCCGCGGTCGGCGGGGCCTACGGCGCGGCGCGGCTGGGGATGATGGCGGCGACCGGGGTGGGCGCCGAGATCGCGACGCCGCCGGCCATCGCCTATGCGGTCGAGCCCGACCGCGCCCTCGTTCCCGCCTTCGACGACGGCCACGCCCGCTTCAGGGCCGCCCGCGACGCAATCGGAGCCCTCGCATGACCGACTTCTTCAACGGCATCCCGAAGATCCGCCACGAGGGGCCGGAGAGCGACAACGAGTTCGCCTTCCGCTTCTACGACCCTGACGAGATCGTGATGGGCAAGCGGCTGGAGGACCATCTGCGCTTCGCGGTCGCCTACTGGCACAGCTTCGCCTGGCCGGGCGGCGACCCCTTCGGCGGGCAGACCTTCCAGCGCCCGTGGTTCGGCGACGACATGGCCGCGGCGAAGATGAAGGCCGACGCGGCCTTCGAGATGTTCGAGATCCTCGGCGCGCCCTTCTTCTGCTTCCACGACGCCGACGTGCGGCCCGAGGGGGCCAGCTTCGCGGAGACGGCGCGGAACCTCGAGGAGATCGTCGACTATTTCGCCGCGAAGATGGAGACGGCGAAGACGCGGCTGCTCTGGGGCACGGCCAACCTGTTCAGCCATCGCCGCTTCATGGCGGGCGCCGCCACCAACCCCGACCCCGACGTGTTCGCCTGGTCGGCCGCGACGGTGAAGCTCTGCATGGACGCGACCCACCGGCTCGGCGGCGCGAACTACGTGCTCTGGGGCGGGCGCGAGGGCTACGAGACGCTGCTCAACACCGACCTGAAGCGCGAGAGCGAGCAGGCGGGGCGGTTCCTCTCGATGGTCGTGGACCACAAGCACAAGATCGGGTTCGAGGGGACCATCCTGATCGAGCCGAAGCCGCAGGAGCCGACCAAGCACCAGTACGACTACGACGTCGCCACCGTTTACGGCTTCCTGAAGCGGTTCGGGCTGGAGGGCGAGGTGAAGCTCAACATCGAGCACGGCCACGCCGTGCTGGCGGGCCACAGCTTCGAGCACGAGATCGCGATGGCGGCGGCGCTGGGCGTGTTCGGCTCGATCGACATCAATCGCAACGACTACCAGTCCGGCTGGGACACGGACCAGTTTCCGCACAACCATCCCGAGATCATGCTGGCCTACTACGAGATCCTGAAGGCCGGCGGATTCACGACCGGCGGCACCAATTTCGACGCCAAGCTGCGGCGCCAGTCGCTCGACCCCGAGGACTTGATCCTCGCCCATGTGGGCGGCATGGACGTGGCGGCGCGGGCGCTGAAATCCGCCGCCGCGATGCTCGAGGACGGCGGGCTCGAGCGGATGCGGGCCGAGCGCTACGCGGGCTGGGACCGACCGGAGGCGCAGGCGATGCTGTCCTCCTCGCTTGACGAGATCGCGGCGCGGGTCATGGCCGGCCATGTGAACCCCGAGCCGCGCTCGGGCCGGCAGGAGCGGCTGGAGAACCACGTCAACCGCTTCGTCTGACCGATGACCGTCCGCCGGATCCTCCATGGCGGCGGGATCGAGGAGGCGCGGATCGAGAACGCCGATTGCGCGGTCTCGCTGCTCAATCTCGGCTGCGCGCTGCGCGACTGGCGGGTGGCGCATGGGGGGCGGGAGGTCCCCGTCACGCTGGGCCTCGCCGAGCCGGGCGCCTATCGCGACAACCCGTTCTATCTCGGGGTGATCGTCGGGCGGGTGGCGAACCGGATCGCGCATGGGCGGATGCCGTTCGGCGGGACGGTCCTGCGGCTGCCGGTCAACGCGCCGCCGCATTGCCTGCATGGCGGACCGGAGGGGCTGTCCACGCGGCTCTGGGACATGGCGATCGACAGCCGCGCCGACACGGTGCGCTTCAGTTGCGACTCGCCCGACGGCGACGGCGGCTGGCCCGGGGCGGTGCGCTTCACGGTGGAGGCGGCGCTCTGCGGGCGGGAGCTGGCGTGGCGGATGCGGGCGCGGCCGGACCGTCCGACGCCGATCAACCTCGCGCTCCACGCCTACTGGAACCTCATGGGCGGCGGCGACGTGCGCGACCACGCGCTGAGGGTCGCGGCCTCGCGGGTCACGCCGACCGACGCGACGCTCGCGCCCACGGGGGAGATCGCGCCGGTCGCCGGCGGGCGCTGCGACTTCCGCGCCGCCCGGACGCTGCGCGACGCCGATCCGGCGGCGGACGGCTTCGACGTCAATCTCGCGCTCGACGGCGGGGACGGGCCGGCGGCGGCGCTGACGGCGCCGAACGGGCTCGGGCTGCGGCTCTGGACCGACCGGCCGGGGCTTCAGCTGTTCGACGCGAAGCCCTTCGGCGGCCTCGGCGGCGGGCATGGCGGCGCGGTCTACGGCCCCTTCGCGGGGCTCGCGCTGGAGGCGCAGGACTTCCCGGACGCCCCGAACCATCCGGAGTTCCCGTCGATCCTGCGCTACCCCGACCGCCCCTACAGCCAGCGCCTGAAGCTGGAGATCGAGCCGGTCGCGGAGGAGGGCGGGCCGGGGGATTCGATCTGACCGGGCGGACGTGCGCCGCGCGGCGGATCGAGGCGACGGGTTTGCGGGACGGAGCGGTCGTTCGCCTTCCGCTCAGCGGTGATGGCGATCCGTGCGACCAGCACGGATCGCGCGGCCGCCCCATCCCGGGGGCGGTCGCGTTGCAACGGCGCCCAAAGCGGAGCGGTCGCAGTCGCTTGCGCCATAAATCGCAATAGCCTGAGCGTTCCAAAGCGACCACCCTTGGGGCGGCCGCGCGATCCTTCGCAAGCAGCGGCGCCGCCGGTTCCGCAATGACCCCTCCGGCCCCAGACCGCCCCATTCCCGGACGGGCGGCGGCGCGGGCCCCGTCGAAGCTCAGCCGCGATCCCGAGCGCGTGGTTCGCCGCGCCGCGCCGCGTTCGCCGCCGGCCGGCCGCGAAGTGCCCTCCTCACCCGGCGACCGGCTCCGGCCATCCGGCCTGGCGCCAAGCGCCGTCCCAGAACATCCATTCGAGCAGCGCGCTCTTGGCGAAGGCGGCCTTCATTCGGGCGCGCTCCGCCTCTCCGGCCGCCTCCGCAAGTCGATCCGCGAGCGCGCAGGCGGCGGCGACGGCGGCGTCGAAGTCTTCGCCCGCATAGGTGTCGATCCAGGCGCGATACGGGTTGTCCGGGGCCGCGCGGCCGTGGATGTCGCGGCCCACGTCGCGATAGACCCAGAAGCAGGGCAGCAGCGCCGCGACGGCCTCCGCCACGCCGCGCGTCGCCGCGGTCGCGATCAGGAAACTGACGTAGTGCTCGCAGATCGGCGTCGGCGGCGTCGCCGCGAAACTCTCCCGCGTCACGCCGTAGAGGCCGAGATAGTGCTCATGGAGCTGGCGCTCGACGGCGACGGCGCCGGCGGCGGATTGGGCGAGCTGGCGCACGTCCTCCGCCTCGGGCGCCTTCGCGCCGGCGAGCGCCAGCGCCCGCGCGAAGCCTTCGAGGTAATGGGCGTCCTGGATCATGTAATGGCGGAACACGTTCCGCGGCAGCGAGCCGTCGGCCAGCGCGCGGTTGAAGGGCGCCGCGCGGATGGCCGCGCAGAGATCGGCGGTGTCGCCAAGGACGGCGTCGACGAAGGGCATTTGCAGGTCTCCTGGGGTCGAGCCTCCGCAGACGGAACTGCGGCGCTTGCGGCGCGGTTCAGGCGCGCCAGAGGGCGTGGAAATGATGCGTCGGGCCGCAGCCGCCGCCGACGCTCAGCCGGTCCGCCGCCGCGATGGCGCCGGCGACGTAGCTCTTGGCCGCCGCCGCGGCCTCGGCGAGCGGCGCGCCTTTGGCCAGTTCCGCGGCCAGCGCGGCCGACAGCGTGCACCCGGTGCCATGCGTGTTCATGGTCGGCGTCCGCGCTCCGTCGAGCCAGACCACGCCCTCGTTCGTCGCCAGCGCGTCGGGGCTCTCCCGCCCCTCGAGATGGCCGCCCTTGACGAGCGCCGCCCGCGCGCCGCGCGCGACCAGCGCCTCGGCCTGCTCCGCCATGGACGCGCGGGACGCCGCGACCGGCGCGCCGAGCAGGGCCGCCGCCTCCGGCAGGTTGGGGGTGACGACCGCGGCGCGGGGCAGCAGCCGCTCCGCCATCGCCGCGACCGCGTCCTCGGCGAGCAGCCTGGCGCCGCCTTTCGCGACCATGACCGGGTCGAGCACGAGCGGCGCGTCGAGCCCGTCGAGCGCGTCCGCGACCGTCGCCGCAATCTCCGCCGTCGCGATCATCCCGATCTTCACCGCGTCGATCCGGACGTCGGCCCGGATCTCGGCGATCTGCGCGGCGACGAGATCGGGCGCTACCGGCGCGGCCCGCGCCACGCCCCGCGTGTTCTGCGCGGTCAGCGCGGTGATCGCCGCCATGCCGTAGACCCCGCGGGCCGAGAACGCCTTGAGGTCGGCTTGCACGCCGGCGCCGCCCGAGGGGTCGGAGCCCGCCACGCTGAGCGCGTTCGCGATCATCGCCGCGCCTCCCTGATCGCCATGAGGATGTCGCGCGCCGCAGTTTCGGGGTCCGCCGCGGCGCAGACCGCGGAGACGACGGCCAGACCCGCGGCGCCCGCCGCGACCGCCTCCGCCGCATGGGCGGCCGTCATCCCGCCGATCGCGACCGCTGGAACGGGGCAGGCCGCCGCCATCCGCGCGAGGCCGTCGAACCCGGTCGGCGGCGCATGGTCCGTCTTGGTCGCCGTCGCGAGAACCGGCCCGGCGCCGACATGGTCGACCAGCGCGGGATCGACCGCGCGCGCCTGCCCGACGGTCTCGACCGACAGGCCGAGCAGACGATCCGGCCCGATCATCGCCCGCGCCGCGGCGGCGGGCAGGTCGCCCTGTCCGACATGCAGCCCGTCGGCCTCCGCCGCGACCGCCGCCTCCGCGTCGTCGTTCACCACGAGCGCGACGCCGGTCCCCGCCAGCGCGGCTTTCACCGCGCGCGCCGCCTCGACCCGCGCGCGCGTGTCGGCGCGCTTGTCGCGGATCTGGATCAGTCCGGCGCCGCCGCGCGCCGCGGCCAGCGCCGTCTCGACCGCTCCCCGCCCGGCGCCGAGCGGCAGGTCGAGCACGACGTAGAGCGAGAGGTCCGGCCCGCTCACGCCGTCACCCGCGCGCCGGCCGCGAGCGCCGGGCCGTCGATCGCGGCGAGGGCGTCGAGGAAGGCGGGGTGAAAGCTCCCCGGCCCCGCAGCATCGGCGCCCGCGCGCTCTCCCGCCAGCTTGAAATGGGCGAGGGCGGCGACGGTCGCCTCGAACGGGTCCGCGACCGCCGCGAGATAGGCCCCGAGGACCGCCGTCAGCCCGCAGCCCATCGCCGTCACCCGGGTCATCAGCGGATGCCCGCCGGCGACCTGCGCGGACCGGGCGCCGTCGGTGACGAAGTCCGTCTCTCCGGTCGCCGCGACCACCGCGCCGGTCCGCGCGGCGAGGGCGCGCGCGGCGGCTTCCGCCGCCTCGACCGGATCGCCGGCGTCGACGCCGCGCCCGCCCGCCTCCTCGCCCGCGAGCGCCCGGATCTCCGAGGCGTTCCCGCGGATCGCGGCCGGCTTCTCGGCCAACAACCGCGCGCACGCCTCGCCGCGGAAGGGCGAGGCGAACACGGCGACGGGGTCGAGCGCCCAGGGCCGCCCGGACGCGCGCGCGCCGGCGGCGGCCGCCAGCATCCCCGTCAGCCAATGCGCGTCCAGCGTTCCGATGTTGACGGTCAGCGCCCCCGCGACGCCCGCGAAGCCGCCCGCCTCCTCTGGCGCGTGGATCATGGCGGGGCTCGCCCCCGCGGCCAGCAGCGCGTTCGCCGCCGGCGTCATCGCCACGAAGTTCGTCACGCAGTGGACCAGCGGGGCCGCCGCCCGCATCGCCTCGAGATGGTCGCCCGGATCGGTCATTCCGTCCCTCCTCGGCGGAGGGACGCGCGGGCGCCGCGGCGCGCGCCGCGAACGCTCCGAGCGACTCCCTCCGCCGGCATTACCCGGTTCAGGTTCAAAGGGTGCGTCTCAGCCCGCGGCTCCGCCGCGAGCGCCCCTGTCTCTCACCCACGAGCCAACCACGGCCGCGCGAAGGACGCAACCGCCGACTTCCGTCAGCCCGAGAGGATCGGGGAGTGGCGAGGGCGACTGAAGCGCCCTTCAGGTCGGAGCGTCGCCGCTCCGCTTGCGGCCCCGCCTCAGGCGGCCGCGCGGGCCAGTTCGCTGAGCCGCGCGACGACGACGTCCTCCGCGGCGTGGTGGGGCATGTGGCCGACGCCGTCGAGCAGGGCGAGGCGGGCGTCGGGCGCGTCCTTCACGAGCTGTTCGGCGTGGATCGACGCGGCCACGGTGTCGTCCGCCGTGCCGTGCATGGCGAGCACAGGCATCGTCAGCGACGGGTAGCGCGGCGCGAGCTCCCCGACGCAGGCGTTGAGGTTGTCGAGGTCCTCGCAGTTCCAGCGGAAGGTGTCGGGCCGCAGGGCGAGGCTGACGCCGACGTAATCGGCGTAGCCGTCGGGGATCGCGTCGGGCGCGAAGATCCGGTTCAGGACGTCCGTCGGGTCGTCTTCGTCCACCATCAGCCGCGCCGCGGTGCGCGCCAGCGGCGAGAGCCAGGGATTCGCGCCGACGCTGTAGAGGAAGCCGGCGTCGCCGCCCCAGGGATGGGTGGCCCCGGCGAGGCTTGCGACCGCCGCGGCGCTCTCCGGCGACTGGAGCGCCCAGGCCGTCGCGACCGCGCCGCCCCAGCTGTGGCCGGCGATCACGGCGCGCTCGACGCCGATCTCGGCGAGCGCCGCGCGCAGGACGCGCGCCTGCACCGCGGGGTCCCACCCGCGTTCGGCCGGCCGGTCCGAATAGCCGTGGCCGGGGCGGTCGAAGGCGATGACGCGGAAGCCCTGCGCGACCATCCGGCCCGACAGCGAGAAGGTCATGTCGCGCAGATTGCCGCTCGCACCGTGGATCAGCACGATCGGCGGCCCGTCGCCCTCGTCGGTGTGGTGGATCGACAGGCCTTCCGCCGTCACGAAGCGTCCGACGGGCGGATGCGCCTCTTCCGCGGCGGCGTGGCCGATGGCGCAGCCTGCGAGGCCGAGCATGCTCGCCCCTCCCAGAAATCCCCGTCGCGTCATGTCTCGCTCCAGCATGGTCGGATGGTGGCGCAGTCGCCGGCGTTTGCGAACCCCCGACGCGCAATTACGGTTGCGCCTTGTGCGATCGGTCACAGCGCCTCTGCGGGATCGGTTTGCGTATCGGGTCAATAACGCTTACCTTTATCTCGAACGCCGCCCGCCGGCGATCGCCTGAGGAGGACCAGGGATGGATCTGCGCGACGTCTCCCTCGCCGACCGGTTCGACCTGTCGAAATCGCCCGTCCTGCTGTCCGGCGTTCAGGCGCTGACGCGGCTGATGCTGGCCCAGCGCGCCCGCGACGCGGCGGCGGGGCTCGACACTGGCGGCTACGTCACCGGCTATCGCGGCTCGCCCCTCGGCGCGGTGGACGTGACGATGCAGCGGGCGGGGAAAAAGCTCGCCGATGCGGGAGTCGTCTTCCAGCCGGGCCTGAACGAGGATCTCGCCGCGACCGCCTGCTGGGGAACGCAGGCCGCGCATCTGCGCGGCGAAGGGCGCCATGAGGGCGTGTTCGCGCTCTGGTACGGCAAGGGGCCGGGGGTGGACCGCTCGGGCGACGTGTTCCGCCACGCCAACATGGCCGGAACCGCGCCGGCGGGCGGCGTGCTGCTTGCGCTCGGCGACGACCATGTGGCGGAAAGCTCCACCGCCTGCCACCAGTCCGAACTCGCCATGATGGACGCCATGATCCCGACCCTCTCGCCCGCGGGCGTGCAGGAGGTGCTGGATTACGGCCATCTCGGCTTCGCGCTCAGCCGCTATTCGGGGCTCTGGGCGGCGATCAAGTGCCTCAAGGACACGGTCGAGGTGGTCGAGGTCGTGGATGGCGACCCCCACCGCCTGACGATCCGCACGCCGGACGACTTCGCGATGCCCGAGGGCGGGCTCTCGATCCGGCTCGGCGACACCCCGTGGGCGCAGGAGGCGCGGCTCCACGACCACAAGCGCTTCGCCGCGCAGGCCTTCGCGCGGGCGAACCGGCTCGACCGGCGGACGCATGGGAGGGCGGGGGCGCGGATCGGAATCGTCTCGGCCGGCAAGGCGTGGCTCGACGTGGCGCATGCGCTGGAGCTGCTCGGGATCGGCGAGGCGGAGATCGAGGCGCTCGGCCTCAGCGTCTTCAAGGTCGGCATGGTGTGGCCGCTGGAGCCGCGCGCGATCACGGACTGGGCCGAGGGGCTCGATCTGGTGGTGGTCGTCGAGGAGAAGCGCGCCGTCATCGAGACGCAGCTCAAGGAGATCCTCTACGGCGCCGCGCGCCGCCCGCGCGTCGTGGGCTGGAAGGACGAGACGGGCGCGGTGCTGTTCTCGGCCAAGATGGCGCTCGATCCGCTCGGCGTCGCGCTGTCGCTCGGCCGGGTGCTGGAGGGCGAGGGCCGCGCCGACGCGGCGCTGCGCGGGCGGATCGCGGCGCTCGCCGAGGCGAAGGCCGCCGCCGAGACGCCGAGCCTCGCTGAGCGCAAGCCGTGGTTCTGCGCGGGCTGCCCGCACAACAGCTCGACGCGGGTGCCCGAGGGCGCGCGCGCCTACGCCGGCATCGGCTGCCACTACATGGTCCAGTGGATGGACCGCGACACCGAGGGCTTCACCCATATGGGGGGCGAGGGGGCCAACTGGATCGGAGAGGCGCCGTTCTCGAAGCGGCCGCACGTGTTCCAGAACCTCGGCGACGGCACCTACAACCACTCCGGCGCGCAGGCGATCCGGGCGGCCGTCGCCGCGGGGACGCGCATCACCTACAAGATCCTCTACAACGACGCCGTCGCCATGACCGGCGGCCAGAAGAACGACGG
>AACY020534415.1_pt1 | contig 15224 bp, 17 predicted proteins | sample 267378 | NCBI WGS metagenome assembly AACY02 (sample SAMN02954345, study PRJNA13694) | marine metagenome | biome: aquatic; feature: ocean; material: water; isolation source: isolated as part of a large dataset composed predominantly from surface... | reverse complement strand
TATCCGTGGAGGTGGATGCCAATGCATCGGTGAACACATTGTTGGCCGCCAGTCGCTTTGATTCGGATGCAAGTCCTGTTGTCACGACCTTACGACAGTCACCGGTCTACGAACGGGCCTATAGCGTGCTGTCCGATATCGTTGCTCAGGGAAACGTCACCGGCCAGCTGGCGCTCAGTCTTGATTTGAGCGACAAGGCTCTATTGCCTTCAGTTGAGCTAAATGGTCATTTGCAGGATGTTACGCTCCGCTCTGATCGTCTTCAGTTGGCACTGGAACGGATGACCGGTCCTTTGGGTTACCAAAGTGTTGAAGGGTTTAAATCTACGGGCATTACGGGCGATATCCTTGCTCAGCCTTTTGATATAACGATCGGACAAGGCTTAAGCGGGGTTGACGATGCCGATGTGCTAGATGCACGTCTGAGCACAACGCTGTCGGCCAATTCGTTTACTTCTTGGTTAAAAGGCCTAAGCGGAAACGTTATTGATGAGTCGTTGCTGCCGTTACAGGGAAGTTGCGAGGTCGCGCTGGCCGTGGGGGTTGGTAGTAATACAGTGCTGCGGTTCGACACGGATCTGGAGGGTTTGGGCATTAACCTTCCGAGCCCACTGGGGAAAGCGCCATCCATTGAAACACCCTTGAGCGCTCGTCTGATATTGGGGCAAGGAGATCACCTGGCGGTGTTCTGGCAGGATCGGCTGAATGCCGTTGCCCACGGGAGCGCAGGTTTTGGGGAGCAGGTGAGGGTGGATTTGACTCCCTCAAGAACCCCTACAACGCTGACCGCTGTGGGTGACGGTTTACATGTGACGGGAAGCGTACCCAGTATTGACTTGCAGCCTTGGTTTGACCGTTCAGTGACGACAGCCCTCTCAAACAAGGTTCTGTCCGATGATGCGCTGCCTCCTGCCGTTTATGTCGATGCTTTACAAATTGATCAGCTGTCTTTTGGTCGTCGACGTTTTGGCAAGGCCGAGATCAATGCTGAGCGTTTTGAGAGCTGGGATGGCTGGCGACTTTCCACCTCCTGGCTTGACGCCTCTCTGACGCTACCCTTTAAGGACGATCCGACACTCATTATCAATGATGTTGACTTCGATCAGTTACCCACCGTCGCGGGTGAGGATATGGGTGATGATCTGTCGCCACCGAATTTATCTAGGCCATTAACAGTCGTTATCGCGAATATGCGTCTCGATGACGAACTGCTTGGGGCGATGCGCTTTGAGGTCAACGGCAATGGTCAGTCACTGCGCCTGACAGAGCTGAGCGGTAACATCATTGATATCGATATACTCGAGGGAACGCAGCTTGAGTGGCAGTTGACCGATGGGGGAGAAACGAGCACGACACTTGCGTTGAATGCTGAACTCGATAACGTCAGCCGTACGTTTAGGATTCTTGGCCAGGAGCCGGTGGCTGAAACCGATAACGGCCAGTTAACGGCTGTATTGCGGTGGCCGGGTAGTCCGATGGATGCCGATGTGCTGCAGGTGGTCGGTGATATGGATTTGACCTTGCGTGAGGGGTCATTTTTACCCGTGCCCTCGGGCGCTACCGGCGCGGTTCGCTTGTTCAGTCTGCTCAATTTGGCGGGTCTGTTTGAGCGGGCCAATGTTACTCGCTTGTTTGAACCGGGTGTCGCGTTCAAAAAAGCCGAGGGCAAAGTCCTGTTTAACGAAGGACAGCTAGCGTTACCGGGGTTCTCGGTGGAGGGTCCCGGTGGCGGCTTCAAATTCACGAGCGATATCGATTTGTTGGCGAGAACCATTGATGGCGAGCTGGTCGTTACGCTGCCACTTGCGAATAATATCCCATGGGTGGTTGCCTTGGCGGGAGGCTTGCCAGTGGCTGCCGGCGCGTATATTGCCAGTCGGGTGTTCAAGGACCAGGTAAAGACACTGACCAGTGGTGTTTACAGCGTATCGGGCTCTGTCGATGACCCAACCGTGAAGTTTGTTCGTGTCTTCGATGCAACGGGTACTAAACAGATCGAAGGTGCCACGACAGGTAGTGGCAAGGCATCAGTTACCGAGCCCAAGCCAGAGTCACATTCACCCCCTTCTCAGTAAGTGGCAGGTCTGCGCAACGCGTAAATCGATAAGAGGCTAGGTAATCAATCGCTGTAGTTGGCCGCTTCATCGAGTTGCCGTAGATAGCGAAAGAGCTTTCGCGCGGCGGTCGATGGTTTACCCGCACTCGTCGCTTGTTGATGCTGCCGGTATAGCTGCCTAAGCTGCTGCCGATCGGCACTGGGGAATACACTCAGGATCTCATTTAGCGCCGCATCCCCTTCATTCAAGAACTGGTCTCTCAAGTTCTCCAGGCGATGGAAGCGCGCTTTTTGCGCGCTGTCTTGGTGATCGAGGGCATTGAGTGCTTGTTCAATCGGCTCCGCATCAATTCGGCGCATCAACTTACCAATGTACTGCAATTGACGTCGCAGGCCACCGCGTGCGGTTATTCGCTGCGCCAACGCAATCGCTTCCAGCAGGGTGTCGTCAGTGATGGGTATTTGTGCCAAGCGCGAAGGGGGAAGTTCGACCAATCGCTCCCCCAAGGTTTGAAGCGCCGTCATTTCACGTTTAACGGCGCTTTTACTGGGGCCATCAAAATCATCATCGTTGGCGCTTGGTGGGTCTCCTACCATGATTTAACTGTACACCAGCGCCGCCAGGCCCAGAAAAGATAAAAACCCGATCACATCCGTCACAGTCGTTAACACTACACCGCCCGCAAGCGCAGGATCGATGCCCAGGCGCTGCAATATCAAAGGCAGTGTGGCGCCTGATACGCCGGCCGTCACCAGATTGATAACCATCGCCGCAGCGATAATAGCGCCCAGAATCCAATCATCAAACCAAAGGGCTGCGGCAACAGCGACGACCAAGGCCCAGAGCACCCCATTAAATAGACCGACGAGGGTTTCTCTCCCCACCAGCCATCGCTGATTACGGCGGTTGATATGCCCCATGGCCATACCACGAATAAGGACAGTCAGTGTTTGTGTGCCGGCGATTCCCCCCATGCTTGCCACAATGGGCATCAGTACTGCCAGCGCCACAACCTTTTCAATGGTGCCCTGAAATTGACTGATAACGGCTGCAGCGATGAAGGCTGTCAATAGGTTAATGCCTAGCCAAACAGCGCGGCGCGGTGCTGTTTGCATCACCGGTGAAAAGGTATCTTCCTCACCGAGGCGGGCGAGGGAGGTGAGTGAGTGGTCGGCCTCCTCGCGAATAACGTCGACGATATCATCGATGGTGATACGACCAAGTAGTAAGCCGTGGTCATCGACCACCGGCGCCGAGATCCAATCGTTGCGCTCGAACAGACGTGCTACTTCCGATGCGGGCATCAGGGCTGGGATAGGGTCCCTATCGGTCACCATCATCTCGCGAACAGAGACGTGGGGATCGCTTACGAGCAGTGTGCGGATAGGTAGCATCCCAACGTAGCGATCTTCTCGATTAACGACAATGACGGTATCGGTATTAAGAGGAATCTCCTGATGGCGTCTAAGGTAGCGCAGGACCACATCAAGGGTTAAATCTGCTCGAATCGTAATGGTATCGGTGCTCATGAGACCACCGGCCACATCGTCCGAGAAGCCAAGCACGGTTTCGATGCGGGCGCGATCTTGATCATCCATTGCGCTCAGGACTTGCCCGGTTATCTCATCGGGCAGTTCCTGCAAGATGTCGGCAACATCATCGTCATCGAGTTTGCCAACAATAGAGGCCAATGCCTCAGGTTCCATTTCAAGAAGAAAGGTACTGCGAAGATCTTCGGGTAGTTCATTGAGAACTTCCGCTTCCTGCTCGTCCTCGAGCAAGCTCCATAGTACATGGCGGTAGCGAGGGGGTGACGAACTGAGCAGGTGGGCCACGTCACCGGGGGACAGATCCGCCAAGATACCCGCAACGTCGCCCAGGGTTCCGTGGTTAAGTGCGCGGTCTAAGCGAGCTAGCTGTTTCTGAGATTTAACCGCTGTGTTCACGCTTTATCCTCAAGTCAGGACCCCATTATCCGGCACCCTGATGAGGACTGCACCTATGGTGTTGGTAAAAAATTCAATCTGCCTCATCGAAACGGTTATTAATGAGTGCGGCCAGTGCATCTATGGCCGCCTGCTCGTCTTTGCCATCGGCGGTAAGGGTTAGCACCGTGCCTTGCCCTGCTGCCAGCATCATCACCGACATAATACTTTTGGCGTCGACTTTGTTGCCGGCTTTCGTCAGCGAGAGCTGGCTACTAAAGCGGGCAGCGCAGTCAACGAGTTTTGCCGCAGCTCGCGCGTGCAGTCCCAAGCGGTTGATGATTTCAATGTCTCGACTGATCATGGGGACGTTTGCCTCGCAAGTTCCCGGTGGCGGATCTGCAACCGGCTTTGACTGGGCTTGAGCTCTGCAAAGACCCGTTCAGCCACGTAGACCGATCGATGCTGGCCACCGGTGCAGCCAATCGCGACGGTGACATAGCTGCGTTGAGATCGATGATACTCGGGTAGCCAGCGCTCAAGGAAGGTCACGATATCCTTGATCAGTGCGGCGCTTTGAGGATGAGATTCTAAGAACGTAACAACCCCAGCGTCCTGTCCCGTTTGATGGCGTAATCCGCTCACCCAGTGTGGATTGGGCAGCAGTCGAGCATCAAAGATCAGATCAGCGTCCAGGGGCACACCGCGTTTGAAGCCAAATGACTCCACCAAAACCGACATCCCTTCTTTGGGGCCGCTGCCCAAATATCGGTCAATGACAGCACGCAAATCGTAAAGATTAAGATCGCTGGTATCGATGACGAGATCGGCTCGGGATGACAATGCATCGAGTAGGTCGATTTCGGCGTGAATAGCCTCACTCAGTGAGCGCTCGTCATTGCTTAAAGGGTGGCGTCGACGTGTTTCGCTGAAGCGCTTTGTCAGAATCGCGTCTTGTGCGTCGAGGAACAACACCTCGCTATGAAGATCATTGGGTAAATTCTCCAGTACATCGTTAAGACGGTCCAAATCATGGGTGCTGTTACGCGCATCGATACACACGGCAATGCCTTTAAACGCGGCATATTGATTCTGCTCCAACTGTTCGAGCAGCATCGGCAGCAGACCCGCAGGGAGGTTGTCAACACAGTAATAGCCTTGATCTTCCAGTTGATGCAGCGCTGTACTCTTGCCAGAGCCTGACCGCCCACTGATGACGATGAGTTTCATCGTCACGCCACCAAGCGCTGAGTGGCGGCCGCTAGTAATTGGCCCGTTGACTCGGCTCTACGTAATTGCGCGCAGTACTGATCATTGGAGAAGCGGCGAGCAATCTCTGCCAACAGATCCAAATGGGTTTGGGTCGCCTCCTCGGGTACCAAGAGTACGAAAAGTAAATCAACCTCGCGGCCATCTGGCGCATCGAAATCGACGCCGTGCGCGAGCGTGACAAGGCAGCCAAGTGGTTGCTCACAGCCTGCCACGCGACAATGGGGAACAGCCACGCCCGCACCCAAAGCAGTACTACCCAGCTTTTCGCGGGCAAACAGCTGAGCGTAGATCAAGTCCTCGGTCAGATCTGCATCCTCCGCAACTTGCTGTGCAACGAGTTCAAAGATGCGTTTGCGACTAGCGGCCTCAACCTGACACATGACTCGCTTGGGATTAAGCAGGCTGTCGAGGGCATTCATGATTTAGCGGCCCCGATGCTTTTCCTTGTGCTTAATGATTTGGCGATCCAACTTGTCGGCGAGGGCATCAATCGCTGCATACATGTCGTCGGATTCCGCAGAGGCAAATAAATCAGCACCGGAGACATGTAAGCTTGCCTCCGCCTTGTGAACCTGTTTTTCCACCACCAAAGTAACTTCGATCTTGGTAATGTGGTCAATGTGACGCTGCAATTTTTCAAATTTTTCATCGACGTGGGTTCGCATACCCTCGGTTACATCGATGTGATGACCGCTAACTGTCAATTGCATTGTGTTCCTCCTGTTGGTTACCGATTAAGGATACTAGATATGGCGCTTGCGCTCATTAGACGGGGGTATGTTGAGTTGCTCTCGATATTTCGCAACGGTTCGTCGAGCTACCACCGCCCCCTGGGTCTCTAGCAGACTGCACAGTTTGTTGTCGCTAAGTGGTTTGCGGCAATCCTCGTCCTGGACGAGCTTTTTGATGAGCGCTTTTATGGCAGTCGATGAGCATTCGCCCCCCTCGGTGGCAGCCACATGGCTTGAGAAAAAGTATTTGAGCTCAAACACCCCTCGAGGCGTGTGCATGAACTTTCGTGTTGTTGCTCTGGAAATGGTGGATTCATGCATATCGATCTGTTCTGCAATATCAGCGAGGACCAAGGGGCGCATACCTTCTTCGCCTATCTCTAGAAATTGGCGCTGGTGCTCAACGATTTTGCTGGCAACCTTTAGCAGAGTCTCGTTGCGGTTCTGCAAACTCTTCATGAACCACCGGGCTTCTTGCAGATTTTCTTTCAAAAAATGCTGATCACTTTGCGAGTGGCCTTTGCCGATGAGATTGGCGTACTCGCTATTGATACGCAGTTTTGGTGCGATATCCGCATTGAGTTCGACACGCCATTGATTGTTGATGCGTCGCACAAAAACGTCGGGGACTATGTACTCTGTGGTATCACTACCAATGGTGGCCCCAGGTGTCGGATCGAGGTTGCGGATGAGGGTAAGCGCCTGGCGAAGATTGCTCTCATCGGTGCGCAGGCGGCGAGCTAGCTGGCGGGGTTGAGCTGTTGCTATGTGCTCGAGGTAGCGACTAACTAACTGCCCCGCTAGCTCTCGATAGGGTGTTGTTACGGGCATTTGTCGCAGTTGAAGAAGTAAACACTCCCTCAGGTCGGCAGCAAATACGCCCGTGGGTTCGAAGTGCTGCAGCCGATGTAATACGGCCATGACCTCATCAAGCTCCACGTCCTCAATGGCTAATGATTCGAGGATTTCCGTGGGAGTTTGGGTCAAGCGCCCATTGCTATCGATGCTGTCGATGAACGCCAGGGCGATTTCCCTGTCGGTGTCGGAGAATCGAGTGAGGTTGAGTTGCCACAATAACTGGCTTTGCAATGACTCGGGGTTGGCGTCTCGCTCGCCAAAGGGCAGATCATCTAAGCCGTCACCGCCCAGTGTCGGTGTCGGCGCAGAAGAGGGCATGAGGTCCTCCCAGCGAGCATCAACGGGCAGTTCGGCAGCGCCATCTTCGCTGTCACCGACACTGCTGAAGTCGACGTTTTCTTGACTGCCGCTTTCGATCTCAGCGTGGTCAGTCTCGCGCTCTAGCAGGGGGTTTGATTCGAGCGTTTCCTCGATAGCCTGCTGTAAATCGATGGTGCTCAATTGTAGAAGCTTAATGGCCTGCTGTAGCTGTGGGGTCAGCGTAAGGGCTTGCCCCATTTTCAACTGCAAACTTTGCTTCATTCCACCTGCCACATGTTCGAGAGCTGTCTACCTTTAGGATTCAGTTTAGCTGTCTTACAGGGCTACCCGCAATGAGTTGGCTCGCCCCTTGCATGGAGATTACAATTGAAAGTTGTCGCCTAGGTAAACCGAGCGAACTTTTGCGCTGGCGAGGACTGCCTTGGGCGTGCCGGAAGCAATGACATGGCCCTCTCCCACAATATAAGCTCGCTCGCAAATATCGAGTGTCTCGCGCACGTTGTGATCAGTAATTAGAACCCCAATGCCGCGGTCTCGTAGGTGTGTAATGATGCCCTTGATATCGCTGATGGAAATGGGGTCGACCCCGGCAAATGGCTCATCGAGCAGTACAAAGCGAGGTTGTGCTGCCAGTGCTCTCGCTATTTCAACCCGCCGCCGCTCTCCTCCAGAGAGGGCTTGCCCCATCGTATCGACCAAATGATCGACATTGAATTCCTTGAGTAGCGCCGCGCACTCTTGCTGCCGCTGTACCCGATTAAGGTCGGACCTGGTTTCAAGAATGGCCAACAAATTATCCCGCACCGATAGGCGGCGAAAGATCGATGCCTCTTGGGGAAGGTAGCCGATGCCCGCTCGTGCCCGCTCGTGTATTGCCAGGGCTGTTAGATCTCTGTCCCCAAGCTGGATGGCACCTGCGTCGGCACTAACGAGCCCCAGAATCATGTAGAAGCAGGTTGTTTTCCCGGCACCGTTTGGACCCAAGAGTCCAACAATTTCACCAGTGCTGACCTCAAGAGACACATCTCTGACCACTTGTCGGCCTTTGTAAGCCTTCGCTAGGTGGCGAGCACTTAGCTGAGAATGATCGCCGCTCATTGGGGATCACTGCTGCGCTCTAGCGCACTCGGGGGGATGATCACCTCAACCCGTTGCTTGTCCAGGGTGCCGGCAGCCGCGCTGGCTCTGACCTGCTGTGCGCTCACCTCGTAGTCGATGATGGCGCCCGTTACCACGGCGCCCCCTTGTTCGATACGTGCATTTTGGACGAGTCTGACCGTATCGATGTCTTGCCGATATTCGATGCGTTCCGCCGCTGCGGAAACGGGGCCGCGTTCCTCTGTGGGGGTTTGCTCTAGCCGGGCGGGTTTGCCTGTGGCCACAATGACACCGCCGCTGTTTTGTTGCTGTTGAACGACGATTTGATCGGCGTTAATGCGCAGAGAGCCCTGAGTGAGCTCAACATTGCCCTTGTAGTGGGTTTCCCCCGTGGCCTCGAATCGACTTGCGCTGTCAGCGGTAATCCGAATGGGTTGCTCGCGATCCTCTGGTAGTGCCATGGCCAAGGGCATCAAGATCGTCATTACCAGTAAGGCAAGGGAGGCAGTGGCTTTATGGCTGAGCTTCATAAATGGTCTCCACATCACCCAATAGTTCGGCAGTGCCCGCGGGTAAGTTTATCCTTAGTCCCCGCGCCTTGGTGATGCTTGATTCATGAATGAGTGTTACGGCAGCGTCAGTCGTGGCTATTTGGTCTTGCGTGTCGACGTTTAAGTGGTCGGTAGCCAGCTTGCTTCGGCCATCGGCCTGTCTCAGCTCGACATTATCTGCCAAATTCAGTTGGTTACTGCTGGGTATTAGTTCACCCGAGCCCGCCGAAAGTTGCCAGCGTCGACCCTGTTTGTCGCCACCGCTCATGCGGATGGTGTCCAAATAAATGGTGGGATGATCGTTGTAACGTCGAGCATGGAGAGTCTCCAGGCGCTGGGTTCGCACACCTTGAGCGTCGTAGCTCCAGTAGTCGCTGCCATCGAGGTATGTCTGCAGGCGTTTATTGTTCTCAGTTGTTGCAAGCTCAAGCACCGGATCTCCGGGATCGAGGGTAAGCCACATCAATGCGGCTGTGATCAGTAGCAGGGTTGAGGGTAGGGTTTTTTTCAAAGCCGGAAATCGCTGACCAATGTATCCCATTGGCCCCGTGCGGACAGCAGCATTTCAATCAGCTCGCGCACGGCGCCGCGACCACCGTTGACTGTCGCCACCCAGTCGGCGGCCGCTACCACTTCGCTGGCAGCATCGGCTGGACAAGCACCCAATGCCGCCGCCTCGATGGCACTGAGATCTGGCAAGTCATCACCCATATAGGCCACCTGCTCAAGGGTGATGCCAAGGGCCTCAACCAGTTCATTCAGTGCCGTCAGTTTGTCGCTACGCCCTTGCATGACATTGTCGATACCCAATTCTTCAGCACGTCGCTCAAGCACTTGGGACGCTCGACCAGTAATCATGGCAAACTGCAGGCCGGCACGCTGCGCCATTTTTATGGCAAATCCATCCTTAATATTGAAGGCTTTCAGCTCATCACCGCTATTGCTGTAGATGACACTGCCATCGGTAAGGACCCCATCGACATCGAGTACCACCCAGGTCAATGCAGCCGCTTTATCGGAATGTAGAAACATCAGGCGAGCCCTGCTTTTAAGAGTGAGAGCAACTGTACGACACCTTTAATTCGGTTGTTAGCGTCGGTAATGACTACGCTACTGATACGAAATTGCTCCATGGTGCCCAAAGCCTTGGCGGCAAGTGTGCCCTCGGGCAGTGTTCTGCCACCGGGTGACATAAGCTGGCCGATGCGAACTTCATTGATATCGGGTCGGCTATCGAGTGCGCGACGCAGATCACCGTCGGTGAAGATGCCTAGCAATTCCTCTCCGCGGGTGATGGTTGTCATGCCGAGGCCCTTTGCGGTTATCTCCATGAGGGCCTCGCCCAATGTGGTCTCGGGTGTTACCCGAGGGATGTCGTCACCCTTCACCATGACGTCGTCTACTTTCAGTAGTAAGCGCTTGCCAAGTGCGCCACCCGGATGAGAGAACGCAAAATCCTCTGCCGTAAAACCTCTGCACTCGAGCAGCGCTATGGCCAAGGCGTCGCCCATGACGAGTGCGGCGGTCGTGCTTGAGGTCGGCGCCAAATCAAGGGGGCAAGCTTCCGTTTTCACCCCTGCAAACAGGTGAACCGAGGCGCTTGTCGCTAAGCTTGAGTCAGCGTTGCCAGTGATGCTGATCAGCGGCACGCCCAAGCGTTGCAGTAATGGCAGCAGGGTCATGACCTCGGGGGTTGTGCCTGAATTGGATAGGGCGATCACTGCATCGTTTGCCGTGATCATCCCCATATCCCCATGGGAGGCCTCGGCTGGGTGGACATAAAAAGCCGGCGTACCTGTGCTCGCCAATGTGGCCGCAAGCTTGTTGGCGATGTGGCCCGACTTACCCATGCCCGTCACGATTACCCGGCCTTCAATGCTCAACAGCAGTTGGCATGCTCGGACAAAGCTGTGGTCCAGGTGTTGGCGTAACTCGCAAATGGCATTACTTTCCATTTGGAAGGTTCGGTGCGCAGAGGCGAGGATGTCATCAGCAGTCATCATAGAGGTTTAAGCAGCAGCCTAGATGAATAGCCAAACATAGTACGCGGTGTAAATGGCGAGGAAAGTGCCCCCCGCCAGTCTACCAACGCGCGCTCGCTGCTGCTCGGGTCGCCAGTTCAAGGCCACGAACAACAACAAGACTGCGGTGGTAACAAAGACGGTGCCCGCATCTCTGATGATATCGCTGCGTTCCACCACCAAGTCATCAAAAAATCCCGGCAGTGCCAGTACCACCAGCAGGTTGAACATATTTGAGCCGACAACGGCGCCAATGGCTATATCCGCATGCCCTCGGACGGCACTTACCAGAGAGGCCGCCAACTCAGGCAGGCTGGTACCGAGGGCAATAATCGTTAAGCCAATAATGAGCTCAGATACACCCAAGGCGGTAGCGACGTTCACAGCCCCATAGACAAGGGCCCGTGAACTAATGATGAGGGCGATGAGTCCAACCCCAAAGATTAGCCAGGCCTTGGCTGGCGCCATGTTGGGGATCTCGGGTACTTCGTCATTGATATCCGGGTGATGGGCATGATTCAGCAATCGCCAAAAAAAGAGCGCGAGGCCCCCAAGTAGCAAGCTCGAGTCAAAGAAAGACAGGCGACCGTCAATGAGTAGCAAACCACAGCATAAGCTGGTTAGTAGCAATAAAGGCAAATCGACAAAGGCCGATGACTTGCCAACTGTGATTGGCGCGATGATCAGAGTAACACCCAATACCAAGCCAATATTGGCAATATTCGAGCCGAAGGCGTTACCAATTGCCAGCGCCCCGGCATCACTGATCGCGGACATGAGCGACACTAGAATTTCGGGTGCCGATGTACCCACCGATACAATCGTCATACCGATCAAGAGGGGTGCCATGCCCAGGTGTCGAGCAATTGCTGCGGCGCCATCGACAAACAAATCGGCACTCCAGACAAGTGCGCCAAAGCCGATGAGGATGATGGCGATGTCGATGAACATAGCGTGTCTCGCTGTTGGTTGCGCAACGGTTGCCAAAGGTGAACCCCGCAGGGATTGATCCCGCATTAATTGCGCAGAGCGGTCCGCGAACAGTTCGGGTATCATGCGCGCCCCGATGGACTGTTGCTGCCACAATGTGTTGGCGGGCGCCAGAGTTTACCTCACACCACGCTAATGCGGAGAACACTATGACAGTCAGTTTCAGTCACAAGTTCACATTCCTAGCCTTTGTTACGGCAATCCTCATTGCCGGCATTGGGACCCATGCGCGGGCCCAGGATGCAGCTGTATCACCGGGCCCCGGCGAGGTTGTTGCCGATGCAACCAGCACCATCATGGCGGTGGTTGCCGAGGCCCCCGATTACTTCGACGAAGACCCACAGCGCTACTTCGATGCCATTGGTGCTGAACTTGACAAGGTTGTTGATTTTCGCAGTTTTGCTCGTGGTGTCATGGGCAAGTACGCATCGAGCGATAGGGTTCGGAGTTTAAACAAGGAGCAAACGGATCAACTGCGTAATCAGCTTGAGCAGTTCACCGACGTACTGCGCGCCAGCCTCATAAGCACCTATGCACGAGGACTGTTGGCCTTCGGTGGTGTGAAGTTAGATCTGGGTGACGTCGAAATGGCTCCCAACAGCAATCGGGTGGCCTCGGTGAGCCAGTTCGTTAAAAGTGAGGACGGTAAGGTTTACACCCTCAAATACCAAATGGGGCAGTACAAAGACGGACGCTGGCGTTTGCGCAACATGATTATCGAAAATATCAATCTAGGTGAAATTTATCGCAGTCAATTTGAGGCTGCGGCGGATGAAGCCGACGGTGATCTTGATCGTGTGATTGCCCAGTGGACAGATACCGACGTTGAAACACCGACCGAGGAGCAATAAGCGAATGGAAGCAACTACAGTTCAGGATCTTGTCAGTCAGGCATTTCCCGATGGTGACGTCCAAGTAGAGATAGTGGGCGGTCACTACACGGTAACCGTCGTATCTGCCTCATTTGAAGGGGTACGTGCGGTTGCTCGTCAACAGAAGGTCTACGCACCTCTTGCCGATGCCATTGCGTCGGGTGCCTTGCACGCGGTGAATATTCGCGCCCTGACACCTGCCGAAGCCAGCGCGGGTTGAACCTTGGGTAGTCTTCTTATTCGAGGGGGGCGCCCCCTTCATGGCCGGCTTAAAGTGTCGGGTGCAAAAAATGCGGCGCTGCCCATTCTCGCGGGCACACTGTTAACGCCGGAGACCACACGCATCCACAATTTGCCGCACTTGCATGACATCACCACGATGATGGAATTGCTGGGGTGTCTAGGGGTTGGTTTAACAGTCGACGAGCGACTTGGCATTGAGGTCGATGGTAGCTCGGTCACCAACGTCCGTGCGCCCTACGAGCTAGTGAAAACCATGCGGGCCTCAATACTTGTATTGGGGCCATTGCTAGCGCGCTTTGGTGAAGCCGAGGTCTCGTTTCCCGGTGGCTGTGCCATAGGTTCTCGCCCTGTCGATCTCCACCTCAAAGGCCTCGAAGCCATGGGAGCGGACATAACGATTGAAGAGGGCTATATCAAAGCCAAAGCACCGGGTGGTCTTCGGGGCGCCGATATCACACTCGAAACGGTCACCGTGGGCGGTACCGAAAATCTATTGATGGCGGCTACCTTGGCCCGCGGGACGACAGTGTTACGCAATGCGGCACGTGAGCCCGAAGTCGTTGATCTGGCGCAGTTTCTGATTGCAATGGGTGCCAAGATTTCGGGGCAGGGCAGCTCCACTATCGAGATCGAGGGTGTTCCCGCCCTTCAGGGTTGTGATTACACCGTTATGCCTGACCGCATCGAAGCCGGTACGTACTTGGTTGCAGTGGCCGCGACGGGTGGCAAAGTGCGTTTAGAGGGGGTTATACCGAATCATTTAGCCATTGTGCTTGATAAACTTCGGGAGGCGGGTGCCGATGTATCGATCGAATCAGACGCCATTGAGCTAGATATGTCGGGTCGCCGACCATCGGCGGTTGCGATCACCACGGCACCCTATCCCGGCTTCCCCACTGACATGCAGGCGCAGTTTACAGCGCTGAATACGATTGCAGAGGGTGTTGGACGTGTGACGGAAACGGTGTTTGAAAACCGACTCATTCAAACCCACGAAATGAATCGAATGGGGGCCGATATTCAGATTGAAGGTAATACCGCTATCGTTACAGGAAGGCCAACTCTAAGGGGTGCGCCAGTGATGGCGTCGGACTTGCGTGCGTCAGCAAGTCTTGTCATCGCCGGTCTCGTAGCCTCAGGGGAGACGGTTGTCGATCGCATTTACCATATCGATCGCGGCTATGAATGTATCGAAGAAAAGCTGCAATCCTTGGGTGCCGACATCCGTCGACAAACGAGCTAGTGCGCAATACGGAGTTGTGATGAAACGGCCGCTAACGATAGCGCTGACCAAAGGGCGGATCCTCAAGGAAACACTGCCATTGCTCAATGAGGCGGGTATCGCGCCGCTGGAGGATATTGCTGCCAGCCGTAAGCTGCTGTTTGACACTACCCTCGATGGGGTTCAGTTGGTGATCTTGCGGGGCTCTGATGTGCCGACCTATGTCCGCCACGGTGCCGCGGATATGGGTATTGTTGGCAAAGATATGCTACTCGAATTTGGCGCTGAAGGGCTGTACGAGCCTCTCGACCTAAAAATCGCTCAGTGTAAGCTGATGACCGCGGGATTCCTCGACAGTCATAGTGACCGACCCCGATTAAGGGTTGCCAGCAAGTTCGTGAATATTGCTCGTCGCCACTACGCCGCGAAGGGCATTCAGGCTGACATGATTAAGCTGTATGGCGCCATGGAGCTAGCGCCGCTGATGGATCTCGCCGATGAAATCGTCGATATCGTTGATACGGGAAATACCTTGCGCGCGAATGGTATGGCGCCCCTGGAGCATATCGCTGATATCAGCTCACGTTTGGTGGTCAACAAGGCATCCATGCGTACGCGCCATGACCTAATCAGTGTGCTAATAAAGAAGCTGAGTGTGGCGGTGGATCGACGCGGTGAGGAGCGAGGATGATGACGCAGATTCGGCGACTGTACAGTGGCGACCCTAACTTTGAAACGGAACTTGCGACGTTGCTTGCACGTCATGAAGAGCGGGATCCAAGTTTAGCCGCTACCGTCACGGAGATTTTGGGTGCCGTTAGAGAGCATGGTGATGCCGCGCTCTTAGCTTACACCCAGCGCTTCGATGGGCATCCCGCGACACGGCCGGAGGACTTGGTTATTCCCCGCGAGCGCTTAGTTGCCGCACTCGAGGCGCTTGATGCTGTTACCCGGCAAGCGCTGGAGACGGCTGCCGAGCGCATAAAAAGCTATCACCAGTATCAAGTAGCAGAAACCTGGGACTATGACGATCCCTTGGGTAATCGTTTGGGGCAGCGCATTA
>AACY020302252.1_pt1 | contig 15226 bp, 13 predicted proteins | sample 267378 | NCBI WGS metagenome assembly AACY02 (sample SAMN02954345, study PRJNA13694) | marine metagenome | biome: aquatic; feature: ocean; material: water; isolation source: isolated as part of a large dataset composed predominantly from surface... | reverse complement strand
CGCGCGGCTGGCGCGTGTTCGCGTCCTGCCGCACGGAGACCGACTGCGACCGCCTGCGCGCCGAGGGCTTCGAGAGCCCGCGGCTCGACTACGAGGACCCCGCCTCGATCGACGCCGCCGCCGACGCGGTGCTGGACGCGACCCAGGGGCGGCTCGACGCGCTGTTCAACAACGGCGCCTACGCGGTGCCGGGCTTCGTCGAGGACCTGCCGACGGAGGCGCTGCGCGCGATCTTCGAGGCCAATTTTTTCGGCTGGCACAGCCTCACGCGCCGCGCGCTCGCCGCGATGCGGGCGCAGGGTCATGGACGCATCGTGCAGTGCTCCTCGGTGCTCGGCTTCTCCGCGGTGCGCTGGCGCGGGGCCTATGTCGCGACGAAGTTTGCCGTGGAGGGCTACACCGACGCGCTGCGGCTGGAGCTGCGGGGAACGCCGATCCGCGTCTCGCTGATCGAGCCCGGCCCGATCGCTTCTCGCTTCAACCCCAACGCGCTGGCGCAATACGCGAAGTGGATCGACCGCGAGGCGTCGCCCCATCGCGACGAGCTGGCCGAGATCGAGGCGCGCTACCGCCGGAACCCGGATGCGAAGCATCCGTTTGAGCTGCCGCCGGCCTCGGTCTCGAAGAAGCTGGTGCGCGCGCTGGAGAGCCCGCGCCCGAAGACGCGCTATTTCGTGACCACGCCGACCTATGTCGTGGCGGCGCTGAAGCGGCTGGCGCCGCGCGCCGCGCTCGACGCGCTCATGGCGCGGAACTGAGCGGCGGAGGGACGGATTCCGCTGTGGCGGTCCGCCGCGCCTTGGTCTAGGGGTGACGCATGGATGACGCGCTCTTCTACGCCGCGATGATCGCATGCTTCGTCGTGCTCGGCATCGTGGCCATCGGCTTCGGGACCTTCGCGAAGGGCGGAGAGACCAGCCGCAAATGGTCGAACAAGGTGATGCAGCTGCGCGTGGCCGCGCAGTTCGTCGCGGTGATCCTGATCGTCATCTTCGCCTGGGCCGCGAGCGGCTGACCCCGACCCCACGGATATTTCATGGTCGTCCTGAACAAGATCTACACCAAGACCGGCGACGCCGGAGAGACCGCGCTCGGCGACGGCTCGCGCGTCGCCAAGTTCTCCTGGCGCGTGACCGCCTACGGCACGGTGGACGAGGCGAACGCGACCGTCGGCCTCGCGCGGCTGCACGCCGAGGGCGAGACCGACGCGGCGCTCGAGCGCATCCAGAACGACATGTTCGACCTCGGCGCCGATCTCTGCCGCCCGAACCACGAGCGCGACGCGGAGGCGGAGTATCCGCCGCTGCGCATGGCGCCGAGCCAGGTGGCGCGGCTCGAATCGGAGATCGACGCGATGAACGCGCGGCTGGAGCCGCTGCGCAGCTTCATCCTGCCCGGCGGCTCGCCGCTGGCGGCGCATCTCCATCTCTGCCGGACGATCTGCCGCCGCGCCGAGCGCGAAACGGTCCACCTCGCCACGGTCGAGAGCGTGAACGAGCATGCGGTGACCTATCTCAACCGCCTGTCGGACTGGTTCTTCGTCGCGGCCCGGATCGCCAACGAGGACGGGCGCGCCGACGTGCTTTGGACCCCCGGCGCGCATCGCTGAAGGCGCGCGGCGCGGGGCGGCCGCGTCGCGTCGTTTTCGCGCAGGCCCGCCCTCGCGGGCCGCGCTAATTCCGGATACTGCAACGCAGCGGCGGCGAGTGCGCCGAATCGAATGACAGGAGAGACGCGCCGATGAAGGTCCTCGTGCCGGTCAAGCGCGTGATCGACTACAACGTGAAGGTCCGCGTGAAGGCGGACGGTTCGGGCGTCGATCTCGCCAACGTCAAGATGTCGATGAACCCCTTCGACGAGATCGCCGTCGAGGAGGCGATCCGCCTGAAGGAGGCCGGCAAGGCGACCGAGATCGTCGCCGTCTCGATCGGCGTTAAGCAGGCGCAGGAGACGCTGCGCACCGCGCTCGCCATGGGCGCCGACCGCGCGATCCTCGTCGAGGCCGCCGATCAGGTCGAGACCGACATCGAGCCGCTCGCCGTCGCCAAGATCCTTGCGAAGATCGTCGCGGAGGAGGCGCCGGGGCTCGTGCTGATGGGCAAGCAGGCCATCGACAACGACATGAACGCGACCGGGCAGATGCTCTCGGCGCTGATGGGCTGGCCTCAGGCCACCTACGCCTCCGCGATCGAGCTCGGCGAGGGCGAAGCGAAGGTCACGCGCGAGGTCGACGGCGGGCTCCAGACCGTCACCGTCAAGACGCCCTGCGTGATCTCGGTCGACCTGCGCCTCAACGAGCCGCGCTACGCGTCGCTGCCGAACATCATGAAGGCCAAGAAGAAGCCGATGGACATGAAGACGGCCGCCGATTTCGGCGTCGACGTTGCGCCGCGGCTGACCGTCGAGACCGTGACCGAGCCGCCCGCCCGCAAGGCCGGCGTTCGCGTCGGCTCGGTGGACGAACTGGTCGAGAAGCTGAAGACCGAAGCGGGGGTGCTCTGATGGCCGTCCTTCTGATCGCCGAGCTGAACGGCGCCGATCTCGCGGCCGATGCGACCGCCAAGGCGCTGACCGCCGCCAAGACGCTCGGCGAGACGCATCTGCTGGTGGCCGGCGAAGGCGTCGCCGCCGCGGCGGAGGCCGCGTCGCAGCTCGACGGCGCTGCGAAAGTGCTGGTGGCGGATGGGCCGGCGCACGCCCACGGGCTGGCGGAGCCGATGGCCGACCTCGTCGTCGGCCTCGCGGGCGGCTACGATCACATCTGCGCGCCGGCGACTGTGCAGGGCAAGAACGTCCTGCCCCGCGTCGCCGCGATGCTCGACGTGATGGTGATGACCGACGTCTCGGAGATCGTGGACGCCACGACCTTCGTGCGCCCGATCTACGCCGGCAACGCCTTCCAGAAGATCACGTCCGCCGACGCGAAGAAGGTGTTCTCGATCCGCACCGCCTCCTTCGACGCCGCGGGCGCGCAGGGCGCCTGCCCGGTCGAGACGGTGGCCGCGGCCGAGGACAAGGGCCTCTCCGCCTGGGTCGAGGACACGGTGGCGGCGTCGGACCGCCCCGAGCTGACCTCCGCGAAGCGCGTGATCTCGGCCGGCCGCGCCATCGGCTCGAAGGAGAACTTCGCGATCATCGAGACCGTGGCCGACAAGCTCGGGGCCGCGGTCGGCGCCTCCCGCGCGGCGGTCGACTCGGGCTACGCGCCGAACGACTGGCAGGTGGGCCAGACCGGCAAGGTGGTCGCGCCGGAGCTCTACATCGCCGTCGGCATCTCGGGCGCGATCCAGCATCTCGCCGGCATGAAGGACTCGAAGGTCATCGTCGCCATCAACAAGGACGAGGAGGCGCCGATCTTCCAGGTCGCCGATTACGGCCTGGTGGCGGACCTCTTCGAGGCCGTGCCGGAGCTGGAGAAGAAGCTCGGCTGAGGCCGGCCTGCGATGCGCGTCCTGATCGCCGCCGCGGCGGCCTCCTCGCTGTGGGGCGTCCCGAGCGGCGCGCAGGACGCTCGGATCGACATCGAACGCGGCGTGACGAAGTTCGAGGTCGACGAAGCGGAGCAGGCCCGGTTCCGGGCCTGCCGCACCGCGGCTTTCGTGCATCTCGACGAGCCGGAGCGCCCCGAGGGCCTGCCGCGCCGCTACGCCGAGACCCATCTCGCCATCATCGACTTCATCATCTCGGAGCTGATCCGCGACTTCAGGTCCGACAGTCTCGCGGCCGGCCGGGAGACGCTGAGGACGGTCGAAAGCTTCTTCCTCGCGTTCTCGCGGACCGTCGCCGAAGAGGCGGAGCGGTTCCGCGACGCCGAGGCGCGGGAGGCCTTCCTGATCGAGTGCCTCCCCTTTCTGTGGCGCTTCGCGGGCGAGCGGATAGACTATCTCATGCTGTGGCGCGAACGCGCGATCGACGCCCCAAGCTTCGAGGCTGGGTCGGCGCGGTGAGGCTTCGCCTGTAGAGACCCTCGCCAGGACCCGTGGCCGCGTCTCGGCGGCCGGCCGCGCACAGGGGGGAGCGGCATGGACATCCGTCAGCTGCAATATCTCGTGGCGCTCGCGCGCGAGAAGCACTTCACCCGCGCCGCGGAGGCCTGCAAGGTCACCCAGCCGACGCTTTCCGGGCGCCTGCGCCAGCTCGAGCAGGAGCTGGGCGTGCCGATCGTCGAGCGCGGCCAGCGCTTCCACGGCTTCACGCCCGAGGGCGAGCGCGTGCTCTCCTGGGCGCAGAAGATCCTCGACAACTGCGAAAGCCTCGACGCCGAGCTCTCGCGCCTGAAGGGCGGCGCCGGCGGACGGATCGTGTTCGGCGTGATCCCCTCGGCCCTGCCGGTCACGCCCGCGCTGACGGCGCGCATCCGCGAACGGCTGCCGGAGGCGAGCTTCACGGTGCTCTCCCGCTCCTCGAAGGACATCGCGCGGGGGCTGGAGGAGTTCACCCTCGATCTCGGCCTCACCTATCTCGACAACGAGCCGGTCACGCACTGCGTGACGCGCCCGCTCTACCGCGAGCGCCAGCGGCTGTTCGTGCGCCGCGGCCATCCGCTGTTCGAGCGCGAGAGCGTGACCTGGGGCGAGGCGGCGCAGCATGCGCTCGGGCTGCTGACCGCGGACATGCAGAACCGCCGGATCGTGGACGCGGCCTTCCGCGCGGCGGGCGCCCGCGTGGCCCCGGAGATCGAGAGCAACTCCGCGATCGCGCTCTGCGCCTATGTCCGCGTCGCCGGGATCGCGACGGTCCTGCCGGAGTTCTTCATCGGGATGATGGGCGACGCGCGCGACGTGCGCGCGATCCCGCTGACGGCGCCGGAGGTCTCCCACGAGATCGGGCTCGCCGCGCTCGACCGGGACCCCCTGCCCCGCCTCGTCTCCGCCGCGCTGACGGCCGCGAAGGACTTCGCGCTGCCGGAGACCCTCGTCGCCCGCCTCTGACGGCGCGCCGCCGCGCGTCTCACTCCGCCGGCGTCTCCTCCGGCGCGGCGCGGCGCTTCCGGCCGGGGCCGAAGGACACGCGGTTGAAGACCGGGTCGCCCTTCACCGAGCGATGCCAGATCGCGGCGGCGACATGGATCAGCGCCAGCATGGCGAGCGCGAAGGCGCCGAGGCCGTGCAGCCAGAGCACGAATTTCGACATCTCGCGGTTCTCGGGCGCGATCGGGGGCGCGTCGAACAGGCCGAACACCGGCAGCGGCGCGGGAAAGGCGGAGACCCCCATCCAGCCGAGCACCGGCACCAGCAGCAGAAGCCCGTACATCAGCCCGTGATTGCCCTTGGCGAAGACCCGGGTGAGAAAGCCGAGCGGCGGGCGGTGATCCGGCGCCGGCCAGACCAGCATGGCGACGAGCCGCGCGACCACCAGCGCGAGCACGGTCAGGCCCAGCCCCTTGTGCAGGTTGAACGCGGCGTCGAAGGCGCCTTCGCCGAACAGCGCCTCGATCGCGGGCTTGTTGTCGAAATTCGTGAAGATCAGCCCCGCCGGGATCATCGCGAAGATCATCAGCGCCACGATCCAGTGCAGGAGCTTCCGGACCGGGTTCAGTTCCGCCTTCATTCCGCCGCCTCCAATCGTCTCGGGCGGAGGTCGCAGGCGAACAGGACGTCGCCGTCCGGCAGCACATGCACCTCCGTCTGCGGGCGCAGCGCGTCGGCCAGCCGCTCCACCGGGCGGAGTCGGATGCCGGGCTTGCCCGAACCGAGGATCATCGGCGCGACGAGGACGTGCAAGAGATCGACGGCCCCCGCGTCGAGAAAACGGGCAAGCGTCTCCGCCCCGCCCTCCAGCAGGATGCGCGGCAGCCCCCGCGCGGCCAGCGCCTCGGCCACTTGGCGGGGTGCGAAGCAGCCGCGCGCGTCGGGCTCGAGGCGCAGGGCCGCGACCCCTGGCGGGGTCTCGACGCCAGGCGCGCAGACCACCAGCACCTCGCCCCGCCCGTCGCGCAGCATGGCGGCGTCGCGCGGAATGCGGCCCTTCGGGTCGAGCACGACGCGCACCGGATCGCGCCCCTCGACATGGCGCACGGTGAGTTGCGGATCATCCGCCGCGACCGTCCCGACGCCGACCAGCACAGCGTCGACGGAGGCCCGCACGCGGTGCAGATGCTTCAGGGACTCGCGCCCCGAGATGTATTTCGACGCGCCCGTCACCGTCGCGATCCGCCCGTCGAGCGTCTGCCCGAGCTGCGCGATCACCACGGGGGTCGACGCGCTTGCGCCGTCGAGGGCTGCCAGACTCGTCTCCGGGCCCGTGGTCATGCGCTTCGCTCCGCCGTCGCCGTCGCGCCCCCCGACGCCGGCGCGGGGGCCGGCCGGCGCCAGGGATGCGCCTTGATCCAGGAGCAGAAATAGGCCGTGGCGATCAGAACGGCGAATCCCGACAGGTTGACGACCGGCCGCGTGAACACCGTCGCCCCCCAGGCGTCATAGGCGAAGCCCATCACGCGGCTGAGCGGGATCGAGACCATGAACACCGCAAGCGACTGCGTGCCGACCTTGCGGATCACCGGCACGGCCGCGACCAGCGCGGGCCCGACGAGCCACGCGCGCGCGGCGTCGGACATCAGGCTCCAGACCAGAACGCAAAGCGCCGCGAGATGGACGAGCGAGAGCGCCGACAGCGCGGGGTGGACCGGAAGCGTCGCCAGCACCCAGGCGTCGAGCGCGGGCGCGAGCGCCTTGATCTCGGGGACGTAGGAATAGGGGATCGTCGGGATCGCGACCGCCGCCGCGATCAGCGCCCGCCGCCGCCGCACGTCCAACGGGATCGGGGCGCCCCGGAAGCCCTCGCTCAGCCGCGCGCCGCGCGGTCCGACGGCGACCCAGGCCAGATAGGCGAGCGCGAGGAAATGCAGGTAACGGAACAGGCCCTGCCAGGTCTTGGTCCAGAGCGGGCGCATCGCCGCGCGGGCGTCCTCGATCCAGTCCTGCAGGAGCCAGGCGTCAGGCAGGTAGAAGCCCTGATGGATCTTGTACCAGGCGAAGGGGATCGAGAGCAGCAGGAACGCCACCGCCGCGCCGATCAGCCGGCGGGAGACCGGCGGCGCCGGCAGCCAGCCCATGCCGAACGCGAAGCCGGTGAAGAACACCAGCTGCCAGGCGAAGGGGTTGAAGAACCACGTCGCGTCGCCGGCCGGCGAGCCCGGCAGGTTCAGCGCGAGGAAGGGCGCCCCGAGCGCGTCCAGCGGCGCCCAGTCGCCGGTCCACGCGAGGCCCGCCAGCGTCGCCGCCAGCCAGAGCCCGACCGAGAGCCCCGCCGCCGCCGGCAGGCCGCCCAGGCGATGCGCCCCGATCACGACCGGGATCAGCGCGAGGATGGCGAGATACATCGGCAGGATATCGAAGAGGCCGGGCACGTAGGAGAGCGTCAGAAGCCCGACAAGATAGCGCTGCGTGTCCTCGAAGAACGGCACGACGTAGGGCCGCGCGATATGGGTCACGTCCTCCCCGCCCCAGCCGCGGAGATCGGCGAAGGCGAGCAGCGCGACGGTGAACAGGAACACGCCCACATGCGCCCAGTAGACCTGCCAGACCCGGAACGCCACGCGCGCGACGCCCATGCCCCAGCCGCGCTCGCGGAACACCGTCCCGAAGGCGAGCGCCGAGGCCATGCCGGAGCAGAACACGAAGATCTCGGTCGCGTCCGAGAACCCGAACCGCGCCGGGATCCAGAGCGTCCAACTGTTCATCGGCGTATGGGCGAGCAGGATGATGAACATCGCGAGCCCGCGGAAGAAGTCCAGTCGCGGGTCGCGCGGGCGCTTCTGCGCCGTCGCCGGGGCGGTCTGCGCGGCGGCCATGGCCTGCCCTCCTGGGTTGCGGGTCGTGAGATAGCTACGGTTGCGCCGCAATAGAAGCGCGCCCCGCGAATTCGTGCGCGCGCGTGCGCATGTTACCAGCCGCGGCGCCGCGGTCCGCGCGTCCGGGCTTTTTCGCCGCCGCCCCGTTTTCCTCGCGGCCGGAACCGCTCTATTCAGGGCCCGGACGCGCCGCGGAGGAATGGATGACCGACGGAGCCTGGGATTTCTGGATCGACCGCGGCGGCACCTTCACCGACGTGGTCGCGCGCGACCCGTCGGGCGCGCTGCGGACCGCGAAGCTGCTGTCCGAGAGCGACCGCTATCCCGACGCCGCGCTTCAGGGCATCCGCGACTTTCTCGGCCTCGCCCCGGACGCCGCCATCCCGCCGGAGCGCGTGCGCGTGGTGAAGATGGGCACCACCGTCGCCACCAACGCGCTGCTGGAGCGCAAGGGCGACCGCACCGTGCTCGTCACCACGAAGGGCCTGCGCGACCAGCTCCGCATCGCCTACCAGAACCGCCCGCGCCTCTTCGACCGCGAGATCGTCCTGCCCGAGATGCTCTACGAGCGCGTGATCGAGGCCGACGAGCGCGTCCGCGCCGACGGCGCGATCGAGCGCCCGCTCGACGCCGAGGCGCTGCGCCGCGACCTGGACGCCGCGAAGGCCGACGGGATCGACGCCGCCGCGATCGTCTTCGTCCACGGCTACCGCCACCGCGCCCACGAGGCCGAGGCCGCCCGCATCGCCCGCGAGGTCGGCTTCGGGCAGGTCTCGGTCAGCCATGAGGTCTCGCCGCTGATGAAGATGGTCAGCCGCGGCGACACCACGGTCGTCGACGCCTATCTCTCGCCGATCCTGCGCCGCTACGTCGACCGCGTCGCCGCCGCCTTCGAGGGGGCCGAGGGCGCCGAGGACGTGGCGGCGAAGCTGATGTTCATGCAGTCCTCCGGCGGGCTGACCGACGCGCGCTTCTTCCAGGGGAAGGACGCGATCCTCTCCGGGCCCGCCGGGGGCGTGGTCGGGGCGGCGCGGGTCTCGGAGATCGCGGGCTTCGAAAAGGTCATCGGCTTCGACATGGGCGGCACCAGCACGGATGTCTGCCACTACGCCGGCGACTACGAGCGCGTGCTGCACACCGAGGTCGCGGGCGTGCGGATGCGCGCCCCGATGATGGACATCCACACCGTCGCCGCGGGCGGCGGCTCGATCCTGTTCTACGACGGCGCGCGGATGCGCGTCGGCCCGGAGAGCGCGGGCGCCGTTCCCGGCCCGGCGTGCTACGGGCTCGGCGGACCGCTCGCCGTGACCGACGCGAACGTGACGACCGGGCGGCTGCGGCCCGACTTCTTCCCCGCGATCTTCGGCCCAGAGGGCGACGCGCCGCTCGACGCCGCGGCCTCGCGCGCGAAGTTCGAGGCGCTGGCGCGCGAGATCGGCAAGGCGCCCGAGGCCGTCGCCGAGGGCTTCCTGCGGATCGCGGCGGAGCAGATGGCGAACGCGATCAAGAAGATCTCCGTGCAGCGCGGCCGCGACGTGACCGAATACTGCCTTACGACCTTCGGCGGCGCCGGCGCGCAGTTCGCCTGCGCCATCGCGGACGTGCTCGGAATGGAGTCCTGCCTCGTCCACCCGATGGCCTCGCTGCTCTCGGCCTACGGCATGGGCCTCGCCGACATCCGCGCGAGCCGCGAGCAGGCGGTCGAGGCGACGCTGTCGCCCGAGACGCTGGAGGACGTGGCCGAGACGCTCGAGGGCCTCGTGGAGGCCGCGCAGGAGGAGGTCCTGCGCCAGGGCGTCGCCGAAGACGCGCTGAGCGTGACGCGCACCCTCATGCTGAAGGTCGCGGGAACCGACACGGCCCTGCCCGTCGCGTTCGATACGCTGGAGGCGATGCGCGCAGCCTTCGCCGAGGCGCATCGCGCCCGCTTCGGGTTCGAGGCCGGCGACGCAGCGCTGGTGGTCGAGGCGGCGGTGGTCGAGGCCGTGGGCGCGGCGGCCGACCTCTCCGAACCGGAGCATGCGACCGCCGAGCGCGAAGAGGGCGAGATCGAGACGGCGCTCACGGCGGAGATCTGGGCCGAGGGCGCGTGGCGCCCCGCGCGCTTCGTGCGCCGCGAGGCGATGCGCCCCGGCGACCGCCTGACCGGGCCCGCCGTGATCGTGGAGCCCCACACCGCCATCGTGGTCGAGGCCGGCTGGCGCGCGGAGATCACGGCCCATGACCATGTCGTGCTGCGCCGCGCCGAGGCGCGGCCCGGGCGCGTCGCCGTCGGCGCGCAGGCCGACCCGGTGCTGCTGGAGGTGTTCAACAACCTCTACATGTCCGTCGCCGAGCAGATGGGCGCGGTGCTGGAGAACACCGCCGTCTCCATCACCATCAAGGAGCGGCTGGACTTCTCCTGCGCGGTGTTCGACGCCGCGGGCGACCTGATCGCCAACGCCCCGCACATGCCGGTGCATCTCGGCTCGATGTCGGCCTCGGTGAAGGCGATCATCGCCCAGAACCCCGAGATCGCGCCGGGCGACGTGTTCGTGCTGAACGCCCCCTACAACGGCGGCACCCATCTGCCGGACGTCACCGTCGTCGCGCCGGTCTGGGACGCGGCAGAGCGCGAGATCCTGTTCTTCACGGCCGCCCGCGGCCACCACACGGACATCGGGGGTCTGACTCCCGGCTCGATGCCGCCCGACAGCCGACGCGTCGAGGAGGAGGGCGTCCTCATCGACAACTTCAAGCTGGTGGACCGCGGCCGCTTCCGCGAGGCCGAGATCCGCGCGCTGCTGACCGGGGCCGAATATCCCGCGCGCGCCCCGGACGTGAACCTGGCCGATCTCAAGGCGCAGATCGCGGCTTGCGAGAAGGGCGCGCGGGAGCTGCGCCGCATGGTCGACCATTTCGGGCTCGACGTCGTCCGCGCCTACATGCGCCACGTCCAGGACAACGCCGAGGAATGCGTCCGCCGCGCGATCGAGGCGCTGTCGGACAGCGAATACGTCTACGAGATGGACCCCTCCTACGACGGCGAGCCGCGCGCCATCCATGTCCGCGTCGCGGTCGACCGAGAGACGCGCGGCGCGACCATCGACTTCACGGGGACGACGGCGCAGCTCGGCACCAACTACAACGCGCCCGAGCCGGTGACGCGGGCCGCGGTGCTCTACGTCTTCCGCTGCCTCGTCGAGGATTCGATCCCGATGAACGAGGGGGTGATGAAGCCGCTGAACGTCGTCCTGCCGAAGGGCACGATGCTCTCGCCCGAATACCCCGCCGCGGTGATCGCTGGGAACACTGAGACCAGCCAGGCGGTCACCAACGCGCTGTTCCTCGCCATGGGCGTGATGGCCGCCGCGCAGGGCACGATGAACAACACCACCTGGGGCGACGCGACGCGGCAGTATTACGAGACGATCTGCGGCGGGGCCGGCGCGGGGCGGCTGAACGACGGGACCGGCCACGCCGGGACCTCGGCCGTCCACACCCACATGACGAATTCGCGGCTGACCGACCCGGAGGTGCTGGAATGGCGCTACCCGGTCGTGCTGGAGGCGTTCTCGATCCGCGAAGGCTCGGGCGGGGCGGGCCGCTTCCCGGGCGGCGACGGCGTCATGCGCCGCATCCGCTTCCTCGAGCCGATGACGGTCGCGATCCTCGCCGGCCACCGGGTCGCCGCGCCGCCGGGGCTCGACGGCGGGGGGCCCGGCGCGGTCGGGCGCACGCGGGTGCTGCGGGCCGACGGGGCCGTCGAGGAGCTGGGTTCGGCCGACCGGCGCGAGATGGGGCCGGGCGACGTCTGGCTGCTGGAGACGCCGGGCGGCGGCGGCTACGGCGCGCCGGAGGGCGGGGCGTGACGCTCGTCGCCTGGATCGGGGTCGCGATGGCGGCGGCGGGGGTCGGGCTGCTCGGCTGGGCGATCCGGCGGGCGGCGCGGCTGAAGGCCGACAAGCCCGGCTACGACGAGACGCAGGTGGAGCTGCGGACGCTGATCGCGCTGAACGGGGCGGGCGTCGGCGTGGCGTTCCTGGGCGTCGGCGTGCTGCTGGTCGGGCTGCTGATCTGAGGCCCCGGCGGGGTGTAACATCATGTTACGGTTGAAATGATTGGGTTTTCTTGGTTAATCCGCCACGGCGTTCGTGCATCGGCGCCGAAGCGGCTCGATCGGACGCGGTCGTCGCCGGCGCCGCCGGGGCTGGGCCGGCGCCCTGGGCGATCCTTGCGGGTCTTGCGCTGAGCGAGACGGACGGGGCCTTTCGCGGGCGCCGACGTTACGGCGTGTGGGACGGAGCAGCCGTTCGCTTTGCGCTGAGCGGTGATGGCGATCCGGGCGACCAGCCCGGATCGCGCGAACGCCCCATCCCGGGGGGCGAGGGCCGTCTCGGAAACGCGCCGGTGGCGCGTTTCAGGCCCGAACGGGCGGAGCCCCGGCCAGTCGCATTGCGACGGCAGCGAGAAGCGGAGCTGTCGCAGTCGCTTGCGCCATAAATCGCCCGCGCCCCAGCGTTTCAAAGCGACCACCCTGGGGCGTTCGCGCGATCCTCCTCAAGCAGCGGCGGCGCTCAGCGCGCCAACGGCCCCTCCGGCGCCGATGCGAACCCACTCGCCTCGGCTCGCGCCTGGCGCGCCCGCCGACCGACGCGCGCGAAGGCCTCCCGCCGAGACCGCCGAGACCGCGGCGTCCCGTCCGCCGCTGTCGAGACCGGCCTCGCCCGCATCACGGATCTCAGTCCTAGTCGGTGCTCCAGAGAATCTCGCCGAGGCGTCGGGGCCGCCCGATCCGAGCGGCCCGCGCCCGCTTGATCAGCCGTAGTCGTAGTCGATCTGAGCGAAGTTCAGCGTCAGCTCGTCGGTCGGGACCGCGTCGCCGTCGGCGCCGCTGATCTGATAGCTGGTCACGATCACGTTCTTGAGTTCGTACCGGTAGTAGTCTCCACCAGCGCCGCCTGTCTGATAACTTGAAACGAGGACGTCGGTCATCTTGCCTGCTGTCGTCTGCGCATCGTCGATCGGTCTGAAATCAAAGCTGTCGGTTTTCATGGCGTCTCTCCCAGAACCTTATGGCGGGAGAATGGGCGCGCGCGACCCGCGCCGCTGTGTCCTCCCGCACACGCTGCGCGCGAAGGGCTCGCGGAGCCAGTTCATGATTGACGGTGATTCGCTCATCGGCGATTCTGACGCCCGTAAGTCAGTCGCCGGAGTCAAGCCATGTCCGCCGCGCCCCTCGACGCGATCCTCGAAGGCGACTGCCTCGAGCGGCTCGCGGCGTTGCCCGACGCCTGCGTCGATCTCGTCTTCGCCGATCCGCCCTACAACCTGCAGTTGCGGGGCGCGCTGCACCGGCCCGACAACAGCCGCGTCGACGCGGTCGACGACGCCTGGGACCGCTTCGCGAGCTTCGAGGCCTATGACCGCTTCACCCGCGACTGGCTGCGCGAGTGCCGCCGGGTGCTGAAGCCCGACGGCGCGATCTGGGTGATCGGCAGCTATCACAACGTCTTCCGCCTCGGCGCGGCGTTGCAGGATCTCGGCTTCTGGCTGCTGAACGACGTGATCTGGCGCAAGACCAACCCGATGCCGAACTTCCGCGGGCGCCGCTTCACCAACGCGCATGAGACGCTGATCTGGGCCGCGCGCTCCGACGCCGCGCGGCCGGTCTTCAACTATGACGCCGCCAAGCAGCTGAACGACGGCGTGCAGATGCGCTCGGACTGGACGCTGCCGCTCTGCACCGGCGCCGAGCGGCTGAAGGACGCCGAGGGGCGCAAGCTGCACCCGACGCAGAAGCCCGAGTCCCTGCTCCACCGGGTGATCGTGACGACCACCCGGCCCGGCGACGTGGTGCTCGATCCGTTCCTCGGGGCGGGCACGACGGCGGCGGTCGCCAAGCGGCTCGGCCGGCGCTTCATCGGGATCGAGCGCGAGCCGATCTATCTCGACGCCGCCCGCCGCCGCGTCGCCGCGGTCGCGCCGGCGGCCGACGAGGCGCTCGCCGTCACCCCCTCGCGCCGCGACGCGCCGCGGGTCGCCTTCGGCGCGGTGGTCGAGCGCGGGCTGATCCGCGTCGGCGCGACGCTGGTCTCGGCGCAGGGCCGGTTCCCGGCGAAGGTGCGCGCCGACGGCACGCTGATCCACGGCGAGCATCGCGGCTCGATCCACCAGGTCGGCGCGGCGGTGCAGAACGCGCCGAGCTGCAACGGCTGGTCGTTCTGGCATGTCGAGATGGAGGGCGCGCGGGTGCCAATCGGCTATTTCCGCGACGTCATCCGCCAGGAGATGGCGGCGGGCGGCTGAGGGCCGGGCGCGCCCCGCCCCCTTCCGCCCCACCCTCGTCCGGCCCGCCCCCCTTCCGCCGCGCTCCCGCGCGACGTAGAGGAACGGGGCGCGCGCGCCGACCCGCGGGAGAGCCCTTCGATGTCCTTCTTCACCAAGCTCCGCGACCGCCTCTCGAAGAGCTCCGACAAGCTCGACCAGGGGCTCGAGGCGCTCGTCGCCGAGGACGCCGTCGCCGAACCGGCGCCCGAGCGCCCGTCCGCTCCCGCTCCCGCGCCCGCGCCGGACCCCGAGCGCCGCGGCGGCCTGTTCTCGCGCCGCGGCCGAGAGGCCGAGCCCGCCGCGCCGCCCGAGCCCAAGCGCGTGCTCGACGACGCCATGGTGGAGGGGCTGGAGGAGCTGCTGATCCAGTCCGACCTCGGCGTCGAGACCGCGCTCAAGATGGCGGCCAACATCGCCGAGGGCCGCTTCGGCCGGCGCGTCGGCGCCTCGGAGCTGAAGGCGCTGCTCGCGGCCGAGGTCGCGCGCACGCTGGAGCCGGTGGCGCGGCCCCTGCCGATCTACGCGCGCCGCCCGCAGGTGGTGCTGGTGGTGGGCGTGAACGGTTCGGGCAAGACGACGACGATCGGCAAGCTCGCGAGCCAGCTCAAGGCCGCCGGCAAGTCGGTCGTGATCGCCGCGGGCGACACCTTCCGCGCCGCCGCGGTCGAGCAGCTCCAGATCTGGGGAGACCGCGCGGGCGTGCCGGTGCTGAAGGCGGACCAGGGGACCGACCCCGCGAGCCTCGCCTACACCGCGCTCGAGAAGGCGCAGGCCGACGGGGCGGACATGCTGCTGATCGACACCGCCGGGCGGCTCCAGAACAAGCAGGACCTGATGGAGGAGCTCGCCAAGATCATCCGCGTGATCCGCAAGCGCGACCCCGACGCGCCCCACAACACGGTGCTCGTGCTCGACGCCACCACCGGACAGAACGCGCTCAGCCAGGTGGAGATCTTCCAAAAGGTGGCCGACGTCTCGGGCCTCGTGATGACCAAGCTCGACGGCACGGCGAAGGGCGGCGTGCTCGTCGCGCTCGCCGACCGCTTCGGCCTGCCGATCCATGCCATCGGCGTCGGCGAGAGCATCGACGACCTCGCGCCCTTCGACCCCGAGGAGTTCGCGGAC
>AACY020304208.1_pt1 | contig 15251 bp, 11 predicted proteins | sample 267378 | NCBI WGS metagenome assembly AACY02 (sample SAMN02954345, study PRJNA13694) | marine metagenome | biome: aquatic; feature: ocean; material: water; isolation source: isolated as part of a large dataset composed predominantly from surface... | reverse complement strand
GCATCGTGGTGGTGATCGACGAATTCGCCGACATGATGATGATCGTCGGTAAAAAGGTCGAAGAACTCATTGCACGGATTGCTCAAAAGGCCCGAGCTGCAGGTATCCACCTGATACTGGCGACACAACGCCCCTCGGTGGATGTGATTACAGGGCTTATCAAAGCGAACATTCCAACCCGCATCGCATTTTCAGTCAGCTCGAAAATCGATTCCCGCACCATCCTCGATCATGGGGGCGCTGAACAGTTGTTGGGTTACGGCGATATGCTGTATCAACCCTCGGGTAGCAACGTTCCTGTGCGGGTTCACGGTGCTTTCTGCTCCGATGATGAGGTGCATCGGGTTGTGAATGATTGGAAGCGTCGGGCTGAACCTAAATACATCGAAGGCTTACTCGATGAGGGCGGTCAAACCCCCGTCACCGCCGGTGAACTGCAGTCAGCCTCCTCGGATAGTGACGACCCCGAGAGTGATCCGCTCTACGATGAAGCGGTGCACCACGTCTGTAAAAGTCGGCGGGCCTCTATTTCCAGTGTTCAGCGTAAGCTTCGCATTGGCTACAACCGAGCGGCGCGACTGATAGAAGCTATGGAGATGGCGGGTGTGGTTTCTACCATGGGGACAAATGGTCAACGGGATGTGTTGGCACCACCCCCAGCCGAAGACTAACCCAACGATGGAGTCAGCCATGAGATCGATTTGGGGGCTTGTTGCGGTCATCGCGATCCTTGTGTCCTGCAGTACGAGGGTGCTCGCCGAGGACATATCTGAACACACAAGCCCTGGGGCACAACCTTTTGACGCATCTGCCAGTTTATTGCCGACAGAAGGTCTATTGGGTCGTTTTGAACAGCGTATTGAAGATGCGCAGGGTGAGTTGCTCAGTCAAAGTCGAGGACAATTTGCCCTGCGTAAGCCCCATTTTTTTCGTTGGTCAATAGAAGCACCAGGACAGCAACTGCTGGTTGCCGACGGAAGCTGGCTTTGGCAATACGACCTCGATTTGGAAACGATCACACGTCAGCCCCTGGGTCTCGACGACAGTGCGCCCTTGCGTCTTTTGACCCAATCGATGAACGATTTGGCCCGTGATTACCGGCTTGAATGGACCGCAGACCTGTTGACCCTAACGCCCCTGAGTCCCAATGCAGACTTTGATGCCATGCGCGTGCACTATCGCGACGATTTACCCCAGCGACTTACCATCGACGACAATCTGGGGCAGACCATCGATATCGTATTTACGGTCGATGCCAACGAGGTGCCTTCGCTGTCGACATTCGTGTTCGAACCCCCAGACACCATCGACGTCTACACCCAGGAATCCTAGGTCTTGGTTGACACACCCCAGCAAGGACTATTCTCGAGTGCCGATTCCGCGCAGGTACCGGTGCCATTGGCCGCTGCAATGCGCCCAACGTGCCTGCAAGAGTTTGTGGGTCAAGGCCATTTATTGACTGCTGATCGTCCGCTAGCCCAAGCTATTAATCGTGGTCATTTGCACTCGTTTATTCTGTGGGGGCCACCAGGAGTAGGGAAAACAACACTTGCACGCATTGCAGCCCAGCAGGCCGATGCCCGGTTCTTGCAGTTATCAGCGGTAATGGCAGGGGTGCGCGATATTCGCGATGCCATGACCCAGGCCCAGGGGGAACAGGCGAGGGGGCGGGCCACGGTGCTTTTTGTCGACGAGGTGCATCGCTTCAATAAAGCCCAGCAGGATGCGTTTTTACCTTATGTGGAAGAGGGCACCATTACTTTCATCGGGGCAACCACGGAAAATCCGTCCTTTGAGTTGAACTCGGCCTTGCTGTCCAGGGCGCGGGTGTATCGCCTGCGCGCCCTCGAGCAGGATGATCTGGAAACCCTGCTCAGGCGGGCCTTGTCGACGCAACTGTGTGATGTGGCGGTTGATGAGGCCTGTCTCCAGCAGTTGGCTCGCAGTGCTGATGGTGATGGTCGCCGAGCGTTAGCGCAATTGGAATTGGCCGCCGATTTGGCACAGACCGATGCCAGTGGCAGACGTCGTATCGATCAATCGGTTATTGAGGAGATTGGCACAGGGAGTGTTCGGCGGTTCGACAAAGGTGGCGATGCGTTCTATGACCAAATAAGTGCACTGCATAAATCGGTCCGAGGCAGCGACCCTGACGCGAGCCTGTATTGGTTTGCCCGAATGCTGGACGGGGGTTGCGACCCCCTTTATATCGCGCGTCGAGTACTGCGAATGGCCAGTGAGGATGTCGGTAATGCGGATCCCCGTGCGTTGGCAGTGGCATTGGACGCCTGGCAAGTGCAAGAGCGTCTGGGTAGCCCCGAAGGTGAGCTCGCCATCGCACAAGCCATTATCTATCTGGCCTGTGCGGCGAAGAGTAATGCGGTTTATCTGGCGTACAAATCCGCAAGAGCCGAGGCAGAAAATGGCGCAAGTCATCCTGTGCCAGCCCATTTATGCAATGCCCCTACGGCTTTGATGAAGGAGCAGGGGCTTGGGCAGGGGTATCGGTATGCCCACGATGAGCCCGATGCCTACGCGGCGGGGGTGCACTACTTTCCCGATGCTATGGAGCGCCAACATTACTATGAACCGGTCCCCCGAGGCTTGGAGATCAAGATTCGGGAAAAATTACAGCAGTTGCGGCAGCGTAATGTCGCGGCCACGCCTGGGGAGGCATCCTGATGTTGTCTTGGTTGTATGTCGCCATCGGTGGCGCGGCGGGGGCTCTGGCTCGGTATGGCGTGGCGCTGGCGATTCGCCCCATCAATGATACCCCGTGGCCCCTGGCAACGTTCACAGTGAATATCCTGGGTGCCTTCGGTATCGGTGTCTTGGCTGTCTTACTCGAGCGCCAAGTCCTGCACCCGGATCTGCGCGCATTGGGTATGGTGGGATTTTTTGGGGCATTCACCACCCTGTCGACCGTATCCCTTGAGTTGCTGCAAATGCTCGAGCGCGGTCAGCTGGTGCTTGGCTTGTTATACGGCTTGGCGAGTCTTTTAATTTGTGTGGTCGGTGCAGCAAGCGGCGTCATGCTGACGCGCATGGTGCTCTGATCAGGTATGATGCGCGGCTGTTGCAATCCCCCAAATTTGGCTTGCTGGAGGCTGTCATGCTCGATTTAAAAGTTGTTCGCTCGGATCCCGAGGCTATTGCCGCCGCGCTGGCTCGCAAGGGCCATAGGTTTCCGATCGAGCAATTTATCGACCTCGATAGTCGACGCAAAACCGCCGATATGCGATCCCAGCAGTTGCTGGCCGAGCGCAAAGCCGCATCGAAAAAGATTGGCGAGCTGGTGGGGCAGGGTATGGCGGTAGAGGACGCCAAGGCCGAGGTGAATACCCTGCTAGAGCGAATCGCCGCTGAGATCGACGGTGCAACCGCCGACGCCAAGGCTGCGCAAGGGGCCATCGATGAACTGTTACAAAGCACACCGAATGTGCCCGATTCAGAGGTGCCGGCAGGTGCCTCTGAAGATGACAACGTGGAAGTCGCTCGCTGGGGCACGCCGCGGGTATTCGAGTTTGAGCCCCTCGACCATGTGGATATTGCCGAGGGTCTGGGACAACTCGATGGCGATGCGGCGACGCGTATCACCGGCTCACGCTTCGCGGTACTGAAAGGGGGCGTCGCTCGACTGCAAAGGGCGCTGACCCAGTTCATGCTCGATACGCATACCGAGCGCCATGGTTACACCGAGGTTTACGTCCCTTACATGGTGAACAGCCAATCCTTGTACGGCACAGGTCAGCTGCCAAAATTTGCTGAGGATCTCTTTAAGGTTCAAGGGGATGATGGCTACTACCTTATTCCCACTGCCGAGGTGCCGGTCACCAATATCGCCCGGGATCGTATTCTTGAAGAGCAGGAGCTGGGGGCGGATGGTATTCGGATGGTTGCCCACACCCCGTGTTTCCGCTCCGAGGCCGGGAGTTATGGTCGCGACACCCGGGGCTTAATTCGTCAGCACCAATTTGAGAAAGTCGAACTCGTACAGTTGGTGCTACCAGAACAGTCTGCTCAAGCTCTCGAAGACCTGACAGGACATGCTGAATTCATCCTAAAGGCCCTCGAACTACCTTATCGGAAGGTCATACTGTGCGGCGGTGATTTGGGCTTCTCCTCCGCGCTAACCTACGACTTGGAAGTGTGGCTGCCCGGACAGAGCGCCTACCGAGAGATTTCAAGTTGCTCCAACTTTCGGGATTATCAGGCTCGGCGATTACAGGCCCGCTGGCGCAATCCCAAAACCGGCAAGCCCGCATTGCTGCATACCTTGAATGGCTCTGGTGTGGCCGTCGGTCGAGCCCTGGTGGCGGTTCTTGAGAATTATCAGCAGGCCGATGGTTCTGTGCTGGTCCCGGAGGTTCTGCAGCCCTACATGGCAGGTCAAACCCGGATTAGCTGACTACGGTCATGGACTATTTGCCGATTTGTCTCAAGCTTCAGGGTCACAAGGTGCTGCTGGTGGGCGGTGGTATTGTCGCCACGCGAAAAGCTCGCCTGCTGCACCGCGCCGGTGCTGTCCTCGATGTGTTAGCCCCTAATATCACCGAGGAATTAGCCGAGTTACTGGGTGAGGGGGGCAGTCATTATTCGACTGTGTGGGCTAACCAGCCCCTACAGAGTTACCGTGCCGTTATCGCTGCGACGCCCGATCGAGGGGTTAACCGCGAGGTATCCGAGGCGGCGCAACGACATCATATTCCCGTTAATGTGGTCGATGATCCCGATCTGTGTTCTTTCATCATTCCAGCCATTGTCGATCGCACACCGTTGGTTATGGCGATTTCCTCCAGTGGCAGCAGTCCTGTCTTGGCCAGGCGGGTACGCAGCGACATCGAGAGCCGTTACCCAGAGGGCTACGGCGATGTCGCGCGCTTTTTAGGGGAGCGGCGGGAACAGCTTGCCAATGTGGTCACCGAAGAGCGCCAGCGTCGGCTGTTTTGGGAACATCTCATCGACGAGACTGAGCTTGTACCCGCTTTGCTGGCGCAACAAACAGTGCGGGCACAGGCTTTGTTCGACGCCGCATTAACAAACAGGGATCGCACTCAACGGGGTGCGGTTTACCTTATCGGCGCAGGTCCCGGTGATCCCGATTTAATGACGTTCAAGGCGCTGCGTCTATTGCAAAGGGCCGATGTTGTACTCTACGACCGTTTGGTCGGACCCGGTATCCTTGAAATGGCGCGCCGGGACGCAGAGAAAATGTATGTGGGCAAGCAGCGCGCCGAGCACGCGATGCCCCAGAGTGAAATCAACGCAACCCTGTTATCTCTGGCCCAACAGGGTAAGCGCGTTGCACGCCTAAAAGGGGGCGATCCCTTTATCTTTGGCCGTGGGGGCGAGGAAATAGAAGGGCTCATGGCCGCCGGTGTAGAGTTCGAAGTGGTGCCCGGTATCACCGCGGCTTCGGGCGCTGCCTGCTACGGAGGCATTCCTTTGACCCACCGAGATTACGCCCAATCGGTGCGCTTCATCACCGGCCATACGCGCAATTACACACTCGATTTAAAGTGGGCCGACTACCTGAATCCCAGTGAGACCCTGGTGTTTTATATGGGCCTCGCTGGGTTATCCATTATTGCCCAGAGCCTGATAGGGGCAGGGCGAGATCCCGAAACCCCAACAGCCGTCGTCGAAAAAGCGACGCTGCCGCAGCAACGGGTGTTAGCGGCGACCTTGGCCACCATCGAGGAGCGGGTGGCCGAGGAGCAACCCCAAGCACCCACCTTACTGATCATCGGCGATGTGGTGAGGTTGCATCCAACCCTGGGATGGTACGGTGAGACGTCAGCGTGAGGCGGTTTGAGAGCTTGGCGCAGCGACGCTAAGGGCCATCGAGTCAGCCAAAATTCTACCCGCTTCCAACAGCAACACGTCGTCTTCCGTCTTATCGTCCTCTTCGTCGTCGGTGCTCGGCTCTGATGCGCCGTGACTCGCGATGCCGGTGTCTGTTTCTGCGCTATCACCCTCTGCCGACTCTGAATCCTCTGACGCGGCGTCGTTGCTATCGTCGTCAGGTTCGCCGTCGTCAGGTTCGTCTTCGTCAAGTTCGTCGAGACTGGCGAGGACAGGTAAGCCCTTAGCCTGTCGGCGCTTGTTTTCAATAGCGAGGGCGCGTGCTTCCTGCTCTTCACGCATCGCTCGACGCGCGGCTTCAGCCAGCGGTAAGCGGGTGATGCCGCGTGTTTCCTCCGCTAGTGCTACCTGGTCGGTCAGGTAGATAAAGTCTGGGTCGTTGGCAGCCCGGGACCGGTGGCGCTTTTCCAAAGCCGGGACTAAGGGCCCAAATGCGTCATATAAACGATGCCTCACGGGATCGATCTGATCCCAGTCAAGGGCATAGTCGAGAGCGCTTTCGCCAATTTCTTCGTGGTCGAACATGGAGGGGAACTCAATATCGGGAAGCACGCCCCGATGCTGTGTAGAGTCGCCGGAAATTCGATAGAACTTACTTTCCGTGACCTTGAGTTGACCTTCGGGCAGGTCGAGCAGGGTTTGTACCGTGCCCTTACCAAAGGAACGATCCCCAAGGACTACACCTCGACCATAGTCTTGGATGGCGCCCGCAAAAATCTCAGAGGCGGATGCACTTAAGCGGTTAATGAGCACCGCAACCGGGCCTTGGTAGTACTCAGATCGGCGGCGTTTGCCATCGCGCCATACTCGACGCTCAGCCGAACGAATCTGCACCGTTGGTCCGTACTCTATAAAAAGGCCGGTGAGGTCGTTGGCTTCTTGAAGCGAGCCGCCGCCGTTGTTGCGCAGGTCAATGACCAAACCCTCCGCACCTTGTGCCTCTAGCTCGTCAATAATGCGCTTCACGTCCCGGGTGGTCGATTTATAGTCTTTCTCACCGCGGCGTAGGGCCGCGAAATCGATGTAGAAGGCAGGAACGTCGATGACACCAATTTTACGCAGGGTGCCGTCAACGTCTTCCACTTCAATGAGCTCCCCTTGAGCGGCCTGCTCTTCGAGCTTGACCTGATTACGCTCAATGGCAATGACATGGCGCTGATCCATCTTGCCCGCATCGGGGATGACCTCAAGACGCACGGTAGTCTCACGAGGGCCTCGAATCAGATCCACTACCTCGTCCAAACGCCAGCCGATCACGTCGGTAATGGGGCCGTCAACGCCCTGACCAACACCAATAATAAGGTCTGAGGGCTCAAGTTCGCCTTGCTTTTGAGCGGGACCTGCCGGCACGAGGCGCACAACTTTGGTGTATTCATCATCGACCTGCAGTACCGCCCCGATACCATCGAAAGACAGGCTCATGTTGATGTCGAAATTTTCCGCTCGACGGGGCGAAAAATAGGACGTGTGGGGGTCATACAGTTCCGTTAATGCGTTGGCATAAACCGCAAATACATCCTGTTCATTGTATTGATCGAGTCGGTTCAGTCGGTTTTTGAAGCGGCGCTCGAGGGTCTCGGGTATCTCTGCATCGGGTTTTTCCGCTAGACGCAAGCTTAAGGCCTGATTCTTCAGACTCTTGCGCCACCGCTCATCGAGCTCTGCCACGTCATTGGCCCAGTCGTAACTGTCCCCTTCGAGGTCGACGTACTCTTCGACGGTGTAATCAAAGCCTGCGATCTGCTCTTTGAGACCACCCAAGATGCGCTCGTATCGCGCTTTTAGACGCTCAAGGTAGCGATTGAAGATGGTGAAGGCAGGGCTGACATCGCCGTCACGACTCAAGTCATCGAGCTGGGTGGCCCACTGCTGAAACTCGTTAATATCGGAGCGCAAAAAGAACATCTTCTGGGGATCCAGCCCGTCGAGGTAAGCCTCGAGGTGCGCGCGGGAAAGTTCATCGTTGTAAATGCGGCCCGCATAGTGTCGATCCTCAAGGGTGTCGACCATTTCTTCGAAGGTTTTCCCCTGCAACGCGGTGGGGGAGAGGGCGTGTGCGGGCAGCCCCATACCAACCAACAGCAGCGCTGTCGCCACCCACGCCAACAGGGTCTGTTGCGAAGCTTTGGCTGCTGGTCGCAGACCCATGGTGCTTTCTGTCTTCGAAGCTTGCTGTAGATCTGTCATGAAAAAGTCCTGTCGATTTACGGTGGTGTCATCCCGCGCTCTCTGGATACACACGCGCCAACTGTGTAGACAACACGATAGCGCTGAAGTTACCAAACATCGCTAGTTTCGTGTGTTATACGCGTTATAGCGTCTACATGACCACTTGGGCATCGCTTTTACAAAGCTTAGATTCGTTTTGAGTCACGGGTCACAGAAGGATGCGGGTGCGCCCCAGGAAAAATAATGCTATACCTTGGACAAAAATGACAAAAAGGAGTGTTCGGTGGCTATTCAAATAAGTTCGGCCGATGCAATATGTGGCGCGGCCATAACCGGTGTTGATCTCTCGAAACCCTTAACTGAAGATCAGCGGCGCACCTGTGTTGAGGCATTGCACAAATATCGGGTGATAGCCTTTCCCGATCAGTCCTTAAACGATGATCAGTTACAAGCGGCGTCATTGCAGTTTGGCCCGTTTGGGGATGATCCCTTCATAGCACCCATACCGGGCTATCCCCATATTATTGCGGTGCAGCGAAAAGCAGATGAGCAAGCGCCCATTTTCGCTGAGGCTTGGCATACGGACTGGAGTTTTCAAGCCACCCCACCTGCGGCCACCTGCCTCTTTGGCATTACGGTTCCCCCTGTCGGTGGCGACACCTGGTACGCGGATCAGGTGGCGGCTGCGGCTGCGCTACCGGCGGCACTGCGCTCTGCCATCGAGGGTCGAAAAGCCATTCACTCGGCGAAGCTGCCATACGCTCCCCAGGGGGTGTATGGGGATGCAGATAGAGCAGGGGACAGAAGTATGGATATCCGCGCGGACGCTTCCGCTGAGGCGACGCAACTGCACCCATTGTTATCCCCGCATCCAGTGACCGGCGAGGAGCGCATCTTTGGCTGTGTGGGCTACATTATTGGCATAGACGGTATGCCCGATGATGAGGCGCTGCAGGTGTTATTGGAGTTGCACAACCACCAGACGCAAACCCAATTCGTTTACGCACACCGGTGGCAGGCCAATATGCTGGTTATGTGGGATAACAGGGCGGTACTTCACCGTGCCACGGGTGGCTACGAGGGACATGATCGCCTGTTGCATAGGACGACGGTGCAATCGATTGAAGGCTGATGAGTGGTCAGCCCTCAATCGAACACTGATTTAACGGGGCTGCATGCGTATGCCGCCGTCCATGCGAATGCACTCACCATTAATGTAATCATTTTCCGCTATGGCGATGCTTAAATGGGCAATCTCTGCGGGCTTACCCAATCGTTTCGGGTACAGCACGGTCGCGGCGAGTGCGTCGTAGATGTTGTCGGGTAGGCTATCAAAGAGCGGGGTGTGAATGAGCCCCGGTACGATGGTATTCACACGAATGCCCAAGGTTGAGAGATCCCGAGCCATCGGTAAGGTCATACCGACGACGGCACCCTTGGTAGCAGAGTAGGCCACCTGTCCAATTTGCCCCTCATAGGCTGCAACCGATGAGGTATTTATGATGACACCGCGCCCACCATCGCTCGTGACAGGTTCATTGGCGGCCATGGCCTCTGCCGCAAAACGGCAGACATTGAACGTACCCACTTGGTTAACCATGACCACTTTCATGTACTTGTCCATCGGGAACACGCCGTCTTTGCCGTAGGTCTTGGCCGCATCGCCAATGCCCGCAAAGTTGTTGCAAATGTGGACGGCGCCAAAGGTTTCGACAACCGCGGCAACCGCATTTTTAACCGAGTCTTCACTGGCGACGTCAACCTGCCAGAAACGTGCGTTGTCGGCACCGACCCGCTCGATCACATCAGCGGCGCGCTGTTCATTCAAATCGAAGATGGCGACTTTGGCACCTTTGGCGACGTACGCTTCAACGGTGGCCTCTCCTAAACCTGATGCGCCTCCGGTGACGATGGCGACTTTTCCTTTTAAATCCACGTGTGTTTCTCCTTAGTTGTTGTTGTGGCTATGGTGGGTCATGGGGAAGATCCTTCAATATTAGTCTCTTTGGCAACCGCTTTCCGGCACCTTATTGAGTTTCATCAGAGAGGTCCGAATCCCAAAAACAAACCGGTGCACAATGGACTTTAAGACTGTGCTATCGTTCAACGTCATTGCTTTGTGGATTGTGTCGCGTGAGTTCGCTGCCATTTCGACAACATCGTACCGTCGTCGTGCTTTTGGTGCTCCTGTGCCTGATGCGTGGTGGCCCGGTGTTTTGCGCTATGGAGTTGGACCCAAACGATCAATCGCCGCATGCGATGTCGATGGACAGCATGGGGGGGCACACGCCCTGCGCCACTGACAGTGCTGACCAGACCTATGCAGGTGGGGCCTCTATTGAGCATACGGACGAGTCTGCGCATGAAGATGATTGTTGCGCATGGATGCAGTGCGATGCTGCGGGCTGCGTGAGCGGTGCATTGGTCGGCTCTGTGCATGCGATCCCGCCGGATATCACGGCAAGCCATCCCCTGACGATAGGTGTTCAAGCGACTCCTGTGAGTGCGCACCTCGAAGATCTCTATCGACCTCCTATTCAGATCTGACACCCTTCTTTGCTGCCTTTTGCGGGCTGCATCCGTCACATCTGCGAGTCGAGGTTATTTATGCCGACATGTCTGTACCGCGCGCTAGCTGCGTGCCTGTTGTTGCTATCTGCATCCGCTACAGCCGGGATGGAATCGCTTACTAACGAGGATATCTCTGTTCAACCAATTCACGTCACGTCGATCGATAGTTCAACGCTATCCTTGCCGCGTGCCATTGCACTCGGGCTCGAATCAGATCCCGGCGTGCGCGGCGCCTCACTGAGATTGCATGCTCTCAACAATGAGGCTGTTGCTCGAGGGGCTTTACCCGATCCGCGAGTGAGTTTGATGGCAGGAAATCTTCCGGTTGATAGCTGGTCGTTAGATCAAGAGCCGATGACACAATTGTCTGTGGGTGTTCAGCAAGCATTTCCCCGCGGAGACACCCTTCGCCTCAAGCAGTTGCAAACTGAGCAACGCGCTAAGGCCCAGGAATGGTCACGACAGGATCGTATAGCCCGAGTCAAACATGCCGTTTCAATTGCCTGGTTGCAGGTTTACCGTTGGCAGCGAACCCGCCGCCTTTTACTGGATGATCGTGTGCTTTTTGATCAATTGCGCGATATTGCCAGTGCACGTTACCGCAGCACCACGGGGGAGGCGCGACAGCAAGACGTCCTGCGTGCTGAGTTGGAGCTGTCTCGGATAGATGAGCGCCTGACAGCGCTCAACGGCAAGCTCAGTATGGCGCGAGCGGCGTTAGTGGAGTGGGTCGGTACGTCTGGGTTTCTACCGGTAACAGAAGAGGTTGGGCTCCAAGCGATGTTTCCTAGTAACTGGGATGGTGGGTTGGCCACACTAGCTTCGACAGAGTTACATCCGCTTATTGTCGATCATCCGCATCTACTGGCTGTCCAACAACACATCTCAGCCAGCGATACAGAGGTAGATATTGTGCAGCAGGCTTACCAACCTGCATGGAGTGTGGAAGCACGCTACGGTTATCGCGCGGATGACGCATTGGGTAATGAGCGTGCGGATTTGTTTTCGGTAGCGCTGAGCTTCGATGTGCCAATGTTCACGGCCAGTCGGCAGGACAGGTCTGTCAGTGCCGAATTGGCGCGCGCAGAAGCTGCTCGAACAGACTACCAACTGTTGTTACGCCAATGGTTAAGACGCCTCAGCAGCGCACGGGACGACAGTATTCAGAGCGATCAACGCTTGCAGCTCTTTCGAGAGACTTTATTGCCCCAGGCAGCCTTTGTCGCTGAGGCGGCCCTGAATGCGTACGACAACGACGATGGCGATTTTGTTGAGGTAGTTCGAGCTCGAATTACGCAACTGGATCTCCGTATTCAAGCCATCGAATTGATAGTGAATAGGGCCGCGGCTATAGCCGAGGTGCAGTATCTCACCACGAACGCCGACTCGACGGCAGCCAATGGGCTGGTCACGGAGGTATCTTCCTGATGCAAAACCAGCTTAAAACGATCGTCATGGCACTGGCGGTGGGCACGCTTTTAGGTGGCAGCGTCGTGTTCATCACACTCGACAGAACCACCGATATTGAATCCGATACCGCTTCTGCTGAATCCAGTGAGCCTAAACCACTGTATTGGGTGGCGCCGATGGACCCGAGCTATCGGCGTGATCAGCCCGGAAAATCTCCGATGGGCATGGACCTTGTGCCAGTGTATCCCGATGGCGCCAGCGAGCGCGGCGATGATGCGGTCCAGATTTCGTCTGCGGTGGCACACAACCTGGGTACGCGGACTGCAGTAGCCGAGAGGCGAGCACTGACTGAATCGATCCCTGTTTTCGCACAACTGCAATGGGATGAATCACGCTTGGCGCACGTACATCCTCGGGTTGAGGGGTGGGTTGAACAGCTCAACGTGGCCGCGGCAGGGGATAGGGTTGAGCAAGGTGAGCCATTGTTCACCTTGTATTCGCCAACATGGGTCAACGCTCAGGAGGAACTGATTGTTGCCCTGGAGCGTGGTCGCCCTGAACTGATCAACGCTGCTAGCGATCGGCTTTATGCACTGCAGGTGCCCGAGTCCGTGATACAAAATGTTAAAGCGACGCGGCGAGTACATCGCAGCGTATTAGTGCCTGCGTCGACATCGGGTGTCGTCAATACGCTTAACATTCGCGAGGGGATGTTCGTTCAACCCGGCATGGAGGTCATGGCGATTGCACCCACCGATAGGCTGTGGCTTGTTGTTGAGGGCTTGCAGCCGGTAGCTCCAAAAGTTCTGGCGAATGCAACACTTGAGCTTGCTGATCCAGATCAGCCCGGCGGGTTCTCACGGGTGCCCATTGATTATGTCTATCCAATGGTGGACCTACCTAGGCGAACGTGGAAGGCGAGAGCCAGTGTAGATAATGCTGCGGGTTTTCTGATGCCGGGCATGTTTGTTGCTGCGAGGCTCGAGCTGCCTGCCACGCAGCCCATGTTGGTTATCCCTCGTGAGGCGCTGATTCAAACAGGTGACGGCGATCGAGTGGTGTTGGCGCTTGGGGACAATCGTTACCGATCGGTCGAGGTAACCTCAGGTCGTCGTGTGGGTGACTGGGTAGAAATTCAATCGGGCCTGCAGACCGGGCAGCGATTCGTGACGTCTGCGCAATTCATGATAGACGCAGAATCGAACCGTCGCGCCGCGCTGACCGAGATGGCCGTTGATGATTCAGGCGAGCCGCTCGGGGAAGAATCGGCGCAGGACGAGCATCGTACCCATAATTCCGTTATGGAGCATGGTGCGACGGATCACAGCACCATGGACCATAGCAAGATGGACCACAGCCAGATGGACCACAGCAAGATGGACCATAGCCAGATGGACCACAGCCAGATGGGTCATGGCGTTGAGCAAGATGTCGAGGGCCTCGAGAATGATTGAGGCGATTATTGATTGGTCAATCCGCCAGCGTACATTGGTGCTGTTGGCTACCTGTCTACTGGTTCTAGGCGGCATATGGGCGGCTTGGAAAACCCCCGTTGACGCGATTCCTGACTTGTCCGATGTTCAGGTTATTGTCAAAACCGCCTACCCAGGCCAGGTGCCGCAGGTGGTGGAAGATCAGATTACTTATCCACTGAGCAAAGCACTGCTCTCGGTGCCTCGAGCGACCCACGTTCGCGGCTTCTCGTTTTTAGGAGACTCATACGTCTACGTCATTTTCGAGGAGGGCACCGATACTTATTGGGCGCGCTCGCGGGTGCTCGAGTCGCTATCACAAGTCGCGGCGACACTACCCGAGTCTGCCCGTCCTCAACTCGGTCCCGATGCGACAGGCGTCGGCTGGATTTATCAATATGCATTGGTTGATCGGACGGGGCAGCACGATCTCGCCGAATTGCGCAGTCTGCAGGATTGGTTTTTAAAGTTTGAACTTCAAACGGTGCCGGGGGTCGCAGAGGTGGCAACCGTCGGTGGTATGGAGAAGCAATATCAGGTGATTGTTGATCCACTCAAGTTGAGAGCCTACGACCTTCCATTGGCTCAAGTTACCCGTGCCATTCGTCGTGCTAATGCTGAGCAGGGCGCTTCGGTCATTGAAATGGCCGAGGCTGAGTACATGGTTCGCGCGAACGGCTACATACAGGGTGTCGAGGACCTTGCTCAGGTACCTATCGGTCGGCCGCTGAATGGCGTGCCGTTAGTTTTGTCCGACATTGCAGATATTCGCGTTGGACCCAAAGCTCGTCGCGGGGTAGCCGACTTAAATGGACAGGGTGAAGTCACTGGCGGCATTGTTGTCATGCAATCAGGCGAAAATGCTCGCGAGACCATCAAGCTGTTGAAGCAGCGCATTGATAGGCTGCGTGCCAGCCTACCGGACGGTGTCGAATGGGTCACTGTCTATGACCGTTCTGGGCTAATTGATCGAGCGGTGGGGACACTTTGGCGAAAGCTGTGGCAGGAACTGTTGGTTGTGGCACTGGTGTGCGCAGTGTTTCTGCGTCACTTGCGCTCAAGCATTGTCGCTGCGGTCTCGCTGCCTTTGGGTATTCTTGGCGCGCTGTTACTCATGCGCTTGCAGGGATTGAGTGCCAACATCATGTCATTAGGCGGTATAGCGATCGCGATCGGCGCCATGAGCGATGGCGCGATCGTCATGTTGGAAAACCTGCACAAGCACTTATCCTCAGCAGAAGAGGATGAACCCCATTGGCAGATAGTAAGCCGGGCTGTGCGAGAGGTGGGTCCTGCACTGTTCTTTAGCCTCGCGATTATCACGGTCAGTTTCTTGCCTGTCTTTACCTTGCAGGCTCAGGAGGGCAGGCTGTTCGCGCCGCTGGCGTTCACCAAAACGTGGGCGATGGCGGTGAGTGCTGGTCTTTCGATCACCGTCATCCCCGTGTTGTTGGGGTACTGGGTGCGCGGACCGGTGCGTTCGCAGCAACCCAGCCGCAAGAGGCGCGTGCTTGAAATGTACGAAAGTGCGCTTCATGCGGGGTTGCGCAGGCCGGTTTCGATATTGGCGTCCGCGCTGGCCTTCGTTGTCGTCTCATTTTGGCCTCTCAGCCAGCTCGGCAGTGAGTTCATGCCATCGTTAGACGAGGGTGATTTGTTATACATGCCAACCACGTATCCAGCGATATCCATTGATACGGCCCGAAGCTTGTTGCAACAAACTGACCGGTTGATAGCGACCGTGCCTGAGGTCGTCCGTGTCTT
>AACY020563001.1_pt1 | contig 15256 bp, 12 predicted proteins | sample 267378 | NCBI WGS metagenome assembly AACY02 (sample SAMN02954345, study PRJNA13694) | marine metagenome | biome: aquatic; feature: ocean; material: water; isolation source: isolated as part of a large dataset composed predominantly from surface... | reverse complement strand
TACTCGTCCTTGTTTTGGATATAGTGAAATCTTTATTCAAGCGGGTTTATTGAGATGAATGCGGTTCTCAGTCTACTGGGAATGCCATCAAACCATGCTATTAATTTCTTTCTTTTTACTACCTTGTTGTGCCTAACAATAAAAAATAAATTTATATCTTCAATTTTTATAATTTCTTCAGTGTTCGTCGCATTATCTAGAGTTTTTTTAATTAAACATTTATTAAGCCAAGTTATAATAGGAGCATTCATAGGGATTTTATTAGGGATACTTTTTTATAATTTATTTTACAAATGGATCAAAACGTAGAAGTTTCAATTATCTCACCAGTTTTTAATGAATCTGAAAACATCGAGACCTTTGTTACTCGTGTATTTCAAACTATGCGGGAGAGTGGGCTTAGCTGGGAATTAATCATTGTTGATGATGGTAGTACCGATGGATCTAGTGATGCTCTCAAAAGACTATCCCAAGAAAAGTCTGAGCTTAGAGTACTAGTATTATCCAAAAATTTTGGGCAAACACCTGCAATACAAGCAGGGTTCGATATAGCTAGAGGTAAATACTATGTAACTTTAGATAGCGATCTCCAGAATGATCCAAAAGACATACCAAAAGTTCTCAATAAGCTTATTGATGAAAAATTAGATCTTGTGGTCGGCTGGAGAAAGAATAGGAAGGACAATTTTTTCTTAAGAAACTTTCCTTCAATGATCGCCAATAACCTGATAGGAAAAATTACAGGGGTAAAGCTCAACGATTATGGTTGCAGTTTAAAAGCTTACAACGCAGCTATTCTAAAAGAAGTTCGACTTTACGGTGAAATGCATAGATTTATTCCAGCGTGGATGGCTACAAAAATTTCGCCAGATAAAATTAAACAAATAGAAGTTGATCATCATCCAAGATTGGCTGGCGTTTCTAAATACGGAATTTTTAGAACTTTCAGAGTTTTTGTTGACCTAATATCTGTCTATTTCTTTATGAGATTTTTTAGCAGGCCTGGACATTTTTTTGGCTTAATAGGATTGATATTAGGTTTTGTCGGCGCAGCAATTCTTATATATTTAGTCTCTATTAAATTGTTCTATGGAATTGATATAGGCGATAGACCCTTACTTTTAGCTGGCACTTTACTTGTAGTGGTAGGCGTTCAGTTCATAAGTTTGGGCGTTATTGGGGAAATATTAAGTAGAACTTATTATGCTTCAAGCAAAGAGAAATCTTACTTAGTGAGATGGGATTCTCATGATGAACAGTGAAATAAAAAATCTTTTTTTCATTATTTTTTCAGCATTAATTCTAAGAATACTATTTGATGTTATTAATAGCATGGGTATTCATTATGAAGAGGCTCAATATTGGGTTTGGTCACAGAATCCTTCGTTAAGTTATTTAACAAAAGGACCTTTTATTGCTAATGCAATAGCAATCTCGGAATGGATTTTTGGCTATGGTTATTTAGGGCTGAAGTTTCTTTCTTTCGATGCTTACGCAGGGACTGCATTAATTCTTGGATTCTGCGCCTATTTAATTTCAGAAGAAAAAACAGCATTTTATTTAGGGGTAATTTTTACTCTTTTTTCACCTGCAATTTTTGCTCTTGGTGGCGTTGCCACAACCGATATATTTCTATTTTTCTTTTGGTCATTATGTTTATTAGGTTATGTAAAATTTTTGAAGACAAAAGATGAAAGATGGTTTTATCTGATAGCTATTGGTATTGGTTTTGGCGTGCTAACTAAGCTTTCAATAATTTTATTTCCTCTATCTGTTCTGCTTTATTTTGCAATATCACAATATAGAACATATTTTCGTTCAGTAACTTTATACAAAGCCATGCTAGTTGCTTTAACTTTAGGGTTGCCAATATTAATTTGGAATTATCAGAATGACTGGGTTTCTATTCAGCATGAATTTGGACACTTAGTTTCAGACAACCCAACAACAAATCCTGAGGTATTATTTTTTACTTTACTGATCACCATTCCTTCAATTTTATTTGTGTTGAATAAGAAGTTTTATCAGTTTACTCAAAACAAAATCGTTCAACCAATATTGATTCCAACCTTCTTCGTATTGTTGTTCTTTCTCTTTAAAAGTATTGCTGGAAAGATTCAATTAAACTGGGCCATACCATTATTTATTAGTTTGATTCCTATAGTTTCAGCTTTTTTATCTAAATTGAGATTTAAATATCTTGTTTTGAATTTCGCTGGAATAATTCTTTTATTTATTTTTTCTAATATTAACTTCACTAAAAACTTTACTCCAAACGATCCAATGCATGCATTAAGAGGTTGGGAATCAGAGATAGTTGAATTATTTGGAGATTCATCCTATGACATTATTGTCTCAAATGACTATAAGCTATTATCTTTATCCGCATATTACTTAAATGATAGCCAAAATTTATTCTTAGATAGCCCAAAGAACTCAAGACTTACTTATTATGATCTTTGGGATAAAGCTGTAGAGAAGAATGATGCAATTTTATATGTTTCTTATTCAAATAAATCTGTTTTAGATAGGTCTTTAGATTGCTCTTATTTGAATAGTGTAAATAATCATTCGAGAAAGCAATTAACTCTGTATACTTGTAAAAAGTTATGAGAATAGGGATAGTAGGCGCTGGTAAGTTCGGCTTAGCTTTAGCAAAGATAGCGGCAGGAAAAGACAATCAAGTATTGCTATATTCTAGAAGAATAGACGAAGTAAATTCTATTAATAACGATGGTAAAAGCCTATCTGGAGTAGTTTTCCCATCAAATGAAAAAACATCAGCCACATCAACCACTAAAGATTTAGATAATTGTGATGTGCTTTTAATAACTGTTCCAAGCAAAGACTTTAGATCAACAATAGAATCTTTAGATATAGATATACAAACAACCAAGATTGTAAGTTGTGTTAAAGGTTTTGAAGAGAAAACAGGAAAACTAATGTCAGAGATATTGAAGGATGATTTTAGTATGGCAGAAAATAATATTTTTATTCTTAGTGGGCCAAATTTATCAAAAGAAATATCCGATAAAGAATTAACTGGCACAGTTATAGCTGGCTCAGATAAAGATTTTATAAATCAGTTAAGTGAATCAATGAGCAATAATTACTTTATACCCTTTTCAAGCTCAGATAGGTATGGAGTTGAGATGGGTGGCGCTATGAAAAATATCTACGCAATTATTTCAGGTTATTTCCATGAAAAAGGAGTAGGGGAGAATACAATTGGGTTGCTTTTAACTAAAAGCTTAGAAGAGATAAGTCTTTACAGTCATGCTCGTGGTGCTAATGCATCAACATTTCTTGGTCTCTCCGGAGTGGGAGATTTCTTTTCAACAGCACTATCCGTGCATTCAAGAAATTATCAATTTGGAAAATTTTTGGCTATGGATAAAGGATCTGCTGAAGCCTTAGAAATGGTAAATGACACAGTTGAGGGATTTTTAACCTCCAAGATTGTTCATTCTGATGCAAAGAAAAGAGGTTTAGACTTAAAAATATTAAATTTTTTAATTGAACTATATGAAAATCCTAAATCTTTAGATGAAGCAAAAGAAATTTTTCATACTGATTGTATAGAAGAAGATAGTAAATTTAATTTTTAAATAAAATCTTTTTTATTTAGATCAGATTCAATCTCATAATTAAATCCAGTAGAAGTTTTGATATTATCTTTTGTTATTTTTAAATCTTGTATATCTAAAACATCTTTATCGAAGTCATAAATTGGTTTAATGTCACTATTTATTGCTATTTCTTTATTTAATGCTCTTTTTTCTTCTGCTTGTTCTTTATTCTTTATCCATTTAGTGACATCAGTCTTACCATATCTTTTCTCTAATAGTCCTTGAGTTAAATCAGCTGAAATAAAAGCACTGGTTGCGTTATTTCCGCCAAATCCTTTTGAGTTCATAAACATTATGTCTTTTCTAGAATCAAATTCTCTATCTTCTAAGAAGTAATCCAAGTTTTCTGTAAATACATCATCAGCCAGCTTAGGTATTGTGCAAATTCCTGTTAATTTCTGACTTTCTACAGCACCCATTGCACACCATATCTGATCCATACCTGCCGCACCCATTGTATGGCCTAATTTTGATTTAACAGAAGATACAGGTAAATTTTCAATACCAAATTCTTTTGCAAAAGTAGACATGATATGAGATTCAGTAATTCTATTAAGAGGCGTTCCAGTGCCATGAGCAAGAAAAGCACTTCTTTCTCTTAATACATCGCCTCCAAAAACCGTTTCAATGTCTTTAAATGTCTTTCCAACTGAGAAATAATTTCCTGCTCCAGGACCAGAAATAGATTTCTTATTACCATCAGCATTTATATTTACATTAAGAAAACTTCCTCTAATATTTGCGCCTGTTTCCATTGCAAGTCTATCGCTCATTAAGATAGCAAAACCTGACGATTCTCCACATACCATTCCCATATTGTCACCAAAAGGTCTGCAGTAATTTCTATAGTTCAATTCTTCTCCCTCTCCCAATAAGCCTTGAAGAGTTTTCATTCTTTCATCAGTTGCCATAGCGCCCATAGCAGCAAAACCTATATATGCTGGCGGGCCCAAAATTGCTTCTGATGCACCAACAATAACCAACTCACTTTTACCATTCTTTATCAGTTCGACCCCGGCATTTAAATTATATAAAGAGGTAGCACATGCACCTATGAAATGACCAGTTATACCCAGACTACCAGTGACATATGCATTAATAAAATCAGCTGGCATTTCTGGCAAAGTAAAGGATATTTGCTTGGATGTAGCTCTTTGACCAAGTGGATGTGATGCAAATAAACCATCACCGGAATACCTATCCATATTCATGACTGCACAACCAGCAAAACAACCAACTTTATGCCTACCATATTGATCAATAATTCCTCTTAGATCTAAACCAGTGTCCGAAAGAGCATCACTCATACCAACTATAGACATTCCTAGCGCTTTAGGGTGTTGTCTAGAAGCATAATGTGTAGTCGGATCAAGCTTGAAAGGTAATTGCGCACTCGCATTTGCAGGCATATCGTAGTCATAACTCCAAAAGGTGTCTCTACAGAATTTATGTTCAAGCTTTCGCATTAAGGTGTTTTCTAAAACATCCTTTTCACTATCCTTTAAAAATTTTTTCAAACCTTTTTCATCAAGATCTTCAGGAATCATTTCACATAAGGATAGTACCGACTTAAGGTAATCCATCTTGTCCGTATCATTCTGCATTTCATAGATCATTCTCGTGTAACCTAAACTATGAGATGCTCTTCCTGTAGGTGTTAAGCCACCGAAACCAACAATGCAAGGAATTGGTTTATTAGTCATTATTTGATTTCTCCATTGATAAAATTGTATTGTACATTAGAGTATTAATTGTCATTGGACCAACACCACCAGGAACAGGAGTGTAAGCTGAAACTATTTCTGTTATGCCATTCATATCAACATCCCCACATTTTTTATCAGGATGATAGCCCGCATCAATTAAGACTGAACCTTTTTTTAGCTTTTTGCAATCAATAAAATTAGGAATACCTACAGCAGCGACAACTATGTCGGCTATTGCCAGTAATCCATCCAAATCTTTTGATTTCGAGTGTGCCGTAATAGTTGTTGCATTGGCATTCAATAGCATAGAAACCATAGGTTTGCCTAAAATTTGACTCCGACCCACAACTAAGGCCAGCTTTCCTTCACATACTACGTTATATTCTTTTAACAAACGCATTATGCCAAGAGGAGTGCAGGAACCAAATGCACTCAAACCCATTGATAAGTTTCCAAAACCTTCTGTTGTCACCCCATCAACATCTTTACTTAAATTTATACGATTAAAACACTTAATTTCATCAATATGTTTAGGTACAGGATGTTGTAGAAGAATGCCGTCTATAGTTTTGTCAGCATTAAGCTTATCGATAAGAGAAAGTAATTCCTCTGTAGTGCAAGACTCATTTTTTTCATGTGTAGAGGTTTTAATCCCAATTTCCTTGCAAGCTTTTTCCTTCATTGCAACATAAGTTGCTGAAGCAGGATCATCTCCCACAAGAATGGCAGCTAAAGATGGCGATCTTCCCAGGTCATTTTTTAATTTAGAGACTTTTTTTGAAAGTTCTGCCTTATTCTTTTCAGCAAAGGCTTTTCCATCTAATACAACACAACTATTCACTTGTATACCCTTGAGTTAAAAGCATATAGTTTATATGATTTCCCTTTCGGGGCATAGCGCAGTCTGGTAGCGCACCTGGTTTGGGACCAGGTGGTCGCAGGTTCAAATCCTGCTGCCCCGACCAGCGCCAGTAGCTCAGCTGGATAGAGCAGTAGCCTTCTAAGCTATTGGTCGGGGGTTCGAATCCTCCCTGGCGCGCCAATTTACTTAGATACCAATAGATTTATATGATTCAACTAATTTCTTTATTGAGTAAATATAAGCTGTAGTTCTCAAAGAAGGATAATTATTATCATTCCAAATTTCACTCATATTTTCATATGCTTCCGCCATCATATCCTCAAGTCCTGATCTCACTAGATCAATCTCACTTGGACCTTGTTTTAATATATCTTTTGTTTTTGAAGCGACTCTAGAACCAGTAGAATTTTCGATAATACTAATTAAAGATGCATTCTCATACTCTTTTCTTCTTTTTTCCATTCTTCCAAAACGCATATGTGAAAGATTTCTTACCCATTCAAAATAACTTACCGCAACACCTCCAGCATTTGCATATAAGTCAGGAATAATGAGAACTCCCCTTTTACTTAATTCTTCATCAGCTCTAGAAGTAAGCGGTCCATTTGCACCTTCACAAATAATTTTTGTATTTAATTTAGCTTGATTTTCTTCTGTTACCGTGCCTTCTCTTGCTGCAGGAATGAAAATATCAGATTTTTTTTCAAAAACTTCATCTCTTGTTTTCAATTCATTTTGATTTGGGTAGTCTTTTGCATCTCCTGATTCAGAAAGCCATTTCTTTATCAGATCTATGTCTAAACCTTTTTCATTAAAAAAAGAATGATGGTGTTCAATTACACCAATAATTTTACAACCATGTTCTCTTAATGCCGCTGCAGCGTAATATCCAACTTTCCCAAGACCTTCTACGATAATTTTTTGAGATTTAAGCGAGCCTTTGATTTTTGTTTTCTTGATATCAACAGAATCAAAAAAAGATTTTAAAGCAAAGAAAATACCGCGACCTGTAGCTTCTGTTCTTCCATCAATGCCACCCATATTTTCTGGCTTCCCTGTTACACAAGCAAAAGCATTAAGATCATGTGGATGTAACCTTTTATACTCATCAGCTATCCAAGCCATCTCCTTTTTACCTGTTCCCATATCAGGTGCAGGAACATTTAAACTTGGTGATATCAAACCTCTTTTTGATAGTTCTTCTGTAAACCTTCTAGTAATTTTTTCTAACTCTTCCTCGGAGTATTTTTTTGGATCAATTTTTAAACCCCCTTTGGAACCTCCGAAAGGAACATCAATTACAGCATTTTTAAAAGTCATCAACGCTGCCATTGCTTCTATTTCAGATGTTTTTATATGAGGGCTATATCTTATCCCTCCTTTTACTGGCTCAAGATGTTCTGAGTGTACAGCTCTCCATCCAGTAAATGTTTTTATACCGGATTCTAGCTTTACACCAAACCTAATAGTATGCGTGCTATTACACGATTTTATTTGATTTGCTAGACCTCGTTTCACTCCAAGAATTTTGACAGCATCGTCAAACATTTTGGAAATGCTTTTTAAGAATACATTATTGTCCGATCCCATTTATCGGCCCCCCTTATAATTGCATAATAATGATATAATTTTTTTGCTCAAAGGTCACAAAAATATGGTGGGTGTAGCTCAGTTGGTTAGAGCGCCGGTTTGTGGCACCGGAGGCCGAGGGTTCAAATCCCTTCATCCACCCCATTAAATCAAATATATCTAAATTATTGATTTTAAAAAAAACTATTCTGTATATAATTAAATTTGATTCAAAAAAAAACATAAATGAAAAATATTCTAGTAGCACTATTGCTTGTTTTCTCCAGTATCATATTTTCTCAAAGCTATTACAGCTCTAATGCAAAAAGTAATGATGTTGATAAAGTGCTTACCTGGTTGCAGTACATAGCAATAATAGAAGAGGGCGTAGCAATCGAATATGACTCAGCATCTCTACGAAACAATGTCATAGAAATTAATGGCTTAAAGATTTCTGAATTTGTATTTCCAGAAAATCTTGATGAGAATATTGTTTCATTTGGGGGTCTTGTTTCGCAAGGCTCACAAAGCTATGCAGCAGAAACACTCACAGTTAAAAAAATTAAAATAAACCTTAAATGGATCGTAGATTTATTGAGTCTTTCAAAAACAGGGGATAAAAAATTACTTGCAAGCATGTATAAAACCCAAAGTTACTTCGAGATACAAGAATTAAAATTTCCTATAGAACGTATTCTTGATGACCCAGAATTGTTATCTGAATTGAGTTACACCGAGGCATCAGTTGCAAGTAGAGCAGCAAATTATTTGAATAATATGAGCATGAAGGTTGAAGTTAAAGCTAAAGGTAAATTAAGAGCAGATGCCATCATGACTGTAGATCTAAATGATGAATTATCTCTACTTTATTCACTAGATTCATCTATAGATGGAGATAGTTTAGGCTACCAATATTTCAACATGCTAGAGAAAATAGTAAGTCCATTAGATGAAATTGTTCGGAATCTTGAGGTATTTATATCGATTACCTCAGACGACTGCCCAGACTTATATAAAAAAGATAATCTTGATGCTTGGTTTGCCTATGATAATGACGAATATTGTGGATCAGCAGATAGATTTCTAAACAGATTAGATTTGGAATCAGAATTTGATGATTTCGATGATCTAGCATCTGATAATCAATTATTGCTAATGTCTAATCCACTGGGAAGTAAAATTTATGGATTCAAAGTAAATCTAAATTGGTCTGATAGAGTTCTTCGTGATGCTTCCATTTTGTCTGGAGGCGTTATTGATACGACACTTTTAGCTCTTAAAGGTATTTTTGATACAAGATTAAATAAACTAGAGTTTAATCAGTTACTTTATCAATTTTCTGGACCTGAATTTGGTGCAATAGTCTCTAGCATTTTTCAGGGAGATGAGACTTATAGGGAATATTCAAAATATCAACCAAGAATTAAAACTTTTGCAAATCGTCCTCAGGGGATAGGTGTAAGTTTTAAATCTAGGTCAGGAATTGACCAAGATTATCTTCTTTATATCTCTGAAAACCCGCTATTAATGACCTCATTGCTCGATGACGCAGAATTTGAGCTACTTTTAAACAAAAGAAATTAATTAATTAAGCAAAGTTTATACTATTTATATAGAAGTTTTTTATAAAACACTTGAAGTTTTACAAAATAGGCCTATATTTTAGTTAAATAAGCATTAAATTAATGAAATCTGAAGATATAAAACTAAAAATCAAAATGCCAATGATCCCTTTAAGGGATGTTGTTATCTTTCCGAATACTGTTTCAACCTTATTTGTAGGAAGAGAAAAGTCTATTTTTTCTTTGGAAGATGCACTTAGAAGCAATAAAAAAATATTTTTAATAGCACAAAATTCTCCTTCGAATGAAGAGCCAACAATTAAAGACCTCCCTACCATTGGAACTATCTCAACTCTATTGCAGATGATAAAACTACCAGATGGAACAGTAAAAATATTAGTTGAAGGTATTCAAAGAGCAAAATTAGATACTGTCTCAACTTCAGAGGGTTATTTTGCAGAAATAGAGAAAATAGAAGAAATGATTGAAGACTCAAAATATGAAAGAGACCTTCTTTCAACTATAAAAAATCAGTTTACTGAGTTTGTTTCAGTATCTCGGAAAGTTTCTCATGAAATAATTAATCAAGTTGAATCGATGGGCAATTTATCAAAGGCAGTGGATATAATTTCTTCAAATATTCACCTCTCAGTAAAAGACAAGCAAGAAATATTAGAAAAAGTGAATGTGATTGAAAGAGCCGAATTTCTCTCTAGTTTGCTTGAAGCGCAGATAGAGCTTATTGAAGTAGAACAGAGGATTAGAGGCAGAGTTAGAAAACAAATGGAGAAATCTCAAAAGGAGTATTTTCTAAATGAACAGATTAAAGCTGCTCAAAAAGAGCTTGGAGATATAAGTGATGAAAAGAACGAACTTGATGAGCTTCAGAAAAAGATCGAAGAGACAAAATTATCAAAAGAAGCCCTAGAAAAAGTCAGTTCAGAATTTTCAAAATTAAGACAAATGTCTCCAATGTCGGCTGAAGCTACTGTTGTAAGAACTTTTATAGAGACATTGCTCGATGTGCCATGGAGTAAAACCACAAAAATTAATGTAGACCTAAACAAAGCTAAAGAGATATTAGATGAAGATCATTATGGTTTAAAAGAAGTTAAAGAAAGAATTCTTGAATATCTTGCTGTACAAAAAAGAGTCAAAAAGATGAAAGCTCCAGTGCTATGTTTTGTTGGACCTCCAGGGGTTGGAAAAACATCACTGGGAGAGTCAATTGCAAGATCAGTTAACAGAGAATTTACAAGATTATCACTTGGTGGAGTAAGAGATGAAGCTGAGATAAGAGGGCATAGAAAAACTTATATTGGCTCCATGCCTGGCAAAATTATACAAAAACTATCAAAGGGGAAAGTGAAAAATCCACTCTTTCTATTAGATGAAATTGATAAGATTGGAATGGATCATAGGGGAGATCCAAGCTCAGCTCTATTGGAAGTCCTTGATCCAGAGCAAAATAATAAATTTAACGATCATTACTTAGAAGTTGATTACGATTTATCCGAAGTGATGTTCATATGCACTGCAAATTCACTAAACATACCTCCAGCTCTTTTAGACCGAATGGAAATAATTAGGTTGCCAGGATATATAGAAGATGAAAAATTAAATATTGCAAAAAATTATTTAGTTCCAAGGAACAAACAGAAGAATGGATTAAAAGAAAATGAAATTACTTTTAGTGATAATTCTATTTTAAAAATTATAAGAAATTATACTCGTGAGGCAGGTGTTAGAAGTTTAGACAGAGAGATAAATAAAGTCTGCAGGAAGAAGGTCAAAGACCTTTCTATTGGAGGTAAGGCAACAAAGCTTATTGATAACAGGGTCGTAAGAAATATTTTAGGCCCAGAAAAATTTAAATATGGCGAACATGATGATCAAAATTCATTAGGCCAAGTAAATGGTTTGGCATGGACTTCAGTAGGTGGCGAACTTTTACAAATTGAAGCGGCACTAACTGCTGGTAAAGGCAGAATAATAAAAACAGGATCATTGGGTGATGTCATGCAGGAGTCTATACAGGCTGCTCTAACGGTTGCAAAAAATATTTTTCAAAAAACTAAAACGAAAAAAGATCTCCTTGAAAAACATGATTTGCACATTCATGTTCCTGAAGGAGCAACTCCAAAAGATGGTCCGAGTGCAGGCATAACAATGTGCACAGCCATAACGTCTTTAGCATTAGGAAAAAAAGTAAAAGCGAATCTTGCCATGACTGGAGAGATAACATTAGCAGGAAAGGTTCTCAAAATTGGGGGCCTAAAAGAGAAGCTAATAGCTGCCAAGAGAAGTGGTATAACTAATGTAATAATACCCAAAGAAAATACTGGCGATTTAGAAGAAATGGAAACTAATATTTTAAGAGACCTAAATATTATTCCAGTAACAAATATAACTGAAGTACTGAAAGAAGCGCTTGTATAAACCATTCATACTGCACAATGTCAACAAAATGGCCATTAAATAAAGTTGATTTATTTGAGTGGAAAATCTTGATTTATTAATTTTTAACGTCTAATGTTATTAAAAGCCTGTAACAGGGCATTTGAGGAGATTTTATGAATAAGGCTGATTTAATCGACATGGTTGCCAGTGAAACTGGTAGCACTAAAGTTGACGCTGCTAAAGCACTAGATGCTGTTGTGGACGCTGTAACAGGAGCACTATCGAACGGAGATTCTGTATCGTTAGTAGGCTTTGGAACCTTTTCTGTAAGACACAGAGCTGCTAGAGAGGGTATAAACCCACAGAATCCATCACAGAAGATTCACATTCCTGCTGCAAACGTACCAGTTTTCAAAGCAGGTAAAGCATTAAAAGCTGCAGTAAACTAAATTAACTGAGTGATCAGTTTCTTACGGAATAGGCTACAAGGAATTGTAGCCTTTTCTTTTCTAGGCATTGTCGCCCTAACTTTTGCGTTTTTGGGGCTCCCCACCTTTACGCAAACATTTACTGAAAATAATTATGCAACAATTGGGAAGTACAGTATTTCTCAGTCAGAATATTTCAGATCAAGATCACAAGTAGAGCAAAATCTAAGAGAACAATTTGGAGAGGGAATAGATTTTAGTGATCCTGCTTTAATAGACGCAATTCAAAATTTGACGAATAATTCACTAATTGAAAAATACACGATAATAAATTTTTTTGATGAAATAGGAATTGAGATACCAGATAGTCATGCTGAAACAGAACTTTCTAAAATCGATTCTTTTAATGTAGATGGAAAATTTGATCAAGAACTCTTCAAGAACTACCTAATAAATTTCAATTTAACCAAACAAGATCTGGTTGAAGACTATAAGTCAGATTTAAAATTAAATTTAGCAGTATCTCTGCTTGATGCTACATCAAATAGTTATGCTTCATCCACAAATCAATATTTAGATTTGCTTACTGAAAGAAGAACGGTGCAATATGTAAAATTAGATGAATCTAACGTAAGCAAGGATTTTGTCTCAACCGAAGACGAACTTCTCAATTACTATGATACAAATAAAGATCAATTTCTTATTCCCGAAAAAAGATCATATTACGCTGTAACTTTCAATAAGGAAGTTTTGAATATTGTTGTAAGCGAAGAAGTTGTCAGATCGGCATATGATCAATACCTTTTAAGTATTCCATCTCCAGAAAAAAGAGTCGCCCATGTGATGCTAATAGGCTCAAATTATGAAAATGAAGATACATTGAACATCAAAGTGAGCGAAGTTGAGAGTGATTTATTAAATATTGGCTTCACAGATGCAGTAAAAAAATATTCAGAAGATTTAGGCACAGCTGATATTGGAGGTGACTTAGGTTTTACTAATGGAGAGGTTTTTCCAGTAGAATTTGAGACCCAAATTGCTGACTTAAGCTTAAATGAAGTGTCGCAACCTATATTCTATGAAGGCAATGTGCACTTCTTATCCATAACAGAGGTTGAATCATTTCAAATACCATCATTTGAGGATAAACAAACTGATTTATCTAATGAGATTGCTCAAATTAACTATGAAGACAAAATAAATGAGTTTGTAAAACTTTTATCTGGAACAAATTCTGATATTACAGAAGTTAAAGAGTTTGCTGATTCCTTTTCCTTGACACTAACAGAACATGAAGCAAAATCTTTTCTTGATGTTGACCTTTCTAGCGAAAATTCAAGCATCTTATTTCAAACATCTTTGGGAACTTGGTCAGACCCATTACAAATTACACCAGAAGAACATGTTTTTGCTTTTGTTTATGATGAGATTCCATCTGATTTTGAAAGTTACGATGATGTTGTAGAACAAATAGAGCCAATAATCTTAAAACAAAAGAGAACCAGCTATCTTGAAGAGATTTATGCGGATATTTCTGATTTTTCACTAGACAAAGAGTCATTGACTAATCTTTTTAGTATTGAAAGTTTTAAAGTCGAGCAGCTCAAAAATATCAATAGATCTACTTCGTTGCTAAATAATGAGATGGTAAATATCATTTTTAGCGAATATGAAACTGATGTTGTTAAGAAAGAGTTATTACAAGATGGGCTATTGCTTTATACGGTTTCAAATAGAATAAATGGCGATATCTCCAAAGTAGCATCAGAAGACAGAGAATCCATAGAAATCGAAGTTAAAGCAGGGCTTCTTCAGTTAATTTTCAACAATTTAAGAGCAGAATATGATTTTGATAACAAATTGGTTGTAAACCCTCAATTTGCTAGTCAAAATCCATAGATTGGATATTGTATCCACCATCAACGTAGATAGTTTGGCCAGTTATTCCACTTGACATATCACTTAACAAGAAAGTCGCTGTATTTCCCACCTCTTGAGCAGTTATATTCCTTGCTAATGGTGTATTTGCACCATGTTTACTCAACATAGACTTGAAACCCTTTATTCCAGATGCAGCCAAGGTTTTTATTGGTCCAGCAGATATAGAGTTAACTCTGACCCCTTTTTTACCTAAAGTTGAGGCAAAATACCTAACACTCGCTTCTAGACTAGCTTTAGCCATGCCCATAACATTATAATTAGGGGTGGCTTGTTGTGATCCTATGTAAGTTAAGGTAATTATTGAAGAATTGTCACTCATATGTGGATATGCTTCTTTAATTAGGCCTGAAAAGCTGTAAGAGCTTATATCATGAGCTATTTGGAAGCCTTCCCTTGAAATGCATTCTTCAATATTTCCTGAAAGTTGATCTGCAGGCGCAAAACCGACAGAATGAATAATTCCATCTATTTTGCCCCATTTATCTACTGCATTTTTGATGAGATCCTTTATTTCAGTATCATTCGAGAGATCGCACATATGTGTGAAGTCGCCATCATGGTTTTTTGAAAATTCATTGATAAATTTCTCGAAACGCTGATTTTGAAAGCTAAAACCCAATTTAGCTCCATTTTTATGTAAAGATTCAGCTATACCGGCAGCAATTGAATACTTGTTTGCAAGTCCAACAATTAGTATTTTTTTGTTTTTAACCATTTGTGAATTATAGATCATTATTAAATAAATATTGAAAATTAACAGCAAAAATAGCTAAAACCCTCATAATCATTAGCTTTTATAGGTTTTTTACCAAAAAACGACAAAAATGTGTCTTTTATATGTCTTAAATCGTGTTTAAGTAGCTTAAATGGGTTATCATCACACCTATATAACTTTTATAAAAGGGTAAAATATGAATATATTCAAATATTTACTTAGTCTGATTCTTTTGGTTTCAGTCTCTGGGTATACTTATGCTCAGGAGAGTGAGGAAGCCGAAGAAGCAGTTGAAGAAGTTGTTATCACTGGTTCACGTATTAAAAGGAAGTCTATCAATAGTGCTTCTGTAGTGACTACGATAACAAGAGATGAGATTGACGAGAGTCAAGCTCTTTTAACTGCTGATGTGTTAAGACTGTCTACCTATAACACTTTTGGATC
>AACY020300166.1_pt1 | contig 15265 bp, 8 predicted proteins | sample 267378 | NCBI WGS metagenome assembly AACY02 (sample SAMN02954345, study PRJNA13694) | marine metagenome | biome: aquatic; feature: ocean; material: water; isolation source: isolated as part of a large dataset composed predominantly from surface... | reverse complement strand
GCGACGTCGCCTTGTCGATCAAAGCGCCCGGGCGAACTCCGGCAGCGTGCCGCGCGCCCGGTTGCGGGCGTAGAACTGCTCAAGGAACACCGTGAAGTCGCCGGTGAAGCGGGGCCGCACCTTCGGCGCCTCGTTGTCGAGGACGAAGAAGGCGTCGCAGCCGCCGGTCTCCAGATCGGCCACGTCGACCTCGAAGCAGCCCATCGACCACCCCTCGAAGGCGCGGCGCAGGATGCGCTCGGTCGAGAGCCGGGTGACCCACTTGTTGCGCGGATCGGCCTCGATCATCTCGTAGAGCCGCTCCACATCGGCGCCCGGCCCCTCGAGCACCTGAAGGAAATCACCCTCAACGTAGAGCAGCAGACCGGTGATCCCGAGGCCACGGTTGCGGGCCTGCGCCTCGCGCGCGATGGCGGCGAGATCCTCCCGGTCGAGACCTTCGGCGGCTCGACTCGCATAGGTGAGGCGAAGCAGGCGCGGGTCGAAGTCGGACAGTTCCACGGGCGCGTCTTTCCACTGGACGGGTGGAAGATGGACCTGGCCGCCGGCGGCGGCGATGGCGCGTCCCGACGCTGCGGCGTCGCGTCGCCATGCGTCAGCCCTCGGACCGGCGCGCCCGGAGCTTGGCTAAATGGGCCAGCCGCTTCGCGAGTTCGCGTTCGAACCCGCGCTCGACCGGGCGGTAGAAGACGCCGCGCTTCACGCCGTCGGGAAAGTAGTTCTGGCCCGAGAAGCCCTCCGGCGCGTCGTGGTCATAGGCGTAGCCGGCGCCGTAGCCTTCCTCCTTCATCAGCCGCGTCGGCGCGTTTAGGATGTGCTTTGGCGGCGGCTCGGAACTCGTCGCCCGCGCCGCCTTCATCGCCGCCTTGAAGGCCTCGTAGACCGCGTTCGACTTCGGCGCGAGCGCCAGATGCACGATCGCCTGCGCCAGCGCCAGTTCACCCTCGGGCGATCCGAGCTGCTCGTAGACCGACCGCGCCGCGAGCGCTTGGTGCACCGCCTCGGGTTCGGCGAGACCGACATCCTCCACCGCCATCCGCACGATCCGCCGCGCGAGGTAGAGCGGATCCTCGCCCCCCGCGAGCATCCGTGCGAGCCAGTAGAGCGCGGCGTCGGGATCGGAGCCGCGGACCGATTTGTGCAACGCCGAGATGAGGTTGTAGTGGCTGTCCCCTGTCTTGTCGTGAAGCGCCGCGCGCCGCGAGACGACCGCGGCCAGCGCGTCGGCGTCGCGGGGCTGGCCGCCCGCCGCGTAGAGCCGCTCCGCGAGGTTGAGGAGCGCACGCCCGTCGCCGTCGGCCATGCCGATCAGCGCCGCGCGCCCGTCGGCCGTGAGGGGCGCAGGGCCCTCCTCCGCCTCGGCCCGCGCCAGCAGCGTCTCCAGATCGGCGCGGTCGAGGCGCTTCCGCGTCAGCACCTGCGCGCGCGAGAGCAGCGCGGCGTTCAGCTCGAAGGACGGGTTCTCCGTCGTCGCGCCGATCAGCGTAACGACGCCGCTTTCCATGTAGGGGAGAAAGCCGTCCTGCTGCGCCTTGTTGAAGCGGTGGATCTCATCGACGAAGAGCAGCGTGCCGCGCCCGCCGCGATGGCGGACCTTCGCCGCCTCGAAGACCTTCTTCAGATCGGCGACGCCGGTGAAGATCGCGCTTATCTGCTCGAAGGCGAGCCCGCTCTCCGCCGCAACCAGCCTTGCGATGGTCGTCTTGCCGACGCCCGGCGGCCCCCAGAGGATCGTCGAGACCGGCCGCCGCGCGAGCTGCGTCAGCGGCCCGTCGGGGCCGAGCAGATGCGCCTGTCCGACGACCTCGGACAGCGCGCGCGGACGCAGCCGGTCTGCGAGGGGGCGCGGCCCCTTGGGCGCGGGCGGCGGCGCCGGGCTCTCGAAGAGGTCGGCCATCCTGCGTCAGTTCCGCGGCCGCGGCGCGAGCGCCATGCGCGCCGCGCGCCGCTCGCCTTCGCGGAGATACTCCACCTCGGCGTCGCCCCCGACGCCGAGCGCGGTCATGCGGAACACGAACTCCTCGGGCGAATCGACCGGCTCGCCGTCGAGCGCGACGATCACGTCGCCGGGCCGGACGCCCGCTTCGGCCAGCGGGCTGCGCCGGTCCATCTGCGCCACGATCACGCCGTAAGGGCGCTCGAGCCCCAGCGCCTCCGCGATGGAGGCGTCGACCGCCTGTCCGCGGATGCCGGCCCACGGCCGCGAGAGCGCCGTGTCGCCTTCGAGCGCCGCCTCCACCGCCCGCGCCACGAGGTCGGCCGGGATCGCGAAGCCGATGCCGACCGAGCCGCCCGAGCGCGACAGGATCGCGGTGTTCACGCCCACGAGGCGCCCGCGCATGTCCACGAGCGCGCCGCCCGAATTGCCGGGATTGATCGCCGCGTCGGTCTGGATGAAGTAGCCGCCCGGGGCGTTCGGCCCCCGCGCCGCGATCCGCGCGACCGCCGAGACGATCCCCGAGGTCACCGTCTGGCCGACGCCGAAGGGGTTGCCGATGGCGAGGACGAGGTCGCCGACCTCCAGCCCGTCGCTGTCGGCGAAGGGCAGGGCGGGCAGGCCCTCGGCCTCGCGCAGCCGGAGCACCGCGATGTCGGAGGGCCGGTCGAACAGGATCGGTTCGGCGTCGAACTCGCGCCGGTCGGACAGCACAACGCGGATCTCGGTGGCGTTGTCGATGACGTGGGCGTTGGTGACGACGACGCCCTCCGGCCGCACGATCACGCCAGAGCCGAGCGAGCTTTCGAGGCGGCGGCGCGGCAGGCCGCCGAACTCGCGGAAGAACTGGTCGAAGAACGGGTTGCCGGCGAAGGGCGAGGCGCGGCGCTCGACGACCTTGCGGGTGAACACGTTGACGACCGCGGGCGAGGCCGAGCGCACGATCGGGGCGTAGGAGAGCAGGACCTCGGCGCGGCTCTCGGGCGCGACGCGTTCGGTTTGCTGCGCGGCCGCGCCGCCGGCGACGAGGGTCAGCGCGAGGGCGATGCGAAGGGCGCGGCGCATGGGTCGGGATCTCCTCGGGGGCGCGGTTCGGAGTGTCTCTAGCGCGCTTCGGCTCCTTCGGGAATCCGCGCGCCGCTCACCGACGCGGATCGGCCTGCTCGTCCGCGACGGCGGCAGGCGAGAGCCCGCGCGCGGCGGCCTCGTCTAGAACGCTCGCGAGCGTCTTCGGCAGCGCGGCCAGCTTCGCCCGCGCCTTCGCTTCGGAGAGCCCGATCGCCGACATCGCGACGCGGATCAGCCCGCCCGCGTTCACCAGATAATCCGGACAGTAGAGCACGCCCCGCGCCGCTAGCCAGGCGCCGTCCCCCGCCGTCGCCAGCTGGTTGTTGGCCCCTCCGCAGATCACGGGAGCGCCGAGCTCCGGGATCGTTCGCGCCGATAACTCCGCGCCGAGCGCGCAGGGCGCGTAGACGTCGGCCGGTTCGGCGTGGGCGCGTTCGACCGGCGCGATGTCCGCGCCGAAGGCGACGGCCGCCTCCGCGGCGCGCTCCGCGCGGATGTCCGCCGCCACGAGCCGCGCCCCCGCCGCGGCGAGTTTCTCGCAGAGCTTCCAGCCGACCGCGCCGAGGCCCTTGACCACCACGCGCCGCCCGCTGAGCCCGCCGTGGAAGCGCGCCGCGGCGGACGCGAGGCAGAGGAACACGCCCTCCGCCGTCCATGGTGAGGGATCGCCGACGCCGGACGAGACCCCTGAGACGTGACGCGTCTCCGCCGCCATCGCGTCGACGTCCGCGACCGTGATCCCAACGTCCTCGGCCACGATGTAGGCGCCGCCGAGGCTCTCCACCGCGCGCCCCATGGCGCGCATCAGCGCTGGCGTCTTGTCCTCGGGGTCGGCGATCACGACCGACTTGCCGCCGCCGAGCGGCAGCCCCGCGAGCGCGGCCTTGAAGGTCATGCCCCGCGAGAGCCTCAGGACGTCGGCCGCGGCCTCGGCCTCGGAGGCGTAGGCGCGCAGACGGCAGCCGCCGAGGGCCGGGCCGCGGGTGAGGTCATGGAGCGCGATGATCGCGCGAAGCCCCGTGACGCGGTCGGCCGCGAACAACACGCGGGCGTGATCGTCGAACTCGGGATGGGCGAAGACGTCGAAGCCCATGGCCTGCCTCCCTGAACCGGTTCCCTGCGCCGAGAATGGCGCGGTTCGCTCCACGCGCAAAACGACGTGACGCCGTTGCGCGATCCCGCGTCGGGATCGCCGGCGCGTTGCGCCCGCGCCGTCTGCGCCGACCGATGCTGTCCGCCGCGGCCGCGAGACGGCGCCGCGGCATGATTCGCGCGGCGCCGACCCGTTGACCGCGGCGGGGCCGCGCGCGAGATAGCCGGCATGGCCCGACCGCCCGTTCTCACGCTGTCCGACGTCTCGCTGACCTTCGGCGGCGACCCGATCTTCTCCGGCGTCTCGCTCGCGGTGGGCGAGGGCGACCGGCTCTGCCTCGTCGGGCGCAACGGGTCGGGCAAGTCCACCCTGCTGCGCATCGCGGCGGGGCTGGTGGAGCCGGACGCCGGAACCCGCTTCGTTCAGCCCGGCGCCGCCATCGGCTATCTGCGCCAGGAGCCCGATTTCGGCGGCGCGGCGACCCTCGGCGACTGGGTCGCGGCGGAGTTGCCCCCCGAGGAGCGCTACCGCGCCGAGATCGAGATGGACGCCTTCGGCGTGACCGCGGCGCAGGCGCCGGACGCCGCGTCCGGCGGCGAACGCCGCCGCGCAGCGCTCGCGCGGCTCTTCGCAGGCGGGCCGGACCTGCTGCTGCTCGACGAGCCGACCAACCATCTCGACATCGCGGCCATCGAGGCGCTGGAGACGCGGCTGAGCGAGACGCGGACGGGCTTCGTGCTGATCTCGCACGACCGCGCGCTCCTGAAGCGCGTGACCCGCGGCGTGCTCTGGGTCGACCGCGGCGTGGTGCGCCGGTCGGAGGAGGGCTTCGCGGGCTTCGAGGCCTGGCGCGACCGCGTCTTCGCCGAGGAGGAGGAGGCCGCCCACAAGCTCGACCGCCTCATCAAGCAGGAGGCGAAATGGGCGGTCGAGGGCATCTCGGCGCGGCGCACCCGCAATCAGGGCCGCCTCCGACGGCTGGCCGCGCTGCGGGAGGAGCGCAGCGGCCGCGTCGCGCCCGCCGGGACGGCGGCCATGGCGCTGGAGGGGGCGGGGACCTCCGGCAAGTTGGTCGCCGAGGCCAGCGGGATCTCCAAGCGGTTCGAGGGGCGTGCGGTGGTCTCGGGCTTCTCGACGCGGATCATGCGCGGCGACCGGGTCGCGCTGATCGGCCCGAACGGGGCGGGCAAGACGACGCTGCTCAAGATGCTGACCGGCGAGCTTGCGCCGGACGCGGGGAGCGTGCGGCTCGGGACCGGGCTGGAGCTCGCCGTCTTCGACCAGAACCGCGCGCGGCTCGACCCCGGCGCGACGCTCTGGGAGACGCTGACCGGCGACGCGGAGCTCGGCGTCTCCGGCAAGAACGATCAGTTGCTCGTGCGCGGTCGGCCGAAGCATGTCGTCGCCTATCTCAAGGATTTCCTGTTCGACGAGCGCCAGGCGCGCGGGCCGGTGCGCGCGCTGTCGGGCGGCGAGCGGGCGCGTCTGCTTCTCGCAAGGATCATGGCCAAGCCCGCCAATCTGCTGGTGCTGGACGAGCCGACCAACGATCTCGACGTCGAGACGCTCGATCTGTTGCAGGAGCTGGTCGCCGATTTCGACGGGACGGTCCTGCTGGTCAGTCATGATCGCGACTTCATCGACCGCGTCGCCACGAGCGTGATCGCCTTCGAGGGCGAGGGGCGCATCGTCGAGTACGCCGGCGGCTACACCGACCATCTCGCCCAGCGGGCGCCCGCCGCGCACGCCGCGCCCGAAGCGCGGTCTCCGGCGCCGAAGGAGGACGGCCTGCGCGCCGCGCGCGAGAAGAAGAAGCTCGGTTTCAAGGAGGCGCGGCGGCTCGAGCAGCTCCCGGGCGAGATCGAGAAGTTTGAGCGCGAGATCGCGAAGCTCGAGACGCTGCTGTCCGACCCCGAGCTCTACGCGCGCCAGCCCGAAACCTTCGTCAAGGCGACAGCGGCGCTGGAGCAGCGACAGGAGGCGAAGCTCGCCGCCGAAGACGAGTGGCTGGAGCTGGAGGCGCTACGAGAGAGCCTGGAGGGTTAGAGCTCCTTCCGATCTGACGGAAACACCAGATCTTCGTGATGAGGGTCGGGCGCGACCCGGCATAATCGCCGGGCGGCACGGGGAGACTGAGCGGTTCCACCAGATCGGAAGACGCTCTGGTGCGGCGGCCAAGTGTCGTCCGGAGTCGGAACGGCGGCGATCGGACGTCGGGAACGGCGCCGCCTCCGAGCACAGACGATGGGGACCGGGTTGCGACGCTACCCGTCGTCATCGGCGGGTCCGACGCTTCATGCGCTCGGCTCGGCGTGTCGCCGCTTCGTGCGACCCCGGGCGTCCCGTCCGCAATTCCGGCGCGCCGCCGAAGGGGCGCAGTCTCCGCCTCAGCGATAGATCGCGATCGGCACGCGGCAGCCGCGGATCAGCTCGGTGGTCGTGCTGCCGATGATGAAGGACCGCAGCCGGGAATGGCCGTAGGCGCCCATGACGAGCAGGTCAATCTCCTCCTCCTCCACCGCCTTGGCGATCGCGTCCTCCGGGCGCCCGGCTTCGAGCCTGACCGAGACGCGGGAGGCGCCGGCGCGCAACGTTTCGGCCGCCTCGCACATCGTCTCGCGCAGGCCGCCCGAGCCATCGCCCGCCGACAGCACCGTGACGTCCATGCCGGCGAAGAGCGGCGAACGCGACAGCGCCTCCACCGCCTTCTTCGCGGAGGGACCCGCGTCGTAAGCGATGAGCGCGCGGTGGATCGGTCGGAAGGCGCGGGAGGTCACGAGCATCGGGCGCCGCGAGGCGCGGACCATGCGCTCCAGGTTCGAGCCGAGATGGAGCGTCGCGAAGTCCGCCGCCTCGCCCCGCTTGCCGAGGACGACCAGCTCGGCGTCGTCCTCGCGCTCGTCGAGCGTCGCGAGCAGATCGCCGTGGCGCACGGCCGTCGTCGCCTCCGCGGCGCCCGCGTCTAGAACCCGACCGCGCGCCTCGTCGACCGCCAGCCACGCCTCCTTGTGTTCGAGCTTGTGGCGCTCGGCGTCGAGCTCGGCCAGCTCCTCGAGCAGGCGGCGGCGCGCGCCGGCGGCGATGGCGCCGGAGCGGTCCACCGCGCCGCGCGCCGCGCGCCCGTCGAGCACCCGCAGGATCTCGACGGGCAGGCCGAGGCGGCCGGCGGCCCAGCCGGCGTGGTCGGCGACGCTGTCGGAATAGACCGACCCGTCGATGCAGGCGAGGATCTTGGACACGGGGCGCGGCCCTCCCTAATGCGCCATGAGGTCGTCGAGCGCGCCCGGCTTGTCATGGCTCGCGAGCTTGTCGACGAGCGTTTCGGAGGCCTCGTTGAGGCCCACCAACTCCACTTCGGCGCCCTCGCGCCGGAACTTGAGCACGGCCGAGTCCAGCGCCGCGATCGCGGAGATGTCCCAGATATGGGCGTGGGTCAGATCGATCGTCACCCGATCCAGCGCCTCACGGAAGTCGAACGCAGCGGCGAAGTCGTCCGAGGAGGCGAAGAAGACCTGTCCCTCGACATGATAGGTGCGATGGCGCCCGTCCGGCGACAGCGTGGAGCGCACCCGGAAGATCTGCGCGATCTTGCCTGCGAAGAACAGCGCGGAGAGCAGTACGCCGATCAGCACCCCGATGGCGAGGTTATGGCTCGCCACGACGCCGACGACCGTCGCCACCATGACGATGCTGGAGCTTAGCGGATTTTCGCGCATCGCGCCGATCGAGGCCCAGGAGAAGGTGCCGATCGAGACCATGATCATCACGGCGACGAGAGCCGCCATGGGGATCAGGCTGACCCATTCGCCGAGAAACACCACAAGGATCAGCAGGAACACGCCGGCCACGAAGGTCGAGAGCCGGCCGCGACCGCCGGACTGCACGTTGATGATCGACTGCCCGATCATCGCGCAGCCGGCCATGCCGCCAATGAAGCCGGTCGCCGTGTTGGCGAGGCCTTGGCCCACGCATTCGCGGTTCTTGTCGGACCCGGTGTCGGTGAGCTCGTCCACAATCGACGCCGTCATGAGCGACTCCAGCAGCCCGACCACGGCGACGGCGGCGGAGTAGGGCAGGATGATAAGCAGCGTCTCGAGCGTCAGGGGAATGTCCGGCAGCAGGAAAACCGGCAGCGAATCCGGCAATTCGCCCATGTCGCCGACGGTGCGCAGGTCCCATCCGAAATAGAGAGCGGCGCTGGTGATCGCGAGGATGCAGACGAGCGGCGCCGGGATCGCCTTGGTGAGCTTCGGAAGGAGATACAGGATGGCGAGCCCCGCCGCGACGAGCGGGTAGGTAAGCGTCGGCACCCCGATCAGCTCGGGGAGCTGCGCCATGAAGATCAGGATCGCAAGAGCGTTCACGAAGCCGGTCATCACCGAACGCGAAACGAAGCGCATCAGCCTGGCGAGGCCGAGCAGCCCGACGGCGATCTGGAGGACGCCTGCGAGGATCGTCGCGGCGAGCAGATATTCGAGGCCGTGGTCGCGCACCAGCGTCGTGAACAGAACGGCGGTCGCGGCGGTCGCGGCGGAAATCATGCCCGGCCGTCCACCGGCGATCGCGGTGATCACCGCGATCGAGAAGGAGGCGTAGAGTCCGATCTTGGGGTCCACGCCAGCGATGATCGAAAAAGCGATCGCCTCGGGGATCAGTGCGAGCGCCACGACGAGCCCCGCGACCACGTCTGTGGCCGCGTTGCCGAACCAGTCGTCACGCAGTCGCACCCAGTCTATCGCCCGCACGTCGCGTCTCCCCCACTCGCGAATGCGGCAAACTGTCCTCTGCGGCGCAGCATGCCAAGGGGCGTCCAGGGAATTTTCCTGATCGGCGCGTGAAGGACGTTGCGGATGAACTCGAGACGCAGCGTCTCTACTGCGAAGATCGCCGTCCTGCAGCCCGATCCCATCCACTGTGCCGGGGCGGGATCATCGTAATCGACCGATTCTAAGCAAACGTGAATGTAAACCGCGCAAGCCGTCCTGAGCCGCTCCCCGTCAAACACAAGGACGACGCCCGTTGTCCACCACGCCGAACTCGGTGGGATGGCCCCGCCGATCCATCACGGAGAGGGCGTCAGCGGGACATGCTCGGCCGCAGCGCCGTCGATCATCGGCCCGCCGTCGCTCGAAAGCCCACGCATCGGAGGTTCCATCAGCCATCTCGCGCGAACGCTCTCGCGTCAGCCGCGATGACTAACGTCTCGCTAGCACCGGAGCCGTCGCCGCTGCCCAACGAGCCGCGCGCGCTCGATGCGCCCCGGCTGCGGCGTCTCACGGATGCGCTTCTCGGCCCAGCCTGCGGCGAGATCGGTGCGTTGATGCGCGCAATCCGCGCCCAGAGCGACCCGGGACTCGCCCGACGCCAGCCGACCAAGTGGCGCAAGCCCTATCCGCTGGCCAAGTGCCTCGAGATCACCCGCGCTGTGAAGCATGCCCTCGCCCGCCTCGACCCTGCCTCGCTAGGCGGCGCCGCGGCCCGCGGACACGCCGCCCTCGCCGCCTTTCTGAAGCATGGCGACGGATTCAAGTCTGGGGCGACCTCAGGGGCGCAAACTTCCGAAACGCGTTTCTCACCTGGTCGCTCTACATCGACGTCGCCAACGACACGGTCGATTCCGCCAAGCCGCTGGTCGAGATCTAATCGCTGGCCGATAGCGGCCTCGCGCCCATCGCGGATTTCGAACACTTCGCCCGCATCGCGCGGCACTACTGGGGTGCGGCGCTGCACCCCAACCGCCTGCTGCCCGCGCTCGCGCCGTTCTATCCGCTGATCGCCGTCATCCCCGGCGGTGGCGTCCGGCTTTAGGCCGATTCCGGCTACATGGTGATGCCCACCCATCGCGAGCGCTTGCGCTCGAGCGCGGAGGCGCTGCGCGCGCCGCCAATGCGCGTCGGACATGCGCCCGCATCGGAGGCCGCGCTCAGGGCCTTCACGGCGCGCGCTGGCGACCTTCTACGTCAACGAAGCCGCCCGGCTGGCGGATGCTGCGACCGTCTCGCAGGAAACCGCCGACGCGGAAAAGTTGCGGCGGTGGCTTCTCGATAGCTGGGGCGAGCCGTTCATTTCCGTAACCCACGCGGCCCAGCGCAGCCCGCTTTATGAAGCCGAACGCGTCCGGAAGCTGCTGGCGATGTTGCAGCGCCACGGCTGGATTTTCCGGTCGAAGAGGGGGTGGAAATCCTCGGCAAGCGTCGCCGCGACGCGTGGCGCGTTGTGCGGGGGGCGGCGTGATGGCGTTCACCTTCAACGCGAAAGCGGCGCTCGCGAAAATCTCTGACAGACCGTCGCCGCCTGCTGCAGCCGCTACACTTGCTACAGCCTACCCGTAAGACGCGCCCAGCACCGAAACTGTAGCATGAATAGCAACTGTAGCAGGGGTAGGCGTCGGCGCAGAAAAAGCGCAGCCGACCGAAACGCTCAACGCCGCGGACCTTGACGCCTTTGGGGAACGCGCCGCCATCGCCGAACATGACAGCGGGGCGAGCCGTGAAGACGCCGAATGGACGGCGGCCGGAGCGCTGCGCATCGCGGACCCGGCGCAGCTCGCGGCGGCTTTTCGCGAGCGCGGACCGCTACGGCACGGCGCGGCGGCTGCGGCGCTGGGCTGGGGCGCGTCGCGAGCATGGCGGGCCGAGGCCGCGCTGTGGCGGCGGCGGCTGATTGACTACGACCAGCACGGCCGGGCGGCGTGGGACGCCTTCGAGCGCGCGAACGATCCGAACGAGCCGGAGGCGTGTCGATGATGGCGCAGCGCTTTACCGCATTCCGCCGAAGAGCGTCCGCGAGCAGACCGCGAGGCTCCCGCCGAAAGGTGCGATATTGGTCGAAGCCATACTGACATGAAAACCGTGCCCCCTCTCGCAGGGCCCTGGATTTCATAACAAAACCGTCACACTGGTCGGTTAACGCTCCGTAAACTGAATCGCGAGCGCCGAATCCGTCGGCGCCGACGGGGGACCACATGGCCGAGATCCTTAGAGAAACCTTCGAGACCGACGGGAACGGAACGCGCTACACGACCAGCATCTCCGAATTCTCCGATGGGTCTGGAGATTTCTTCACGCGCACCGACGGGGCGAATATCACGTCAAATTATGATGTGACCGGTAAAGAAGGAAACTTCTTCTTTGCAGCGCAGGACCTCGACGGCGAAGGCGCGACGCTGCCGCTCACGCTGAGCTTCGAGAACATCGACATCGGCGGTTTCGAGAACCTGGCCTTCAACGTGCTCCTCGCCGAGGACGACTCCAACGATGGGAACGAGGATTGGGACCTCACGGACTTCGTGAAGTTCAAGTTCCAGATCGACGGCGGCGGCTACCAGAACCTCCTCGCGATCGAGTCGATCCCGGACGATGACGCGTTCAATGCGGTTCCGGCCGCCGACACCGATTTCGACGGCGATGGCGACGGGATTGCGCTCACCGACACCTTCAACCGTTTCTCCGCAGCCATCGCCGGGACCGGCGCAAGCCTCGATCTTCGGGTGACGTTCCAGCTTAACGCTGGGGACGAAGACATCGCGATCGACGACCTCACGATCACCGGCGATTTCACGGGCGATGGTCCGCCGCCCCCGCCGCCGGTCGCGAGCGGGGTCACGATCAACGAGGTCGACGCGGACCAGACCGGCTCTGACAGCGCCGAATTCGTCGAGCTTTACGACGGCGGCGTCGGCAACACGCCGCTCGACGGCTTGACGGTCGTCTTCTTCAACGGCTCGGACGACGCGTCCTACGAGGCGTTCGATCTCGACGGCTTCACGACCAACGCGGCGGGCTTCTTCGTCCTCGGCAATCCGGGCGTGGCGAATGTGGACCTCACCTTCGACCCCGGCTCGTTCGGCGCCCTGCAGAACGGCGCGGACGCAGTGGCGCTCTATGAGGGCGACGCCAGCGACTTTCCCAACGACACGCCGGCGACGACGGACAACCTGATCGACGCGGTCGCCTACGACACCAACGACTCCGACGACGAGGCGCTGCTGGCCGCGCTGGGGCTGTCCACCCAGTTCAACGAGGGCGCGAACGGGGCGCAGACCACCGAGTCCAACAGCCGCGTCCCGGACGGCACGGGAACCTTCGTCGCGCAGGCCCCGACCCCAGGCGCGACGAATGTTCCGGCCGCGACGGCCCCTGACGTGGTCATCAACGAGCTGCTGATCTCTTCGTCCGGCGAGTCCGACAACAACAGCAATTTCGTCGAGCTGTTCGGCGAGGCGGGCGCGTCGCTCGACGGTCTGTCGCTCGTCGTGCTCTCGGGCGAGTTCGCGCCCGGGCAGGTGGACTTCGTCTTCTCGCTCGACGGCTTCTCGCTCGACGAGGACGGCTTCTTCCTGATCCACAACGCGGGCCTCGCCGGCGAGATCACGCAGGCGCAGACCGATGAGGCGGACCTCGTCGCCGATTTCGACTTCTTCGGCTCGCCCTCGACCTTCGCGCTCGTGCAGGGCTTCGGGGGCGTGCAGGGCGACGACCTCGACGGCGATGACGACGGCGCGCTCGACGCGGCCCTCGGCGACGCGGTGCGCGACGCGGTCTCGCTCATCGATGGCGACACGACCTCAGACTTCAGCTATGGCGGCCCGATCCTCGGGCCGAGCGGGAGTTTCCCGCCGGCGAGCCTCGAGCGCGTGGTCGACGGGACGGGCGACTTCGCGGCGCTCGATTTCGACGACTTCACGCTCAACACGCCCGGCTTCTCGAACGAGTCCGATCTGCCGCCGCCGCCGGTCGAGATCACCCGCATCTTCGACATCCAGGGCCTCGGGCATGTCTCCGGCCTTGTTGGCGAGCCGGTGACGACCGAGGGCGTGATCACCGCGGTCGACTTCAACGGCTTCTACCTCCAGGACGCCGAGGGCGACGACGACGACCGAACCTCCGATGCGCTCTTCGTGTTTACGGGCAACGGGTCGACCGGCGGCCTGACGCCCGGCCAGATCGTCCGCGTCTCGGGAACCGTCTCCGAGTTCACGCCGGGGGGAACAGGCACCGGCAACCTCTCGACCACGCAGATCTCCGCCGACCCGAGCAACGTGCAGCAAGTCGGCGTCGCCGACGCGCTGCCCGAGGCCGTGATCCTCGGCCAGGGCGGCCGCACCCCGCCCTCCGAGCGGATCGGGGACGATCCGATCAACGGAGTCTATGACCCGCTGAACGACGGGATCGACTTCTTCGAGAGCGTCGAGGGCATGCGCGTCACCGTCGAGGACGCGCAGGCGATCGCGCCGACCAATCGCTTCGGCGAGATCTTCACCGTGGCGAACCAGGGCGCGGACGCGACCGGCCTCTCGGAGCGCGGCACGCTCAACATCTCGCCCGACGACTTCAACCCCGAGAAGATTCAGGTCCAGGTCGACAATTTCGGCGACCTCGTCGACGGCCTCTCCGAGACGCCTTTCGTCGACGCCGGCCAGCGTCTCGGCGACGTGACCGGCGTGGTGTCCTACGGCTTCGGCAATTTCGAGGTGCTGGTCACCGAGGACTTCACGCAGAACGCCGCGTTCCTCATCGACCCCGAGATCGCGCCCGAAGTCAGCGCGATCGTCGGCGCCGAGGACCGGCTCACCGTCGCGACCTACAACGTTCTGAACCTCGATCCGATCGTCGAGGACCCGGCTTTGACGTCCGGTGGTCAGAGCGACGTCGACGACGATGTGGGCGCGGGCCGCTTCGACGCCATTGCGCGCCAGATCGTCGAGAACCTCAACACACCGGACATTATCGGGCTCCAGGAGATCCAGAACGAGACGGGCACGCAGATCGACGGCGTCTCCACGGCCGACGGCACGCTGCAGCTGCTGGTCGACGCGATCGACCGGGTCGACGACGGCGAGGTGAACGGCTCGCTCGAATACGCGTTCGCCGACACCCCGGACGTGCCGACCACGGACGGCGGGTTCCGCCCCGTCGGCGGCGCGCCGGGCGGCGACATCCGCAACGCCTTCCTCTGGCGGCCGGATCGGGTGGAGCTGAACTCCCTCGACACGATCGAGGCCCCGGTTGAGACGCAGGAGGGCGTGCTGCCCTTCCTCGGCGCGCGCATCCCGCTCGTCGGCTCGTTCAGCTTCAACGGCGAGGAGGTGGTGATCGTCAACAACCACTTCTCCTCTAAGGGCGGCTCGGCCCCGATCTTCGGTGTGACGCAGCCCTTCGACGCGCAGCAGAACGCCCTCGTCCCGCAGTTCAGCGACGACATCATCGTCCCGGCCGTCGAGCCGGTCGTGAATGGCGGGCTCGACGAGCGTCTCGCGCAGGCGCAGGCGGTGCGCGACTACCTCGAGACCGAGCTCGGCTTCGGCTCGGACGGCGACCAGAACGTCGTGGTGCTGGGCGACCTCAACGAGTTCGAGTTCGTCGACCCGCTCGCGGTTCTCGAGGGCCGCAAGACCTTCGACCCGAGCACCGGCGCGGTGACCGTCACCGGCGGCGCGGGCGACCTCGAGAATCTCGTGAACCGCATCGACGAGGACGAGCGCTACAGCTTCGTCTTCCAGGGCAACTCGCAGCAGCTCGACCACATTCTCGCGAGCGGGTCCCTCGCGGACGAGGCCGAGATCGACATCGTCAACGTCAACACCGAGTTCGCCGAAACCTCGGAGCGCGCCTCCGACCACGACCCGGTGCTGGCCTCCTTCCGGATCGCGCCGCAAGCGCCCGAACTGCTGCTCGTAGAGGGCACGGCGGACAGCGACAGGCTGAACGGAACCGATGCGGCCGAGCTGTTCGTCACCGGGACGGGGCGCTACGACCGCGTAGCCGGCGGCGGCGGGATCGACAGCTTCGAGTTCACCGAAAGCGAGCTGACGGACGGCCTGCGCGAGCGCAACGCTATCCTCGATTACGCGGAGGGCGAGCAGATCCTCCTCGGCGTCGAGGACTACACCCTGCGCGTCGGCCGTCGCACCGCGGTCATCGATGCGGGCGACGACCGCATCACGATCCGCGGCGAGATCGACACGCTGGACGACGAAGACGTATTCACCCCGAGCGAGTTCGCGTTCGTCTGACCATCGACGCCTCGGCGTCGCGTAGGCCCGCCGTCGCGTCGCGGCGGGCCGGTACACCCAAGGAGCAAGCCATGTTCTCGATCCACCGCCTCCGCGCGACCGTCGTCGCGGCCTCTCTCTTCCTGTCCGCTGGCGCGGCCGCGGCCGCGCCGCT
>AACY020292985.1_pt1 | contig 15271 bp, 12 predicted proteins | sample 267378 | NCBI WGS metagenome assembly AACY02 (sample SAMN02954345, study PRJNA13694) | marine metagenome | biome: aquatic; feature: ocean; material: water; isolation source: isolated as part of a large dataset composed predominantly from surface... | reverse complement strand
GGCTACTACATCACGCCGGAGCTGGTCGGCGGCACCGAAGGCGTGTTCATCTCGAACCGGATCGCCTACCACATCTCGAGCTCGCTCAACTGGGGGCTCGCGGCGGCGCTGGCGGTGATGCTGCTGGCGGTGGTGATGGTGCTCTACTGGCTCTACGACCGCATCGTCGGCATCGACAACGTCAAGCTGGGGTAAGCCATGCCGTCCTCGCTCCCCCCCTACGCCGGCCCCGGCGAGACCGCCTGGTGGTACGGCTTCCGCATCCTGTGCGGGCTGATCTTCTTCTTCCTGATCGCGCCGATCCTCGTGGTGATCCCGCTCAGCTTCAACGCCGAGGACTTCTTCACCTTCACGCCGGGGATGCTCGCGCTGGAGGCGGACGCCTTCTCGTGGAAGCACTACATCAACTTCACCAGTGACGAGCGCTGGACCCGGGCGGTCCAGAACTCGCTGATGATCGCGCCGGCGGCGACGCTGCTCTCGACCGCGCTCGGCACGCTGGCCGCGATCGGGCTCAGCCAGAGCACGATGCCGTTCAAGGGCGCGATCATGGCGGTGCTGATCTCGCCGATGATCGTGCCGCTGATCATCTCGGCCGCGGGGATGTACTTCTTCTACTCGCGGATCGGGCTGCAGGGGACCTATGCGGGCGTGATCCTCGCCCACGCCGCGCTCGGGACGCCCTTCGTCATCATCACGGTGACGGCGACGCTGGTGGGCTTCGACAAGTCGCTGACGCGGGCGGCGGCGTCGCTCGGCGCGGGGCCGGTGCGGACCTTCTTCCGGGTGCAGATGCCGCTGATCCTGCCGGGCGTGATTTCGGGCGGTCTGTTCGCCTTCATCACCTCCTTCGACGAGGTGGTGGTGGTGCTGTTCGTGGGCGCGCAGCAGCAGAAGACGCTGCCTTGGCAGATGTTCACGGGGCTGCGCGAGCAGATCTCGCCGACCATCCTGGCGGCGGCGACGGTGCTGGTGACGCTCTCGATCATCCTGCTCGCGACGGTCGAGCTGCTGCGGCGGCGGTCGGAGCGCATTCGGGGCCTTTCGCCGGGCTGACGCCCTACGGCGAGCGCCGGGGCGAGAGGTCGTGGCGCGGTTTGGGTGAGGCCTGAGGGTCGAGCGGCTCCTCTGCGGGACGGCGGGGTCAATGTGGTCGCCGCTCAGCGGCGATGGCGATCCGGGCGACCAGCCCGGATCGCGCGAACGCCCCATCCCGGGGGCGGTCGCATTGCGACGGTTGCGGGAAGCGGACCAGTCACGGTCGCTTGCGCCATAAAACGCCCGCGCCCCAGCGTTTCAAGGCGACCACCCTGGGGCGTTCGCGCGATCCTCCTCAAGCAGCGGCGCCGCTCAGCGCGCCAACGGCCCCTCCGGCCCCAAAACGGTCGAATGAGGGTGGGCGCGACCAGCCGGCTCGCCGGCTTCGCGAGGAGCCGCGGCGGTCGGGCTCATCCTTCGCGCCCAGTCCATGGCGCCGAAAGACGGCGGGGCGTCGAAGCGCCCTGCGGTAACCCTTCTCAAGACGCGTCAACCGAAATTTATGAAGATCCGGACGTCTCGGCGGCGTCGGGCCGGTGTCGGCCACCCGTCGGCCAAGCGTCGGCTTCGCGTATGGCGCCCGAAAGACTCGGAAAAGGATGTCAACGCGCCGGCAAGGCTTGCCGAGCCGTCGCGCCAGCGCGACGGCTTTTGATCCAGATCAAAGCGCGGTCGCATTTCGCAACCAAAATTTTCACACTTAAAATCCGAAGAGTTCAATGGGGGAGACGAACATGAAACGGTTTTCGGTAGGCGCCGTGGTGGCGGCGCTCTCGCTGACGCCGATACCCGACGCGGACGCTAGCGGGATCGGCCTTGGGGGGATCGGCGCGGTGTCGGCGGGCGGCGCACTCGCTTCGGGCGGCGCCGCCTTGCCGGTTGCCGGCGCGGCTCAGATCGTCGGTGGGGTCGTGTGCTTTTTCCTGGATCCGCCGGATCTCGCGAATGCGACGGTGCCCGTTGATCTCAGCGATTTCACAGGCTTCAGGTTTCCCTCGGCATTGACGCTCGATCCGACCCTTCCGATCCAAGTGGCGGCTGCGCAGGACGTCTTCGCGGGGCACCTCGACGACGCTCTCGCCTTCGCGCGTGCGCAGCGCACCAGTCTCGACCGGCTCGAAGGGGCACTCATTCTTGGCGATCCGATCGCTGAGGAGGCGCGCCGGCAGGAGGCGCGGGCCTTCGGACGCCAGGCGCAACAGGCCTTGGAGAAGGCTCGGCAAGCGTTCAGGCCCTATCTCCTTGAATTCGACATGGCGTTTCCCGGCGTCCTCGATACGATCTTGACCAAAGACGACGTCAAGGACATGCGCGACCAACTCGCGGCTGGCGTTTTTCCGGACTTCGAGCAAGTCGCGCTCGACGCCTATCAAGTGACCGATCTTGAGAAGCAGCACTTCGCCCAGCAGATGAGCGGGCTGCTCGACAGCGACATCGATGCGCTCTTCGCGCTGCTTGATCCGTTGAACGGTGAAGCGGCGACATTGCGCGACGCGCTGCCTATGAGCTTTGACGCAACCTGCGCCGACTGCAGGGTGGTTCCTCTGCCAGTGAGCGGGGTCCTGGCGCTCAGCGGGTTCGCAAGCATCGCTCTGATGCGCGTGTTCGGTTCGGGCCGGTCCAGCGGCGGCCCCGCGAACCCTCGGCGCCGCGGCGAAAGCGATCGGGCCGAGAGCGCCTGAGCAGCTTCGCTCTGGCGCAACCACGGACGGGGCGCTTTAGAGACCCGTTCGCCGATCCGCCAACGAGACAGAACCGGCGGTCAAGCCCGCCGGTTTTTCCGTCCCGACCCAGCGTGACGCACGGTCGCCTAGCCGCGGAGGCCGCGCCGTCGCATACGGCTTGACTGACGACGCCGTTGAACGCGCGTCGCGCTCCTTGTGCGCCGCGACTCCCCGCGGCGCGCGCTGACAGGGACCCGGACGCGGAAAGCGCGCCCCCGATCGCGATGACGGATCAGAGCCGCAACGACCTCTACCACAACACCTCCTTCCTGCAGGGCGCCAACGCCGACTACATCGAGCAGGTCTACGCCCGCTACGTCGCCAACCCGAACGCGGTGGACGAGCAGTGGCGAGACTTCTTCGCGGCGCTCGACGACGACAAGACGGCGGTGAAGGAGGAGGCCGCGGGCGCCCCCTGGGCGCGCGCCGACTGGCCGCCGCAGTCGAACGGCGAACTGATCGCCGCGCTCGACGGGCAGTGGGACGAGCTGCCGAAGCCCGAGAAGGTCGCCGAGAAGATCCGGGCGAAGGCCGCGGAGGGCGGCGTCGGGATCACCGAGGCGCAGGTCCGCCAGGCGACCACCGATTCGATCCGCGCGATCATGTATATCCGGAGCTTCCGCTCCCGCGGCCATCTCGGCGCCAATCTCGACCCGCTCGGGATCATCAAGCCCGCGCCCCATCCGGAGTTCGACCCGCGCTTCTTCGGCTTCGGCGACGCCGACATGGAGCGGCCGATCTTCCTCGACAACGTGCTCGGGCTCGAGACCGCGACGATGCGCGAGATCGAGCAGCTGGTGAAGCGCACCTATCAGGGCACCTTCGCGCTCCAGTTCATGCATCTGCAGGACCCCGAGCCGAAGAGCTGGCTGCAGCAGCGCATCGAGGGCTACGGCAAGGAGATCGCCTTCACCAAGGAGGGCCGCCGGGCCATCCTGAACAAGCTGGTGGAGGCGGAGGGCTTCGAGAAGTTCCTCCACGTGAAATACACCGGCACCAAGCGCTTCGGCCTCGACGGCGGCGAGGCGACGGTGCCGGCGCTCGAGCAGATCATCAAGCGCGGCGGGGCGCTCGGCGCGAAGGAGATCGTGTTCGGGATGCCGCATCGCGGGCGGCTGAGCGTGCTCGCCAACGTGATGATGAAGCCCTATCGCGCGATCTTCAACGAGTTCCAGGGCGGCTCCTTCGTGCCGGAGTCGGTCGAGGGCTCGGGCGACGTGAAGTACCATCTCGGCGCCTCGGCCGACCGCGAGTTCGACGGCAACAAGGTCCATATCTCGCTGACGGCGAACCCCTCGCATCTGGAGGCGGTGAACCCGGTCGTGCTCGGCAAGGTGCGCGCCAAGCAGGAGCTGTTCGGGCAGGACCGCTCGACCGTGATCCCGGTGCTGCTGCACGGCGACGCGGCCTTCGCGGGGCAGGGCGTGGTGGCGGAGTGCTTCGGGCTCTCGGGGCTGAAGGGCCACAAGACCGGCGGCACGATCCACGTCGTCGTGAACAACCAGATCGGCTTCACGACGGCGCCGCACCACTCGCGGTCCTCGCCCTATCCGACCGACATCTCGAAGATGGTGGACTGCCCGATCTTCCACGTGAACGGCGACGACCCCGAGGCGGTGGTGCACGCCGCCAAGGTCGCGACCGAGTTCCGCCAGAAGTTCCATCGCGACGTGGTGATCGACATCTTCTGCTACCGCCGGTTCGGGCACAACGAGGGCGACGAGCCCATGTTCACCCAGCCGCTGATGTACAAGAAGATCAAGAAGCAGAAGACGACGCTTCAGGTCTACTCCGACCGGCTGGTCAAGGACGGGCTGATCGCCGAGGGCGAAGTGCAGGAGATGCAGGCCCAGTTCCAGGCGCAGCTGAACGAGGAGTTCGAGGCCGGGCGCGAATACCGCCCCAACAAGGCCGACTGGCTGGACGGGCGCTGGGCGCATCTGGAGACCGCCGAGGGCGACTACCAGCGCGGCGAGACGGCCTGCCCGACCGACCGGCTGAAGCGCGTCGGCAAGGCGATCTCGACCATCCCCGAGGGCTTCAAGGCGCACCGGACGATCCAGCGCCTGATGGAGGCCAAGGCGCAGATGATCGAGACCGGGGAGGGGATCGACTGGGCGACGGCCGAGGCGCTCGCCTTCGGGACGCTGCTCGACGAGGGCTTCCCGGTGCGCCTGTCGGGGCAGGACTGCACGCGCGGCACCTTCTCCCAGCGCCATTCGGGGATCACGGACCAGGAGACGGAGGAGCGCTACTACCCGCTCAACCACATCCGCGAGGGGCAGCCGAATTACGAGGTCATCGACTCGATGCTCTCGGAATACGCCGTGCTCGGCTACGAATACGGCTACTCGCTGGCGGAGCCGAACGCGCTCACGCTCTGGGAGGCGCAGTTCGGCGACTTCGTGAACGGCGCCCAGATCATGATCGACCAGTTCATCTCCAGCGGCGAGCGGAAGTGGCTGCGGATGTCGGGCCTCGTGATGCTGCTGCCTCACGGCTACGAGGGGCAGGGGCCGGAGCACTCCTCCGCGCGGCTCGAGCGGTTCCTACAGCTCTCGGCCGAGGACAACTGGATCGTCGCGAACTGCACCACGCCGGCGAACTACTTCCACATCCTGCGCCGGCAGATCCACCGCAGCTTCCGCAAGCCGCTGATCCTGATGACGCCGAAGAGCCTGCTGCGCCACAAGCGCTGCGTCTCGAAGCTGGAGGAGATGGCGGAGGGGACCTCGTTCCACCGCGTCCTGTGGGACGACGCGCAGTACGGAACGTCGGAGACCACGCTGAAGCCGGATGCGGAGATCAGCCGCGTCGTCCTGTGCTCCGGCAAGGTCTATTTCGACCTGCTGGAGGAGCGCGACGCGCGGGGCCTCGACGACGTCTACATCATGCGGCTCGAGCAGTTCTATCCGTTCCCGGCCATGGCGCTGACCAAGGAGCTCGGGCGGTTCAAGCAGGCCGAGGTGATCTGGTGCCAGGAGGAGCCCAAGAACCAGGGCGCCTGGACCTTCATCGAGCCGAACCTGGAATGGGTGCTGACGCGGATCGGATCGACGCACAGCCGCGCGCGCTACGCGGGCCGCGCGGCGGCGGCGGCGCCCGCGACGGGCATCATGGCGAAGCACAAGCAGGAGCAGGCCGATCTCGTCGCGGCCGCGCTGGCCGGCTGAGAGAGCAGCCGAGAGATCGGGGGAGAAGACCAAGATGGCGACTGAGGTGAGGGTGCCCACGCTGGGCGAGTCGGTGACCGAGGCGACGGTCGCGACCTGGTTCAAGCAGCCGGGCGAGGCCGTGTCGGCCGACGAGATGCTCTGCGAGCTGGAGACCGACAAGGTGACGGTCGAAGTGCCGTCGCCGGTGGCGGGCAAGCTTGTCGAGCACGTCGCGGGCGAGGGCGACACGGTCGGCGTCGACGCGCTGCTCGCGATGGTCGAGGAGGGCGCCGGGGCGTCCGCCGCGCCGGCGCCCGCGCCGTCCGCGAACGGGAACGGGGCCGCCGCGCCCGCGCCGGAGCCCGCCGCCGCGCCCGCGCCCGCCCCGGCGGCGGGCCGCGGCGACGTCGCCAACGCGCCCTCCGCGGAGGTCGCCATGGCCGAGGCGGGGCTCAAGCCCGAACAGGTCCAGGGCACCGGCCGCGACGGGCGCATCATGAAGGAGGACGTCGCCCGCGCCGTCGCCGAGATCGCCAAGCAGGCCGAGAAGCCGGCGCCCCAGCAGGCCCCTCGCGCGCCGACGCCGCTGGAGGACGCCCAGCGCGAGAAGCGGGTGCGCATGACGCGGCTCCGCCAGACCATCGCGCGCCGGCTCAAGGACGCTCAGAACAGCGCCGCCATGCTGACCACCTACAACGAGGTGGACATGACCGCGGTGATGGGCATCCGCAACGAATACAAGGACCTGTTCGAGAAGAAGCACGGCGTGCGGCTCGGCTTCATGGGCTTCTTCGTGAAGGCGTGCACCCACGCCCTGAAGGAGATCCCGGAGGTCAACGCCGAGATCGACGGGCAGGACGTGGTCTACAAGAACTACTGCCATGTCGGCGTCGCCGTCGGCACGCCGAACGGGCTGGTGGTGCCGGTGGTGCGCGACGCCGACCGCATGTCCTTCGCCGACATCGAGAAGACCATCAACGATTTCGGCCGGCGGGCGCGCGACGGCAAGCTCGGCATGGAGGAGATGCAGGGCGGGACCTTCACGCTGTCGAACGGCGGCGTCTACGGCTCGCTGATGTCCTCCCCGATCCTGAACCCCCCGCAGTCCGGCATCCTCGGGATGCACAAGATCCAGGAGCGCCCGATGGTGATGGGCGGCCAGATCGTGGCGCGGCCGATGATGTATCTGGCGCTCAGCTACGACCACCGGATCGTGGACGGGAAGGGCGCGGTGACCTTCCTCGTGCGGGTGAAGGAAAGCCTCGAGGACCCGCGGCGGCTGCTGATGGATCTGTGAGGCCGACGAGTCAGGGCGGTTCTCGCCGCCCCGTAGCGCCCGGCGGAAGCCGCCGGGTCGCGCCCGATGCGTCCCGCTTCGGCGCCGCTGCGAGACGAGGGCGGCGCCCGAGCCTGGGAGGGCGCGGAATGACCTTGGCGCCTCTTGGTTTATGCCTGACAGGTATCCCGATGTTTCATCGGCTTGAACCGTCGCAACGCGCCCTCCCGGGGGGAGGGTCGGACGCCGCCCGGGCTGGTCGCCCGGGCGAGACGCCGCCGCTGCGCGCCGCTGCGCCGATACCGCGGCTGTCGACCCGCCGCTCGCCAAACGATCTTCGGCGGGCGCTTCCGGCGCGGGCCTCGGCGCGCAACGGAGCGGACGAATGACTCTCGAACTCCATGTCCTCGGCTGGGCGACCCTGCTCGCGGTCGTCCAGCTCCTGCTCTACGCCGTCCCCGCCAACCGCGAGATCGGGTCGGACTACCTCGCCGGCCCGCGCGACGAGGGCGTGCGGCTCAAGGGCGTGCGGACCGGACGGCTGCAACGCGCGTTCAACAACCATATCGAGGGGCTGGTGCTGTTCGCCGCCGCGACCGTCGTCGTGGTCGCGGGCGGCAAGGCCTCCGGCTTCACCCACGCCTGCGCGCTGGCCTATCTGGCCGCGCGCGTGGCCTATGTGCCGGCTTACGCCTACGGGCTGACCCCGTGGCGCTCGGTCGTCTGGGCGGTCGGCTTCTTCGCGACCATCCTGATGCTGCTCGCGGCGCTCCTGTTCTGACGGAAGGACCGACTTCATGGCCGACTACGACGTGATCATCATCGGCGGCGGCCCGGGGGGCTATGTCTGCGCGATCCGCGCGGCGCAGCTCGGGCTGAAGGCCGCCGTGGTCGAGGGCCGCGGCGCTCTCGGCGGCACCTGCCTCAACGTCGGATGCATCCCGTCCAAGGCGCTGCTGCATTCCTCCGAGCTTGTCCACGAGTCCGAGGGCAACTTCGCCGAGATGGGCATCATGGCGAAGTCCGTGACCGTCGACATGAAGAAGATGCACGCCTACAAGGACGGCGTGATCAAATCCAATGTCGACGGCATCCAGTTCCTGTTCAAGAAGAACAAAGTGGACTGGCTGAAGGGCTGGGGTAAGATCAGCAAGCCCGGCGAAGTCGTGGTGGAGAACGGCGAGGGCGCCGGGACCTACACGACCAAGAACATCGTGATCGCGACCGGCTCGGAGCCCTCACCGCTGAACGGCGTCGAGGTGGACGAGGAGCGGGTGGTCACCTCCACCGGCGCGCTCGCGATCCCGAAGGTGCCGAAGAAGATGGTGGTGATCGGCGGCGGCGTGATCGGGCTGGAGCTCGGCTCGGTCTGGAAGCGCCTCGGCGCCGAGGTCACCGTGATCGAGTATCTCGACCACATCACCCCCGGCATGGACATGGAGGTCTGCAAGAAGTTTCAGCAGATCCTCAAGAAGCAGGGCATCGAGTTCGTGATGGGGGCCGCCGTCTCCTCCGTCGAGAAGCAGAAGACCCAGTGCAAGGTGCACTACACCCTCCGCAAGGACGAGAGCGCCCACGCGCTGAACGCCGACGTGGTGCTGCTCGCGACGGGCCGTCGGGCCTTCACCGACGGGCTCGGGCTCGAGGCCGTCGGCGTCGAGAAGGACAACCGCGGCCGCGTGATCACCGACGGCCGCTGGAAGACCAACGTGGACGGCGTCTACGCCATCGGCGACGCCATCGCGGGCCCGATGCTCGCCCACAAGGCCGAGGACGAGGGCGTGGCGGCGGCGGAGACCATCGCCGGCAAGCACGGCCATGTGAACTACGGGGTGATCCCCTCGGTGATCTACACGGCGCCGGAAGTGGCGGCGGTCGGCAAGACCGAGGAGGAGCTGAAGGCCGAGGGCCGCAAGTACAAGGCGGGCAAGTTCCCCTTCATGGCGAACGGGCGCGCGAAGGCCAATTTCGCGACCGAAGGCTTCGTGAAGGTGCTGGCCGACGCGGAGACCGACCGCATCCTCGGCGTCCACGTCATCGGCCCCGCCGCGGGCGACCTGATCCACGAATACTGCGTGGCGATGGAGTTCGGCGCCTCGGCCGAGGACGTGGCGCGAACCTGCCACGCGCATCCGACCTTCTCGGAGGCGATGCGCGAGGCGGCGCTGGCCTGCGGGGACGGGCCGATACACGCCTGAACGGGGGCGGCGCCGCGTGCCGAGCGAGAAGGAGAAGATGCTCGCCGGCCTCGACTACGACGCCGGCGACGCGGAGCTCGTGTCGCTGCGCGAGCGCGCGCGCGGGCTGCTCGACCGCTACCACGCCCTGCCGCTGACGGCGGGGAGGGCGGCGCGGATGGCGGTGCTCTCCGAGTTGCTCGGGGACGTCGGGGAGGGCGCGGCGATCCTGCCCCGCTTCCTGTGCGACTACGGCTTCAACATCCGCATCGGGGCGCGGAGCTTCGTGAACTACGACGCGGTCTTCCTCGATGTCGCGCCGATCGACATCGGCGCGGACGTGCAGATCGCGCCGCGGGTGCAACTGCTGACCGCCGACCATCCGCTCGACGCCGAGACGCGGCGCTCGGGGCTGGAATCGGGTCGGCCCATCGTGGTCGGCGACGGGGTCTGGCTCGGTGGCGGGGCGATCGTCTGCCCCGGGGTGACGATCGGCGAGAACACCGTGGTCGGCGCCGGCGCAGTGGTCGCGCGGGATCTGCCGGCGGGGGTGCTGGCGCTCGGCGTGCCGGCGCGCGTGGTGCGGCCGCTCTGATCGGGGCGGCGCATCGCGGGAGAGCGTTTTTCGATCTGACGGAAACATGGTCGCTGAGTGGCGAGGGTCGCGCCCGAGCCTGGGTGGGCGCTTCTGGAGGTCCCGCTGTTTGCTTTATGGTGGCCAGAACTTCCGACCACGCCGCAGCTTGCGCCGTCGCAATCGCGCCCTCCCGGGGGGAGGGTCGGGCGCGACCCGGCGTAAACGCCGGGCGGAGCGAGGAGGCTGAGCGATTCCTCCAGATCGGAAAACGCTCTAGGTCGCCCTACGAGGCAGACGCAGGGAGAGATGCGCGATGAAGCTGCTTGGGATTTCCGGCTCGCTCCGCAGGGACAGCCACAACAGCGCGCTGGTTCGGGAGGCCGAGCGCGCCTTCGCGCCGAGCGCCTTCACCTTCGCGGACATCCGCTTTCCGCTGTTCGACGAGGACCTGGAGGCCGAGGGGATTCCGGAGGCGGTCACCGCCTTCCACAGCGCGCTGGAGACGGCGGACGCGATCGTGATCTCGACGCCCGAATACAACAAGGGCCTGAGCGGGGTGCTGAAGAACGCGCTGGACTGGTCGAGCCGCGTGAAGCCGATGCCGATGCGCGACAAGCCGGTGGCGATCATGTCGGCCACGGCGGGGCGCGCGGGCGGCGAGCGGACGCAGATGACGCTGCGCCACTGCCTGCTGGCCTTCCGCCCGCGCCTGCTGACCGGGCCGGAGCTGATGGTCGCCGGCGCCGACAAGGCCTTCGACAACGGGCGGCTGGTCGACCCCAAGGCGCTCGACGTGCTGCAGGCGCTGATGGCGGAGCTGCGTCGGGCCGCGGGCGGCTGAACGCGGGGGGAGGCGGCCGGTCAGCGGTCGCGTCCCTCCTCGACCGCATGGCAGGCGACGCGCCCGGCGCCGACGGCGCGCAGCGCGGGGCGCTCGGCGCGGCAGCGCGCCTCGACGAGTGGACAACGCGGGTTGTAGGCGCAGCCGGGCGGGGGGTCGGTCGGGTCGGGGATCTCGCCCATGGGCGGCGGGATTTCGCGGCCGAAGGCGTCGATCCGGGGGGCGGCGTCGAGCAGCATGCGGGTGTAGGGGTGGCGCGGCTCGGCGAAGAGCCGGTCGCGCGGGGCCTCCTCGACGATGCGGCCGAGATAGAGCACGCCGATCACGTCTGCCATGTAGCGCACGACGCTCAGGTCGTGGCTGATGAAGAGATAGGTCAGCCCGAGGCGCTGTTGCAGCTCCTTCATCAGGTTCAGCACCTGCGCCTGCACCGAGACGTCGAGCGCCGAGGTCGGCTCGTCGCAGACGATGAATTCGGGCTCGGCGGCGAGCGCGCGGGCGATGGCGAGGCGCTGGCGCTGGCCGCCGGAGAACTCGTGCGGATACTTCTCGGCGTCGCGGGCCGAGAGGCCGACCTGCTCCAGCAGCTCGCCCACCCGCTGCGGCGCCTCCTCGGCGCGGCCGGCGACGACCATCGGCTCGCCGACGATGTCGCGCACCCGCCAGCGCGGGTTCAGCGAGGCGTAGGGGTCCTGGAAGATCATCTGGATGCGCCCGCGGGCGCGGCGCACGGCCTCGGGGTCGCGGGCGCGGTGAAGGTCGACCCCGCCGATCTCGACCGAGCCGGCGGAGGGCGCGAGCAGGCCGACCGCGATCTTGCCGATGGTGGACTTGCCGGAGCCGGATTCGCCGACGAGCGCATAGGTCGTGCGCGGCGCGATGGCGAAGTCGACGCCGCCGACGGCGGTGAGGAACCGCTTCGGCTCGCGCTCGATCACGCGGTTGAGCCAGGGCTTCGAGACGTCGAAGCGGCGTTCGAGGCCCGAGACGCGCAGAAGCGGGGCCTCGCCGGCGGGGGCTTCGGCGACGGGCGGGCCGTCGAGCGCGGTCATGCGGGGGCTCCTTCCGCGACGAGCCAGCAGGCGGCGGCGCCGTCCTCGACCGGCAGGGGCGGCGGGGTCTCGCGCAGGCAGCGGTCGAAGGCCTTCGGGCAGCGCGGGTGGAAGGCGCAGCCGGCCGGGATCGCGTCGAGCCGCGGCATCGCTCCGGGGATCTGGCGGAGCCGCTCGCCGGGCGCGACGGCGGAGGGCGTCGAGGCCATCAGCCCCTCGGTGTAGGGGTGGCGCGGCGCGGCGACGACCGTGCGGACAGGGCCGATCTCGGCGAGGCGCCCGGCGTAGAGCACCGCGACGCGGTCCGCCGTCTCGGCGATCACGCCCATGTCGTGGGTGATGAGCATGACTGCGGTTCCCCGCTCGCGACAGAGGCGTTTCAGGAGCGCGGTGATCTGGGCCTGAACCGAGACGTCGAGGGCCGTGGTTGGCTCGTCGGCGATCACGAGGTCGGGCTCGGCGGCGAGCGCGAGGGCGATCACGACGCGCTGGCGCATGCCGCCGGAGAACTCGTGCGGAAAGCTGTCGATCCGGCGCGCGGCGGCGGGGATGCCGACCTCTTCGAGGCTCGCCAGCGCCCGGCGGCGGGCCTCCTCGGGCGAGACCTTGAGGTGGGTGAGGATCGTCTCGGCGAGCTGTTCGCCGATCGGGATCAACGGGTTCAGCGAGGTCAGCGGGTCCTGGAACACCATGCCGATCCGGCGGCCGCGCACCCGGCGCATCTCCTCCGGCGGCAGGTCGTCGACGCGCTCGCCGTTCAGCAGCACCTGGCCCCCGCCGATGCGCCCCGGCGGGTCGATCAGGCCGATCACCGCGGCGCCGGTCATCGACTTGCCCGCGCCGGACTCGCCGACGACGCCGAGGATCTCGCCGGCGGCGATGTCGAAGGACACGCCGTCCACGGGCTTCAGGACGCCGCGCCGCGTCGGGATTTCGACGGTGAGGTCGCGGACGGAGAGGACGGGGTCGTCACGAAGGGGAAACTCCGCCATCACTAGCGCTCTCTTCGCTTTTGCACTATATACGTCTCGTGATCCTGGAGGGACTTTCGATGACCGGACCGATCATTCCGCTGGTCTGACAAGCGCTTCTGAAGGGCTTCGTCGGCGCTCCGCCAGCGGTCGCTCATTCCCGCCTCGGCGACAAGATACGCGTTGACGACGCGCTTGGCCGTCAGGGCGGCGTCCAGCGCATCGGCTCCCAGTGCGAAATAGGCCATCACAGCTTCCGTCTGCCGAACGTCCGACAGGTTCTCGTACACGCCCGCGGCGAAGGCGTGAATGAGAGCGTCGAGTTGCCTGTCGAACCGATAGTGGCGCACCACCGCGTCGATCACGTCCTCGGGCAGCAGATCCAGATCGGTCTTCAGTTCCGAGAAGACGAAGTTCCCCTCGGCTGCCACCCCCTGGGGCGCGTCCCGTTCGGTTTCCGGGCTGCGCACGCGCGCGTCGTCGAGGCGTGCGATCGCGCGCGCCTCGGCGTGACCGCTCACCAGCGGATCGAACTGGAGCGCTGCGCTCGATGGTGACCGCGATTTCTGCGCGCAGCGCCACGAGCATGTCGACAACCCGCTGGCGGCGGAGCCTCCGTGCGCTTTCGGCCTCGCCGCGCACCTGCTTGCGCCAGAGCAGCACGCCCAGCAGCGCCGCCAGCACAGGTCCGGCCGCGCGAATGATCGCCGCGACCAACTCCTCAGACATCCTACCGCAGCCTCGGGTTCAGCGCGTCGCGGAGCCAATCGCCGAGCAGGTTCACCGAGAGCGCGAGCGCCAGCAGCGTGGCGGCGGGGAAGAACAGGATCCACCACTCGCCCGAGAACAGGAAGCCCTGCCCGATGCGGATCAGCGTGCCGAGCGAGGGCTCGGTCGGGGGCGCGCCGACGCCGAGGAAGGACAGCGTCGCCTCGGCGATGATGGCGAGGGCGAGCGAGATCGTCGCGATCACCAGCACCGGCCCCATCGTGTTGGGCGCGACGTGGCGCAGCATGATCGCGGCCTTCGAGCGCCCGATCAGGCGCGCTGCGGCGACGTAGTCCTTCTTCGCCTCGACCATCGCGGCGGCGCGGACGGTGCGGGCGAACTGCACCCAGTCCGACAGGCCGATGGCGAGGATCAGCACCCAGATCGCCATCTCGTCGCGCATGTCGGGCGGCGTGAAGCCCTTGGCGACCCCGAAGATCAGCATCGCCACCAGGATCGAGGGGAAGGTGAGCTGGATGTCGGCGATCCGCATGATGATCGCGTCCACCCAGCCGCCGAGATAGCCCGAGACGAGACCGAGCGTGACGCCGATCGCCATCGCCAGCGCAACCGCCATCACGCCGACGAAGAGCGAGATGCGCAGGCCGTAGAGGATCGCCGAGAACACGTCGCGGCCCTGGTCGTCGGTTCCGAGCAGGAAGCTCTCGCCGGTGAAGGCGTTGGCGGCCATGGGCGGCGTGAAGCCGTTCATCAGGTTGAGGCTCGCGGGGTCGTGCGGATCGGTCGGCGCGATCAGCGGCGCGAGCAGGGCGGCGAGGGCGAGGATCAGCGTCACCGCGGCCGCGGCGACGGTCACCTTGCTGCGCAGGAAGCTCGCGAACAGGTCGCTGTCGAGCGCCCGGCCGAGGCGCGAGGGGGCGGGGCGCGCCGCCTCCGTCAGCGGCTCGGCGGCGTGCTCGGCGGCCGCGTCGTAGTCGTGGGCGCGGTCGGTCATGCTCACCTCGCGGCCGCCGCGCTGTCGGCGCGCAGGCGGGGGTCGATGACGACGTAGAGGATGTCGACGATCAGGTTGATCGCCACGAACACCGCCGCGACGAGCAGCAGGTAGGCGGCCATCACGGGGATGTCGACGACCTGCACCGCGTTGATGAACAGGAGCCCGACGCCCGGCCACTGGAACACTGTCTCGGTGATGATGGCGAAGGCGATGATCGAGCCGAGCTGGAGGCCGGTGACGGTGATGACGGGCGCGAGGGTGTTGCGCAGCGCGTGGCGGAAGTTGATCGCCTTCTCCCGCAGCCCGCGGGCGCGGGCGAAGCGGATGTAGTCGGCGCGCAGCACCTCCAGCATCTCGGCGCGCACCAGCCGCATGATGAGCGTCATCTGGTAGAGGCCGAGCGTGACCGCCGGCAATATCAGCGAGGCGAGGCCCGAGCCGGTCAGGAAGCCGGTGCTCCAGCCGCCGAGCGAGACGGTGTCGCCGCGCCCGAAGCTCGGCAGCCAGCCGAGTTCGACCGAGAAGGTCCAGATCAGCAGGATCCCGATCAGGAAGGTCGGCAGCGACACGCCGATCAGCGAGACGGTCATGATGACGTTCGCGGCCACCCCGCGTCGCCGGATCGCGGTGAAGACGCCGAGGCCGACGCCGAAGACGACCGCGAGGATGCCGGAGGTGATCGCGAGCTCCAGCGTCGCCGGCAGGCGCTCCGAGATGATCTCGTCGACGGGGCG
>AACY020298572.1_pt1 | contig 15296 bp, 15 predicted proteins | sample 267378 | NCBI WGS metagenome assembly AACY02 (sample SAMN02954345, study PRJNA13694) | marine metagenome | biome: aquatic; feature: ocean; material: water; isolation source: isolated as part of a large dataset composed predominantly from surface... | reverse complement strand
GAGACTGCGCCACCTCTCGCCTCGCGGCTTCGGAGGGCGCCCCATGGACAAGCCGGTCGACGACCTCAGCCGCGACGAGGCCGGGCGCGAACTCGCGCGACTGGCCGACGAGATCGCCCGCCACGACGCGCGCTATCACCGCGACGACGCGCCGGAGATCTCCGATGCGGCCTATGACGCGCTGAAGCGGCGCAACGCCGAGATCGAGGCCGCCTTCCCCGACCTCGTGCGCGCCGACAGCCCCTCGGCGCGCGTCGGCGCGGCGCCGGCGGAGGGCTTCGCGACCGTGCGGCATCGCCGGCCGATGCTGTCGCTCAAGAACGCCATGGACGCCGACGAGGTGCGCGAGTTCGACGCCGGCGTCCGGCGCTTCTTCACCGATCTCGGCGACGCGCCGATCGCCTATGTCGCCGAGCCGAAGATCGACGGGGTCTCGCTCGCGCTGCGCTACGAGGACGGGCGGCTGGTGGAGGCCGCCACGCGCGGGGACGGGCGGGAGGGCGAGAACGTCACCGCCAACGCACGGACCATCGCCGACATCCCCGCCGCGCTGGAGGGCGCGCCGGCGGTGCTGGAGGTGCGCGGCGAGGTCTACATGACCCAGGAGGATTTCGCCGCGCTCAACGCAAGGCAGGCCGAGCGGGGCGCGAAGGTCTTCGCCAACCCCCGCAACGCGGCCGCCGGCTCGCTGCGCCAGCTCGACCCGTCGGTGACCGCCGAGCGACCCCTGCGCTTCTTCGTCCATGGCTGGGGCGAGGTCTCGGAACCGCTCGCAGAGACGCAGACAGCCGCTCTGGACCGGATCGGCGCGCTGGGCCTGCAGCTCAATCCGGAGACGCGGCGCGTGGAGGGCGTCGAGGCGGCGCTCGCCGTCCACGCCGATCTGGAGGCGCGCCGGGCGCTGCTCGGATACGACGTGGACGGCGTGGTCTACAAGGTGGACGACCTGTCGCGCCAGGCGCGGCTCGGCTTTCGCTCCACGACGCCGCGCTGGGCTGTCGCGCACAAGTTCTCGGCGCAGACGGCGACGACGGTGCTCGAGGCCATCGATATCCAGGTGGGCCGCACAGGGGCGCTCTCGCCCGTGGCGCGGCTGCGGCCGGTGACGGTGGGCGGGGTCGTGGTCTCGAACGCGACCCTGCACAACGAGGACTACATCGCCGGGCGCGACAGCGCGGGAAACCCGATCCGCGAGGGGCGCGACCTCCGCGTCGGCGACACGGTGACGGTCTACCGAGCGGGCGACGTGATCCCGAAGGTCATGGACGTGGACCTTTCGAAGCGCCCCGCGGACGCCGCGCCCTGGGCGGCGCCCGCGATCTGCCCCTGCCCGCTCGCGACGCCGACCGAGCGCCCCGAGGGCGAGGCCGTGCGGCGCTGCACGGGAGAGGTCGCCTGCCCGCATCAGCGGGTCGAGCATCTGAAGCACTTCGTCTCGCGCAACGCCTTCGACATCGAGGGGCTGGGGACGAAGCAGATCGAGGCCTTTTTCGAGCAGGGCCTCGTCAGCGAGCCCGCCGACATCTTCACGCTCGAAGCGCGGCAGACGGCCGGCGAGATCGACCTCCACCGGCGGGACACGAAGGGCCGGCCGACGAATGCGAAGTCGGTGGAGAACCTGTTCGCCGCCATCGCCGCGCGGCGGCGCATCCCGCTCGAGCGGCTGATCTTCGCGCTGGGCGCGCGCCATGTCGGCGAGACGTCGGCACGGCTGCTCGCCCGCGCCTATGGCGACTGGCAGACCTTCGAGGCGGCCATGCGCGCCGCCGAGCCGCGCGAGGGCGAGGCCTGGGAGACGCTGCTCGCGATCGACGGGGTGGGCGCGGTGATGGCCGGCGCCCTCGTCCGCTTCTTCGCCGAGCCGCACAACCGCGAGGCGGTCGAGCGCCTCGTCGCGCATCTGGAGGTCGAGCCCGCCGCGGCGCCGGCCGGCGCGGGCGCGGCCCTCTCGGGCAAGACGGTGGTGTTCACGGGGTCGCTCGAGCGGATGACGCGCGCGGAGGCGAAGGCCCGGGCCGAGGCGCTCGGGGCCAAGGTCGCGGGATCGGTGAGCGGGAAGACGGACCTCGTGGTGGCCGGCGCGGAGGCGGGCTCGAAGTTGAAGAAGGCCGAGCAGCTCGGGGTCCGGGTCGTCACCGAGGACGAGTGGATCGAGATCGCCTCCGGCTGAGGCGGCCGGAGGGCGCGTCCCGCCGCGCCGTCAGGCTTCGGCTTCAGCCGGCGGAGGCTCGTCGTCGATCGGTCCCAGATCGCCGAGGCTGGCCGCGCGCAGCTCCTTGAGGCCCGGCAGGTCGCCAGGGCTCTCCAGGCCGAAATGGTCGAGGAAGGCGTCGGTCGTGAGGAACGTCGCGGGACGCCCCGGCGTCTGCCGCCGCCGCCCGAGCTTCACCCAGCCGAGCTCCAGAAGCAGGTCGAGCGTGCCCTTGGAGACCGCGACTCCGCGGATGTCCTCGATCTCCGCCCGCGTCACCGGCTGGTGATAGGCGACGATGGCGAGCGTCTCGATCGCGGCGCGCGACAGCTTCTTCTGATCGGTCTGCTCGCGGCGCAGGATGAAGCCGAGATCGGCCGCGGTCCGGAACGCCCAGCCCTTTCCGGCCCGGCGCAGCTCCACGCCCCGGCCCGCGTAGCGCGCGCGCAGGCTCTCGAGCGCCTCGGCCACGTCGCAGCCTTCGGGGAGGCGGGCCGCGATGGCGGCCTCGCTCATCGGCTCGGAGGCGGCGAACAGCACCGCCTCGACCATCCGTTCCTGCTCCCCCGCCTCGGGCGCCCCGAAGAGCCGACCGATGTCGCCGTCGCTCATGGCGCGTCCTCCCCTGCGTCTCGCGGGCGGAGCGCGATCGGCGCGAAGGGCGCGTCCTGGCGCAGTTCGGCCTCGCCCCGTTTGGCGAGCTCCAGACTCGCCGCGAAGATCGACGCGACCGCGCTGCGGCGCTGCGCGGGCGTCGCCGCCCACCCGTCCGGCAGGAAGGCGGCGAGGTCGCGCCAGCTCTCCGCGCCGCCGAGCATCGCGCGCAGCCGCGCATAGGCGTGCTCCAGGGTATAGACCGGCGCGCGGCGAAGCTGGAAGGGCGTTCGCGTCGACCGGGCGCGGATCCGGCCGTAAGCGCGGATCAGGTCGGCGAGCGTCGCGTCCCAGCAGGTGCTGCGCTCGGTCTCCGTCGTCTCCGGATCGCCGCGGCCGAAGATTTCGCGACCGAGCTGATCGCGCGCCATCAGCCGCGCGGCGACCCGCCGGATCGCCTCGAGCCGTTCGAGCCGCGCCTGGAGGCGGGCTGCGAGCTCCTCGCCCGAGGGGCCGTCCTCATGCGGCGGCGGCAGGAGAAGGCGGGACTTCAGGAAGGCGAGCCAGGCCGCCATCACCAGATAATCCGCGGCCAGTTCGATGCGCAGGCGGCGCGCCTCGGCGACGAAGGAGAGATACTGTTCGGCCAGCTGGAGGATAGACACCGCCCTGAGATCGACCCGCTGGCGGCGCGCCAGGGTCAGCAACAGATCGAGCGGCCCCTCGAAGCCGTCGATCTCCAGCAGCAGCGCCTCGGAGAGGTCGGCCTCCGCGAAGCCCTCGGGGTCGAGATCGGGCAGATCCTCAGGCATCGGCTCTCCCGCACAGGGCGTCGAGACGGCGGAGGGCCGCCTCGGCGTCGAAGGGCGCCGCCGCGAGGGGCCGCGCCGCGGCCTCGGCCCGCACGAGCGCGCGCCCCTCCAGCCTCGGCGCGGCCGCGCAGACGGCCTCCATCGCCGCCCGGTCGCCGTCGCAGTGCAGGACCACGTCGCATCCGGCCGCGAGCGCAGCGGCGCATCGATGCTCCATCGCCCCCTCCAGCGCGGCCATAGAGACGTCGTCCGTCATTAGGAGACCGTTAAAGCCGATCTCCTCGCGGATGACGCGGATCGCCGCGGGCGAGACCGTGGCGGGCCGTTCTGGATCGATGGCGGCGTAGACGACATGGGCGGTCATCGCGAGCGCCGCGTCGGCATGGGCGCGGAAGGACGCGAAATCGGTCGCGTCCAGGGTTTCGCGGTCGGTCTCGACCCGAGGCAGCGCGACATGGCTGTCGGCCGGGGCGCGGCCGTGGCCGGGGATGTGCTTGATCACCGGGCGGACGCCTCCGGCCTCCAGCCCCTCGCGCGCGGCGCGGCCGAGGCGCGCGACCTCGGCGGGATCGGCGGAATAGGCGCGCGCCCCGATCACGGGGTCTCCCTCGGGGAGGGCGAGATCGAGCACCGGGGCGCAGTTCACATCGACGCCGACGGCGCGAAGCTCCTCGGCGATCAGGCGATGGCGCAGCCGCATCGCGGTCTCACGCTGATCGGGCGCGACCCGCGTGAGCATGGCGCCCGCGTCCTGCCAGGCGCGCCAATGCGACGGGCCGAGCCGCTGCACCCGTCCGCCCTCCTGATCGATCAGGATCGGCGCGGCGCGGCCGACCGCGTCGCGCAGGTCGGCGCAGAGGGCGGACAGGCGGTCCGGCGCGTCGACGTTGCGGGCGAAGAGGATGAACCCCCAGGGATCGGCGTCGGCGAAGAAGGCGCGCTCCGCCGGCGCGAGATCCAATCCCGCGCAACCGAGGATCGCCGCGCGCGGCGCCGCCACTCAGGGCGCTCCGAGCGGAATGCAGTCCTCGTCGCGGCTGCGCATCGCGTCGCAGAGCGCGCGCGCCTCGTCCGCCGAGCCGAACGGCCCCGCGCGGAGCGCGACAAGGGCGCGACCGGCGCGCTCCACGTCCTCGAGCACCGGGTCGCGCCCGGCGAGCAGATCGCCGTTGCGGTTGCGGATGACGCCCCACATCCGCAGCGCCGTCTCCTCAGTGAAGTAGGCGCCGAGCTGGATCAACGGCCCGTCCAGCGCGGCGGGGGGCCGCGCCGACGCGGGCGTCGGGGCCGTGGCCGCGTCGTCGGCGGCGGCGATCGCGACCGTGGCGCCGCCGGGACGCGCCGGCGCCACGGGTGCCTGCGCGGGCGCGCGGGCGGTGACTTCGACGAGGTCGAGCGGCGCCGGCTCCGCGCTTTCGGCGAAGGCCGCGGCTACGAGCCGTTCGACCTCCGCCCCGAAGTCGAGCGCCTCGGCCTCGCCGCCGGCGGCAGGCTCGGGCTCCTCCGGCGCGGCGGCCGCGACCTCGGCCGGCGCGAGATCTTCCTCCGCGAGGCGCTCGGGAGGCGGCGCGAGCGCGACGTCCTCGACCGCCTCCGCCTCGCCGCGGAGGCCCGCATAGACCGCGCGGCCCTGATGGGCGAAGCGGGCGCCGCCGGGGTCTTCCGGGCGGATCTTGGCGGGACCGTCCACGGCGCGGACGACGGGCACGTCGTTCGCGTCCCGCACGCCCAGCCGGTAGGCCCATGTCACCATGAGCGCCAGCGCCGCGACCGAGGCCGCGGCGCCGAAGGCGCGCGTCCAGCGCGCCCGGGCGCGCGTCGGCGCGACGGTCACGTCAGATACGTCGAAATGCGACTCGTCCCGCATGGCTCGGGGCCGCCTGTCTTTCCGCTGCGGAGATCCGTCCGCGCGGCGCCTGCTCGAACCCCCGCGTCGCCGGCGCTTTGCGCGCTCACATCTCGTCGGCGGGGGCGACTCCCAAGATACCCAATCCGGCGGCGATCACAACCGCGACGGCGCGGGACAGGGCGAGACGGGCGCGGGAGCCCTCGGGATCGTCGGGCTGCACGACGCGAAGGACCGGCTCGTCGCGGCCGAGGTTGTAGAGCGCGTGGAAGGCGCCCGCGAGGTCGTATAGGAAAAAGGCGATGCGATGCGGCTCGTGGCTCTGCGCGGCCTGCTCCACCTGCCGCGGCCATTCGGCGACCTTCTTCGCGAGCGCGAGCTGCGCGGGATGGTCGAGCGCGGCGAGTTCGGCGCCGGCGAGGGCGCCGTCGTCGCACGCCATCCCTTCCGCCGCAGCGGCCCGGATCATCGAGGCGACGCGGGCGTGGGCGTATTGAACGTAGAAGACCGGATTGTCCTTCGACTGCTCGGTGACCTTGTCGAAGTCGAAATCCAGCGGCGCGTCGTTCTTGCGGGTGAGCATCACGAAGCGCGTGACGTCCGGCCCGACCTCGTCGAGCACGTCGCGCAGGGTCACGAAGCTGCCCGACCGCTTCGACATCTTGAAGGGTTCGCCGTCCTTGTAGAGCTTCACGAGCTGGGTGAGCTTGACGTCCAGCGGCGTGCGCCCGCCAGAGAGCCCGGCGACGGCCGCCTTCATCCGCTTGACGTAGCCGCCGTGGTCGGCGCCGAACACGTCGACCAGCAGGTCGTAGCCGCGCTCGATCTTGTCGTGGTGGTAGGCGATGTCGGGGGCGAAATACGTCCAGGCGCCGTCCGACTTCTTGAGCGGGCGGTCGGTGTCGTCGCCGTGCGCCGAGGAGCGGAACAGGGTCTGCGGCCGCGGCTCCCAGTCTTCCGGCGTCTTGCCCTTCGGCGGCTCGAGCGTGCCGACATAGATCAGCCCCTCGGCGTCGAGCTTCTCGAGCGCCGCTTCGATGAGACCGGTGTCGTAAAGCGATCGCTCGGAGAAGTAGCGGTCCATCGCGACGCCGAAGGCGGCGAGGTCCGCCTTGATCGTCTCCAGCATCTGCTCGATGGCGAAGTCGCGCACGATCGGCAGCCAGCGCTCCTCGGGCATGTCGAGGAGCGCGCGCCGGTGGGTCTCGGCGAGCGCGGCGCCGACGGGCTTGAGGTAGTCGCCGGGATAGAGGCCCGCGGCGATCTCGACCGTCTCGCCCAGCGCCTCCCGGTAGCGCAGGTAAGCGGAGCGCGCGAGCACGTCGACCTGCGCGCCGCCGTCATTGACGTAATACTCCCGCTCGACCCGCCAGCCGGCGAAGGCCATCAGGTTGGCGAGCGCGTCGCCGAAGGCCGCGCCGCGGACATGGCCCACATGAAGCGGGCCGGTCGGGTTGGCGGAGACGAACTCGATCAGCGCCCGGCGCCCGGCCCCCGCCTGGGAACGCCCGAAAGCTGCGCCGGCCCCGAGCGCAGTGCGCAGCGCCTCTCGCCAGACGGCGGGGCCGAGGCGGAGATTGATGAAGCCGGGGCCGGCGATCTCGGCGGCCTCGACCCGCGGATCGCCCGCGAGCCGCGGCGCGATCAGCTCGGCGAGCGCGCGCGGTTTCGCGCCAGCCGGTTTCGCAAGCGCCATCGCCGCGTTGGTCGCCATGTCGCCGTGCGCGGGGTCGCGGGGGGGCTCGACCGAGACCGCCGAGAGATCGAGCCCGGCAGGCAGCGCGCCCTCGGCGGCCAGCGCGGTCAGTGCGTCCAGGATCAGGGCGCGGATGTCGGCGAACACGTTCATGGCGGTCTCCGGGATCACGGGCGCGCGCTTACCACGGCTCTCGGCGTCCGGCCACGGCTTGCGCAAGAGAGGCGAGACGTCGCAAGGGTCGCCAAAAGCCGCGAAAGGTTTAGGTTTGGTACTAAGCAACGACAGGCCGCGGCGGAACGGGTGGGTGGAGTGAAGGAAGGCGAAGACCGCGCCGCGTTGGCCCGCGCCTTGTCGCGCCTTTTTCGCCCTGTCGCCAGGCTGATGATCCGGCGCGGCTTTCCTCTGGCGGACGCCGTCGCGCTCCTGAAGGAGGCGCTGGTCGAGACCGCCGAATCGGAGGCCGCGCTTCCCGGGAAACGGGTGACCGACAGCCGGATCAGCCTCCTGACCGGCGTCCATCGCAAAGATGTGAGCGCCCTGCGAAAACGCGTGAGGCCGCCCGGACCGCGCGCGCGGAACCTGTCCGCGACCGTCGTCGGGCGGTGGCTCGGCGACCCCGCTCTCCACGACGCCGACGGCGCGCCGGTCGCGCTGTTCCGCCGGGGGGCGGACGGCGAGCCCTCCTTCGACAGCCTGGTGGCGGGCGTCAGCCGGGACCTCCGGCCGCGCACGGTGCTCGACGAGCTGGAGCGCGTCGGCGCCGTCGAGAGCGATCCGCAGGACCCGCGAAAGTTGCGTCTGGCCGTGGATGCGCTGGCACCGAGCGGCGACGAGATCGCGGCGCTGGACTTCTTCGGCGCGAACCTGGCCGACCATGCGGAGGCGGCGACGCGAAATCTCGGCATGCCGCCGGGCGCGCCCCGCTTCCTCGAGCGCGCGGTCTTCTACAACCGTCTGCCCGAGAGCGCGGTGGAGAAGCTCGAAGCGGAGGCGCGGAGCGAGGCGGTCGCCGTGCTGTCCCGACTGAACGCCCGGGCATTTTCCGCGCAGGAGGCCGCCCGCGCGGATTCCGAGGCGCGCCACCGCTTCCGTTTCGGCGTATACTTCTTCAAAGAGCAGGAAGTCCCTAAAGACGGGGGCGAGGACGACTCTCCGGAGGACCCGCGATGACGCTTCGCGATCGGCGGCTGTTTCTGAGGCTCGCTGGCGCGGCCGCCCTGTCCGCCACCGCCGCCGGCTGCGCCCGGGAGGACGCGCAGGTTGCGCTCGACCACAGCGCCCACGACCATGACAGCGAGGGCGGCATCGGGGGCACCGGCGTCTTCGGGCCGGTGACGGGCTACGGATCGATCATCGCGGCCGGCCGCCGCATCGCGCTGCCCGACGGGTTGAGCGCGCAGACAGCCTTCGGCGCCCTACCCGCCGCGGAGATCCCGCTCGGCTCGGTGGTGGCTCTTGTCGCGAGCGAGGACGCGGAAGGCGGGCTCACGGCGCAGGCGGTCGAGGTCGTCACCGCGCTGGCCGGCCCGGTGACGCGGCCGCCCGACGGGCGGGGAGCGTTCGAGGTGATGGGTGTGGAGGTGCGGACGACGCGGCCGGTGCGGGTCTCGGGCCCCGACGGCGCGCCGCAGGCCTTGTCCGATCTCACGGTCGCGGACCGGGTGGCGGTGAGCGGGCTCTGGCGGCGGGGCGATCTGATCGCGACCCGGATCGAGCGCCTCGCCGGCGACGGCCCGGACGTCGCGAGCGGACTCCTGTTCCCGGGCGGCGACCGCGGACCGCGGATCGAGGGGCTGCGTCTCTCGGATGAGCCGGACGAGAACTTCGGCTTCGTCGTGGCGCGCGGGCGCTGGGGCGGCGGGCTCGGCTTCGTGGCCTCGGAGATCGACCGCCGCGGGCTCGACCCGTTCCCCGCGCGCACGCGTCGCGCCGTGGTCGAGGCCTACATGGCGCGCGATCCGGTCGGACAGGGCCACCACATGGCCGGCGTCGGGCTGCCCCGCGACCGCGGCTCTGACACGCCCGTCCTGCTCGGGGTGCGGGCGCGCTTCGAGGGCGGGCTCGACGACCGGAACTTCCGGGTGGAGCGCGCCGAGCCACTCTGACCACGCGCGCCGAGCGGCTTGACGCCGCTCGGCTTTCCGTGCGCCATGCGTCCTTGAGCCGCGCTCAGACGCGGCGCGGGGAGGTCGGATGCTCACCAAGGACAGGATCGGGGCGCTTCTGATGCTCGCCTTCTCGGCGGCGTATGGCGCGTTGAGCGTGCGGATCCCGCTGCTGCCGTTTCAGGAAGCGGCGGCCTTCACGGCGCGGACGGGGCCTGAGGCGCTGGCCGTGCTTGGGGCCGCGCTGTCGCTGATGCTGCTGGTGCGGCCCGGCGGGTCGGCCCCGGAGACGGAGGGCTTCGCATGGGGGCGCGCAGCGATCCTCTGCGGCCTGATGCTGTTCTACGCCGCAACCGTGCGCCCGCTCGGCTTCATCCCCGCGACGACGCTGTTCCTGATCGGCGGGTTCCTAACCCTTGGCGAGCGCAGGCCGCTCGTCCTGATCGGCGCGTCCGTCCCGGTGGTGGTCGCCTTCTGGGCGCTGATGGCGGAGGGGCTGGACGTCTATGTCGCGCCGCTGCCCGAAGCCGTGATGGAGGCGATGGGATGATCGAGGGCATCCTCACCGGGCTGCAGACCGCGACCTCGCTCACCAACATCCTGATGGTGGCGATCGGCTGCTTCGTCGGCACCTTCATCGGCATGCTGCCGGGCCTCGGACCGATCTCGGCGATCGCGCTGATGATCCCGATCACCTACGGCTTCGAGCCTGCGACCGGCATGATCCTGCTCGCGGGCGTCTATTACGGTGCGATCTTCGGCGGCTCGACCTCGTCCATCCTCATCAACGCGCCGGGCGTCGCCGGCACCGTCGCCACCACTTTCGACGGCTACCCGATGGCGCGAAAGGGCATGGCGGGCAAGGCGCTCGCGATCGCGGCCTATTCCTCCTTCTCGGGCGGGACCATCGCCGCGATCTTCCTGCTGATCGCCGCGCCCTCGCTGGCCGCGGTGTCGCTGTCCTTCCAGTCGTCGGACTATTTCGCGCTCATGGTGCTGGGGCTCACCGCCGTCGCGGCCTTCGCCGGCAAGGGCGAGATGATCAAGGCGCTGATGATGACGACGTTCGGGCTGATGCTCTCGACCGTCGGCACCGACGAGACGCAGGGCGTGCAGCGCTTCACCTTCGGCCAGCTCGACCTGCTCGACGGGATCTCCTTCCTGCTGCTGGCCATGGCGACCTTCGCGCTCAGCGAGGCGCTGATGGCGGTGCTGCGCCCGGTTTCCGACGCGGAGCGCAAGAAGGAGATGGACGCGCAGAAGTCGCTCGGCTCGATGAAGCTGTCACGCGCGGAAGTCGCGGAGATGGTGCCGGTGATCGGGCGCTCCTCCGTGCTCGGCTTCTTCGTGGGCGTGCTGCCCGGCGCCGGCGCGACCATCGCCTCCTTCCTCGCCTACGGCATGGAGCAGCGGCTCGCCGGGCGCGAGAAGGGCGCGGAGTTCGGCAAGGGCTCGATCCGCGGGCTCGCGGCGCCGGAGACGGCCAACAACGCCGCCTCCTCGGGCAGCTTCGTGCCGCTGCTGACGCTCGGCATCCCCGGTTCCGGCACGACGGCGGTGATGCTCGGCGCGCTGATCTCCTACGGCGTGCAGCCGGGGCCGCGTCTTTACGTCGACGAGCCGGCGCTGTTCTGGTCGGTGATCATCTCGATGTATATCGGCAACGTGATCCTGCTGATCCTGAACCTGCCGCTGATCCCCTACATCGCGAAGATCCTCGCCATCCCGTCGACCGTGCTGATCCCGATGATCATGTTCTTCTCCCTGATCGGGGTCTATTTCGTGAGCTTCAACACCTTCGACATCTACCTGATGGTGCCGTTCGCGGCGGTGGCGGTCGGGCTGCGTCTGCTCGACTTTCCGATGGCGCCGATGCTGCTCGGCTTCATCCTCGGCGGGATGATGGAGGAGAACCTGCGCCGCGCGCTGCTCATCAACAACGACAGCTGGGCGTTCATGTGGGAGCGTCCGCTGACGGCGACGATCCTCGCCATCGCGATCCTGACGCTGTTCGCGCCGTTCATCTCGGCGCGGCTGGCGGGGCTGTTCGCGAAGCGTCGGGAGATCGCCGGCGAGGGCGGCTAAGCGGCGTCAGGCGGTCACGCGGTCTCCGCCGAAGGCGCTCGGATCGATCGCGACGACGATCTCCGCGTCGGTCGGCGCGAGGCCGAGACGCGCGCACAGCCGCTCCGACGCGCCGTTGCCGCGGCGCACGCCCGTGAAGACCTCCGTCATTCCGAGCGCGTCGCGGGCGGCGAGCAGGGTCTGCGCGCCGAGACTCAGCGCGATCCCCTCGCCCCGGCGCGCCTCGCGCGTCGCGAGCATCCCCCACCACGCGCAGCGCCCGCGGGCGTGGCTGGGGTGGAAATTCGCGACGGTCGCGCTCGCGCCGACGGCGACGCCCGCTTCATCCCGGGCGAAGAGACAGGCCGCCGGCTTCTCGACGCCGCGGATGAACGAGCCTGCGGGCAGCAGCATCCCGCAGCTCCCGGTCAGATCGTCGAGCGCCGCCATCGTTTCGGCGGGCGTTTCGGGCCCGACACGTTCAAGCGCGAGATCCTCGGGCAGGCGCCGCGCCTCCGCCACCGCTTCGGCCGTCGCGAAGGTCGCCTCCCCGCCGATCCACTCGACATAAGCGTCGGTCTTGAGCCCCGCTTCTTCGAGACTTCGCCGCCAGCCGGAGACCTCAGCTTCGGACACGCCCTCGATCGCGGAGACGCCGACGAGGCGGGCCGCTGCGATCTGCATCGCCACGTCCGCGGTCTCGGGGTCCGCGAGACCGAGGCCCCGGCCGTAGCAGGCGAAGCGGGGATCGGCCCGCACCAGGCGCCAGAGCTGCTCGGCCCGCGCCTGCAGACGCCGCTGATCTTCCGTTCCGAAGTACTCGCCGCCCCACATGGTCCCCGCCCCCGACCGCATCCCGCGGAAGAGGAGACGCGGGCGCCGCGCGAGCGTCAAGCGCGACGCCACGCGCGGCTTTGCGCCGAAGCGACCGCGCGCCATATCCCCCGCATGGAGGGAACCCCATGCGCAAGCTCTTCGCAGCCTTCGGCGCCGTCGCCGCCGCGGCATGCTCCGTCGTCGGCGTGAGAGACGCGCCGGAGCCGCCCCACGCCGTCGTCGAACGGCTTTCGGAGACCGTGGAGGTCCGCCGCTACGCGCCGCGGGTCGCAGCCGAGGCGCGGCTCGGCGAGGGCGGCGGGCGCAACGCGGCCTTCGGCCTGCTGTTCGACTACATCTCGGGCGCGAACCGTCCCGGCGAGAAGATCGCCATGACCGCGCCGGTCGCGACGGACGAGGGCGCCGGCGGGGAGGAGATCGCCATGACGGCGCCGGTGGCCGAGGATCGCGGCCCGGACGGTTACGCGATGCGCTTCTTCCTTCCGGCGGCTTACCAGTCGGCTTCGGCCGCGCCGCAGCCGACCGACCCGCGGGTCTCGCTGGTCGAGGCGCCCGAGCAGACCGTCGCGGTCCGGCGCTTCTCGGGGCTGCGCGACGCGGAGACGATCGCGGAGAACCGGCGCGCGCTTTTCGCCGCGCTGGAGGGGTCTGGCTGGCGGCCCACCGGTCCCGCCGAAAGCTGGTTCTACGACCCGCCCTGGACGCTGCCGCAAGCCCGACGGAACGAGATCGCGGTCCCCGTCAGCCGCGAGGACTGATCATCACGACGACAGACCGTTTCGCGGGACAGACGGGAACGACCGTCGCGCGCCCGGCGTTTCCCGTCGGCTTTCGCGCGCCGGCTCTTTTCGGCGCGCCCCGATGCGATGGGAGGGCGCGATGAGCGCAGCAAGCGATGCTTACGAGGACGGCGGCGCGACCGGCCTGACGCCGGTCGCCGCCCCGGAGAGCGTCCGGCGCAACTGGATATGGCTCGCGCTGCTCGGCGCGCTGCTGATCGCCGGCGGCCTTTTCGCGCTGATGGCGCCGGTCGCGGCGGGGATCGCGGCGACGCTGGTGGTCGGGGCGACCCTGCTGATTTGCGGCGTGGTCCAGGCCGTCAGCGCGTTTCGCAAGGCTGGTTGGCGCGGACGGCTGTGGCAGGGCCTGAGCGCCGCGATCTACCTCGTCGGCGGCGTCCTGCTGCTGTTCGAGCCGCTGGCGGGGACCGTGGCGCTGTCGCTGCTCGTGATCGCGATCCTGATCGTGGACGGAGGCGCGCGCGTGATGCTGGGGCTGCGCACGCGGCCGGAGCGCGGCTGGGGCTGGATGACGGCGAGCGGCGTCTTGAGCGCCGTGCTCGGTCTCGGCCTCGCGCTGTTCGCGCTGCCGGCGGCGAGTCTGACGCTGCTCGGGATCGTCGTCGCGACGTCGCTGGTCTTCGAGGGCGCGGCGTTCGTCTATCTCGCCTTCGCGGCGCGCCCGGTCTCGGACCGGACGGTGACGCCGGAGGGACGCGCATGACCTCGGCGCGCGTGACGGCCGAGGCGCGCGGCGCGACGCGCGAGCGCCTGGAGATCTGCCTCGACGAGGCCGGCGAGGAAGATCCGCGGGCCTGGTTCGCCGACATCCAGGCGATCGTGGAGTGCGACGCGCCCTATCTGACGCGGCTCGCGGTGCTCCAGCGTTGGCGGGCGGTCGCCGTGCGGGAAGGCGACGACGACGAGAAAAAGCTGGCTGACGACGCCATCCTCGCGCTCGAACAGGGCGCGGCGCTCGGCGAAGACGCCCCCGAGGAAGCGCCGCCCGCCTGGGGCTACGGCGTGCAGCGCGAATCCTGACCCGCGAGGCCGACAAGTGACGGAACGGAATTCGCCGGCGTCCGACCGCCGGCGCAGGCGCGGTCTCGTCTTCGGGGCGGCGGCGTTGATCGCGTTGGCCGTCGCCGGCTGGATCGCCGCCGGCGGGGCGCCGGTCGAGACCGTCGCGTCGCTGTTCGGCGGCGACGACAAAGACGGCGGCGGAGGGCGTCCGCCGACCGCTGTCGAGATCGTCGGGACCACCGAGGACGCGGCCGTCGAGCGCTATCGCGCCTCGGGGCGCGTCCGCGCGGCGATGGACGTCGCGCTCGCGGCGCAGGCGTCCGGGCAGGTCGCGGAGATCGTCGTCGAGGAGGGGGCGCGGGTCGCGGCGGGCGATCCGCTGCTGCGGCTGGATGACGAGGATCGGCGTGCGCGCATCCGCGCGGCGGAGGCGCGGCTGGCCGGGGCGGAAAACGATCTGGCGCGCGCCCGAGAGCTGTTCGAGGAGAACGTGGCGGCGGAGGCGCGCGTGGAGACGGCCCGCACGGAGGCGCGGACGGCGCGCGCGGAGCTTGCCGAGGCGCGCGCGGCGCTCGACGACGTGACCCTGGCCGCGCCATTCGCCGGCGCGGTCGGCTTCTTCGATGTGGACGAGGGCGACTACGTCCAGCGCGGCGAGGAGGTTGCGGCGCTCACCACCGTCGACAGGCTGCGCATCCGCTTCAGCCTGCCCCAGGACCTCGCCTCGGCCGTCGAGCCCGGCGACGCGATCCGGGTGTCGCAAGGCGAGGGCGACTGCGGCGCGGCGGAGATCGTCACGCTCGCGCCCGCCATCGCAGCCGAGACGCGCACCCGCGAGGTCAAGGCCGCGGCGCCGACGGGCTGCCGCCTGCGAGCGGGCGGATTCGTCTCCGTCTCCTTGCCGGTCGCGCGCCGCGAGGGCGCGGTCTTCGCGCCGCAGGCCGCAATCCGCCGCGAGGGGTTCCAGGCCTGGGTCTATCGCGTCGAGGAAAGGGGCGGCGGGCTCGTCGCGCGGCGCGCGCCGGTGACGCTCGGCGCGGTGCGGCCCGCCGCGGTCGAGATCCGCGAAGGGCTCGAGGCCGGCGCGCGCATCGTCGGCGACGGCGCGCAGCGGCTGACCGACGGCGACCGGATCCGCCCCGCCGAGGGCGGCGGGCGCGACGGGGGTTCGGGCGAATGACGCTGTCGGAGCTGTCGGTTCGCCGCCCGGTCCTCGCCTTCGCCGCCGCGCTGCTGATCGTCGCAGCGGGGCTCGCGAGCCTCAACCGCCTGCCCGTCCGCGAATATCCGGACGTGGAGCCGCCGCAGGTATCGGTGTCGATCGCCTATCCGGGCGCCTCGGCGGA
>AACY020309519.1_pt1 | contig 15302 bp, 12 predicted proteins | sample 267378 | NCBI WGS metagenome assembly AACY02 (sample SAMN02954345, study PRJNA13694) | marine metagenome | biome: aquatic; feature: ocean; material: water; isolation source: isolated as part of a large dataset composed predominantly from surface... | reverse complement strand
GCAGTTCTTCCAGGATGTGCCGGAGTTCGAGCGGATGCTGGCGCGGTCAGGGATCACGCTGGTGAAATACTGGTTCTCGATCACGGACGAGGAGCAGCAATTCCGCTTCCAGATGCGCATTCACGACCCTCTGAAGCAGTGGAAGCTCTCGCCGATGGACCTCCAGAGCCGGGTGCGCTGGGAGCGCTACACCAAGGCCAAGGAGGACATGTTCGCCCGCACGAACATCTCCGAGGCCCCGTGGTACATCGTGGAGGGTAACGACAAGAAGCGCGCGCGGCTGAACTGCATCGCGCATCTGCTGTCGCTGATCCCTTATCACGAGATTCCCTACGACCCGCCCGTCCTGCCCGAGCGCAAGCACGACCCGAACTACGAGCGCCGCACCCTGCCGGACGAGCTCTACGTGCCGCAGCGCTACTGAGGCCCCGGGCGGCGCGAGGCGCGGCGCCGTCGGCGGGGGCCGACGAAGGAGCGACGGGCCGATGCGCGCCTCGACGCGCGTCGGCGTCGCGACGAAAGGCGCCGGTTCCGCCACGCGGCCCAAGGCCCCGGACCGGCCGCGCCCGCGCCCGGCCTCACCCCGCGAGCGCCGTCGCCTCCTCGAACAGCGTCGCGTGCCGCTCGGCCACCACCGCCGGATCGGCGGCGTAGCCGCCCCCGAGAACGCCGACCACCGGAATCCCCCGGTCCCGGCACGCGGCGAGGGCCATCCGGTCCCGCGCGCGAATCCCGGCGTCCGAGAGCGCGAGCCGCCCGAGGCGGTCCTCCATGTGGACGTCCACGCCCGCGTTGTAGAAGGCGAGGTCCGGCGTCCAGCAGGCGAAGGCCGCCTTCAGCGCGCCGGAGAGCGCCGAGAGATAGCCGCGGTCCATCACACCGTCCGGCAGCGCGACGTCGAGGTCGGACCGCGCCTTGCGGGCCGGAAAGTTCTTCTCGGCGTGGACCGAGAGGGTGAAGACCCGCGGGTCGTCGGCGAAGATCTTCGCCGTGCCGTCGCCCTGGTGCACGTCGCAGTCGATCACGAGCACGCGCCGGACGGTCCCCTCCGCCAGCAACGCCGCCGCCGCCACCGCCACGTCGTTGAAGACGCAGTAGCCCGCGCCGCCGTCGGGGCCCGCATGGTGGGACCCGCCGGCGCCGTTGCACGCGATCCCGCGCTCCAGCGCCAGCCGTGCGGCGAGGGTGGTGCCGGAGGCGGCGAGGCGCGCGCGCCGAACCACCTGCGCCGTGCGGGGAAGGCCGATCCGGCGGATCTCCTCGCGCGTCAGCGCCAGCGCCAGCGCCCGCTCGACATAATCGACCGCGTGGGCGAGGTGCAGCGCCGCCGGCCGGGCGGGCGCGGGCGCGAGCCAGCTCCCCGCCGACATCAGCCCCCGCCGCTCCAGCCCCGCGCGCAGATAGCCGTATTTCGACATCGGGAAGCTGTGGCCCGGCCGCAGCGGCGCGACGTAGTCGGGATGGTGGACGATCGGCAGGCCCATGGCCGGTCAGGCCGCGCCGAGGATCGCGTCGACGAGCCCCGCGGCCTCCGCCTGCGCCGCGCGCAGCCGCGCCTCCAGCGCCTCGAAACCCGGGGCCCCGCCCGCGCGGGCCATCGCGGCGCGCAGCCCGGGGCCGGCGGCGGCGGCGTCGAAGGGGCGGTCGAGCGCGACGCGCTCGATCTGCTGGAGCGCGAGGCCGAGGCCGTGGGCGGCGAGCAGGCCGCTCGCCGCGTCCTCGGTCAGCCAGCCGGCGCGGCGCAGGGCCGCCGCCGCCTCGCCCGGCGCGCGCGCGCCGGGCGTCCCGGTGAGCAGCAGCCCGGTCTGGAGCGCGAACTCGACGTCCATCAACCCGCCCTCGGCGGTCTTGAAGGCCCAGGGGTTGGCGCGCTCGTCCCGCCGGGCGTCGGCGACGCGCGCGCGCATCTCGCGCACCGCGCGGAGCGTCTCGGCCGGGTCGCGCGGCGCCGCGATCGCCGCGTCGATCGCCGCCGCCGCGTCCGCGCCGACGGTCTCGGCGCCCGCGACGAAGCGGGCGCGGGTCAGCGCCATGTGCTCCCAGGTCCACGCCTCCTCGCGCTGGTAGCGGCGGAAGGCGGAGAGCCGCGTCGCGACCGGCCCCTGCCGCCCCGACGGCCGCAGACGCATGTCGACGGCGTAGAGCACGCCCTCGGCCGTCGGCGCGGTGAGCGCCGCGATCAGCGCCTGGGTCAGCCGGGCGTAGTATGTCGCGACGGGCAGAGGGCGGCGGCCCTCGGACTCCTCCGCCTCCCCCGGATCGTAGACGACGAGCAGGTCGAGATCGGAGGTGGCCGTCATCTCGCGGCTGCCGAGCTTGCCCATGGCGAGCACGGCCGCGCCGCGCCCGGGCGGCGCGCCGTGCTTGACCGAGAACTCTGCGACCACCGCCGGCCACAGCACGCGGAGCGCGGCCTCCGCGACGGCGGAGAAGGCGCGCCCCGCCTCGTCGGCGCGCGCCACGCCCCGCAGGGTCTGCACCCCCGCCTGGAAGGCGCGCTCCTTGGCCCAGCGGCGCACGCCGTCGAGGATCGACTCGTAGTCCTCGACTGCGGCGAGGCGGGCGGAGAGCTCCTCCGTCAGCGCGTCGGCGTCCGGCAGCGGCGCGAAGAAGGCGCGGTCGAGCACGGCGTCGAGCACGCCGGAATGGCGCCCGAGATAGGCGGCGAGCCGAGGCGCGGCGGCGCAGATCTCGGTGACGAGGTCGAGGAGATGCGGGTTCGCCTCGAACAGCGCGAAGAGCTGCGCCCCCGCCGGCAGCCCGGAGAGGAAGCGGTCGAACTGGCGCGCCGCCTCGTCGGGCGATGCGGCCGCCGACAACCGCTCCATCACCATCGGCGCGACCGCCTTGAAGCGCCGCCGCGCCCGTTCGCCGCGGGTGGCGGCGATCCGGCCGCCGAGCCAGCCCTCGATCATCGCCGAGACCGCCTCAGGGTCGGAGAAGCCGAGCCCCGCGAGGTCCTCCGGCGTCTCGGGCCGCGGCCCCATCGGGTCGGGCGCGAAAAAGCGGTCGCAGATCGCGCGCACCTCCCGGCAACGCGCCTCCACGGCGCGCTCCATCGCGTCGCGGTCGGGCCAGCCGCCGAGGGCGGCGACGCGGGCGCGCGCCTCCCCGGAGACGGGAATCGTCTGCGTCTGGGCGTCCTCGATCATCTGGAGCCTGTGTTCGAGCGTGCGATGCGCGACATAGGCCGCGTCGAGCGCGGCGCGAGCCTCCGCGTCGATCACGCCCGCCGCCTCCAGCGCGCGCAGCGCTCCTCGCGTGGTCGGGTCGCGCAGCAAGGGGTCGCGCCCGCCGCGCACGAGCTGCTGGGTCTGGGCGAAGAACTCGATCTCGCGAATGCCGCCGTAGCCGAGCTTCACGTCGAGGCCGGGGATCGCAAGGCGCTCGCCGACGCCCTTGTGCGCGCGGATGCGCAGCCGCATGTCGTGGGCGTCCTCGATCGCGGCGAAGTCCAGATGGCGGCGATAGACGAACGGCGTGAGCCCCTCCAGAAAGCGCCGCCCGGCCGACGCGTCGCCGCCCGTCGCGCGCGCCTTGATGAAGGCCGCGCGCTCCCAGGTGCGCCCGACGCTCTCGTAATAGGCTTCAGCCGCGGCGGCGGCCATGCAGACCGGCGTGGTCGAGGGGTTGGGGCGGAGCCGCAGATCGGTGCGGAAGACGTAACCCTCCCCCGTCGCCTCCGAGAGCAGCTTCACGATCCGCCGCGCCACCTGGATGAAGCGGGCTTTCACCTCGGCGAGGTCGCCCTGCGGCCAGCGGCTCTCGTCGAACAGCAGGATGAGATCGATGTCGCTGGAGTAGTTCAGCTCCCGCGCGCCCATCTTGCCCATCGCGATCGGCATCAGCCCCGCCGCTTGAGGCGACAGCCCGGCCAGCGGACCGGTCGTCTCGGCCGCGTGGGCCGCGCGGGCGGCGGCGGCGAGGGCCGCGTCGGCGAAATCGCTGAGCGCCGCGGTGGCGGCGTCGAGATCCCAGACGCCGCCGAGATCGGCGAGCGCGATCAGGAGCGCGGCGCGGCGCTTGGCCTCCCGCAGACGCGGCCCCGCCTCCTTCAGGCCCCCGACGTCCCGCAGCGCGCCGATCACTCCGGCCAGAGCCTCCTCCGGCGGCGCGCCCGCCGCCTCGGCGAGCCACTCGGCCTCGCGCCCCACCAGACCCGCGAGGAAATGGCTCGACCCCGCGGCGCCCGCGAGCAGCTCCGCGAAGGCCCCCGACGCGCCGAGGCGGGCGACGGCTTCCGCCCCGCGCTCGGGGTCGAAGGCGCGGGGGGCGGCGGCGACGCGGTCGGCCAGCGCGCGCATCGCGCGGCCCTCAGCGGCCCTCGAAGGCGGGCTTGCGCTTCTCCAGGAAGGCGGCGACGCCCTCGAGGAAGTCGCGCGACCGGCCCGCCTCGCCCTGAAGCTTCGCCTCCAGCGCGAGCTGGCCCTCCAGATCGTTCGACAGCCCCTCCCGCAGCGCCTGTTTCGCGAGCCGGTGCGCCAGCGTCGGCCCCTTCGCGAGGCGCAGCGCGAGCTCGGCCGCGCGCTGCGCGAGCTGGTCGTCGTCCACCACCTCCCAGACGAGCCCCCATTCGGCCGCGCGCCCGGCGTCGATCGGCTCGGCGAAAAGGCACATGCCCATGGCGCGCGGCAGCCCCACCATGCGCGGCAGCAGCCATGTCCCGCCGGCGTCGGGAATGAGGCCGATGCGCGAGAACGCCTCCACGAACACCGCCGAGCGCGCCGCGATCACGACGTCGGCCGCGAGCGCGAGGTTGGCCCCCGCCCCCGCCGCCGCGCCGTTGACGGCGGCGAGCACGGGAACCGGCGCCGACGCGATCGCGCGCAGCAGGGGCTCGTACTCCTCCCGCAGCGTCGTCTCCAGGTCGAGATCGGCGACGGAGGCCGCGTCGCCGAGATCCTGCCCCGCGCAGAAGCCCCGCCCCGCCCCGGTCAGCACGACCGCGCGCGCCTCCTCCGCGCCGCGCCCGAGCGCGTGGAGCAGTTCGCGCCGCATCGGGCCGGTCAGCGCGTTCATGCGGTCGGGGCGGTTCAGCGTGATCGTGGCGACGCCCTCGGCCTGGGCGTAGAGGATGGTCTCGTAGTCCATGGGGGCGCGCCTCCTCGCGGGTCGGGCTCGGGCGGCGATCATACAAGGCGCGCGGGCGGCGTCGAGGCGCAGGCCGCGTGCGCAAGACGCTTGCCGATCGGGCGCTCAGGCGTCAGTCTGCGACAAAAGACGCCACGGGGAGGATCGACGCATGGGTGAGCCGCGGAGCCGCGGCCGGCGATGACGGCCGGCGTCGTGTTCGATCTCGACGGCACGCTCGTGGACAGCGCCCCGGCGCTGCAGTCCATCGCCGCCGAATTGCTCGTCCCCCTCGGCGCCGATCCGCTGACGCTCGACGAGACCCGGGGCTTCATCGGCCAGGGCGCGGCGGTGTTCGTCGAGCGCGCCCTCGCCGCGCGGGGGATCGAGGCGGAGGACGACGCGCTGGCCGCCCATGTCGCCCGGTTCGAGGCGCTCTACGCCGCCGCGCCCGGCGAGGCCAACCGCCCCTTTCCCGGCGTCGAGGCCGCGCTCGACGCGCTGGCCGCGGCCGGCGTCGCCCTCGGGCTCTGCACGAACAAGCCGACGGCGCCGACGCTGAACCTGCTGGAGGCGCTCGGCTGGAGCGGCCGCTTCGCCGCCATCGTCGCGGGCGACACCCTGCCCGTGCGCAAGCCCGACCCGGCCACCTTCCGCCTCGCCGCCGAAACCCTCGGCGCGCGGCGCGCGCTCTATGTCGGCGACAGCGAGACGGACGAGGCGCTGGCCCTCGCCGCGGCCGCGCCCTTCGGCCTCTTCACCGGCGGCTACCGGAAGAAGCCGGTGGAGGCGTTCGACGCGGCCTTCGTCTTCGAGGCGTTCGAGGCGCTGCCGGGCCGCGCCCTGGCGGCGCTTGGAAGCTTCTGAAAAAAATTTTCTCACCAGCGCACAAAGCGTCTGGACAGAGCGGCTTGCGTGCAGGAACCTTGCGTCAGGAAAAAAATATACACGGGAGGACGACGCATGTTCCTGAAGCCCAAGAACGCGATCTATCGGCCGGTGTCGCGCCGCAAGTTCCTTGAACTCGGCGGCGGCGGCGCGCTTGGCGCCGGGTCGCTGATGGCCGGCCTCGGGTCGACCATCACGCGCCGCCGCGCCCAGGCGGCCTCCTCGGACGAGGCGAAGTGGCGCCAGTACGAGGGCTCGCGGCTCGTGTTCATGTCGGAGAACACGCCGCCCTCCTTCGCGATCCGCGACACGATCCAGGAGTTCTACGACCTCACCGGCATCGAGGTCGAGGTTCTCACCGACGGCCTGCCCTCGGTGCAGCAGAAGGTCGGCATCGACCTCCAGAGCGGCAACTCCGACTTCCCGGTCAGCTACGTGCAGGACAAGCCGATCGGCTCGCCCTTCGCCGACTTCTACGCCGACCTCACCCCGATGCTGGGCGACGAGACCCTGCCGCAGGACCCCGAGGGCTACGGCGAGGACGTCTGGTTCGAGAACTTCCTCACGGTCTGCGGCCGCTTCTACGACAGCGAGCGCCTGATCGCCCTGCCCTACGACTGCGCGGTCGCCTGCACCTTCTACCGCCGCGACGTGTTCGAGGCGAACTCCGCCGAGTTCGAGGCCGAGTACGGCTACCCGATGGAGTTCACCGCGGACACCACCTGGGCCAACGTCTACGACTACGCGAAATTCCTCACCGAGAAGCGCCGCGCCGGCGGCGATGTGCCCTACGGCTACGCCCAGCACCAGGGCTCCTTCGCCTGGACCACGCAGCTCGACATCCAGCGCCTGATGTTCGCCCACGGCCGCTGGCTCGACTGGGAGATCGACGACAAGCTCGGCTCCCGCAACCCGCCGCCGTCGAACTGGGGCGACGAGCAGTCCGTGCTGCTGATGCAGAAGTTCAAGGAGCTCGCGGACGTCTCCCACCCGGACAACCTCGCCAACGGCACGCTGGAGCTGAACACGGTCTACCAGTCCGGCGAGATCGCGATGCAGATCCAGTACCACGAGTTCGCCGCGTCGGTTGAGGACCCCGGCACCTCGATGGCCGCCGACGGCCGCACCGGCTACGCGCCCTGCCCGAAGGGCGCTCAGGACTGGATCGTGGGCGACGGCCCGGCGGTCAACGGCACCAACTGCGGCATCGGCGGCATCGGGATCAACGGCAACGCGTCGGAGGACATCCAGCGCGCCGCCTACATCTTCTCCATCTACGCGACGTCGAAGAACCTGCAGCACCGCGTGCTGACCGGCCTCGGCGGCACGCCCACCCGCAAGTCGGTGCTGGAGATGGAGGACGTCGCGGCGGCCCGCACCCGTCCGACGACGATGCCGAACGCGCTGACCTTCGACGCCGTCTACGACTACGGCATCAAGGACCCGCATTTCGTGCTCGGTCCGAAAGTGCCGCGGGGCAACGAGTACCACAACATCGTGGCCTCCGAGTCCCAGCGCTGCGTCTTCGGCGAAATCTCCGCCGAAGAGGCCTGCGAGAACATCCGCGTCCAGATCGACGCGCTGCACTGAGCGGCGCCTGACCGATCGACGCCGCCCGGGCCTGCGCGCCCGGGCGGTCGGCGCGACGCCGCCCCGCGCGGCGTCGTTCGCGGACCCGACGCTAGAGGAACGGCATGACGCTCGCATTCGACGATCCGCGGGGTCTCTCGCTCCACCCCGCCACGGGGGACCGGGACTGGGGATTCCGCGAGGTGGCCGACGCGCCCCCCCACGTGCACAAGCAGCCGAAGCGGACCTTCTACTTCCTGCTGATGCTGCCGGCGATCATCGTGCTCGCCGCGATCACGCTCTATCCGTTCTTCTGGCTCATCTACATGAGCCTCCACGAAGTCGGCCTCGGCCCGCGCCCCGACGTCTGGGTCGGACTGAAGAACTACTCGCGCCTGCTCACCGACCCGCGGTTCTCCGAAGGGTGGTGGCTGCTGGCGCGCTACACCTTCCTCTGCCTCTCGATCGAGATCGTGCTCGGCGTGCTGCTGGCGGTGATCCTCAACCGCTCGCGCTACGAGAAGGCGCTGGTGACGCTCCTTCTCATGCCGATGATGATGTCGCCGGTCGTGGCGGGGCTTCTCTACTACTTCCTCTTCAACGGCACCTTCGGCTGGTATCACTGGCTGTTCGAGAGCCTCGGCATCCTCGACGGCGCCTCGATCCTCGGCAGTCCGTCGACCGCGCTGTACGGGCTCGTGATGGTCGACGTCTGGCAGTGGACGCCGCTGATCGTGCTGATCACGCTGGCCGGGCTGAAGCGCGTGCCGCAGGACCAGCTCGAGGCGAGCATGGTAGACGGCGCCGGGCCGATGCAGAACTTCTTCCAGGTCTCGCTGCCGAACATCTACCCGTTCCTGCTGATCGCGGTGCTGCTGCGCTTCATGGACAACGTCCGCTTCATCGACCATTTCCTCGCGCTCACCGGCGGCGGCCCCGGCAACGCGACCCGCATCCTGCCGGTCTACCTCTTCGACGTCTCCTTCCGCTTCTTCGACCTCGGCCGCGGCGGCGCCATCGCCATGACGCTGCTCGTGATGACCATCATCATCGGCAAGCTCCTGGTCACCGTGCTGGAGGACCCGGCGACGAAGAAATCCTCCAGCCCGGCCACCGATTGAGGGGAGACGCAGCATGGCTTCGCGTGAAATCGTCGCTTACGACAGCGGTCCCCTCGGCAAGATCCTCAAGGTCGCGATCTTCGTCTTCCTCGCGCTTTATCTGACCTGGACGCTGCTGCCGCTGTTCATCATGCTGGTGTCGTCGACCAAGGCGCTGCTCGCCGCGTTCGCCCTGCCGCCGACGGGCGCGTGGTCCGAGATCGGGATCTTCTTCGACTTCACCCCGACCTTCGAGCACTACGTGGCGCTCTTCGCCGAGAACCAGTTCGGCGAGTATCTGGTGAACAGCCTCGTCGCCTCGCTCGGCTCGGCCTTCGTCTCGGTGACGCTCGGCGCGATGTGCGCCTACAGCCTGTCGCGCTTCGAGTTCCGGGGCAAAGGCGACCTGCTGTTCTGGATCATCTCGACCCGCATGGCGCCCATCGTGGCCGTCACCGTGCCCCTCTACGCGATCTTCCGCTCGCTGGACCTCGTGGGCACGCTGCCGGGGCTGATCCTCGCCTTCACCACCTTCAACCTGCCCTTCGCGATCTGGATCCTGAAGGGCTTCTTCGATCGCGTGCCTTATGCGGTCGAGGAGGCGGCGCAGGTTGACGGCTTCACGCGTTGGCAGGCCTTCGTCAGCATCCTGCCGCTGGTCGCGCCCGGCATCGGCGCGTTCCTTGTGCTCTGCATCCTGTTCGCGTGGAACGACTTCCTGTTCGCCACCATCATCGGCAGCGGCGGCGCCAAGACGCTGCCGGCCGCCACGCGCGAGCTGGTGCAGCCGCAGAACATCGACTGGGGGAAGATCATGGCGGCCGGCGTGGTGACAACCGCGCCGATGATCCCGCTCGGCCTCCTGGTCCGCCGCTATCTCGTCGCCGGCCTCACCATGGGCGCGGTCAAGGAATAACGAAACGGGGAGGCCGCTCGGGCATGGTCGAAGTCAACCTGCACCGGATCTGGAAGGACTACGGCAGCTTCGTCGCCGTGAAGGACCTGACGATGGACTGCGCCGACGGCGAGTTCGTCTCGCTGCTCGGCCCCTCGGGCTGCGGAAAGTCCTCGACTCTGCGGATGCTCGCCGGGCTCGAGCACATCACCTCGGGTGAAATGCGCTTCGGCGAAACGCTGGTCAACGACCTGCCACCGAAGGACCGCGACATCGCGATGGTGTTCGAGAATTACGCGCTCTACCCGCACAAGACCGTGTTCGAGAACATGGCCAACCCGCTCCGCCGCGCGGGCGTCGACGGCACCGAGATCAAGAAGCGCGTCCAGCAGGCCGCCGAGCTTCTGGAGATAGGCCACCTGCTCGACCGCCGCCCGCAGGAGCTCTCCGGCGGCCAGAAGCAGCGCACCGCCATCGGCCGCGCGATCGTGCGCAAGCCGAAGCTGTTCCTGTTCGACGAACCGATCGCGCATCTCGACGCCAAGCTCCGCGCCCGGATGCGCAGCGAGCTCAAGCATCTGCAGGTCGAGCTGGGCGTGACCACGATCTACGTCACCCACGACCAGCTCGAGGCGCTGTCGATGGCCGACCGCATCGCCGTGATGAACAACGGCGTCCTCCAGCAGTTCGGCACGCCCGAGGAGATCTACGAGCGCCCCGCCAACTCCTGGGTCGCGACCTTCGTCGGCGAGCCGCAGATGTCGCTGCTGGAGATGGGCATCCTCGAGGAGGACGGCGCAACCCGCCTGACGCTGGAGCGCCACCGCCTCGACCTGACGCCCGACCGCGCGCGGCGCGTGCAGGCCCATAACGAGGACAGCATCCTCGTCGGCGTGCGGCCCGACAAGGTGTCCGTCGCCATGCAGGCGAACGGCGAGGCGGCGCTCGAGGGCGAGGTGTTCTCGCGCCAGCTGCTCGGCGCCGAGACGCTGGTCGAGGTCCAGCTCCACAACCATCGCGTGCGGGCCAAGGTCGCCTCCGACTTCGGCGGCAAGATCGGCGACCGCTGCCACGTCACCTTCGACCCGAACGCGCTGCACATGTTCTCGACCGGCTCCGGGGAGCGCGTGATGTGATGGGCGCGGCGCGGGGGGACTATGGGGAGCGGATCGACGCCTTCCTCGCCGCCGCGGCGGCGGGCGGGCGGCCCGATGCGGTGACGGCGTTCCACGCCGTCCGCCAGCTCCCCTACGCCTCCCGCGCCCAGCGCGACCCGGCGGTCGCGCTGGAGGCGGGCGAAGCCGCCTGCACCGCGAAGCACCTGCTGCTGCGCGACTGTCTGCGCCGCCTCGGCGAGAACGCGGAGGTCGAGACGGTGGAGGGCGATTTCGCCGCCGGCGTTCCCGAGCACCCCTCCATGCCGGCCGCGCTCCGGAGCGCGCTCCGCGCAGGTCCGGTGCGCGACTTCCACAACGTCACGCTCTGGCGGGGCCTGCGCCTCGACGCGACCTGGCCCGACGCCGTCGCGCCGCTCGGCATCGCGACCAACGCCGGCTGGGACGGGACGGGCGACACGCGGATCGCCGTGGCCGGCGGCGAGAGCCGCGGCGTCGCCGAGGACGCGGCCGCCTTCAAGACCGGCCTCGTGGACGCGATGCCGACGGCGGAGCGCGACCGACGCGCCCGCTTCCTCGCGCTGCTGACCGGCTGGCTCGACGCACAACGACAAGACCTTGGGAGGACGGCATGAACGACCGCGCGCGGCAGGCCTTCATCGGCATCGACGCCGGCACGACGGGCTGCACCGTGATGATCGTGGACGAGCACGGCGCGGTGCTCGGCCACGGCTACAAGGAATACCCCTGCACCTCGCCGTCCCCCGGCTGGAGCGAGCAGGACGTCGACGTCGTCTGGGACGGGATCTGCGACGCCTGCCGCCAGGCGACGGCGCAGGCGAACCTCCCCGCCGAGGCCTACCGCTCCGTCGGCTTCTCCAGCCAGCGCGGCACCTTCATCCCGCTCGACGCGGACAAGCGCCCGCTCTGCCCCAGCATCGTCTGGAACGACGGACGGGCGGCGAAATACCAGGAGATCTTCGCGCGCACGATCTCGCCAGAGGAGCATCACCGCCACACCGGCATGCAGCTCAGCCCGCTCTGGACCGCCTCCAAGATCGCGTGGCTGCGCGACAACCGCCCGGAGCTGTTCGAGAAGACCCGCTGGTTCGCGAACGGCCAGGAGTATTTCCTCCACCGCATGGGCGCCGAGGAGTGGGTCACCGACCCCGCGTCGCTGACGCTGAACGGCATGCTCGACATCCACAAGCTCGACTGGAGCGACCGCATCCTCGCCCTCTGCGGGATCGAACGCGACCGCCTGCCCCCCGTCGGCGCGCCGAGCGGCATGGCCGGCAAGGTCTCCGCCGCCGCCGCCGCCGAGACGGGCATCCCCGAGGGCACGGCGCTCTGCCGCGGGGCGGGAGACCAGCAATGCGCGGCGATCGGCGCGGGCGTCATCAAGCAGGGCATGGCGGAGTTCACCGTCGGCACCTCCGCGGTGATGGTCGCCCATCTCGACTCGCTCGACCGCATCCAGGGCGAGAACCTCTGGTGGGGCGGCCACGGCGTGCCCGGCAAGTGGGACATCGAGGGCGCCGCCTTCAGCCTCGGGGCCTGTCTCAAATGGTGGCGCGACCATCTCGGCCGCAACGAGATCGAGGAGGGCGCGGCCAAGGGCGTCTCGCCCTACGCGGTGATGACCGACCTCGCCCAGACCTCGCCCGCCGGCGCGAAGGGCCTGCTGTTCCATTCCTTCCTGTCAAGCCAGGTGACGCCCTATTACGACGCCGCCTCCCGCGGCGCCTTCCTCGGCATCGGGCTCTACCACGACCGCGCCGACCTGATCCGCGCCCTGCTCGAGGGCTGCGCCCACGAGATGAAGATGGTCGTCGACAGCTTCCAGAAGGACATTGAGGGCGGGCTCTCGGTCCTGCGCCTCACCGGCGGCGGCACCAAGAGCGCGGGCTTCGCCCAGATCATGACCGACATCATCGGGATGCCGACCGAGGTGATGCGCGAGCGCGAATGCACCGTGCTCGGCGCCGCGATCCTCGGGGCCTTCGGCTGCGGGGCCTTCTCCAGCATCGACGAGGCGGTCGAGTCGATGGTCAGGGTCGAGCAGACCTTCGAGCCGAACGCGGGGCTCCAGGACCTCTATGGCGAGGCCCACGGCCTCTACCGCGGCTTCTACGAGGCGATGGCGAAGGCGGGGCAATACGCGGCCCTCGCCGATTTCGCCGAACGCCGGTTCTGACGACGCGCGCAGACGCGAGACCACTGGGGAGAGACTGACGATGCCAATGCCCGGAATGCGCGGAATGGAGCATATCGGCTTCACCGTGCCCAACATCGACGAGGCCTGCGAGTTCTTCGAGCGCATCCTCGGCGCCGAGACGCTGTTCACCGCCGCCACGAACTTCCGCGTCGACGACAGCGACTGGATGGCCGAGCATCTGCGGGTGCATCCGCGCGCGGTCGTCAAGGAATTCCGCTACATGCGCTGCGGCAACGGCACCAACCTCGAAGTCTTCGAGTACGAGGCGCCGGACCAGGCGCAGACGCCGCCCAAGAACAGCGACATCGGCGGCCACCACCTCGCCTTCTACGTCGACGACATGGACGCGGCGATCGCGTTCCTGAAGGAGAACGGCGTCGAGGTGCTGGGCGAGCCGACGTCCTATACGGAAGGCCCGAACATCGGCCTCACCTGGTGCTACTTCATGGCGCCCTGGGGGCTGCAGCTCGAGATCGTCTCGGCCCCGAACGGCACCGTCTACGACAACGAGGCGAAGACCTCGGGCAAGACCCGCCTCTTCCATCCGAAGTTCCCGAAAGAGACGGCGATCTGATCCGCGCGCGGCCGGCCCGCCTGGGGCCGGCCGCCGCCACGACCGAGAGACGATTGGGAGGACGACATGAGCGACGCGACCAAGCGCGCATCGGACTGGCTGGCGAAGTTCGGCGCGGCGCTGGAGAAGGGCGACGAGCGCGCCGCGGCGGCGCTGTTCGGCGAGGACAGCTACTGGCGGGACCTCGTGGCCTTCACCTGGAACATCCACACCTCCGAGGGCCGCGGCCAGATCGCCGAGATGCTCTCGGCCACGCTCGGCCACACCAAGCCCACGAACTTCGCCATCGACGGCGAGGCGACCGAGGCGGGCGGCGTGACCGAGGCGTGGTTCACCTTCGAGACCGCCACCGCCCGCGGCCGCGGCCATCTGCGCCTGAAGGACGACGGGGCCTGGACCCTGCTCACCACCGCGCAGGAGCTGAAGGGTCACGAGGAGAAGCGCGGCCGCACCCGGCGCGAGGGCGTGGCCCACGGCGTCCATGAGGAGCGCCAGCACTGGGTCGAGAAGAAGGAGCAGGAAGCCAAGGAGCTCGGCTACACGAAGCAGCCCTACGTCGTCATCATCGGCGGCGGCCAGGGCGGCATCGCCCTCGGCGCCCGGCTCCGCCAGCTCGACATCCCCCATATCGTCGTCGAGAAGAACGAGCGCGCGGGCGACAGCTGGCGCAAGCGCTACAAGTCGCTCTGCCTGCACGACCCGGTCTGGTACGACCACCTCCCCTACATGCCGTTCCCGGACAACTGGCCGGTGTTCTCGCCGAAGGACAAGATCGGCGACTGGCTGGAGATGTACACCCGCGTCATGGAGGTGAACTACTGGTCCTCCACCGAGGCCAAGTCGGCGAAATACGACGAGGCCAAGGGCGAGTGGACGGTCGAGGTCGTCCGCGAGGGCAAGCCGGTCACGCTCCGACCGAAGCAGCTCGTGCTGGCCACCGGCATGTCGGGCGTCCCCAACATCCCGACCTTCCCGGGCCAGGACCGCTTCAAGGGCGACCAGATGCACTCCTCGAAGTTCCCGAGCGGGGAGACCTACCGGGGCAAGAAGGTCGTCGTCGTCGGGTCCAACAACTCGGCCCACGACATCTGCGCCGACTGCTGCGAGCACGGCGCCGACGTCACCATGCTCCAGCGCACCTCGACCCATATCGTGAAGTCCGAGTCGCTGATGAAATACGGCCTCGGCCCCCTCTACTCCGAGGACGCGCTCGCGAACGGGATCGACCACCACACCGCCGACCTCATCTTCGCGTCGATCCCCTACAAGGTGCTCCCCGAGTTCCAGAAGCCGATCTACGCCCAGATCAAGGAGCAGGACGCCGACCTGTATGACCGGCTCGACAAGCGCGGCTTCATGATGGACTGGGGCGACGACGACAGCGGCCTCTTCATGAAGTATCTGCGCCGCGGCTCGGGCTACTACATCGACGTCGGCGCCTGCGAGCTGGTGGCCGACGGCAAGATCGGCTTGCGCTCGGGCGTGACCATCGAGGAGATCACCGAGAACGGCGTCAAGCTCGACACCGGCGAGGTGCTGGAGGCCGACGCCATCGTCTACGCCACCGGCTACGGCTCGATGAACGGCTGGGCCGCCCAGCTGATCAGCCAGGAGACGGCGGACAAGGTCGGCAAGTGCTGGGGCCTCGGCTCCGACACGCGCAAGGACCCGGGCCCCTGGGAGGGCGAGCTGCGCAACATGTGGAAGCCCACCCAGCAGGAAGGGCTTTGGTTCCACGGCGGCAACCTCCACCAGTCCCGCCACTATTCCCAGTTCCTCTCGCTCCAGCTGAAGGCGCGTGAGGCCGGGATCGAGACGCCGGTCTACGGCATGAAGCCGGTCCACCACACGGCCTGACCGGCCCTGCGGGGCG
>AACY020556755.1_pt1 | contig 15308 bp, 17 predicted proteins | sample 267378 | NCBI WGS metagenome assembly AACY02 (sample SAMN02954345, study PRJNA13694) | marine metagenome | biome: aquatic; feature: ocean; material: water; isolation source: isolated as part of a large dataset composed predominantly from surface... | reverse complement strand
CCGGGTTCTCCAGGCCCTGCAGACGCTCTTGCGCGATAACGCCGAGGGCATTGTTCAGGCCAACGCGCTCGATATCGATGCGGCACAGGCAAACGGAGTGGCCGAGTCGCTCCAGGACCGGTTGCGCCTCACTCCGGAGCGAGTGGAAGGCCTGGCCCAGTCGGTGGGCGAGATTGTGGGCCTTCCCGATCCGATTGGTGAGGTGGTGAGAGGCTCAACCCTCCCCAACGGCCTCGCTATTTCTCAGGTGCGGGTGCCTTTCGGGGTGGTCGGTGCCATTTACGAGGCACGACCGAACGTGACAGTCGATATCGCGGCGTTGTGTATTAAAAGCGGAAATGCTGCCGTAGTGCGGGGCGGAAGCCTGGCCGAAAACTCGAACAAGGCTCTTGTCGGTCTCATTGGCGACGCGCTTGCGACAGAGGGTCTTTCACGCGACGCCGTCGCCACAATCGACCCTTTCGGCAGAGAGGGAGCGACCTGGTTAATGCGCTCCCGAGGGCTCGTCGATGTTCTGATTCCGCGCGGATCGCACAGCCTGATTCAGGCTGTTGTCACCGAATCCCAGGTGCCGGTAATTGAAACCGGCGAAGGCAATGTCCATATCTTCATTGACGACTCGGCCGACCTCGAACGGGCGGTGGACATCGTCGAAAACGCAAAAGTTCAACGGCCCAGTGTCTGCAATGCGGTGGAGACTGTCCTCGTGCACGAGCGCGTCGCCGATCGGGTGATCCCGCAGCTGGTCGATCGCCTGAGCGGTCATGGTGTCGTTGTCCACGGCTGCGAGGCCACAGCGGCACTCGCTTCGGTGGTGCCAGCGACTGAAGAGGACTGGGCGACGGAGTATTTGAGCCTCGAAATCGCCATCCGCGTGGTCGCAGATGTCAGCGAGGCAATTGCGCATATCCGGACCTACTCCACAGGTCACACCGAGTCCATCCTCACCGAGAGCATCGAGCGCTCAGAGCTATTTCTCCGGGAAGTCGACTCGGCCACGGTGATGGTCAACGCATCGACCCGGTTCACCGACGGAGGAGAGTTTGGGTTTGGTGCCGAGGTGGGTATTTCCACCCAAAAACTCCATGCCCGAGGGCCCATGGGGCTTCCCGAACTCACCAGCACCAAATGGCTCGTGCGGGGAAGCGGACATATTCGACACTAAGCCCCCCATCAGCCGAACCCTTGATGCACCGGGTAAGTTAGGGGCGAAGACGGACGGAAGGACCATTCATGTCGACACTGCCCAGCGTCGTTCTCGCTGAAGTCGTCAACGAGCTCCCAGTTCCTGCCGTGGTGTATGGGTTGGGAGTCTTTGCCGGGTTAGCAGTGTTGGCCATGATTACCTACAGCTATCGAAACGTCGCCAATAAGCGCAGGGGACCGCAGGGCGGACACCAGGCAGGCCACTAGATCGCCATGACCACCCCGACTCGCCCCCGCATCGGGATTATGGGTGGCACGTTTGACCCGATTCACCACGGGCACTTAGTCGCTGCCAGTGAAGTACAGATGCGGATGAACCTTGACGAGGTGCTGTTTGTGCCCACTGGCCACCCGGCCGAAAAGCCCGACGTCACCTCGAGCGAGCACCGGTATTTGATGACAGTCATTGCGACCGCCTCCAATCCGCGCTTCCAAGTGAGCCGGGTCGATATTGACCGCCCTGGCCCCACGTTCACTATTGACACGCTGCGGGATATGCGTGAGAGGTTTCCCGACGCCGAGTTGTTCTTCATTACCGGAGCCGACGCCCTGACCCAGGTTCTGACCTGGCGGGACGCCGAAGAGCTGTGGTCCTTGGCGCAGTTTGTGGGCGTCACCAGACCCGGACACGAGCTCAGTGTCGATGTGGTGCCAGAGGGCGTGTTCACAGTCGTGGAGGTGCCGGCGCTCGCTATTTCCTCGACGGAGTGCCGGCAGCGAGTCCAGGAGGGCAAAGCCCCCTGGTATCTGGTGCCAGATGGCGTCGTTCAGTACATCGCCAAACACCAGTTGTACCGGGCCACGGCATGAGTTCAGATTCTCCCTACCCGTCCCGCCGGTCCCTTCGAGAACAGGGGCTGACAACAGGGTCCACCCCCACGATCACCGACACAGATTCTGTTCCACCACAGCCCGGTGAGTCATCACAGCCGCTCACGCGTCGCGAGCGTCGAGAGCGTGAGCGGTTGGCAGAAACAGGGGCTCTTCCCTCTCCCCTGCCGGTAGCGACCCCCCCGGAAGAGCCGGCGCCCGATGATCGTCCGACTGGTTCTGCTGAGACGGCCTCTTCCTCGGACCCCGAGGTGAGTGAGGCACCCTCCCCGATGGTTGTGCCGCCTGTGGACTCTCCTCCTGCCGCCACTCGAGCGCTTACCCGCCGGGAGCGCCGGGAGATGGAGCGTCGTGGTGAGCCGGTGCCAGAAACCGGCATGATTCCGGTGGCGGCCGATGTCTCTGTGACTGCTCGTCCCGAGAGCGCGGGGGAGACGACAGCCCCTGGATCAGGGCGTGGTGAGCAAATATTTGACCCGCAGCCTGTTGCGGAGGAGGTTTTCGGCGACAAGCCCGTTATTCGCAGTGAATCGAGTGTTCGGCAGGCCGAGACCCCCGCGGTTTCGCCCGAGAACACTCCGCCAGTGGTCACTTCCGCAGAGGTATCAAGGCCATTACCTGCGGAGTTGTCTGAGCCGGCGACTGATTCCCCACAGACTGCCGAGCCAGAGCCTGCGGCGCTACCGCCGGTTTTCGCGCCAACACCCAGCCCGGAGGTCCATACCGCGTCATCCCGTGAGGTCAGCGTTGCGAGCGATCAAACCAATGCGCTGATTTTGCCGGTCGCCCCGGCGATGGACCTGACCGGGCCGATAGGTGACACCGGTGAGGTGTTGGTCACGGGAAATATTCCTCTCCCGAAGCAGGTTTCAGAGCAGGCAATCACGGGAATTGTTGAAGTCGACAGCGACGAGTATGACGTGACTGATACCGGTACGTTCTCTAGTCCGATTCGTGCGACCCACGCAGTGTCGTCGCGCTCTCTGGAGCTTGCCCAGCCGATGATTCGGAAACCACGATGGGGAGCGACGTCGATTGTGCTCGCGTTTTCCTCGGCGGTGCTCGCGGTGGCGGCCGTGGGCCTGTTAACGCTGGCGTTGATGACTGATTTGATTGCGCTTCCGCTTCCGTGACCGTCGAACTCGATCAGTCCGTCGTCCAGTCTGCGGCTGTCGCCGCGTGGGAAAAAGGAGCGGTGAATCCCGTTGCGCTGGATGTTCGAGAAAAACTGGCGCTGACTGATGCGTTTCTTTTGGTGTCGGGTCGCAGTGAGCGCAACACTAAAGCAATCGGTGATGGCGTCGAGAAGGCGCTTCTTGAGGACGGAATCAAGCTGCTTCGCCGGGAGGGCAAAGCAGACGGACGCTGGATTCTTCTGGATTTTGGCTCGCTGATCGTTCATGTGTTCCACGAAGATGAGCGAGAGTTCTACGCGCTCGAGCGGTTGTGGAAGGACTGTCCGGTGATTTCGCTCTCTCTTCCCGAGAGTCCGGTAGAGGTTGAGGACTGAATGCACCGGACTACACCGTGTAGTAATCTTGGGGCTTCTGGGCCTGTGGCGCAGCTGGTAGCGCACCTGCATGGCATGCAGGGGGTCAGGGGTTCGAGTCCCCTCAGGTCCACCATATTCCGCGACCCGAAAGGGTGGAGCGCATGACATCTTCCGACGATCCGCTGTCGCGGCACACCGACTACGGGCAGATTCCTCTGGAGGAGGGGTCGCTCAGCGCCGATCCGATTGAACAGTTTCGGGCGTGGTTGGACGAAGCGGACCGCGAGGGCATCTACGAGCCAAACGGGATGGTAATTGCCACGGTGGAGGCTGACCAGACCCCTCGTGTCCGCACTGTCCTTCTTCGTGGAGTGAGTGACGAGGGGTTTGCTTTTTATACCGACTACACCTCACAAAAGGGCCGGGCTCTTGTGGCAAATCCCGCGGTTGCCGCGGTGTTTCCCTGGTACACCCTGCACCGCCAGGTGAAAATCCGCGGTGTGGCGAAGAAGGTGTCAGAAGCTGACTCGGATGCGTATTTTTCCTCGAGACCGCGAGATTCTCGTCTGAGCGCTTGGGCGAGTGACCAGTCCCAGCCGATTGATTCACGAGCCGGGCTGGAGCAGAAAGTGGCGGAAGTGGAACAGCGCTTTGAGGGCGTGGAGGATGTGCCGCGCCCGGAACGGTGGGGTGGTTTTGTCATTGTGCCGGAGTCCATTGAGTTTTGGGCGGGACGTCGGTCTCGGCTCCACGACCGGATTCGCTTCGTGCGTGAGGGAGACCACTGGCGGGTCGAGCGCCTGCAGCCTTAGGCCCTCTGTCAGAGTTTTCCCACCGGAAGCGGGAATAGTCGCCGGGGAGCGCGCGTTAGCTCAAGTACCGGTGGGGAAGGAAGAGCGATGACTGGTCAGGTTGATCTCGGAATCGACACGTTTGGTGACGTTACCCGTGAGCCCTCGGGAGAGTTGACTCCATATGCGCAGGTCATTCGAGAAGTCGTCGATCAGGCTGTGTTAGCCGATCAGGTCGGCATTGACGCCATCACTCTCGGGGAACATCATCGTGATGATTTCGCAGTCTCGACCCCGGAGACGGTGTTGGCGGGGATTGCGACGAAGACTTCCCGGATTCGTTTGTCTTCCGGCGTGACGGTCTTGAGTTCAGACGACCCCATCCGTGTTTTCCAGCGCTTCGCCACCGTCGATGCCCTATCCGAAGGCCGAGCCGAAATCATCGTCGGCCGTGGGTCCTTCACTGAGTCCTTCCCACTGTTTGGCTATCAGCTCCAGGACTATGAGGTGTTGTTCGAGGAGAAGCTCAGCTTGCTCGCCGAGCTGTTGAAAGAACGCCCCGTGACCTGGGAGGGAACTACCCGACCGCCGTTACGCGAGCAGGAGGTCTACCCAAAGTCACATTCCGGCCGAATCCCCACCTGGGTGGGGGTGGGGGGCAGTCCCGAGTCGGTGGTGCGTGCCGCCCGATTTGGCTTCCCACTCATGTTGGCGATTATCGGAGGTCCCCACGAGCGCTTCGCTCCCTACGCTGATTTGTATCGACGGGCTCTCAATCAACTCGATTCGCCCCAGCTACCGATTGGGGTTCACTCACCGGGTCACATTGCTGATACTGATGAGCAGGCGATTGAGCAGATGTGGCCGCACTACGAGCAGATGTTCGGCCGTATTGGTCGGGAGCGTGGTTGGGCTCCGGTCACCAAGGAGCATTACCTGAACGAAGTCCACCACGGGGCTCTCGTCGTGGGCTCTCCCGAGACAGTCGCGCGGAAGATTGCCGGAGCCATTACCTCTCTTGGGGCCAGTCGCTTCGACCTGAAGTATTCAACCGGTCCAATGTCACACGCCTCCCTGATGCACTCGATTGAGCTCTATGGCACCAAAGTGCTTCCGATGGTGCGGGAGTTGGTCGCCGAGGCCGTGCCGGCCTAGTCCCTCGGGCTCGGACGGTGATTACGGGGTAACGACGTCGATTCCGGAGATGTCGGAGGCTTGCTGGACGCCGCCGCCGTTCGTCATGTCGGTAAAGCCCATTTTGTCCATCTGAGAGATCGCTTGGCCCGAGCGGTTTCCGCTCCGGCAGTAGATGAAGTACTCGCCGTCTTTGTCGAGCTCCATCACCTGGGCGGCAAAGTCGGGAGACTGGATGTCAATATTCACCGCTCCTTCGAGGTGTCCACTCGCGAATTCTCCCGGTGTCCTGACGTCGATAATCACCGTGTCTGCAGTGATTTCCACGGGTTCAGCGCTCGCACATCCGGCGAGGCTGAGGGTTGCGCCGGCGATAAGAGCAAAGGTGGCGAGCAGTTTTTTCACGGGGAGGCCTTTCATTCGGTAGAGCAAGCATAGCAATACCCCAGGGGGTATGTCTAGTCACGAGAACTCTCGTGGAGTCGCTTTTTTAGGCCGGTCACAATCGACGTCGCCGCCATTTGGAACGGTCGGACCACGGTGACGCGGTCGTAGGTCTCAAAAGTCGCCGCCGTTTGCCTGTCTAGCGCGGTGAGGCAAATATTTCCCTCGTAGCCCAGACGCTGAAGGGATTCCAACACGACAAGGTTTGTCGAACGGTCTGGCGCAGCGCACACCACGGTCTTTGTTTCGTGCACCGGAAGCACCTTGATGAAATCGGGGTCGCCCGCGTCGCCGTACAGTGTGTCGACACCGCTTGGAGTAAGCGCCTTTAAGGCACGGGGGTCAAGGTCCACAACAAGGAGCTCCGCGCCCTCTCCGCGTAAACCGCGGACGATGTCAGATCCCAGGCGACCAGCTCCGATGACAATTGCGTCATAGGGGTGGCGTTGCGCGTCCTCTTCGGCTCCTTTCGTAAACCGCTCCTCGAGTGAGGCGACCATCGGGTGCAGCAGAGTGATGAGACGGTCCTGATAGGAAATGAAGTATGTCGAGATGGTGATGGTGAAGATCGCCACCAGGGTAATCAGGCTCAACACGTCTTCGTTGACTTGGCCCAGTGAATACCCCAGCGCGATCAAAATGAGCGAAAACTCGCTGGTTTGGGCCAGCGTAAGGCCGGTACGGAGGGCGACTGTCGCCCGGTAGCCCTGGAGGGTCATCACCAGCAAAACGATTGCTGGCTTGCCAATCAAGATAAACAGCGTGACCAGAATTGCTGGCAGGAGCTGACTCACCGCACCGTCCAAAGTGAGCGACGAGCCCAGCTCGATGAAGAAGAACAGAATCAAAATGTCTCGCAGGCTCACCATCCGCGCGCCGAGGCTCTCGCGATAGGGCGTGGAGGCGAGTGCCACCCCGGCGACGAAGGCACCAATTTCCATGCTGAGCCCCAGCCAGGCACTAATCGCGGCCAGTGCCACCGCCCAGGAAACCCCAAAGACCAGGGTGAGTTCTTGGTTTTTCGCCATCCACTCCAACAGCCGCGGAAGGACATATCGGGCGAGCAGGGCCACAATTCCAAACAGCACTACCCCGCCGCCGAGAGTGAGCGCAATTTCTGAGGCAAGTGCCTGCTCACCAGGCTGGCCCACGGTGACAATTGCCAACATGGCAAGCACCACCAGAATGTCCTGGACGATCAACACCCCAACCGCCAGGCGCCCGTGTAATTGGTCGAGTTCGCGCCGATCACTGAGGAGCTTGACGACGATAATCGTCGAGGAGAACGTGAGTGCCACGGAAATGTAAATGGCTGAGGTGAGGTCCCAGCCGAGCAGCAATGCAATACCGAAGCCCAAGGCGGCAGTCAGAATCACCTGCCCAAGACCGGTCAGTAACGCCACTGGCCCAATGGCTCGAATGAGATGGATATCGAGCTTGAGGCCGACAAGAAACAAGAGGATTGCGATTCCGAGCTTGGCGAGGAGCTTGATTTCATCTTCTTCTGCCGAGACAAGACCGAGGACCGCGGGACCGCCCACCACGCCGACGACGATGTAGCTGACAATGACGGGTTGTCTCAGCGCTTTGGCGAGCAGACCCCCGAGGAGAGCAAGTCCCAGGATGGCACCGATTTGGAAAAACGATGCATCGACCATGTCTCCACGCTACAGCGAGGCGCCGGGTTCAGAAGGACACGCTCGCTAGCGTGGAGGGGTGGCACGCTCTCCTCTCACCCGCGCCGCGACACAGCTCCGACCGGGGATCGTTGTCGCAGTGGCCCTTGCCCTGGCCACCTCAGCCTGCTCAGGCGCATTGACCGCGACCCCAGCACTGCCGGATCCAGAGTCCGCACCTACCCCGGAGGGCCCGTCGGCCGATGCCTTTCAATTCCCCGACGTCACGGGCACACCTCTCGAGCTAACCGAGGTTGATTCGGCGTCACCGGCGAGAGCAATCGTTGACGCGTGGAGCCTTGAGGAGCAGGTGGCCTCGTTGTTTATGGTCCACGTGCCCGACGCGACCCTGTCGTTTCATTCCGGCGTCTATACCGAGTATCCGGTGGCAGGCTTTCTCCTTCTCGGCGACAACATCACCGGCGATGTCGAGCAGTCACGTGATTTCGTAAGTTCTCTGCGGACTCTGGGAGACCCGGAGCTCCTGATCGCAGTCGATCAGGAAGGTGGGGCAGTCGAGCGGTTGTCGCCCGATGAATTTCCCGCTGCCGCAGAACTTGGAGAGGGAAGCCTCGATGACACCCTCACTGTTACCCAGGAACGAAATGGCCTGGTCTACGAAGCGGGAGCAAACGTCAACCTGGGCGTGGTTGCCGACGTGAGCCCCGGCGACGACGCCTACATCCACGAGCGCTCATACGGCACCGACCCGTCACTTGTGACCGATCATGTTGAGGCCGCACTCAACGGCTCGATTCAGGGCGTGGCGGTCACCGTCAAACATTTCCCCGGCCACGGCATCACCACGGACGACACCCACGAGACGGTTGGCACCACTGACCTTGCTTTCGACGAGTGGCGAGAGCTCCACGGTGCGCCTTTTCGGGTGGCCACCGATCAGCAAGTCCCCCTGCTGATGTTCGGACACCTTGTAATCGAGAGCGTTGATAGCGAACCGGCGTCACTGTCCTCGGCCTGGGTTGATCTCGTTCGGGATGAGTGGGGATACGAAGGTGTCATCGTCACCGACGACCTGTCGATGTTGGAAGACTCGGGAGACGAACGCTACGCCGACCACACACAAAACACGGTGCGCGCTCTTCAGGCGGGGGCAGACCTGATCATTGACAGCGGGGGTCTCACCCTCGGCCAGACCGAGGAGCGCCTGGAGCAGGCCATCTCCGCGGTGTTGGCAGCGGTCAACGACGGAAGCCTGGCGCCCGAGCGCGTGACCGAGTCCGCTACGAGGCTTGTTGAACTCCGGCTGTCACTCGGGGGAGTGGCTCGGCCACTCGAGGACGCCCAGTCGGGATAGTTCTGTTGCCAAGCCGGCGCCGTTTGACGCAGACACCCACGGTGTGACGTCGGGGTCGACTGTCCGATTCCGGTGAGAGCGGCCACCGGCCAGAATCGCCTCAGGTGCAAGAAGCTCACGAATCGCAATCGCTCGAACGTTCTCCGGGTGGCTCATCGCAAAGTCCGAATACAAGTCCTCGTCGTGCTGGCCGTCATCCCCGATCATGATCCATTTGATATCCGGGAAATCGGCGACTAAACGCTCCAAACTGTCTTTTTTGTGTTGGAGGCCACTGCGGAAAAAGCGGTCGGTGGTGGGTCCCCAGTCCGTGAGGAGAAGGGAACCCAGCGGGAAGAGATGCCGTTTCATGAATCTGTTCAGCGTGGGCTGAACATTCCACGCCCCGGTCGAGAGGTAGATCACCGGACACCCCTGGTACTGGCGGACGATACGCTCCAACAACACGGCCATTCCCGGAACGGGGCGCCTTGCGTGCTCGTCTCGGACGAACGAATTCCACGCAGCCAAAAACGGCCGAGGTAACGCCGTCACCATGACGGTGTCGTCGACGTCGCAAATGACACCGATGCGCTGGGTATCGGCGACGACAAAGACTCGGCCCCGTACCGCCAGACCATCGCCCACACGGAACCAAATGTCGTGCCAGCCGGGCACGAGAGACACCGAAAGCGTGCTGTCTATCACTCCACCCCGGTCGGCCTGGACGGTCAGCGATTGTCCATCGACCTGGATGTTCACATCGGCAAAGGGCACTGGGGGCGAGGTGAAGCTTCGCCATCCACGGATTTTCTTAGGAGTCGGTTCTGACGGGTCTGGCTTCTCAGCCATGACCACCCTGGCCAGGACACGAATCCAGCTCGTGGAGCCGTAGCCGCGAAACGGAATAACTTGAGGGACACGCCCTCGCTTTGAACTGCTCCGTACTCGGCGCGCCTGAAACCAGTCCTCGATGCGCGCGGCGCGGTGAATCGGTGACGTGTCGGTCGCCTTTGACGATGGGTCGTCCACGCCCACAAGCCTAATCAGCTCCTGCCAAGGCTCGGGTGAGTGAGAGTCGGTAGCGTACGAAGCACGGGAGCTCTGATGCCGAGCGATTCAGTACACAACCGACACACCACGACACCGATGTTTTTCCCCAAAGTGGAGTAATGTGAAGCGGTTCACAGTAGAACAGAAAGGCGCAATTAAACGCAGATGAGTAGACGCGAAGACAAACTCAATGAAATCTCTGGCTACGGCCCGGTTCGAGTAAGTCCCGTCCAACTGCGGAGTGCCAAAAGGGTGACAGTAATTCTCGATGCTGCCGCCCAGTATGTTCAAAAACACGGCTTAGAAACGTTGACCACGGCAGATATTGCCGACATCAGCTCCACCTCAATTGGCACCGTGTACCGGTACTTTCCCGATCGACTGACCATGCTGCAGACGCTCGCCGGACGGAACCTGCAGCGCGCCGTCGAAAAGCTCGAAGAGGCCATAAAGAAGGGCGCGCCATCATCCTTGGAAGAGGGGTTGGACGTGGTCTTTGATTGCCTCGTCGGATTGTTCCGAAACGAACCCGGCTACCGCTCTCTTCGCGCCGGTGACCCGTTGGATATCCGTCCCGTGCAGGAAGCACGGCTCGGAAATCAGCATTTGGCCCAGGTGATGATTGACGAGTTCTCAGAACTTCTCGACACCAAATTTGATGCTGAAGCGAGGTTGGCGTTGCAGACAGCCTTCGATGCGCTCGATGGCCTGCTGGCTCGTGCGTTCCTGCACTCACAGAAAGGTGACCGGGCATATCTGACCCAGGCCAGGCGCATCTTCCACATGATTGTCTCGGACGGGTTGTCTTAACCCGCATCACAAACAGCTGAGACTTTCACAGAAGTGAGCCCCGCGGGTGGCGTATTCCGGCACTGACTGGTTGACTGTGGGGCTCAGACCCCCTGTGTCGGACTCACCCTGCGGAGACTGTGGCTGATGATTGAGTATCGACGCGTGTCTAAAACGTTTCCAGGTGGCAACGATGCGGTCAAGGATTTCTCTCTAACGGTCCCGACGGGGTCGCTGACAGTTCTCGTTGGCTCAAGCGGATGCGGTAAGACCACCCTGCTGCGAATGGTCAATCGAATGGTGGAGCCAACGTCGGGCTCGGTGGAAATCGATGGTCAGGACGTCCGGCAACGAGACCCGGTGGAGCTTCGCCGGTCGATTGGCTACGTCATGCAAAGCGGGGGGCTTCTGCCGCACCGCAGTGTGCTTGACAATATCCAGACAATCCCGCTGTTGACCGGAATGGACAAGTCAGAGTCGGCGGCTCGGGCGCTGGAGCTGATGGACCTCGTGGGGCTCGACCACGACCTTGCGGGGCGGTACCCGCAACAACTCTCCGGGGGGCAGCAACAGCGGGTCGGCGTGGCGAGAGCGTTGGCGGTGGATCCCAACATTCTGTTGATGGACGAACCCTTCGGCGCAGTTGACCCCGTAGTGAGGCGAGAGCTTCAGAAGCAGCTTCTGGATATTCAGTCACGGCTCCACAAAACCGTCGTCTTCGTCACCCACGACGTGGACGAAGCGTTCCTACTGGCCGACCAAATGGTGATTTTGCGGGAGGGCGCGGAGATTGCGCAGGTCGATACCCCGCAGGAAATCATTTCTCACCCGGCCTGCGATTTTTGCGCGTCCTTTATCGGGGCCGCTCGCGCGTCGCGGCCTCTGAGTCGGTCGGAAGCAGATCCGCGTCTAGTCGTGGATGAAGACGGCCGGGTTCAGGGCAGGCTCGAGGGCTAGGACTGCCATGCAGTGGGTGTTGAACAACACCGAAATGATCTTTCGGTTGACTCTCGAGCACATCTGGCTCTCCGCAATCCCGATTGTGTTGGGCGGTCTGCTCGCTATTCCAATCGGGTGGGTTGCCCACCGTTTTCCGACGGCGCGGGGCTCAGTCCTGTCCGCGGTGGGGGTCTTGTACACGATTCCATCACTCGCGCTGTTTGTGTTGCTCCCGCCGCTGCTCGGCCTGCCGTTTTTGTCCCCGGCGAACGTCATCATCGCCCTGGTGATTTATGCGGTGGCCATCATGGCGCGGAACGTCGCCGACGCTTTTGCGAGCATCGACCCCGGTACCCTTCGCGCGGCTACCGCCATCGGGTTTGGCCCCTGGCAACGTTTTTTTCGAGTGGAACTCCCGCTCGCTGGCCCTGTGCTGCTGGCTGGTTTGCGGGTTGTTGCGGTGAGTACCGTCTCCCTGGTCACCGTAGGCGTGTTGGTCGGCGTGCAGAGCCTCGGGTATTTCTTCACAGACGGTTTCCAGCGCCGAATTGATGAAGAGATTCTGACCGGCATCGTGATGACAGTGGCCGTCGCGGCGCTATTCGACGCCCTCCTTGTCCTCCTTGGTCGCCTTGTCATGCCCTGGGCGAAGCTTGCCACCGCGCCGGTTCGAGAGGAGGCCCCGGCATGAATGTCCTCGCAGAGGCAGTTGCCTGGCTTATCGCCCCGGAGAACTACGTGGGCGAGGGCAGTATTCCCGCCCGCGTTCTCGAACACCTGTGGTTTACCGCCATTGCGGTGGGACTGGCTGCCGTGATTGCGATCCCTCTGGGCTACTTCATTGGACACACCGGAAAAGGCCGTCTGTGGGTGGTGGGAACCGCGGGAGCGGCCCGGGCTCTGCCCACTTTTGGGCTTCTTCTCTACCTGGTGTTGGTGATGGGGGTCTCCCAGCGCGAATTTGCGGCAATCCTGGCGCTCGTAGTCCTCGCGATTCCGCCACTCCTCGCCGGCGCCTATGCGGGAATTGACCAAATCGACCGGGCCACACTCGATGCCGCAACAGCGCAGGGAATGACCCAGTGGCAGTTGTTGCGCCGGGTGGAAATTCCGTTGTCGTTACCGCTGGTAATCGGCGGATTGCGCGGCGCGACATTGCAGGTCGTGGCCACGGTGACTTTAGTCGCCTATGTCGGGCTCGGCGGACTTGGCTTCGACATCATCCAGGGCATTCCTCTGCGCCGCTTTGATCAAATGGTCGGATCGGCTCTCCTCATCGTCGTCCTCGCTTTGGCGGTGGACGGCGCCCTTGCTTTCCTCGCCCGCGTCGCCACCCCCGAAGGGGTGCGCACCGGGCGAGGCACCGATGTCCGGGCACGCGACCGTGTGTGACCGGATCGGCAGCCTCGTCTGCCACCCTTGTACGACACAACAGAGAAGGTACACAGCACTATGAGAACACCGAAAACACTGGTGGCCGCCGGAGCGCTCGCCACTGCCGCGGCCCTCGCGGGATGCGCAGGCAGCGGAGATACTGTCGTCGTCGGATCGCAGGCCTACTACTCCAACGAAATCGTTGCAGAGGTCTATGCACAAGCCCTCGAGGCAGAGGGCTTCACGGTTGAGCGCAACTTCCAGATCGGCCAGCGCGATGCCTACATCCCTGCGCTCGAAGCCGGAGAAGTGGACCTGTTCCCGGAATACACCGGAAACCTGCTCCAGTTCTACAGCCCAGACACGATGGCAACCCAAACCGATGAGGTTTACACCGAACTGCAGTCCGCTCTTCCCGACCAGTTGAGCGCTCTTGCGATGTCCCCGGCGACTGATCAGGACTCCTACAACGTGACCGCTGAGTTCGCCGAAGCCAACGGCCTGTCGGCTATTGGCGACCTCGCCGGAGTCAGCCCGCTGATCTTGGGAGGCGCCCCCGAACTTGAAGAGCGCCCCTACGGCCCGCAGGGTCTTCTCGACACGTACGGAGTGGACGTGGAATTCAGCGCCACCGGTGAAGTGACGTTGGATGCGTTGCTTGCCGGAGAAGTTCAGGTGGCAAACATTTACACCGGTAACCCGGCAATTGCCGCCTACGGACTCGTCACCCTGGAGGACCCCGAGGGACTATTCCTCGCCTCCAACCTGGTCCCCATCGTCAACTCGGAGCTTGCCGAGGACATCGGGGCCGTGATCAGTCCCGTGAGCGAGGCGATGAGTGCTGATGAACTGGTGGCGATGAACCTCCAAAGCACCGAAGAACAGATGTCGTCAGCCGATATTGCGGCTGAGTGGCTCGAGGCAAACGGGTTCTAGCCCGTCGATAGCGTGTGGGGCCACCTGGGCCCCACACGCTATTCCTTTTCGGCCTCGTGCTCAGCGAACTTTGTGAGCAGCCGTTTAGAAATCTGTACAAGCACCACAAACCCGACGATGATGCCGAGGAAAAGCCAGCTCGCCCATTCGAACTGCTCTTTCAGCTGGTCATATGACCCGGCCGCCGCCGAGCCGACGCTGACGTAGATAAACGCCCACAGCGTGCAGGCGGGCGTCGTCCACGCCATAAACCGTCGGTAGGGCATCCTCGACAGCCCCGCCACCATCGGCACTAACGAGTGGAAAATGGGGAGGAATCGGGAGACAAACACTGCAACCCCGCCACGTTTGTCGACAAACCGGTCTGCCACGTCAAAGCGGTGTTGGCCGATGCGCTCGCCGAGCCGACTGAGTCGCAGTCGCGGTCCAAAGAACCGACCGATTCCAAAGCCGATGGACTCGCCAATAAGCGCTCCAACAATCACTGTGAGTGCCAACGCGAGGTACTCGGTGGTGCCCTGCACCCCGAGTGCAGAGACAATCACCACCGTGTCGCCCGGCACGACAAGCCCGATGAGCACGCTGGTTTCCAGCATGATGGCAAGCCCTGCCAGTGCGGTGCGCACCACCGGGTTCATGTCCTGCAAAAACGCCAGGATGGTGTCGAGCACCTCGTTCATCGTGCTTCGAGTTTAGGCAGGGCGATACCCGGAAAAGGCTGTGTCCTCACGCCCTCAGGTCCTGAGCCCTCATCCACCACGCCTCTTGGAGCTCTGTGTGTAGGACAGTGGCCGGGGCAAGAGCGGGTCCGTTGATCCACCTGGTCACGTGCCGAAGCCCGTGCAGCGCAGAGACCACCCACACTTCTGCCCCCTCCAGGTCCTTCGGAGTCACCGCCAGGCGTTGAACCTCGAGGCCTTTTCCTCTGCAGATCTCCAGCACCACCTCCTCGGTGATACTGGGAATACGAGGAGCCTCCATCGTCCACACCTGGCCCAGATCTTCTTTCCAGGCGAGCACCGTGCTGTAGGCACCCTCGGCGACTACCCCGTCAGACAGCACGACAGCCTCGTCCGCGCCCAGTTTCTGGGCGTGCTCCCGCAGTTCTCCTAATCTCACAAGATCAGGCCCCTTCACTCGCGGAGTCGTCCGCGGATCATCGGGGCTAGCCCAGACCACTGCGGTCAGGGTCCTGGGTGGGGAGGGACGGAGAGTAAAGAAAAACTCTTTGCCAGATTCGGTCTCCACGCACTCCACACGAGGGAACCACTCCCCGGAAGGGGGAGTGGCCCGGGTGAGGGCGGGCCATAGTCCCTACTGGCAGGCCTCCCACGGCGCCGGAAAACCTA
>AACY020295988.1_pt1 | contig 15314 bp, 16 predicted proteins | sample 267378 | NCBI WGS metagenome assembly AACY02 (sample SAMN02954345, study PRJNA13694) | marine metagenome | biome: aquatic; feature: ocean; material: water; isolation source: isolated as part of a large dataset composed predominantly from surface... | reverse complement strand
TATCGGTTGTCGTAGGGCGCGACGCGGTCGCGGATGGCTAGGAGCCGCGTCCAGGCGGTGTCCATCGCGATGGTTGGGGTGCTGGTGGCGCCGTGTCGTTGACGGATCTCGTCTCGGCGTTGTTCGAAGGTGACGTGTTCCCCGTCGGGGCTGGTGGTCATGTCGGCGTAGGTGAGTAGGTCGGGTAGCAGCCCGGTGGGTTGGGTCCAGCCGGCGAGGTTGGTTTTGTGTCCGAGGAGGGGGGCTTCTTCGGCTGCGGTGGTGTGCCAGGCGACCAGGTCGGCGACGGTGTCGAGTTCCCAGGTGCGTAGTAGTAGCGCCCCGTCGAGGGGATGCCAGTTGTAGGCGTGGGGGTGCGCGTAGCCGATGTCGTGGTATCACGCGGCGACGACAAGGAGGGTGCGTTCGGTGTCGTTGAGGGGTGCTGTGTCGGCGAGCATGCGGGCGGTGCGGGCGACGCCTTGGGTGTGGTTCCACCTGCGGGGGAGCCGCTGGGCGAGGTGTTCTTCGGTGAGGCGGGCGGCGTCTGCTTCACTTCCGATGCCGTTGTAGAACGTGTGGGACAGGCTCATAGGAGCGTTATAGGTCTAAACAGCGTCCATCTAACTGCGCGCCGCGGACATTGCGCCGCTGGTGTGCTGTGGGGTGGGGTGGGGGTCTGTGTGTTGCTGCCTATCTGCCGCCACGTGGGGGTGCTGCTGTGTGCGTGTGTGTGTCGGTTAGAAACTCAAAGCGAATATCGATGCCGCAGGAGTGAGGGGTCGGGGAATGCCGAGAGCGAACCCGAAGCGTGGTCAGCCGGGTAACTCGGGGCAGTTCGCGAAAGATGCCCGCGGCAAAACCGTGGTTCCTGAGCCGAACCCGCTGTCGTTCAAGGAACCGATGAGGGAAGCGTCTGCGGGTGACGCGACGGACGTGGGGGAGGCGTATCGCAGCATGCACGCCGGCTTCCGGGATACTGCTAACGTCCGCGGCGTGAATAGCAGTCCCGCGGGGGAACCTCCTGTGGTGGGGTTCCTTAACCCGGGGGCGAAACACGACCTGCGGGACTTTTTCGCATCCGACTACGGTTTCGAATTCGAAGGCATCGGGGGTATGCCCGGAAACCAGGTCGCCGGCATATGCGAAGACGCGAACGGGTCGCTTGCTATGTGGCTCGCTGACTCCGGCGAAGAGGACGTTGAGTTGGTCGACTACGTGAGCACCCCCGACAACATTCCGGTTGGCGGCGGGTATCCGCACACCGTGTGTGTCGTGGACGGTCGCGTGGTCGATTTAACGCACAGGCAGATCGATGAAGACTCTGACTTCCCGCACGTGGAGCGAGAGGACTCGTGGCGGAGGCGGTGGAAGAGACTTAGTTCCGTTCCCGGAAAGGGCTTACTCGAACAGTCACCTAGGTAGCGGCTGCGTTGGGTGCGCCGCGGCGCACCAGGGTTGCAGTTTCCCGTGTCCGCGCCTGTGGTTACACCCCGACGTGACAGTTCGCGCACCACCATTCAGGGTCCGTGTCGGTGACTGAGCGGCCACCCAGTTTCACGAGCCCGGCGGCGGCGTCGTCGATAGCGCCCTGGTGGGGTTCGCCGTAGAGGATCGGTATCAGCGCGTGCCCACCGCACGTGGAGCATGCGCGTTCCCGGGCGGGTGCGGGTTTAAGTGCTCGGATCATGCTGTGGGTATCGGCGCGCTCGGCGCGCCAGCGGCATTGACGCCGAAAACCGTTAGAAAAACAGAGCACATGTGACGCCAGCAAGCATAAGGAGTGGGATGAACAATGGGGAGACATGACCCGAAGCGCGGACAACCCGGTAACCCGGGACAGTTCGCGAAAGACACACGCGGGAAAACGATGCTGCCGCAACCCAGTCGCTTATCCCGCGCGTACCAAAACGAGGGAGCGCCCCCGAACCAGGTGAGCGAAGCGGTCGAGGGATACCGAATGATGCACACAGTCGCAAGGACATCCATGGCCGCGTATCGCGCGACGGAGGAAACTGCGGGAGTTTTGCACGAAATGTGGCGGGAAAACCGCCGCCAACCGGACGGCTCGTTTGAGCCGCGGTGGAAAGACGACGGCGCCGGCGGGCAAGTCGACATCGCGAACACCCCCTACGAGAACTTGCCGGACAAGTGGAAAGCAGAGAACCGCGCGTCAGCGGATTCGGCAGTCCAGGCGATCCTGGCGGACCCGGACGCGGACATGGAAACCCTCGCCAGCGAAGTGCACGACCAGTGGCTCACCCGCAACGGGGAGTGGGCGCCGCCGGAACAAAACCGCCCCTACGCGGAGTTGTCCGACGAGGAGAAGGAAAAGGACCGGGTGGTGGTGCGGGAAGCGCTGTCCTCGTTGTCTTTCCGGGATGGTTTACCTCACGGTTGATGCGCTGGATTGGTGCCGCGGATCTGTTGCCTTAAGCGCGCGAGGGTGCGTACCTAAGACCCTCGGGTGAGGAGGCTTCGCGTCTAGCGTCAACGCGGAGTTGGTTTTTGCGAGTGCTTGGGTTGTTACGGGAGCACATCCGCGGGGACGGTGTATGGCAGGAACTGTGTGTGCATGTCACCCGCCTGCAACACCATCAGCGAGCCCTCGCCGGGCTTTTGCTCTTCTGTGATGCGCGCGTCGAGGTTGGACATCGTCTCCGGGGACAGCATGTCGTTGCCGATGTCGTTGCCGGGTTGCTGCGTGGATAGCATCAGGTGGATGCCGGCTGCGCGTCCGAGTCGGGCGAGGGAGCCGATGAGGATGCCGATCCGGGAACGCGTCTCCGCGTCGGTGTTTTCTGAGCCCAGGAGAGCAGAAGCGTCCGTCACCGCGATCAGGATCGGCGGTGGGGTTTGCTGCAGGTCACGGAAATAGTTGACGGTTTCGTCTCGCATCCGGTCATACCGGGCATCCATTTCCCGCTGCAGGATCTCCATCGCCTGCTGCGGGTCGAGGTCCCCGCGGAACACGCTCGAGTGGTTGAGATGTTGGCTGGGTTCTGTTCCCGTCGGGTCGATGACCGCGACTCGCCACTCGCCGTTGAGGAGGGCGTGGGCCAGCAGGGCGCGCTGCGGCGATGTCTCACTGGAGCCGGCGCCGCTGATGAACACGTGCGGGTGCGCCTGCACATCGAGTGTGACGTCGCCGCCGCGGGCGTCCGTGCCGATGGGGAACACGTTCCACGGGTGCGTGTTGGGCAGCGGGTACGCGCCCTGGTTAGGGGTTGGGGTGTTTTCGTTTGGTGTGTTTGTCATACCCCCCCCTATCGGCGTGCTCTTCTTAGAGAATCCCGAATCAAGCCATTCAAGAAAGGGGAGGGCTTGGCTTTTCTTATGCCACTGCCGTCTGCGTTGAGGCAGTTTTTAGGACTCAATCGTGTGCGTTTCCTCGGATGCCCCGGACGGCGGCGGATTTTTCCGCGTCGCTGACGCGGTCCGGCGGGGCGCCACCCTGCTGAACGACGTGTTTTAGGAATTCGGGGGGCAGCGCGAAGTTGTACCTGTCGATGTAGGTCGCTGTCTCCATGGACCAAACCCACAGCCCGTCTGACACGTACACGATGGGGATTGGGGGAGCAGCATGGTCGAATCTGTCGTGGGTTATTTGTCTGCCGGCGAGCACGACCGGTGCGTTGAACAAGTAGTCCAGCAGCCGCATTTTTTCCAATCTTTCGGTCTGCAACTGCAGCCCCAGTTCGCCCCTCGTGGATTATTCCCAACTAAGCCTTCTGCACTCGCCCACCGCTCATCCCTCGTCCCATACTCGAAGTGTTTGGCACAGTTATCGGCTGGAGAGAGTTGCGTGCGCTAGGGCTTTTGGGTTCTGCGATTGCGCCCAGAAATTGTGTGTCGGGCTAAAAGCACAGGGTGGTGATGTCGGTGTTGCGATCACAAGCGTCCATCACAACAGATAGCAGCGTTTGCGCTGCCTCGAGCGCATCAGGATCGAACGCTCCCTCCCGGTATTCGTTTTCCCCGAATAAACCCGTCCCATTGAGGGTGCCGTCTTGATCGTATGCGGACTCCAGCAGCGGTTCGAGTGCGTCAGCCAGCAGAGCGGCTTGCCGAGCGCTGAAACCGGACGTGGAAGGGTAGCCAGTGAAATCCACTGGCGCCTCATACGGCAAGTCGGGGTTAGGTCCCACAACCCATTCAAAAACCGGCAAACCCACGTGTTGACCAAGTGTCTCCAGTTCTTCTCGGAAAGATTGACCGCCGCTACTGGAATACCCGGTAGAGTCGTAAAACACACCAGCATCCTGCACCGCGTCGACGAACTCGTTGGCGTCATGGGTGCCGCGCGCCAAGGCGGCTGCGTTTTCTTGCGGCAGAGCCCAGAACTCAAGCGTGTACGACATCACGGTCCTCCAGGGTTGGGTGGATAAGGGTGAGGGGTGTGTAGGGGTTGATGTGCGGGAACTCGATCCCGGCGCGAAGCCCCACGGCGGGTAGGGCGAGACCTAGGATGTCGATGAACACCCCTGGTGTCGTGGAACTTTCCAACCGCTGGCGCTTCAACTGCGTGACCCAGGCGTCGCGGCGGGACGCGAGGGCTTCAGCGGGGTCTGTGGTGCCCGCCGCCGCGTACCCCAACTCGGGGACACCCCCATACATGCGTGTAATGAACGGCTCGCACCTAGGAGAAGCCAGGGCGTCTTTCAGCGCATCGGCGGCAGCGACCATTCCCCAGCGATCCGCTTGACAGGCGCGCACCAGCAGCGCCCCGAACACTGCGTGCGGGGAACCAGTGTCGATATTGGAAGGGAGACTGGGGAAGTCTCCTTCGGCTGCTTGCTGGATGATGCCGCGTTGCCCCGTGATCATGCACAGAGCCAGTTTGAAGTTGTATAAGCCGCCGTCAGGGGATCGTCCCGCGTTCCGGCAGTCAAGCCACGCGCGCACGCAAGTCGCAGCCGTGTCCAACCATTCCTTCGCCTCGACAGCGTTACTCTCCACGCCCCAGGCGTATCCCGCGAGGTCGTAAGCACTCCTCTGCATTCCTTGAAAGAAAGAAGTTCGCGATTGTGAACGTGCCTCCTGCCACATGGACAGGCTTTGCTTCCACTCAGTAACGTCCTCATCGTGGTCCATTTGTATCCACTCGATGTCAGGTTTGTGTGCCCAGCCCGTTTCGCCGGGATGCGAGTCGCTGCCGGTCATAGCACTCTCCGTCTGCTTTCGCGCTCAACCGCTATAGGGGGTGGGTATCGGTCAGGGTAGGTTGCGGGCGCTGGGGCTTTTGGATGTTGGGTTCTCGGGTCAGGCTGGTCTATTGCGGAGTTCTCGAAGCCAGTCGGGGATCGCTTCGTCGGTGCGGGGGAACCGTTGGAGGTCTTCGAGGATCATTTCGCGTTCGGATGCGGGGTCTAGCGCTAGTTCCCATTGTGGGCGGGAGTCGTAGTCGAAGCCGGACTGGTAGCCGCCGCCCCGGTTGAGTATGAAGTGCGCTGAGTACCAGGTGCCGCCTTCATGGATCGCCATGTCTGCCCGCAGTTCCGATAGGCAGCGCCGCGCCTCACAGGGGACAGTAATCCTCGTGAGCGCGGTGCCTTTCGCGAGAATGACGCACATCTCGTTGGTGCCCTCAAGCATGGTCGCCTCGAGGACGGCGGTATCGAAATCACCGCCGGTCGCTTCCATTATGGATCGGTAGATGATGGCGGCTGCTTCGCGCTGGTCCATGGCATCTCCTTCTGGTTGGGCGGCTGGGTGCCGTGGCCGCTGGGTGCTCGTGGTTGCCGGGCGATCTTGGTTTGCCGTGGGTGGCGTATCGGCGGGTGCGTGTTCGGGGTTTAGGCGTTGATGGTGGCGGTTTCGTTGTCGGCTGCTCGTAGTTCACCTACTGCGCCTGCGAGGGCTGCCTGGGTTTCGAGCGTGGGTAGGGGTTGTGTGTCGCGTGTAGTGACGCGGACGGCGAAGGGTCCGGGGGTGCCGGGTTCGCCGCAGTACCGGAACCTCACCCACACGCTCACGGGGGTGCCGGCGTCGCGGCTGGTGGTTTCGATGCTGTGGATGAGTTCCAGCGTGGGGCGGCGCCACAGGTGCACATCAACGTGGTGGAGGTGTGGGTGGCGCACTGTCCTGGGGTCCTTTGTGGCTGTGTTTCTTCGTGTGTGTTCGTGGTTTCTCTAACGAACCGACAGGTGAGCAGCCGCCTGCTCACGCACGCCGGAATCTTTAGGGTGTTGTTGCGTTCTTGTGCGCGAGAGCGCAAAGGGGGTTCGGGTGCGGGCGTGCGGTAGGTGGGGTTCCCGGGAGTCATGGACGCCGAGCCGGACGGTATGGCACCCCCGCCACAGGGTTCCCCCGCGTAAGTGGTCACAGTTGTGACCGGTTTTGGGGGTGTTTCGCGCGTTTGTGAGGGGGCGCCCGCACGTAAGCGGTCACAAGTGTGGCCGGTTATTCACACCCTGGGGCTCGGGTGCACCTCTGGCTTACTCGGCGCGCCGTGGGGTGCCAGGCTCACGGCGGGGCGCCAGGGGTGCGTGGGATACGTGGGGTGCGTGGCTACACGCCGTAACGGTCACGAGTCGCGTTGAAGTTGTGCTGCACCTCGGTGGGGGTGAGGGCGCGGTCGTAGACACGCACCTCGGCGATGTTGCCGCGGAAGCCGCGGTCGTCTATGTGCGCGATACGTCCGATATTGAAGTTTTGAGTGCTGGTGATGGGTAGGGCGTTTTCATTGCTGACCAGAAGTTGTCCGTTTTGATAGATGCGGGCTTGGGTGCCGTTGAGGGTGGCGGTGACCATGTGCCAGGTGCTCGTGTTGGTGGGGGTGGCGTCGGCGAATTGCGTCCTGCCGGCGCGCGGAGAAATCCAGTAGTCGCCGTTGAGTCGCCGGCGGATACCGAATCCATATTCGTCAGTATCCCTGACGGCTTCGTTACCCATAACAGCCTGGTAGTAGTCATCGCCGCTCCATTTGATCCAAAACTGGTACGTGGTGGTGCTATCGATATCCACCGTGTTGGAGAAGTCCGCGTAGTTCCCGTAGCGTCCTCCATCGAATTGTATGCTTCCGCCGCCGTCGCTGCTGCGGGTCGGCTCACTGGCGAACACGCCGTTGTTGCCGGTGCCGCTCAGGTCACTCCACGTGGTGCCCGTGGCGGCGAGTGAGGTCGGGTCAACGGCGTCCACATGCAGGATCAGCCCGTCACTGATGGGGGTGCTGCTGTCTAAGCCGGCACAGTTGCCAGCGGCAGCACCTGCGCCAAGGCTCACTGAATACGTCGTGCCCGAGGAAGACACTCCCTCTACGCACAGGTTGTCTCCGGAGCCGGTGACCGACAGGGTGCGGCTCGCGGTGAACGACCCTGCGGAGCCGAGGTCCACGACCTGCCCGGCGGTGATCTCCGACGGCAGGGCTTCCCCGTTGGCTTCGGCGACCTGCAGCAGTTTCGCGGCATTAGTCAGGTCGGACTTCAGCGCGGTGTCGTTGGCTTTATCCGCTTGAGAGAGAAACACAGGGATCGCTATCGCCGCGAGGATCCCGATCACCACGATCACGACCAGCAATTCCACGAGCGTGAACCCACGGGAGGGTCGCGGTGTCCCCGTCTCGGTGGCGCGTGTGGTTTCCACTAACGATCCCCTCCGCAGTCTGATGGATTTTTTGGTTCCGAGGTAGGTATCGTCCCGGTTCTGTTGCTCTGTGCGTATGAATGAGGCGAAAGTTGCCGCGCGGATGGGGCTAGATACCGAAGCGGTCTCGTGTCGTGTTGAAGTTCTGTTCCACTTCGGCCTGAGTTAAACCACGGTCATAGAGCCTTACAAAAGAAATCTCGCCAAGCAGGTCACGATTAGCGATGTTGGGGTTATCGCCTATTCGCATATCCATCGCGTACCAAGGATTAATACCTATTCGGTCTTCTTTGGCGTTCACCTGTGTTTGTAAAACTCCGTCAATGTATATATATGCGTGCGGACCCTTTAGAACAAAAGTGGCTACATGCCATTGGTCGTCGAAGTAGTTGATCCCTTGGGGTGTGACAGCGCTAAAAAGACGCGATTGACTGCCGCTTTCCCCATCCCACACAATGAACTTGATCCTGCCATCACTGATAATGCTGGATACCATCCCGTAGTTCGGGCTAAAAAGTCCACCTTCGGATTGTCCTTCTCCGAGTCCGGGTGATTTGAATGCAACTTCCCAAGACATGTCAGTGAGTGGGAATAGTCCGGTTCCGCCAGGTAGGCGAACAATTCCTCCGTCGCCGTTAAAAGCGAAAGACTTCGGCGCTGTGCTGTTGTGCTGAATGGAATATGCGGTCCCATTCCTGCCGCTGCTTGTAAGGTCGTACCACTTGTTCCCACTGCCTGGGTAGGAGTTAGGGTCGGCTGCGTCTACGTGCATGATGAGACCTTCGGTGACGAGGGCACCGGATTGGATTCCTGCGCAGTTGTAGTCCCGTACCCCTTCACTCAGGTCCGCAGAAAACGTGTCCCCCGAGTCCGAGACACCCTCCACACACAGGGTTTCTCCCGACCCGGTGACGGTGAGAGTTTGGCTAGACGTGAACGTGCCTGCTGAACCAAGATCCACGGACTCACCCGCCGTGATCTCCGAAGGCAGGGTTTCCCCGTTCGCTTCCGCGACCTGCAATAACTTCGCGGCGCTGGTTAGGTCGGATTTCAGGGCTGTGTCACTGGCTGTATCCGCCTGGGACAGAAACACGGGTATCGCGATCGCCGCGAGAATCCCAATAACCACGATCACTACCAGCAGTTCGACGAGAGTGAACCCGCGAGGGTAATCGCGCAAAATTCCGTCTCGAGCGCGCTTAACGCCCGAAACAGCCTTTGGGTCACTACACATCTCGAATGCGCCTCCTACAATGGTCCGCTAAACACAATCGATGCACCACTGCTGTTATCGGCACCCCCGCGCATAATCGCCAGCAGCAACAAAACAGAGATACCCTGTCAACGCGCCCTTAGTCAGAACTGTGGACCATGTAGATACAACTCGCGTTAACCCAACCCCGAGGGAACGTCCGCCTGACTGACATTGCTGCGCCCCCAACATTTGATCTGGGCGAGTTCTGTCACGCCGCACGAGTGATAACCTCCAGGATCGACGGCAGTCCACCGCAACCCCGCCTCTAGGTTCGGCGCCGATGTTTGGCTATAGGTATCGAGCCCCCAGCACTGTATGTCGCCTCCCGTTGTCACCCCACAAGTGTGGCTAATGCTTGCGGACACCGCAGACCACGCCTCACCCTCAATATCGGGAACCGTTGCTTGCCCGTAGTCATTCCTGCCCCAACACTGAACTCCACCAGCATCCGTCAAGCCGCACGTGTGATACTCCGTAGCGGACACATCCACCCAGCGCGTACCTGATTGCAGCGCGGGGATCTGTATCTGCCCGTAATCCCTCGTAGGGTCAGTCACTCCCCAGCAAACAATGTCCCCTCCAGTAACAATCCCGCACGAGTGATAGCCCCCGGCAGACAAACCGATCCATTGAACGCCATCATCAAGAGCCGGAACATCGGTTCGACCGCTGTATGAGGCTCCCCAGCATTGAACTCCACCAGCATCCGTCAAGCCGCACGAATGATTCGGACCAGAATCGACCATCGTCCAACGAGTACCCGTCTGCCGATCGGGGACAGTAGCCTGACCGTAACGGTCTCTTCCCCAGCATTGGATCGCACCAGCATCCGTCAGCCCACACGTGTGATCGAGCCCGCTCGCCACCATCGTCCAACGAGTACCCGTCTGCCGATCGGGGACAGCAGTCTGACCATGCGCGTTGGAACCCCAGCACAAGATGTCGCCACCTGTCGCAACAGCGCACGTGTGCTCCCACGAAGCAGACACCTCGATCCCGTTCACATTCCCATGACAGTCGTAATTACGCACTCCTTCACTTACATAAGCGGAATACGTGTCCCCTGAACCCGAGAGACCTTCCACACATAGAGTCTCCCCCGAACCGGTGACCGTTAACGCTTCCTTCGATGTAAATGTTCCTGCAGCACCAAGGTCGACAGACTGCCCCGCCCCAAACTCCGATGGGCGCGACTCGCCACTGGCTTCCGCCACCTGCAGCAACTTCGCCGCATTCACCAGATCGGACTTCAAGGACGCATCGCTGGCTTTATCCGCCTGAGAAAGGAACACCGGTATCGCGATCGCGGCAAGTATCCCAATAACCACGATCACCACGAGCAGTTCGACGAGGGTGAACCCTCGGGTGGGGCTGCCGGGGGCACCCGGCACGCCCGCGCGCCAGCCCCGTAACCCCGCACCAAACCTCGAACTCGCCACCATCCACCATCCTTAAATCACGCCGACGCGCCAACCAGCGCCGCACCCCCCCCTCCTTATCGGCACCCACCCAGCGAACACGCACCCCCGGGGCACCCGAGTTACCCGGCACACCGCGGCACACCCACACCGCACCACCCCCGCCAGGGTGCCGATACCACCCCCGAGCGCACACGCACGCCACCCACACGCGGGAGAACACGATTGGAAACCCCTCGACACAACCCCGGAACACCCCCGGCACCCCGGGCACCCCGGTTCCCCGTTCGCGCCAACCGCGGCTTCACACTCGCCGAACTGCTCGTCGTCATCGTGGTCATCGGAATCTTGGCTGCGATCGCGATCCCCGTGTTCCTGTCACAAGCAGATAAGGCGAGCGACACCGCACTCAGGTCGGATCTGACGAATGCGGCGAAGTTACTGCAGGTCGCGGAAGCAAACGGGGAGACCCTCCCGTCGGAGATCACGGCGGGAGAGGTGGTGGATCTTGGTTCAGCAGGCACGTTCACGTCTAGCCAAACTCTCACCGTCACCGGGTCGGGCGACACCTTGTGTGTGGAGGGTACGTCCAACTCTGGAAACATGTATTCCTCGGATCTGGGTAGCGGTTTGCGCAGCACTGACTGTGATGGGTATTTGGGGGAGCCGACCACGAACCTGATTTCCCCTGATGGGATCGATGCGTCGGTGTTCTCTAACTATCCGGAGATGACGTTTACGCGGGTGGTGGAGCCGGAAGCGGAATCCGGGTACGCCTTGGAGATGACGATCCCCAGCCTGCCGTTGTGGAACAGTGCGGCACGTTCCCGCCTCGGAACAGCCGACAATATTCCTACCTCCGGCACAGGTTTCGTTTCCATCTACGCGAAAACGGTACCTGTGGAGGGGGTAGTGGAGGCGAATATTCGGCCATGGGTGTATACCGGTGACGGCACGTGGCGCAATCTGGAACCCCTCGACGGGGGCTCTGTCTATCTCACCGACGAGTACCGTCGCTTCGGGGCACTAGTTCAATTCGGCACAAACTCGGGTGGACCCAATCCGGGGTTCTCTATGACGAAAAGTAACAGCAATCCTCAGGTGGGGCAGACCACCCGGTGGCATTCGCCGCAGGTGGAACTTAAGGACTACGCGACCGCGTTTGTGATCGGGTCGCGTTAGCGCCGGGAGCGAACCGGGTATGCCCCCTGGTGGCTGCTGGTTGTGAGCATGGTGCGGCTGGGGTAGCGGCGGGTGTGGCGGCGCGGTTCCCTGCCCGGTGTCGCGCCGCCACACTGCCTTGTTTGCTTCGTTAGCGCTTCCGTGCGGCGGTTTTCCGTGCGGAACTCTTTTTCGTGGTGGTTTTCTTCGTGGTGGTTTTCTTTGCTGAGGCTCTCTTGACTGAGGACCTCTTGGTCGCGGGCTTCTTCAGCGCAGGCTTCTTGCTAGCCGGCTTATTAGCGGCGGTTTTCTTGGCGGCTGGTTTTTTCGCTGCAGCCTTCCTGTCCGGTGTTGATTTCCGTGCGGGAGCCTTTTTCGCAGCCGGCTTATTCGCGGCGGTTTTCTTGGCGGCTGGTCTCCGGGCCGCGGTTTTCTTGTTTGCGGTGGTGTGCCCGTTCGCCTCCAGGTATTCGTCAATCAAATCACGTGACAGGGGTCCACGCTCGGGCACTTTCTTGCGTTTTTTCCGGGCCCATGCGCGGACGGCAGCCGAGTCAACAGTTTTCGATGCTCGGGAGATGGGGTTTCTTTTTCGAAGCCATTGGTTTTCCATTTCTGTTCGCGGGTAAATAGCCTGTGGAGTAATACTAGCCGGGTTTTGGTTTGCTGTGCCTAATCCGCGGTGGATTGCGGTTGTTGACCGGTTTGTGGGTTTCCCTCCAAGTGGAGCATTCGGGAAACTTTCGCGACCGTGTTTGCCTCTGATCGTGTTAGTGCCAGGAGGAGGCCGATACACCCTGCGTTGCGTGTCGAAGGATGTTTCGGGAGGTGTTGGTCGTGCGTTGGTTGGGTTTCGCTGTTGTGCGGCTGCCGTCACGGTCTGCGTGGTTTCCCGCACGCGGGTTCACACTTGTGGAACTGCTGGTGGTGATCGTCGTGATCGGAGTCCTCGCGGCGATCGCGATCCCGGTGTTCCTTTCTCAGGCGGATAAAGCCAGCGACGCGTCCCTGAAAAGCGATCTGGCGAGTGCGGCGAAACTGTTGCAGGTCGCGGAAGCCAGTGGGGAGTCGATCCCGTCGGAGATCACTGCGGGTGAGGTGGTGGATCTTGGTTCCGCGGGCACGTTTACATCCAGTCAGACTCTTACCGTGTCCGGTAGCGGGGAAACCTTGTGCGTGGAAGGTGTCTCGGATTCGGGTAACACCTACTCTGCGGATTTGAGTGAGGGAATCCGTAACTATGACTGTGACGGGTATGCGAACGGTATCGAACCGCTGGTGTTGTCGTACCCGGATGCGGAGTTCATGCATGGCTCTAATAGTGACGCTGTACTTCCTGTTGTTTCGGGTGGCTTCGGGGTGAAGACGTATGCGCTGTCTGGGTCGCTTCCTGATGGTGTCAGTTTCGATTCCGATACGGGCGAGTTCGCTGGTCCGTTGGGGTCTGCGTGGGCGATCGCGCCGACAGTGGTGGGAGATAGCAGCCTAGATCTAGGGGAGAGTGTGGCTGTGTTGGCTGATGGTTCCGTGGTGGTGACGGGGCATTTCCAGGGCACGGTGCAGTTCGGGTCCATCACGTTAACAACTACTGCGTGGCATGATGTGTTCGTAGCGAAAATGGACGCTAATGGACAATGGGTGTGGGCGACGCGCGCTGGCAGCACCAGTAAGGACATGGGGGACGCGGTCACGGTTCTTAATGATGGTTCGGTGGTGGTGACGGGCTGGTATTGGGGTGCGGCTACGTTCGGCGGAACCTCCTTGCCTTCGGCGGGTGGGTCTGATGTGTTCGTCGCGAAACTGGACGCTGATGGGGAGTGGCTGTGGGCGACGAAAGCCGGTGGGACAGGTATTGATCGGGGTGAAGCAATAGGGGCGTTGTCCGACGGGTCGGTTATTGTGACGGGGCATTTCAATGACACCGCAACTTTCGGTTCCACGGATGTGTCAGCAGACGGGTACGATATTTTTGTCGCGAAAGTGGACGCGTCCGGGAATTGGGTGTGGGTGGCGCCTGCTGGTGGCGACGGCACCGACAGCGGACTGAGTATTTCCACGTTGAGTGACGGTTCCGCTCTCGTGTCGGGAGTGTTTTGGAGCGATCCGGGTGAAGTTGCAGACTTCGGTTCCCTCACACTTCCTGGCGCGTCGCGGGATGTGTTTGTCGCGAAAGTAAGCGCCACCGGAGAGTGGGTGTGGGCGACGAAAGCCGGCGAGAATGCTTCGCAGCGCGGCTACGGCATCGAAGCACTACCGGACGGTTCCGCGATTGTAACCGGATACGCGGTCGACAACACATGGTTCGGGGACACGAAAGTTGTAGCGCGATGGTTCGACGTGTTCGTCGCGAAAATCAGCGCCACGGGTGACTGGGAATGGGTCACCTTGGGCGGTGGCACAGGGAGAGACTTCGGACGCGACATCTCGGTCCTGCAAGATGGATCCGCGATCGTGACCGGAGAGTTCGAAGGGTCCGCCACATTCGGGGACACCACCCTCACCAGCGCCGGCGGCTACGACGTGTTCACCGCAAAAATCAGTCCAACGGGTGACTGGGAGTGGGCCGAGCAAGCCGGCAGCACCGGCGATGATGAATCTTCATCCGTGGACACCTACGCCGACGGGTCCGCCGCCGTCACAGGAGGCATCCGAGACACCGCGCAATTCGACACCCAAACCGTCACCGCCGCTGGAGACCTCGACATGTTTACCGCGAAAATCAGTGCAGGCGGGCAGTGGGAAGACGGCGCACCCGCAGGTTTCCCCGCCACCGTGGACGTGACCGTGACCGATTCCAGCGGATCTACCACCGAAACAATCACTCTCACCACCAGCAGCGGCTAGTCGCTCGAGTGTCCCTGTCAGGAAATTCCGAAAACTAAGAAAACAGCGCCGATAAGGAACCTGCCGAAACAAAACTCTCACCTATTCGGAGAACACCCATGCGCATCGCCCGTCGCCGCCCTGCAGTGCTGGTGCACCCAGCCCGAGGGTTCACTCTCGTGGAGTTGCTGGTGGTGATTGTGGTGATCGGGATACTTGCCGCGATCGCGATACCCGTGTTTCTGTCCCAGGCGGATAAAGCCAGCGACACTGCGATGAAATCCGACCTGGCGAATGCCGCGAAACTACTGCAGGTCGCGGAAGCGAACGGGGAAATTCTCCCGTCCGAGTTCGCGGCGGGAGAGGTGGTGGATCTCGGTTCGGCAGGAACGTTCACGTCCGCTCAGACCCTGACCGTCACTGGCTCCGGGGAGACCTTATGTGTGGAAGGAACCTCCGACTCCGGGAACATGTATTCCTCAAGCCTGGGTGGCGGTTTGGGAGGCACCGACTGCGATGGATACCCGGGGGAGCCGACTACAAACCTGATTTCCCTTGACGGGATCGACGTGTCAGTGTTCTCCAATTATCCCGAGATGACGTTCACGCGTGTGGTGGAACCGGAAGCAGAATCCGGGTACGCCTTGGAGATGACGATCCCCAGCCTGCCTCTGTGGAACGACGCAGCGCGGTCTCGTCTCGGTACAGCCGACAATATTCCTACCTCTGGCACCGGTTTCGTTTCCATCTACGCGAAAACGGTGCCCGTAGAGGGGGTAGTAGAGGCAAATATTCGCCCGCGGGTGTATACCGGCGACGGCACGTGGCGCAACCTGGAGCCCCTCGACGGGGGTTCGGAGTATCTCACCGACGAGTACCGTCGCTTCGGGGTTTTAGTTGGATTCGGCACTGAATCGGGTGGACCTAATCCGGGGTTCTCTATGACTGCATCAAGCAATAGGCAGGTGGGGCAGACCACCCGGTGGCATTCGCCGCAAGTGGAACTTAAAGACTACGCGACCGCGTTCGTGATCGGATCTCGTTAGCATCAGGCGCGAACGAGCAGCGCAATTGCTTCAAACGCTCGTGGTGGT
>AACY020549891.1_pt1 | contig 15315 bp, 12 predicted proteins | sample 267378 | NCBI WGS metagenome assembly AACY02 (sample SAMN02954345, study PRJNA13694) | marine metagenome | biome: aquatic; feature: ocean; material: water; isolation source: isolated as part of a large dataset composed predominantly from surface... | reverse complement strand
GCTCTCCAACGGTTCCCAAAACTTTTAAGGACTTTCTAGAAGAGGTTCTTAAAGGTTCATTACCAAAAGCCATAAGAGCCCTGATTGCAGTTGGAGCGGTATAGAAGATATTAACTTGATGTTTATCAATTATTTCCCAAAATCTCGATGCATCAGGATAAGTAGGCACTCCTTCAAACATTAAGGTTGTGGCCCCATTACAAAGTGGTCCGTAAACTATATAAGAATGACCTGTAACCCATCCTACATCCGCAGTACACCAATAAATATCACCATCTGAATAATTAAAAATATGTTTATGTGTAATAGCTGCCCCAAGCAAATAGCCTCCGGTTGTGTGTAAAACCCCTTTGGGTTTTCCAGTAGAACCTGAGGTATATAAAATAAACAAAGGATCTTCTGACTTCATCGGTTCACAATCACAATGAGCTTCAAATTTTTCTTTTTCAATCAAGTAATCTACATCAACTTTACTAATTAAATTTAATTCTTCTTCAGTTCTCTTCACAACAATTACTGAATGCACATTAGGGCAAGACTTAATTGCTTTATCAACATTTTCTTTCAGAGGAATTCTTTTACCCCCTCTAATTCCTTCATTAGCGGTAATAACAGTTTCGCAGTTTGAATCTAGAATTCGATCTTTTAATGACTCAACAGAAAATCCTCCAAACACTACAGAGTGAACTGCTCCAATTCTTGCGCATGCCAACATTGCATAAGTTGCCTCAGGTATCATCGGCATATAAATGCAGACTCTGTCACCTTTTTTTATTCCTCTGTTTTTTAATAAATTAGCAAATTTACAAACCTCATCATGAAGATGCCCGTAGGAAATTTTTTTATCTTTAGAAGGATCATCGCTCTCCCAAATTATTGCTAAAGCATCAGGATTACTCAAATGCCTATCGATACAATTAAAAGATGCATTGAGTATTCCGTCATTGAACCACTCAATTTCACCTTTCTCCATTTCGATCGAGCTAATATGATTTGGTTCTTCAATCCAAGTAATATGTTTTGACGCTTGAGTTGCCCAGAAAGATTCAGGATTATTTATAGAATCTAGATACATAGAATCAAAAGAAGCCTCATCAAGGTGAGTTTTTAATTTTATCGATTCTGGAACAGAATATCTTTTAGTCATTAATTTTTTAAAATTTTTGAGAAGCTTTTAAGTTGAGCTCAGAGACCTCATTTTTAACATGCTCACAGTTAATTTCTAATAAAGGCTTTATAAAAAAGTCTCTATTTTTCCAATCATAATGTGGAATAGTTAACTTAGGTTTTTTTATATGAAAATCATCAAAAAAAATTATGTCGATATCTATTGTTCGTGGTTTCATATGAGAATTCTTTTCCTTTTTTAACTTTTTTTCAACTTTCTGAAGATGCTTGAGCAAAGAAATCGGAGAAAGCTTTGTTTTAATTTTTAAAGCTAGGTTGAAAAAAAAGGGCTGTTCAATAGGGCCATAAAAAGAAGATTTATAGATTTTGCTTTTTTTTAGTATTTTTGTTTCCGGAAGATTATTTATTTCAGATCTGGCATCTGATAAGTTTTTATATCTGTTGCCAAGATTAGTACCTAATACCAAATAAACAGTATGCTCAGACATCAACCGAATTGCTGCTTTTCTTTTATTTCGTCTACCGTTTTACAATCTATGCACTGAGTGGCTGTGGGCCTTGCTTCAAGTCGTTTTATACCAATCTCTACCCCACAAGTTTCACAATAACCATAAAGATCATCGTCAATATCTTTCAGAGACATATCAATTTTAGAAATTAATTTTCGTTCGCGCTCTCTTTTTCTTAGCTCCAACATGAATTCTTCTTCTTTCGCTGCACGATCTAATGAATCAGGAAAATTACTCTGGTCTTGCTGAATGAGCTGTTCTGTTTTCTCTTGTTCTGAATCAAGCGCCTCCTTCCAAGCATTGAGTATCGAAATAAAATGTTTTTTTTGAGATTTATTCATGTACTTCTCTGTTTTATTAGGACGGTATGGAATAAATGTTTTAGCAAATGATTCAAAATCAGAAGGATTTGAAATTACCTGAGGCTTAAGAACTTTCTTTTTAGCAGGTTTCTTTTTTGCTTGAGGTTTTCTTGCTGGTTGCTTTTTTGCCTTTGGTTTAGCAGACGGTTTTGTCTTTACTGTAGCTTTTTTTGTTGCAGATTTTGGTTTCTTTTTAATAGCCATTGATAAAATTTGAAGGTGAGAAATTTATCAAAACCTAGAGGAACTTGCTAGTCTAATTTGCAAAATAATTCATAAATTTCTTGATATTTTTTGTGTTCTAATCTCGGGCCAATATTTTCAACGCCCTTTGATGCTAAAAAACATCCAAATTTTGCAGCTTTTTCTGGATTTTGGCCCTTGGCAAGTAAATACAATGCTCCTCCAGCAAACATGTCACCGGCTCCATTGCTATCAATTGCATTTGCAGCAAACCCACCCACTTCACATGAAGATTTATGATCAAAAATTAATGCTCCTTCACTTCCTTTAGTAATGAAAATATTTTGTGCAAATTTTAATAAAGAGCTTTTTATTAATTCTTCATCATTTGTCTTACAAAATGCTTTTGCTTCTTCAAAGTTACAAAATAAATAATCAATTGGCTCTTTGAGCCAATCAAGTAACCTTTCTTTGAAAGCATTTACTATGTTCGGATCTGATAGGCTAATAGCTATTTTAGCTTCTTTGCTTCTACCAACTTCTATAATTTTTTTACTCGTCAAGTTGCATTCGTCTGAACTCACAAGGTAGCCTTCTAGATAAATTATTTCCGACTTTTCTATTAAGTCTTCATCTATGTCTGAAGGCTTCAAATTAGCGCTGATGCCTAGACATGTGCTCATGGTTCTTTCTGCGTCTTCAGAAATCATAATTAAACAAGTACCTGTGTCTCCTTTATCATTAGAAATCACGTCGTTTATAATTCCTACGTCTTCAAGATCTTTCTTGTAAAATGAACCATTTTCGTCGTTCGCTACTTTTCCAAAAAAACCACATTTACTTCCCAAAGATGCCAAGGCAAAAATAGTATTGGTGGCTGAGCCTCCGCAAGCATCTTCACTTTTTTTATAATTTTCAGATAATTTTTTATAGAAAACATTTTGGGATTCACTATCGCATAAACCCATGGTTCCTTTTTCTATTGAAATCTCCTTTAAAATTTCGTCTTCAATAAGAAATTGTTTATCAACTAAAGCATTTCCAACGCCAAGAACGTTAATTTCCTTCATTATTTATTTTAATTATATTTTTAATTTCATGGTCTTCAAAAGCGTAAACTCCCTCCGAGATAGCGAATTTCTTATATCCCATTTTTTTTAAATTGATAATGTTTTCATTATTGATTCCACCAATAGAATACAGTGGTTTTTTTGTTTTTAACAAAACTTCTTTCATAATCATATCTGATCTCGCTAACGAAATATCTTTTTTGGTTTGGCTTTTAAAAAAAGATCCTACCGCCAAATAATCCCACTCTAAAATATCTTCTGGAGGATTTGAAACTAACTCTAAATTCCACTTACAAGAAAGGCCTTTAATATAATTCTCTTTAATTAGATTTAAATGTTTTTTTAAAAAATTTTGATTTTTTTTCTTTTGATAGTCTTCAAATCCCAAATGAAATCCATCCGCTCCAATTTCTAATGCTATTTCTGGATAATCGTTAATTATTAACTCTCCACCATTTTCTTTTATAAGTTCTAAAAGGATTTTTGAATTATCTTTTATGATATTTAAATCATTATTTTTGTCTCTGTATTGATAAGTTTTAATTCCTAATTCCAATAAATTAGATGTTTTAGAAATTATTTTTTCTAGACTTAAATTTACCGGAGTTATGGCATAAATAGAATTCATAAGCCGAAATTAATAAAATCTTGATTTTTTGTTTTAATAGAATTCTTTAAAATTTTTCTCATGTATTCATTAGCATTTAAGCAACTTTCTTTCAGATCTTTCGTTTTGATAAAGTTGCATAGAATCGAGGTAGATAGTGCGCAACCAGATCCATGAAAAGTTTTGGAGATTTTCTTTGCCTTTACATCTAATTCTTTTATACCATTTACAAACAGCGTGCTTATAACTTCATTTTTTCTTGATTTGCCAGTTACAAAAATATTTTTAATACCTAAATCTAAAAGAGAGTTGATAGAATCTTTTTCAGTTTTACATCCGCTTAAGATTTTTAATTCATTTAAATTTGGAGTTAGCAATGTTGCCTGAGGATATAGCCTTTCAAGAGAAAAATTAATATTTTGTTTCTTTAAGAATTTCCCACCTCCACCAGCTTCTATTATTGGATCAATTACTACAGGAATTTTTGTAAATTGATCTAGAAACTTTGACGTGGATTCAATAATTTTATTTGAAGAAATTGCTCCAATCTTGACGCCTGATATATTGAAATTTTCATTAAGGTTTTTGAGATTTTTTTGAAAAAAGCTTTCGTTAACATCTTCAACTTTGTGCAACTTTTCTGCATCCTGAATAGTCAAATTAGTAATAGATGACAGGCAATGAAAATTATGTTGATTCGCTACTAATATATCTAAGCTATTACCAGCTCCATTAGTCGGATCTTGACCAGATATGGATAAAATATATTTTTTATGTCTCATATTATATTAAAGTCATTATAATGCTGCGTTCAGTCAATCCAAGTTATTAAAAAAAATGGAAGAGTATAAGATAGGTTTGGTAGGAGCTACAGGTTATGTTGGAGTCGAGCTATTGAAGTTGTTCGATGAAATGGATAATCTTGAAGTATCCTTCGTGTCATCGTCTGGAAGCATAGGCAAAAATCTTTACGAACAAATTAATGAATTCAAAAGAATTCCAAATCTTCAATTGTCTTCAGTTGAAGATTTAAAGGAGCAGGACCTTGATTATGTTTTTTTTGCCACTCAACACAATTTTTCTATGGACTATGTCCCTTTTTTGTTGGAGAAAGATATCAAAATTATTGATTTATCGGCAGACTTTAGAATAAGCGATGCTTCATTGTGGGCTGAAGCTTATGAAGATGAGCATAGGGCAAAAAATTTACTAAATTCTGCTGTTTATGGGTTACCCGAAAAAGAAAGAAATAAGATAAAAGAAGCAAATTTAGTAGCTGTTCCTGGTTGTTACCCCACAGCTTCTATTTTAGGACTCCTTCCTATTGCCAATAATATAAAAGCAAGTTCAAACATCATATTTGACGTTAAATCAGGTATCAGCGGCGCAGGAAGAAATAAAGTAGAGTCAGACCTGTCGGATGATATAGTCGATAATTTTAAAGCTTACTCGGCGCAGTCTCATCGTCATCAATTTGAAATAGGCCATTTTTTTAAAAAAAATTACAAGCTTAATAATAAAATAGTTTTTACTCCTCATCTACTGCCTATTTTTAGAGGAGAATATGTAACTTGTTATGTTGAAACTTCGAATTTCGAAGATTCGATCCAAGAAACTTATGAAAACTTTTATAAAAATGAAAAATTTGTTAGAGTATTAACAAAAGGTACTGTTCCTGAGTTAAAAAAGGTACAAAATACAAATTTCTGTGATATTTCCTTGTTCATGAAAGAAAATATTTTAACCATCCATATTGCAATAGATAATTTAATGAAAGGTGCTGCATCACAAGCAATTCAATGTTTTAATTTGATGAGTGGTGCAAACGAACACGAAGGAGTGACATTAAAAGATGGTTGAAAAATATACGCCTCAAGAATTAACCATTTCAGATGCTGCATTAGAGCGCATCGGAAAGTTAGTCTCGGATGAAGCAGGTCAGAAAGTTTCTCTTAGAGTTTTTGTTACAGGCGGAGGATGTTCAGGTTTTCAATATGGCTTTAAACTTGAAGATCATTTCGAAGATGATGATACCTTTCTTAAGAAGGAAGAGTTTTCAGTAGTAATTGATCCGTTAAGCATGCAGTATATTTTTGGATCTACTTTGGATTACAAAGAAGATTTGGAAGGTTCAAGATTCGTTATAGATAATCCAAACGCAGTTACAACCTGTGGATGTGGATCATCTTTCTCAATTTAACCTTTAAAAATTTCTCCGGTTAAAGAGATTTCAGCATTTGTTGAAGAACGAAGATTTATTTTTCTACTTTCAATTCTCTGTTTTGCAAGCCACGCAAAAGTAGAAGTTTCTACTAACATGGGATCTATCCCTAAAGCCTCAGTGGTATAAAGCTTCCATTTTTTTGGTAATTTTGACTTTATCAAATCCATTAAAAATAAGTTTTTACTGCCCCCTCCGCAAAGATAAATTCCTAACTCTTTAACATTACAGTTTTCTTTTAGAGAATTAAAAATTGATTTAGCAGTAATTTCAGTCATTGCTGAAATCCAATCAAATTTGGAAATTTGTATTTCTCTTGAGTAAATTTCAGAAAAATTATAATTTTCAGTAGAGTCACTTTTCGGAGGCTTTCGATGAAAATATTCCCTTGAAAGAAATTCATTTATTAATTTATCTAATTTCTTTAAATCTCCTTTTTTCCCCCAACGACCATTTTTATCAAATGAATTTTTTCCGTTAGAGAAAAACTTTACGCTTTGATCTATTAAACAGTTTCCTGGCCCAGAATCCCACCCCATGATTTTTTGATTTTTGAGCAATAGCGTAAGATTCGATATTCCACCAATGTTAATTATTACTCTATTTTGCTTTTTATTTCTTAGAAATTTTTGATGAAATGCTGGAGTCAGAGGTGCTCCACTACCTCCATTAATAATATTAGTTTGTCTAAAATTACCGATCGTAGTTATGCCAGTTTGAATCGCAATCAAGTCTGGACTTCCAATTTGCAAAGAGTATGGTTTTTTTGAAAAAGGAGAATGCTGAATCGTTTGTCCATGAGAACCAATAGCCGTTATATCTGAGCTGCAAAGACCTGATTTTTTAATTAATCTCTTGATAGTCTTAACAGTAATTCTAGTGAACTCATCATCTGCTTGCTTAAGAGCCTTTGTAGGATTTTGAAACAGATTTTTTTTACTTTTTGATAGATAGAATAACTTAGCTTTTAGATCTTCAGGCATCTTGAAGGATATCGAATCAACTAGTTTTATTTTATTGGTAATTTTGTAGATAGATGCATCAATTGCGTCCATGCTTGTTCCAGAAAGCGTTCCAATAAAATAATTATTTTTTTTACTGGTTGATTGCATAAATTTGTAAATAAAGATCGTCTATTCTGTTGATCATTTTGATAGCTACTCTCTTAAATTTATCTTTTTCTGAGTCAATAATCGGTTCTGCATCGGGAAGTTTTACAGTTAACGGATCGGTGTGCATACCATTTACCCTGAATTCATAGTGAAGATGATAACCTGTCGCAAGACCTGACTTTCCTACGTAACCTATTACTTCTCCTTGGTCTACTTTATCTCCTATTTTCAAACCTTTTTTGTATTTAAATAAATGTGCATATCTAGTTGAATAATCTTCAGTATGTTTTATTTCAATTAATCTTCCATATCCTCCTTTATTTCCAATAAAAGCAATCGTACCAGAGCTTGTGGAGATAATTGGAGTACCTTTAGGAGCAGCGTAATCAACTCCTGTATGGGCTCTAATTTTATTTAAAACAGGATGCTTCCTGTTCAGATTATATTTTGAACTTATATAACTAAAATCAACTGGCGTTCTTAAAAAAGCTTTTTTTACATTTTTTCCTCTTGTTGAGAAATACTCTTTCGTTCCATCTGCGTAATAATATCTAATAGCTGTGAAAACTTTATTTCCTCTGATAAATCTCGCCGCCTTGATGTCTGAATTTTTAACCTGAATACCATTCCAATAAAAATCTTCATACAAAACATCAAATTTATCTCCCGGTCTTATATCAAATATAAAATCGATATCCCATCCAAAAATATAAACCAAGTCCATTATTAGACTATCTGAAAGTCCTTCATTTAGAGCAGACTCGTATAATGAATTTTCAATAATCACGGATGCAAATCTTTCCAATTTCTCTAGAGGCCTAGAGAATCTTTTAATAGTGAATATATTATTTTCAAATTTAGCTAAAACGCCTTCAAAACCATTAGAAGTCAAAAAGATTTCTTTTGGCTCCCCAGATATTTTTTTTGAAATTTCCAAGGAGTCTCCAATTTTTATCCGAGCTAACTTTTCAGATCCCTTAGTTTTTATTAGCGCTCTGATGAAGCTGTCTTTCAAGCCGGACTGCTTGAGAAGATTTAAAAGAGTATCATTTTTTTTTATTTCAAAAATTTGATTTGAATTATTAATATCATTGCCTAAGGCAAAATCGCTATTCTTAACCTCAATTTTTTCTCTTGTAACTTCCAAGATTTCATAATCAGCGCTGTTCGAAACAAAAGAAAAGTTTGGAAAAAAAACCAAACTTAAAAAGACGAAAATAAAAATTATTAAAATAATTAGGTAATATCTGAGTTCAAAAAAAACCTTTCCCATTTTTTATTATCAATAATTTTATCTGTTAAAGTTATAAGTACTATTTTATGACATCTTAACTTTCATGAGCATACTTCAAGAAAAAATTGAAATACTTCTCAGAGGAGTCGAAGAAGTAATACCCAAAAAGGATTTTATATCTTTGATAGAAAAGAAACAAAAACTTACTATCAAGGCTGGTTTTGATCCCACTTCTCCAGATTTACATCTTGGACACACTGTCTTAATTAATAAATTAAAACAATTCCAAGATCTTGGGCATAAAGTAGTTTTTTTAATTGGAGATTTTACTGGATCCATCGGAGATCCTTCCGGAGTAAGCGAAACTAGACCGGTTCTTTCAGGAAAAGATTTAAAAAGGAATGCTAAAACATATGAAAAACAGATTTTTAAAATTCTAGATCCAAAGAAAACTGAAATTAAATTCAACTCGACCTGGTTCAAAAAGATGACTCCAGAAGATTTTATAAAGTTGGCTTCATCTATGACTGTTGCAAGAATGTTAGAAAGAGACGACTTTAGTAAGCGATATAAAAATAACCAACCAATTTCAGTTCATGAGTTTCTTTACCCTTTAGTTCAAGGATACGACTCTTTTCAATTAAAAGCTGACGTGGAGTTAGGCGGAACCGACCAAAAATTTAACCTTCTTGTGGGAAGAGATATTCAGAGAATGAACGGTATGAAAGAACAAATTATTATGACTCTGCCAATCTTGGAAGGTCTTGACGGTATAAAAAAAATGTCTAAATCTTTAAATAATTACATAGGTTTAACTGACAGTAGAGACGAAATGTTTGGAAAGTTAATGTCTATCTCAGATGAGATGATGTGGAGATATTACGATTTGTTGAGTTTTAAGACTAATAAAGAAATAGATAAATTAAAAAAACTTTCCAAAACTGGAAGTAGTTTGATGGAGGCAAAACTCTTATTAGGCTTTGAGATTGTAGAAAGATTTCATGGAAAAAATAACGCTACTAAAGCATTAAATGAATTTAAAAACAGATTTAGTCAAAAAAATGATCCGACAGAAATTTCTGCGGAAAATATAAAAGTGAAGGGTAACTCTATGAATTTGATAGACGTTCTTAGCCATCCAGATCTCAAAGAAAGAAAGCTTTGCAAGAGTAAGTCGGAAGCAAAAAGAATGATAAATCAATCCGCTGTTAGAGTAGATGGAAAAAGAATACTAGATGAAAATTTTAAGATAAAAATTAACTCAAAAACTCTGTTTCAAGTAGGTAAAAAGAGGTTTTTGAAAATAACTTTAAAAAGCACGAATTAAAGCTTTTATAAAGTCGATACCTATGTATAATCGCAATTTCCTGCGCAGTAATATACTGTACAGGGAGTTTTTTAACAGATTAGTTCATGTAATTCGTGCGGACACTTGCCTTGTAAATAGAGGTATGTGTCATTTTTTGAATATTTATATTCAAAACCCTTTTTTGATATTTTTTGAGAAAAATATCCGTTTAATTTAATTGAAGAGTTTGATCATGGCTCAGATTGAACGCTGGCGGCAGCTTTAATACATGCAAGTCGAGCGAGAAAGTTTCTTCGGAAATGAGTAAAGCGGCGAACGGGTGAGTAACGCGTAGGAATCTACCATTCAGCGGGGGATAGCTCGAGGAAACTCGAATTAATACCGCATACACCCTACGGGGGAAAGAAGGCCTCTCCTTGGAAGCTTTCACTGTTTGATGAGCCTGCGTGAGATTAGTTTGTTGGTGAGGTAATGGCTCACCAAGACTACGATCTCTAGCTGGTCTGAGAGGACGATCAGCCACACTGGGACTGAGACACGGCCCAGACTCCTACGGGAGGCAGCAGTAGAGAATATTGGACAATGGGGGCAACCCTGATCCAGGCATGCCGCGTGTGTGAAGAAGGCCTTAGGGTTGTAAAGCACTTTAGGTAAGGAAGAAAAGTTAATAGTTAATACCTGTTGACCGTGACATTACTTACAGAATAAGGACCGGCTAACTCCGTGCCAGCAGCCGCGGTAATACGGAGGGTCCAAGCGTTAATCGGAATTACTGGGCGTAAAGCGCGCGTAGGCGGTATGCTAAGTTGGGTGTGAAATCCCCGGGCTTAACCTGGGAACTGCATTCAAAACTTGCATACTGGAGTACGGAAGAGGCGAGTAGAATTCATGGTGTAGCGGTGAAATGCGTAGATATCATGAGGAATACCAATGGCGAAGGCAACTCGCTGGTCCGTAACTGACGCTGAGGTGCGAAAGCGTGGGTAGCAAACAGGATTAGATACCCTGGTAGTCCACGCCGTAAACGATGAGAACTAGCCGTTGGATCCTTGAGATTCAGTGGCACAGCTAACGCATTAAGTTCTCCGCCTGGGGAGTACGGCCGCAAGGCTAAAACTCAAATGAATTGACGGGGGCCCGCACAAGCGGTGGAGCATGTGGTTTAATTCGATGCAACGCGAAAAACCTTACCAACCCTTGACATCCAGAGAATTTTCTAGAGATAGATTTGTGCCTTCGGGAACTCTGTGACAGGTGTTGCATGGCTGTCGTCAGCTCGTGTCGTGAGATGTATGGTTAAGTCCAGTAACGAGCGCAACCCTTATCCTTATTTGCCAGCACTTCGGGTGGGAACTATAAGGAGACTGCCGTGAATAACACGGAGGAAGGCGGGGACGACGTCAAGTCATCATGGCCCTTACGGGTTGGGCTACACACGTGCTACAATGGGAGATACAGATGGCTGCGAAAGCGCGAGCTGGAGCCAATCCCACAAAGTCTTCCTTAGTCCGGATTGGAGTCTGCAACTCGACTCCATGAAGCAGGAATCGCTAGTAATCGCGAATCAGAATGTCGCGGTGAATACGTTCTCGGGCCTTGTACACACCGCCCGTCACGTCATGGGAGTGTGTTGCACCAGAAGTGGTTTGCCTAACCTTTGGAGGGCGGCCCCCACGGTGTGATACGCGACTGGGACGAAGTCGTAACAAGGTAGCCCTAGGGGAACCTGGGGCTGGATCACCTCCTAACTATAAATACACTATCTTTGTTGTGAGTGTTCGCTCGAATTACATGAATTAATTTCAGACCTTAAATGGGTCTTGAGAGTTTTTTAAAAGTATTGTGATCCAAATATTAATAATTATTGTTATCAATTATTAATAATTATTTAAAAGTTTTATAACTTTTAAACATCAAGTTCAAGAATCGAATTCAATTCGATTCTGAATGCTAATGGCAAATAAAATTAGGCGCTTATTATTCAAAGAAACTTAACTTTCAAACATTTTTTGTTTAGAAACATTTGTTAAGTAATTAAGTGCATACGACGGATGCCTTGGCAGCTAGAGGCGATGAAGGACGTGGTAATCTGCGATAAGCTTCGGTAAGTTGATAAACAAACTACAACCCGGAGATCTCCGAATGGGAAAACCCACCTAGGATAACCTAGGTATCATTATCTGAATACATAGGATAATGAAGCTAACGCAGGGAACTGAAACATCTAAGTACCTGTAGGAAAAGAAATCAACCGAGATTCTGTTAGTAGCGGCGAGCGAAAGCGGAACAGCCCTTAAGCGTTTTAAGAGAAAAAATAACAAGTTGGGAAGCTTGACCATAGAAGGTGATAGTCCTGTGATTTAATTTTCTTATTTTGTGAAATCGAGTAGGTCGGAGCACGTGAAACTTTGACTGAACATGGGGGGACCATCCTCCAAGGCTAAATACTCCTAGCTGACCGATAGTGAACCAGTACCGTGAGGGAAAGGCGAAAAGAACCCCGGAGAGGGGAGTGAAATAGAACCTGAAATCGTATGCATACAAGCTGTAGGAGCTCTAAGTTTATCTTCGGATAAACGGAGTGACTGCGTACCTTTTGTATAATGGGTCAGCGAGTTACTGTCTGTGGCAAGCTTAACTTTTTAAGGTAGGCATAGGGAAACCGAGTCTTAATAGGGCGTTAAGTCGCAGGGAGTAGACCCGAAACCGGGCGATCTATCCATGGCCAGGGTGAAGGTAAGGTAATACTTACTGGAGGCCCGAACCCACTTATGTTGAAAAATGAGGGGATGAGCTGTGGATTGGAGTGAAAGGCTAATCAAGCTCGGAGATATCTGGTTCTCCTCGAAAGCTATTTAGGTAGCGCCTCGTGTATTACTCTTGGGGGTAGAGCACTGTCTCGGCTAGGGGGTCATCCCGACTTACCAAACCGACGCAAACTCCGAATACCAAGAAGTATTAGCACGGGAGACACACTGCGGGTGCTAACGTCCGTAGTGGAAAGGGAAACAACCCAGATCGCCAGCTAAGGTCCCAAAGTATGATTAAGTGGGAAACGATGTGGGAAGGCTTAAACAGCTAGGAGGTTGGCTTAGAAGCAGCCATCCTTTAAAGATAGCGTAACAGCTCACTAGTCGAGTCGGCCTGCGCGGAAGATATAACGGGGCTAAATCATACACCGAAGCTGCGAATAGATTTTTAATCTATGGTAGAGGAGCGTTCTGTAAGCCTGTGAAGGAGGATTGGGAAATTCTCTGGAGGTATCAGAAGTGAGAATGCTGACATGAGTAACGAGAGAGAGGTGAAAAACCTCTCCGCCGAATGACTAAGGTTTCCTGTCCAACGCTAATCGGGACAGGGTTAGTCGGTACCTAAGGCGAGGGCGAAAGCCGTAGTCGATGGAAAACAGGTTAATATTCCTGTACTTGCTATTACTGCGATGGAGTGACGGAGAAGGCTAGATCATCAGGGCGATGGTTGTCCCTGTTTAAGGTTGTAGGTCGATACTTTAGGTAAATCCGGAGTATCTTTGACTGAGAGCTGATGACGATTAACTTTTTAAGTTGAGAAGTGATTGATGCCATACTTCCAGGAAAAACTTCTAAGCTTCAGGTAATAGGAAGCCGTACTGTAAACCGACACAGGTAGTCAGGTAGAGAATACTAAGGCGTTTGAGAGAACTTGGGTTAAGGAACTAGGCAAAATGGTACCGTAACTTCGGGAGAAGGTACGCCTCTATTACGTGAAAGAACTTGCTTCTGGAGCGGAAAGAGGTCGAAGATACCAGATGGCTGCGACTGTTTACTAAAAACATAGCACTCTGCAAACACTAATGTGGAAGTATAGGGTGTGACGCCTGCCCGGTGCCGGAAGGTTAATTGATGGGGTTAGTCCTCGGACGAAGCTCTTGATCGAAGCCCCGGTGAACGGCGGCCGTAACTATAACGGTCCTAAGGTAGCGAAATTCCTTGTCGGGTAAGTTCCGACCTGCACGAATGGCGTAACGATGGCCATACTGTCTCGACCCAGGACTCAGTGAAATTGAATTTGCGGTGAAGATGCCGTATACGCGCGGCAAGACGGAAAGACCCCGTGCACCTTTACTATAGCTTCACACTGGACTTTGAATTTATATGTGTAGGATAGGTGGGAGACTTTGAAGCATTAGCGCTAGCTTTTGTGGAGTCGTCCTTGAAATACCACCCTTGTAACTTTGAGGTTCTAACTTAGACTCATTATCTGGGTCAAGGACAGTGTGTGGTGGGTAGTTTGACTGGGGCGGTCTCCTCCTAAAGAGTAACGGAGGAGTACGAAGGTTACCTCAGCACGGTCAGACATCGTGCAATGAGTGCAATGGCAAAAGGTAGCTTAACTGCGAGACCGACGGGTCGAGCAGGTACGAAAGTAGGTCATAGTGATCCGGTGGTTCTGAATGGAAGGGCCATCGCTCAACGGATAAAAGGTACGCCGGGGATAACAGGCTTATACCCCCCAAGAGTTCACATCGACGGGGGTGTTTGGCACCTCGATGTCGGCTCATCACATCCTGGGGCTGGAGCAGGTCCCAAGGGTATGGCTGTTCGCCATTTAAAGTGGTACGCGAGCTGGGTTTAGAACGTCGTGAGACAGTTCGGTCCCTATCTGCCGTGCGCGTTGGAGATTTGAGAGGAGTTGTTCCTAGTACGAGAGGACCGGAATGAACGAACCTCTGGTGTTCGGGTTGTCACGCCAGTGGCATTGCCCGGTAGCTATGTTCGGAAAGGATAACCGCTGAAAGCATCTAAGTGGGAAGCCTACCTCAAGACAAGATCTCCCTGATCCTTCGGGATCCTAAAGAACCGTTCAAGACTAGGACGTTGATAGGCAGGGTGTGTAAGTGCTGTAAGGCATTGAGCTAACCTGTACTAATTGTTCGTGAGGCTTAACTAATGTTTCTAAATTTGAAAAAAGACCTAATTTTTTTTGGATCACAATAATGAACAAGAATTTTGTCCGATGACAATAGCAAGTGTGGCCCACCTGATTCCATATCGAACTCAGAAGTGAAACCACTTAGCGCCGATGGTAGTGTAGTTTTTTCTATGCGAGAGTAGGACATCGTCGGACTTCTTGTTAAATCAGATAGTCCCCATACAAATTGCGTATTCACCATTTTCGTGGAAAAGGGGCTCCATGTTTATAATTCCTAATCCATCCATTAACATTTCTCTGAGAAGATCATATTTATAAGATCTTCCAATCACATATACTTTTTTTATGTCATTTATAGAAGCTACCGTAATAGCTGTTTTTAAAATTGTTTGTCCTACCATGCTAATTATTCCGGCAGCTAAATCTTCTTTGTTGCATTCAGAATAATCTATTTTTCCAAAGTTCACGGCGCTTGCGGATTCTGGCAGATTTCCAATTGGACCTGAAATAACATCTTTTAATAATAGATCCACTTTTTCTCTTTTCCCTTTAGACGAAAGAGAATTTATTATTATTGGATCATCTTCACCAATAATTAATTTACTTAACCCCCTTATAGTTCCTCCACCTAATCCAGTTCCTCCGGCGGGAAAATTCACCTTCACTTAA
>AACY020565220.1_pt1 | contig 15333 bp, 17 predicted proteins | sample 267378 | NCBI WGS metagenome assembly AACY02 (sample SAMN02954345, study PRJNA13694) | marine metagenome | biome: aquatic; feature: ocean; material: water; isolation source: isolated as part of a large dataset composed predominantly from surface... | reverse complement strand
TATGATGGGTACAAACAAGGCTAAAGTGGTGGATAGATATTGGCATATCTGAGCAGAATCTTGAATTGTATGAAGTACCTGAAAATGATTTGTCACATTATTCAAAATCAACTACCGATATAATGTACAAATTCCCGCACGGAACTGAAGAACTTGAGGGCATTGCTAATCGTACTGATTTTGATCTAGGGTCCCATACAAAAAATCAGAAAGATTATTCTCTATCCGCAACCGTCTTGTCTAATGAGAAATCTAACTCCAAACTTGCGATTAATGATTCTGAGTCTAAAGAATGGGTGATACCGTATGTAATCGAGCCTTCAGCAGGTGTAGATAGGGGCGTGCTTGCTCTCCTCAACGAGGCATACACAGAAGAAAGACTTGAAAATGATGACACAAGAATTGTATTAAAATTCAATCCAAGACTATCTCCAATCAAAGTTGCAGTGATACCACTCAAAAAAAATAATTCTGAGATTGTAAAGCTTGCACATAAAATAAAAGATTCTATCCAATCCCTAAGAATTGGACGCATCGTTGTTGAGAATACAGGAAATATTGGTAAGAGTTATAGAAAACATGACGAAATTGGTACGCCAATCTGTATCACTGTAGATTTTGATTCTCTAGAAAATGAAGATGTAACTATTCGAGACAGAGATACTATGGAACAAATAAGACAACCAATTTCTAAACTATCAGAATTTGTAAAACAGCAGATAAAGTAAGTGAAGCTCAATAAGCATATAATTATTGATAGAGATGGTGTTATTAATCACGACTCAGAGAGTTACATCAAGAACCCTAGTGAATGGAATGCAATAGACGGGAGTCTCGAAGCCATTAAACTTCTAACAGATTCTAATTTTAATATATACATTGCCACCAACCAATCTGGGATTAATAGAGGAATAATTAAATATTCTGATTTCGTGGACATTAACGTCAAGATGCTGAATGCTATAAGTTCTGCAGGTGGCGAAATAGCAGCGATTACATATTGTCCTAGCCAGCCTAGCGAGAATAGTCCTAATCGAAAACCAAATATAGGAATGTTTACGAGTCTTGCATCAAGATTCAATTTCAATTTGAAGGACTGTTATTCGATTGGTGATTCTCCCAGAGATATTGAAGCGTCTGTCAATTCAGGTTGTAAACCAATTGCTGTTAAAACAGGTAATGGCAAGCTTATTGAAAAAGATAACACTCACAAGGTCAAAATTTTTGATAACCTTCTTGCGGCTGTAAAATATATTATCTAATTACTTTTATTCTTGCAGTTGAAAGGGGTTGGGGCTAGATAGCCATATACTATGAAAAAAACCTTTCTAAATATTCAAGTCCATATTCGTTAGCTGAATTTAACTTATTCGCATGCTCAAGATACGCTTCTAGAGCTTCTTTCATTGTAGTGGTATCACCGTTTGACATTGAATGTTCTTCGATTATTTCATATTCATAATTTACAGGTTCATCACCCAAGACTTTTTCAATAGTTATATTATATTCTTCATCATGCTCCGAACCAGATCTGATCATTATCAATTTATCTTCATCGCCAACTATAATGTCAGCATCAGCATCAAATTCTTTAGTTATTTTTTCTAAAAGTTTACTAGAAATTTCATTTTTATTACTCATAATTTAATTATAAACCATATACACAAAATTTAAAAAGAACCTCTTACTCTTTATAGAGTTTAGATTATAGAGTTTAGATTTCTTTTGTCATTATCTAAATTATGGTGCTGGGTTAGGATTCGAGACATGTATTTCCTCAATAGCTTCTAGGATCTCTGTGCTTAATGAGACTTCAGCGCTGTCAATATTCTCCTCTAGTTGACTCATTTTGGTCGCACCAATTATGTTAGATGTCAGAAATGGCCTAGTATTCACAAAAGCCAGTGCTAGTTGTGTTGGCGTTATTGAAAACTCTCTCGCTAAGTTAATATATTTACGGACCGCATCTATCGAAGGTTTATTGCTGTATCTCGTAAACCAATCACCATACAATCCAAGTCTTGAATCCGCAGGAGTGCCCTCAGCATATTTGCCAGTTAGCATGCCAAATCCAAGTGGAGAGTATGCCAAAAGCCCAACATTTTCACGGTGAGTAATCTCAGCTAGTCCTACTTCATATATTCTATTAAGCAATGAATATGGATTTTGTATTGACATAATCTTATTGTATCCCTGCTCTCTCTCAAGTCTGAGATACTCATTAACACCCCATGGTGTTTCATTGGATATCCCTAAATATCTTACTTTCCCATCTCTGACCAATTTATCCATAGCCTTGTAGGTTTCTTCAATTGCTATTCCTGTGTCTTCAGAATATTCATAACCAAGCCTCCCAAAATAATTACTCTTCCTCTCGGGCCAGTGAACTTGGTATAAATCAATATAATCTGTTTGAAGTCTTTTAAGTGAGGACTCAACTGCTTTTACAATATGTTCAGAACTTAATCTTGATCCGCCTCTTACATATTCCATCCCTGGCCCTGCTACCTTAGTTGCTATTATATACTTTGATCTTTCACCTCTTTTTTTTATCCAAGTTCCAATTAGTTCTTCAGTTTTACCATAAGTCTCTTTTTTAGGAGGAATTGCATACATTTCTGCGGTATCTATGAAATTGACTCCTCTATCTAGACTGTAATCAAGTTGTTCATGTGCTTCTTTTTCAGTGTTTTGTTCACCATATGACATAGTGCCTAAACATATGACACTAACATCAATATCTGTATTTCCAAGTTTGCGATACTCCATATAGCCACCCCGAGACTTTTTTACTTATTATGTTATAATTGTGCCAAATTTCGATAGTATTAATAGAGGTAATTCATAATAAATATTCTGATACACATTAGAACCATGTTATTTAGCTTTACTTCATGGTTACCTGAAACAATTGGAAATTCTTCATACCTCTCAAGAGACATTATAGCTGGATTGACTATAGCAATGATTATCATTCCTCAATCTATGGCTTACGCAACATTAGCGGATCTTCCACCTGTTTATGGACTTTATGCTTCTCTTCTACCGGTATCTATTGCTGCAATTTTTGGTTCGTCTAGGTATCTTGCAACAGGCCCAGTTGCAATGGTGAGTTTATTAACATCTGTAGCAATAACATCTCTATCAGGAGGGGACAGTTCACTTTTCGTCATCTATGCAATGATACTTGCACTTGGCGTTGGAGTGTTTCAATTATTTTTGGCACTGATTAAAGCAGGAAAAATTTTTGATAAAATACCAGAGCATGTTTTATTAGGATTCACATCTGCAGCGGCAGTAATAATTGCTTTCTCTCAACTAAGTAAAGTATTTGGTCTTCCAAAAGTTGGAATGCAGGAATTAGTTGATTATGAATCTTTTCTGTCGCAATACCCAATAAATCATGAAGCTTTAATACTATCTTTGTCAATGTTAGTGCTCATGTATCTTGTTAAATACAAAATTACAAAATATATGACAATAAGTAATCTTGCTGTATTCTTCGCGCTCGTCTTATCAATATTTTATGCTACATATTTGTCTTACGCTGGTCCTATAGTAGGATTTATTCCTAGCGGCCTACCTCAATTTGAACTACCGAATACTAATGAATTTGTTGGCTCACTTCCAATGTTGATTATTCATATTACTATTATTACTTTTGTAGGCTTTATGGAGGCTATTGCAATAGCAAAACAACTCTATGTTAAAAAACCTCAAAAAAATTCTAGTGGTGTTGACTTATATAAAAATCCTTCACCTGTAGACTCTAATCAGGAGTTATTTGGGCAAGGGCTGGCTAATATCAGCTCTAGTATTTCACAAAGTTATCCAGTCTCAGGCTCATTTTCTAGATCAGCAGTGAATGAGGCTAGTGGCGCTTATAGTGGATTTGCCTCGGTGATTACAATGTTAATAGTTGGCATAACACTTATGTATGCAACGGAGTTACTTTACAACTTACCTCAAGCAACACTTGGTATTATTGTTATCTTCGCAGTTCTGCCACTTATAAGGGTAAAAGAAATGAGCGAACTTCTACGTCAAGATGTTTCGTCGGGTTCAATATCATGGATAACATTCATAAGTACAATACTGTTTCCTGTTCTCTCAATTGAATTGTTTGAGGGCGTCACTACTCATATATGGACAGGGATTATTTTTGGCTTTCTGATAAATTTTTTATTTAATCGTCAAGAGCCTCATGATTAGAATTCAATCAGTAGATCAAAAATAAATCTTTTTTTATCGATAGCTTTTTGTTCATATTTAGTAATAGGTCTCTTTTGTCTAAAGTTAGAAAAAAATAACTTTTTGTTGAGAATATTTTCAAATATATATTTTGTCTGATAAGAGTAATCAATGTGATCGCTAGCAAAATGAATAAAACCATTTTTTCTTAAAATTTTTCTGAACAACCCGATTGTGTAGTGAGATATAAGCCTTCTTTTATGGTGCTTCTTTTTAGGCCAAGGATCAGGAAAAAAAATATTTATTACATTGATAGATTTTTTTGGAATAACATTTTCAATTATTTCTACTGCATCGCCATGAAACAAAAATAGATTTTTTATATTCATCTGATTCTTATACTTATTCATCTTTACTATGCCTCTCAAGTAAGACTCTATGCCAAAAATATTACATTGTTCAAAATCCTGTGAGACTATACTTTCGCCACTTCCGAAACCAATATCGAGTATGTTTATCTGGTTTTGATTGTTAAGTTTTTGATTGAAATCTTCATTGCTAATTTTTAGCTCTTCATGATTTTTTCGATTACGATGCCCATTATAGAATTTAGGCTTTTCTTGGGATGAATTATTCTTCAAATACATAATCTTTTTCAGGTGATGATGCACTAGCATATCTCTTCTTTGGAATGCGACCAGCTTTGAAAGCTTCGTGACCTGCTTCAACCGCTTTTTTCATAGCTGATGCCATAAGCAAAGGATTTTTACAGCAAGCTATAGCTGTATTCATAAGCACACCATCACAGCCCAATTCCATTGCAATAGATGCATCTGATGCGGTACCTACTCCCGCGTCAACTATTATGGGGATTTTAGCATTTTCTACTATTTCACAGATGTTATAGCGATTTTGAATACCTAACCCGCTACCTATTGGTGACGCTAGCGGCATAACTGAAATGCAGCCAATATTTTCTAATTCCTTAGCTACCAACGGATCATCAGTAGTGTAGACCATTACTTTGAAACCATCTTTTACTAAATTCTCTGCTGCAGTAATTGTTTCTACTACATTTGGGTATAGGGTTTTTTTGTCACCAAGCACCTCAAGTTTAACTAACTTCTCTCCATTAAGTATTTCAGCAGCAATGTTGCAAGTCCTAATAGCATCTTGTGCATTAAAACAACCAGCAGTATTAGGTAAAATTGTATATTTTTTTGGACTTATATAATCTAGTAAATTTTTTGAATTTTGATCTTGACCTATATTCATTCTTCTTATTGCAACAGTAACCATTTCACAACCACTCGCCTCAATAGCAGATCGAGTTTCTTCAAAATCTTTATATTTTCCAGTCCCTAATATAAGACGGGAGGTATACTCCTTATTATCTAAAATTAATTTTTTCACTAACCACCGCCAACTGCATTTATGATTGTTATTTTATCATTCTCACTAAGCGTATGAATTGCAAATTCTGATTTTGGTACAATAGTAGAGTTAACTTCTACCGCAATAAACTCAGTTTTTATTTCTAGAAAAAATAACATTGATTCGATAGTAATATTATCATCAACCTCTATATCCTTTTTGTTAACAGAAATTATCATCACTCAAATTCTTATATATTATAAATATTTCCAACATTATGAAAACTTTAAATCCAACCATTCGTTTCGATGCTTCTACATATATGTGATAATATGTATTTGTCTATGAGGATAACAAGTACTTAGATGAATATACAACAGCATCTTAAGAGTTTTACGAATTCTTTTAACAAATATATTACCAAATTTATGTCTGGTAATGAGATGAAAACACCGCTTTATAAAGCTATGAAATACGGACTTTTAAATGGTGGGAAAAGGATAAGGCCATATATTGTCTGTGAATTCTCTAAGATGCTAAAGATTCCAAAAAAATCTTATCAGAGACTTGCACTGGCAGTAGAGCTTGTGCATTCTTATTCCCTAATTCATGATGACTTGCCAGCCATGGATGATGACGACTATCGTAGAGGAAAACTTACGACTCATAAAAAATTTGATGAGGGCACAGCAATCCTAGCAGGTAATAGCCTCCTTGTCCTAGCGTTTAAAATCCTCTCAGATTCAAAAACGCATAAAAATTCTAAAGTTAGAAATAATCTTGTAGAGCAACTCGCATTGGTCTCAGGGCATCTAGGTTTAGCAGGAGGACAAGGTGATGATATCATTCATGCTGGAAAGAAAATTTCTAAAAATCATCTGTATAATATACACATAAACAAAACAGCAAGACTTTTTGAGTTCTGTTTGTTATCGCCTCTAGTGTTAGCAAATAAATCAGCCGTAAAGATACAAAACGAGGCAAGAAAATTTGGACTTAATCTTGGTTTAATATTTCAGGCAACTGATGATTTAATTGATTATAGCGAATCATCGTCTGAAAAAGATTCTTCACTATGTAACATGAGAAGGTTCATGAGTGAAGCTGAAATAAGAGAATATTGTATATCGCTAGCAAACAAATGTACTGATAACTCAAAATTGTTTGGTTCTAAAGATAATTCATTGAATAAACTGATATACAGTCTTGCCTCACGTACTAGCTAACTTTGTGAGCAAATGTAGTTGATAATATCATTCATTCTATCTACTATAATGTCTTGAATGGAACTTTAATATGTTGATAGGAATCCCTAAAGAGTCAAGAAATAATGAAAATAGAGTAGCTATTACTCCGGAAATTCTAAAAAAAATCATAAAATTAGGCTATCAAGTCCAAATTGAGAAATCAGCTGGACTCAAATCAAGTTTTCCAGATCAACTATATCTCGATCAAGGTGCGTCTGTTGTTGAATCAAAAGAAATTTGGAAATCTTCCGATATCATATTGAAGGTAAATTCACCAAACGACGAGGAATCTTCAAATTTATCAGGCAATCAAACTCTAATCTCATTTTTTGGGGCTGCCCAGAATGAGGAACGTATTAAGTTATTCGAAAAAGACAAAGTAAATCTCCTTGCTATTGACTCTGTGCCAAGAATTTCGAGAGCACAAAAAATGGATGCTTTAAGCTCAATGGCAAACATTGCAGGTTCACGTGCTGTAATTGAAGCATCACATGCGTTCGGGAGATTTTTTGGTGGTCAAATTACCGCCGCGGGTAAAATACCTCCCGCAAAGATACTCATAATTGGAGCTGGTGTTGCTGGATTATCAGCTATCGGGACAGCAACAAGCCTTGGTGCTATCGTAAGGGCATTCGATACTAGACCAGAAGTAAAAGAGCAGGTAGAAAGTTTAAGCGGTGAATTTCTCACTGTAGAAATTGATGAAGATGGTTCCGGAGCGGGCGGATATGCAAAAACTATGAGTGATGAGTATATCAAAGCTGAATTAGAATTATTTAAAAACCAATGCAAAGAAGTAGACATAATAATTACTACAGCTCTTATACCTGGCAAACCTGCGCCTAAACTAATTACTGACGAAATGCTTGAGTTGCTTAAACCGGGTAGTGTCATTGTCGATTTGGCTGCCAGTCAGGGCGGAAACTGTACACAAACAGTTCGCGATAAGCTAACAGTCTACAAAGATGTGAAGGTTATTGGTTATACAGATCTTCCATCAAGGCTGGCGTCACAATCAAGCCAACTATATGCAACAAACCTTTTTCATGTCTTATCTGATTTGACGCCAAAGAAGGATGGGGAAATCTTTATTGATATGAATGATGATGTATTAAGAGGAATGTCGATAGTAAAGGATGGGACATCAGTATATCCTGCCCCACCTATTGAGGTAAGTGCCGCCCCATCTGCAAAAAATACTGACATAGATATTAAGATAAAACCTGATGTTGAAGTTAAGAAAAAATCATTTCCTCTAACTTTTTTTATACTTTCCGTCGTATTGCTTGCTGCACTTGGTTCGGTTGCTCCAACATCATTTATGAATCACTTCACTGTTTTTGTTTTATCTTGTTTTATTGGTTATATGGTAGTTTGGAATGTAACGCCTGCATTACACACCCCGCTTATGTCCGTCACAAATGCTGTGAGTAGTATAATTATTATTGGTGCTTTAACTCAAATTTCCTCGGACAGTATAATTTCTGTAGTGCTTGCATCAGTTGCTATTTTTATAGCAAGTATAAATATATTTGGTGGTTTTGCAGTTACAAGAAGAATGTTAGAGATGTTTAGAAAATGATAATGGATTTTGAAGTAGTAAGAGCACTATATATTGCAGCAACTGTATTATTCATTCTTACTTTAGGGGGTTTGAGTAATCAGGAATCCTCAAGAGCTGGAAATTTGTATGGCATGCTTGGCATGTCTATAGCTATTATTGCTACACTTCTTGGGCCTTACGTTACTAAAAATTATTTTATGATTTTTATTTTGATGGTATCTGGCGCATCTATAGGATTGTATCTGGCTAAAAAAGTCCAAATGACTCAAATGCCTGAACTTGTGGCAATTTTACACAGCTTAGTTGGTCTAGCAGCGGTACTAGTAGGTTATGTTAATTTTTTTGATGATACCAATATCCTAACGGGTGTAGAAAAAACAATCCATCAAGTTGAAATCTATATAGGTATTTTTATTGGTGCAGTAACATTCTCAGGGTCAATTATTGCATTTGGCAAATTGAGTGGATATATGAGCGGCAATCCATTTCTTCTTCCAGCAAGACACTGGCTTAATCTTTTAGGTGTACTAATAATAATTTATTTTGGATATTTATTCTCTGTCGATACGGAGAGTGCTCTCAACTCTCTAATTATTATGACATTATTAGCACTTTTATTTGGTATACATTTAGTTGTAGCAATTGGAGGAGCTGATATGCCAGTCGTCGTCTCTATGTTGAATTCATATTCTGGATGGGCGGCTTCTGCAACCGGCTTCATGTTGAGTAATGACCTATTGATTGTTGTTGGTGCGCTAGTTGGAAGTAGTGGAGCAATTCTAAGTTATATAATGTGCAAAGCAATGAATCGCAGTTTTATATCGGTTATTGCTGGTGGCTTCGGTACCGAATCTACTTCTTCTTCATCAGAATCAACCCAAGACCAAGGCGAAGTTATTGTGATAGATTCTAACGAATTATCCGATATGTTGTTGACTGCAAAAAAAGTTATGATTATTCCTGGATACGGCATGGCTGTATCGCAAGCCCAACACACCGTAAATGAGATTGTAAAAGTTCTTAAAGGAAAAAAGATTGAAGTTAGTTTTGCTATCCATCCTGTTGCTGGAAGAATGCCAGGGCACATGAATGTTCTACTAGCCGAGGCTAAAGTGCCGTATGACGTGGTTTTTGAAATGGATGAAGTTAATGATGATTTTCATGAAGTTGATGTATCTATAATTATAGGCGCTAATGATATAGTCAATCCTTCTGCACAAGATGATCCGAATAGTCCAATAGCAGGCATGCCTGTGCTTGAATGTTGGAAAGGCCAGACAACTGTTGTTCTAAAAAGAGGGATGGCTACCGGTTATGCTGGTGTTCAAAATCCACTTTTTTTCAAAGAAAACACCAGAATGCTGTTCGGTGATGCCAAAAAGACAATGGACGAAGTTCTCGGTAAACTTAATGCATAGGCATTATATTTGCATTTAGTAATATGAGAGGAAGTTTATTTACAAAAATTAAATGATACGATTTATTTGGATGAAAAAAATAAAGGAGGATATTATATGATTAAATGCAAATTGATTCATTATGATTCTTCTAGGGATGATAGTGAATATAAGATTAAGACCTCATTTAGTAACATTGAGGATGCTAAAAATGCAATTGTTCATGTTGTTGAATTAAACTATCAAGATTTACCTCCAGACGCAGATGATTATGAGGAAGTCTCAATTAAAGTTAAAAATACGAGTAAAATTCATATAGATTGGATTGACGAAGGTCACGTTTCAATATTGATGAAATCAGCAGAACTTGAGATTGAGTTCGATGATGAAGAGCAAGAGGATAGATTCTATGATAAAGATTGGGAGACTGAATGGGTTACACCCTCATTGATATGTAAGTACAATAATGAGTCTTCTGAACTTCAATATTATAATGGGTTATTTACACTAGAGATATTATGAAAACCCATGCGTGTGGTTCCTTAACATTTAGTTTAGTAAAATGAATAAAAATAATCTTAAATTTATATTTGCGCTAACAATAATAACATTCTTATCATCATGTGCATCTACTCCTGAAATTTATGATATGAGGATAAAAATAAATACGGTTGATGTAAACAATAATCCATTAGATGCGATATGTACTATATTTTCATCTTCGAATAAAAAAGATATTATCGCACCTACCCAAACCACATTTGCAACTGAATGCTCATCACTCAATGTCGTATGTAAATCAGGAGATCTAAAAGGACAAAATGGACATATCGAGGATATCAAATCATCGAATACTATAGTCAATACTGGGATTGGTTTTATATTTAATAGGGCGATAGACGCAGTAACACCTATGGGCCAGTTACTCAATATTTTTAACGATGGCGATAGATGCGATAACCTCAGACATGAAATTAAAGTTGTTTTAGAGTAAAAAAATCGTTAAGGTAAATTATGATAATAGGAACTATAATTGGTTTGATTTTTTTTATAGCTGTAGGTTATTTTGCTTACAATTTTTCTCAATGCATTGGGACTTTCACAAGACTTAATAAAATCATTCATACTAAAGTTTTCGGAGTTGTCGGCGTCTTGGTTTATGTATATCTTGTATATAGCAATCAAGATACATTGATGACTGCACTTCTCAGCCCGCTTCAATAATTATAATTATCTGAGAATGTTTACAGTTTGTACTGGTGGGTTCAGGTATAAAACACAAGCACCACCACTTGTAGTGGCTTCTAGAGTATCTGCTACATCGAACTTTATTGAGACCTTAGGAATATCAGTTGCTTTAGGGGTATATGGCGCAATTAATGAAACGGTGAACGTAAATGTCGATGCTCCGTCAGTCTTTGAAATCCCGTTAGCATTATATCGTGCAGTTAAATTATCATAATCACCGCCCCCGTTCACGTTAGGAACAACCCAATCCATCTCTGCTAAGGTCCCAGAGGGTGCAGTTTTTGCTGTGGCTGTAGCACTGGCAGCCGCTACAGTTGGTGAAGCAACCGTGTTGCATGTAGTTCCACTAACATCCACTGTTCCTTTAGTTGTCATCGTCGTATTTATTGTTGATCGAACGTGAGTATATGTTCTACCTAGTGTAATTGTAAAGTCATTGAGATATGTTCCGACGTCTGCTTGAGCAGACACAGAAGCTATATCGAATTGCTTTGACCCACTGCCAAGAACAATAGGATCTGAACATGCTGATGAGCTACATAACTCTACTTTTGAAATTGTAGTTTTATAGACACTAGGTGTCGAAGTAGCTGAGTAAATGGATGATGATACAAACATCAGTAAAATAATTATAATATTTTGTTTTCTCATTTAAGAACCTCTCCCTAGGACTACCGCCCCTTTGACCCCTTTGACCATATTATTTTCTCTTCTAACTTTCTCATAGAATCTTTTTTCAACGGATTGATATGAATATGCCACAGGGCTAATGAACATAAAATTCTGATTAGTCGTCTCGTTATTACAACATAATACGTAATTTATTTTTATAAACTCTCTATCATTTGACATTGTATTATCATCGTGTATACCAATCTCTAATGAAACTCTTCCTGTTGGTTGAAGCTGAATACTCAACACCTCACCATGCTTAATATCGTATATACTGGAATCCCATTCATAAACTTTATAGTAAGCCTTAGCCCATGGAAGATATGGTAAGTGCATTGCTACTTCAAGGTCATAACCATCTGCGGCTTCTTCAAGCGCTCCATCAACCGTATCTTTATCAGATAGGGCCTCATAGAGATTGAAATTCAAATCATAAACAGAAGATTTAAGTTCTAATCCAAAACCAATACGCGAATGATCAGTGCTGAATTCTCTATCATAAAATACATTTCCGCCATACATTAATGTGTTATTAGGACTGAGTTTTCTCCATACCAATCCTAAATTTAATGTCTCACGGCTTTGAAAACTAGATAACGAAAACTGAGATAAATACGCCTCGTTACCTGATCTTTGAAGTTCGAGTAAGCCAAGTATTCTGTAGTCAGTTTTAGAATAATTTCTTAATCTTGTCTCAACTTCAATTAATTTCAATTGAGGGACATTCCTCATAGCCCAGTCTTCAATGGCTGAATTTACATGCGGCATTGCATTATTAACTGCGGAATTAATGGCAGTATCAGTCGCTCCACCAGAATGAACTGATGTCGCAGATAGCATCAAAGTTAGTAAAATATACTTTCTAATCATAAAACCCCCATATCCAATATAACACCAATATTATTGAATTATCTATAGTTATGGGATTGTATTTTTAATATTTCTTATTATACCTGTAAAACAAAAACTCAGATCTATCCCCTATATTATGTGAGATTCTGATCCAGTATCATTTTCTTAATGTATAATTAAGCTCTCCTAATCTGAGCAAGGACGGTATAGAATATAGGCCCTTCACCCATATCAGTTACATCTTGAGTATTCAGCGCGTTAGCATTCACACCATTTTTAACCAGTGAACCCCTATATTGTTTTTGAGTTGAGGCAACACCCGCGAGCATTGAATCCATAACAACAGCATATGCATAGGTCTCACCTACGTCATTATAAATTTTACACAAATCACCATCTTTAATTTTTCTCTTGTCTGCATCTTTTTTGGATATTTCAATAGTTGGTCTTGATGCCATATTTCTAAGTCTCTCAACTGGCACAAATGAATTACCAATAAACTGATGAGTAGCAGGACTTAATATTTGTATCGGGTATTTTTTCTTTAGGTTTTTGTCTTTAAATTCTTCAATATGATTTGGATAAGCACCGAGGCCTAATTTTTTAGTATCCTCTGAGTAAATTTGAATTTTACCATCTTTAGTTGGCCATCCTTTTTTGAGATAGTCTCTTCTTTTATGGGAGACATTGCCTTTCATCCAACCTTTCTTTTTAAGTTTTTCATAAGTTATCCCTGTAAATAGAGGATTATGTTTAGGGTCTATCATATCTTTAATCATGCTCTCATCTGATTGGGCAAAGCATTTCTCTTTATAGCCCATATATTTAGCAAGTTCTCTAAATAAGTCTTGATTAGATTTACTCTCGCCTAGAGGTTTAATTGCTGGTTGAGATAGACTGAAATAATAATGTCCATAAGGCGCATTGAGATCAAGATGTTCTAATGCAGTATCTGCAGGTAAGACTACATCTGCATAATTGCAACTATCAGTCCAAAACGTTTCATGGACAGTTGTGAATAGGTCTTGTCGTTTCAAGCCTTTTCTTACACTGGTTGTATCTGGAGCACAGTTTGCGACATCTGAATTCCACACAAATAAATTTTTAATAGGAGGATTTAATTTTTTATCATTAAGTGCTTCACCAATTTTAATCATATTAACGCTTCTTGGGTCTTTGCCATCTAATAAATCAGGCCTTTGTAATTTACCCAAATCCACATTCCACATTTCTTCAATTGACCCAACGAATACACCAGAGCTTTTATTTCTCCACGCACCTGTAATTGCGGGAAGCAACATAATCGATCGAACCATCATGCCTCCATTTCTGTGACGATTAAGCCCATAGTTGGGTCTAATGTAAGTTTTTTTACTCGCACCATATTCCTGAGCCAATTGAATTATTACTTCTTTTTTAAGACCAGTTATCCTTGAAACTTTCTCTGGAGTATATTTAGGTAAAACCTCATTGAGGAAACCTTCATGTCCTGTTGTATATTTTTTCAAAAAAGCTACATCATGTTTTTTCTTTTTAACGATTAAGTGCATCATTCCAAGTGCTAAAGCTGCATCCGTTCCTGGTTTCGGTTGAACATGCCAATCACTCAATGCTGCAGTTCTAGTTTCCCTGGGATCAATACAAATAATTTTTGCACCATTCTTTTTTGCCTCTTCAACAAATGGAACCATATGAACATGAGTCGATACGATATTTGTTCCCCAAAGAATAATCAAATCATTGTTGGGCACTTCATCAATCGATGGACCACATGCTGCTCCATATGTATATATACCAGCCGTTGAGGCTGCTGCAATGCAAATGGTTCTTCCTAGTCTTGCCGCACCCATTTTATTCCAAAATCTTTCTGACATACCCCAATACCCAAGCATACCTAGTGTTCCTGAATAGCTATAAGGCTGTATTGCATCACCACCGTATTTTTTTTCTGTATCTTTAAGATTCTTAGTTACGAGTTTTAATGCATGATCCCAACTAACTCTTTTAAATTTTGCATTCTTGCCTTTAGGTCCTATCCGTATGTGTGGGTATAAAACTCTGTTTTCGTTATAAACAAGATCTAGGTAATGGTTAACTTTATTACATAAAAATCCTCTGGTAATAGGATGGGTGTTATCGCCCGTGAGATGAACGGCCTTCTTCAGTGTCGTGTCAACGGTGACTTTTAGGGAACACGTATCTGGACAGTCATGCGGACAGGTTACATTCACTGTTTTTAGCTTAGGCTTTTGCACTACATCTCTCCTCAATTTTTTGTATGGTAATGGCACCAGTTGGACACGCTTTTTCACATTCGCCACACCTAATACATTTCTTATGGTCTATATAAAGCTTGCCATGATAAATGCCATTTGTTTTAGAGGGTTCTATTGATTTATATTGTGTATCACCATTTGACAATCTATAAGTTTCTTTTACTTCAACAATACATTTTTCAACAGGCTTAACGAGGAGGCATTCATCACACAACACACAGAGATTATTATTTATTTCAAACTTGTAATGACACAAATAACACCTAGAGGCCTCTTTTTGAGATTGTTTTTGCGAATAGCCAAGCTCGACTTCTTTGTTGTTATTTCTTCTATTATCTTTTAATGTCGGCATGGATGACATAGGTATGTAATTCATCTGTAGGTCTCTATTTGTTGAACTGACATTTTTTACATGGTGAGAAGTTCGTTTAATTATTCTCTGCATTAAGAAATTATCAATTTTGTCTGCTGTTTTTTTCGCATGTCCAATAGCATCTATCAGAGTCGTTGCA
>AACY020528852.1_pt1 | contig 15339 bp, 13 predicted proteins | sample 267378 | NCBI WGS metagenome assembly AACY02 (sample SAMN02954345, study PRJNA13694) | marine metagenome | biome: aquatic; feature: ocean; material: water; isolation source: isolated as part of a large dataset composed predominantly from surface... | reverse complement strand
TCTACTTTTGGTTCAAGGGTTGGCACTTTGCCGTTGGAGAGCGTCTGTGTGCACCGATCGCGGAGTCTCTTCCAGGATCAATCAGCCCCCATTGCCCACGATTTGTTGATGGATTTTTCACAACCTTCGAGCTTGTTGTGCTGGCTCTGATACTGGCGTTCGGGCTTGCCAGGCTTCTGACCCGCCTGCAGATTCTCGGACCCGGTTGGCTCAGATCAGGTATCGGCGCCTACGTGTATATCTTCCAAGGCACACCGCTTCTGATTCAACTGTGGTTGGTGTATTTCGGCTTGGCACAGTTTGAGTGGATTCAAGCATCAAGCCTGTGGCTTTTTTTAGCCAGTGGATGGTGGGTCGGACTCTTGGTGCTGACACTGAATTCCGCCGCCTATCAGACCAATATTTTGACCGGTGGGGTGAGAAATCTCTCGAAAGGACAATCTGAGGGCGCTGATTCACTCGGATTATCGGAGCGGCTCAAATATCATCGCGTGCTCTTCCCGCAAGCTCTCAGAGCGTCCTGGCCTGCCTTGGCGAACGAGTCGATTTTACTGTTAAAGGCCAGTGCTCTGGTCTCCACCATCACAGTACTCGATCTGATGGGACATGCGCGCACTGTATTTTCCCGAAGCTACGATCTTGCGGTCTATGGCGGAGCGGCCATTCTCTACATCGCACTGACTGCACTGATAACGCTGTTGGCCTATCTGATTCGGCGTTATGGGTTTGCCAGTCTGCCTTCAGACCCCTGGTTTCGGGGCCTGATGCGCTGAGTCAGTTGCGATAGGCAGCGCGCGCCTCAGCCTCATCCACTTCAACCTTGCCGCCCGCTGCGGCATCACGCTCGTGGGCATTGATGTCTCGGGCATCCCAGGGATAATCCACCCACACATCTTCAATATCAGCACCGACAAACACATGAGAAATACAATCCGGGAACTCGGCCTGTTTGGTTTTCAGTTTGTTGTGCATCACAAACACACCGATTTCAGCAGGCTCTTCGGCCAACAACTCGCCAATGGCGAAGGCCAGAGTGGTTCGTTCATCATCCACTTCATCGACTAACAACACACGCTTGCCTGTGATCATGTTGTTCACACCATCAACCCATTGCAGCTTGTGCGGCTGTGCCGAAGGTGGCTCATCGGGGTGATAGCGTGCAAGCGAGATGGCAATGAGCGGCTTTTCGACATAGGTGCGTAAAATCCGCGCGGGAATAAATCCGCCGCCACCAATCGCAAGGATGACATCAAACTGAAAATCACTGGCAATGATGCGCGTTGCCGCTTCGGCAATGGTTTGATGTAGCTCCGCATATGAGAACCGAAGTCGGGTGCTCATGGGCATCCTCCGTTGAAAAAATCAGGATATCACTCGGTGGCCGATGGATTCGAGTCCATCAACGATTTTCGAAGCGCGGATAGTTCATCCACCAAGTCCAGAAGTTCATCGCGCTGGCTGATCAAATAGGCGGTCCGCTCCGCGTGTGTCTCACCGGTGGGACGAAATGCCGTCAACCAATCGGCGGCCTTTTGCAAACGCTGATCAATCTGCGCTTGCTGACTGCCGACCACCCCATCTCTCAGTGCAACCAATTGATCTGTGATGAGTTTGAGCTCACCGGTGTGGTAGGTGATTTCAGAAAACAGATCTTCCTCGATTTGAGATTCACTCTCAGGTAACCACATCGAAATGATGGATCCGACAACCAGCGCCAAACCAAAGATGACGCCCATTCGACCAATCTGCATCCTGTCCCTCTTTCGCACGTTCAGAAGTGCGTTACACTAGCTGAAAACAACCCCCTACAAAAATGGAAATCGTTTCTATGTCGAATGACCTCCGTGAAGCCGCCCTGAATTATCACCGCGCCGAACCTGCCGGAAAGTTGGAAATCACAGCGACAAAACCCTTGGCCACGCAACGTGATTTAGCACTTGCCTACAGTCCGGGCGTTGCCTATGCCTGCACTGAGATAGCAGAGGATCCGAGTAAGGCCGCGGAGCTGACGGCACGCGGAAACATGGTCGCCGTCATCACCAATGGAACGGCTGTACTCGGCCTTGGCGCCATTGGGCCGCTGGCTTCGAAGCCGGTGATGGAAGGTAAGAGCGTGTTGTTTAAAAAATTCGCCAATATCAATTCCATCGACATCGAAGTCGACACCACGGATGTTGACCGCTTCTGTGACGTCGTCAGTGCGCTTGAGCCTTCCTTTGGTGGCATCAATCTGGAAGACATCAAGGCACCTGAATGTTTTGAGATCGAAACCCGACTCAGAGAAAAAATGAACATCCCCGTGTTCCACGATGATCAGCACGGAACTGCGATCGTCGTCGGTGCCGGCATGCTCAATGCCATGCGACTGATTGGCAAACCCATGGATCAAGTCAAACTGGTGTGCTCTGGGGCGGGCGCGGCGGCCATGGCCTGTCTTAACATGCTGAAAACACTTGGTGTGAAAGCAGAAAATATCATTGTGTGCGACCAGCACGGCGTACTGCGGCCGGACCGCGAAAAGCCCATGGATAAATACAAAGCCCAGTATGCCCGGGATACCCATCTAGAAACACTGGCCGAAGCGCTGGTGGGTGCAGACGCATTTTTGGGGTTATCTGTTCCAGGCGTCATCACGCAAGACGAAGTCAAAACCATGGCCGACCGCCCGGTCATCTTTGCACTCGCTAACCCAACACCCGAGATCATGCCGGAGCTTGTCAAAGAAGTCCGTCCGGATGCACTGATTGCCACTGGCCGCTCCGATTATCCAAACCAAATTAACAACGTCTTATGCTTCCCATTCTTGTTCCGTGGCGCGCTTGATTGCGGCGCAACCGTCATTAATGAAGAGATGAAAGCAGCCTGTGCTGAAGCCATCGCAGCGATGGTGCATACCCCACCGTCGGATGAGGTCATTTCAACCTATCAGGGCGAACAGTTGACCTTCGGCGCTGAATATCTCATTCCAAAGCCATTTGATCCCAGACTCATCATGGAGATCCCACCCGGCGTCGCACGCGCAGCCCAGGCCAGTGGAGTTGCGACCCGTCCGATCGAGGATCTCGATGCCTATCGTGAAGATCTGAGTCGGTTTGTATGGCGCTCAGGCATGCTGATGAAGCCCATGTTCGAGGCTGCACGCGCAACCAAGCGTCGCCTGGTCTTGGCTGAGGGCGAAGGCGGTAAAATGCTGCAAGCCTGCCAACTGATCGTGTCTGAGGACCTGGCCGATGTCACCTTGGTAGGCCGTCGCCAAGTCATTATCGATAAGATTGCCTCCATGGGCCTTGCGATCCGGCCGGATGAAGATTTCCAAATTGTCGACAACCTCGACGATTCTTTCGTTACCCCCATTGGCGAAGACTACTCGAAGCTCATGGCACGCCACGGCATGACGCCCAAGGCGGCACAAACGCGGGTGCGAGCCAACACCACCGTGGTGGCCTCGATGATGCTGAAACGCGGTGATGCCGATGCGATGTTGTGTGGAACTTTTGGCACCTATCAAAAGCACCTGCAATTGGCCGAAGAGATTCTCGGCCGTAAAGAGAACTCTCCAGTCGTTGGTGCATTGACAGTTTTGATTCTGCCTCAGGGCACGCTGTTTTTGACAGACACCCATGTCAATCCGGATCCGACTGCAGAGCAGTTGTGTGAGCTTGCAAAACTTGCAGCTGATGAAATCCGCCGTTTTGGAATCCAACCAAAAGCTGCATTTTTATCGCACTCAAACTTCGGCTCAGCCACGACAGAAAGTGCCAACAAAGTGCGGGAAGCTACGGCACTATTCATGGATCGCTATCCAGACATCGAGGCCGATGGAGAAATGCATGCCGATGCCGCGTTGGATGAAAAAGTGCGTCTCGACCTGCTGCCCGATTCACGCTTAAGCGGTGCAGCCAACCTGTTGGTGTGTCCAAATTTAGACAGCGCGAATATTGCACGGAACCTGTTGAAAATGCTCGGTGGTGGCGTGACTGTCGGGCCGGTGTTACTCGGACTCGGCAAAGAAGCACACGTGGCCACTGCATCGAACTCACCACGCGGGATCCTCAATATGGCAGCCGTGGCGCTTGCCAACGTCAATCGCAACGAGGCCTGATTGGATGAGCCGCTTGAGGAATCAGCGGCTCATCTCTTCCACTAAAAAGTCGATCAACACGCGCGTCTTCAACGGCAGGTGGCGTCCGTGCGGAAACACGGCATACAGTTTGCGGTCCGGATAGGGGCGATATTCGGGCAAGACTTCGCGAAGTTTCCCATTGCCGAGTTCCTCCTCAACCATAAATCGCGGCAGCAAAATCATACCGAGCCCTGCCCGTGCAAACGACACCATCATTTGGTCATTGTTTGTTGATAAACGCGCTTCAGTCGTGATCTGCTCCGGTTCTTCAGTGCCCCGCTGAAACAGCATGCGTTGCTGCGTCCGATCCGTTCCATAATGGATAAAAGGAATGCGGGACACATCTACGAGGTTGTCTGGTGATCCGTATTCCGCCAATAAAATCGGCGCCCCGACCAACACCATCTCAACATCAGCCAACCGACGCGCAACCAATGACGAGTCCTCGAGATGTCCGATTCGCACCGCCAAATCAAAGCCTTCACCGACCAAATCGACAAATCGATCGGACAGCTCAACATGCAGATGGACATCCGGATATTTGCCCGCAAATGCACTCAGAGGTTCTTTTAACACCCGTTGCGCCAGCGCGACCGGTGCAGACAAACGAAGTGTTCCCTCTGGCTTCGCTTTACGACCGGCAAGCATCTCACCGACTTCTTCTATTCCCTCCACCAAGGGTGCTGAGCGTTCGAACAAAAATGAGCCTTCGTCGGTGAGACTCAGTTGCCGCGTTGTCCGGTGAAACAAACGTGCACCCAGATCATTTTCCAGTCGCTGCACTTGTTTGCTGACCGCCGACCCTGTCATACCGAGACGGCGTGCTGCCTCTGCGAAACTGCCGTGACGTGCAACGGCAACAAAAATAGGTACTCGGGATAATCGGTCCACCACCACACTCCACGATTCACGGATTCGATCCAATACGTTTTAAATTGGGATTGGAAGGTTCACTTTTAAAGACGCAATGGATCGATTTTAGGGCGTGATCGTTTGGTCGTTCCAGTCGATCACTTGACCACTTCGCTCAACCGTCAGTGCTGATAACACAGACCACAGGTACTGCGCAGACTGCTCTGGGCTGAAGAGTTTGTCGGGCGAGACCCCTGACTGGAAGGGTTTTGAAAGATCCGTATCGACTGTCCCTGGATGCAAGCCCACGACAATCGCCTGTGGATTGGTGCGCCGAAGCTCAAGACTCAAGTTCTGGGTCAGCATATTTTGCGCAGTCTTACTGGCTCTGTAACTGTGCCAACCACCCAAGCGATTATCCCCAATCGAACTGACACGGGCGGATAAGGTGGCGATGGTCAGTGCCTCGCGATGCCGTAAACAAGAATAGAGTGCTTTGTACCAAAGAAAGGGGCCAAAGCAGTTCACATCAAACACCTGCATGAGGCTCGCACGATTCAAATCCGTGAGCTTTTTCTCCGGTCGAACCTCAAGCGCATCATCTTTTAAAAGTCCAGCCGTGGTGATCACCAAATGCAGGCGGTCGGTCAGTTGACGCACGGAGGCCGCGGCTTTTTCAATGGATGTATCCGAGGTTAAATCCAGTGCAACTGCGTGCGTGTTTGGATCGTCCGATCCGACAGTGGCTGGATCGCGAGCCGTGACAATGAGTTGATCAAACTGACCTGAGGCGCGTATAACCGCGCTCAGCGCACGACCGATCCCGCCAGAGCCACCTTGAATCAGAGCCGTTCGTGTCATGACATCACCATTTGAAGAGTCGAATACTGAGCGTCATTCCGGCAGCACAGAAGCCCACCAGGATCAACAATGACGGCCAAATCTCAGGGATGCCGGCATTGTCGAGCATGACCGCACGCGCCGCTTCAAGCACATGGGTCAGCGGCAAACAGGCAGCCACTGTTTGTACCCACACTGGGCTGCCATCGAGTGAAAACCAGACTTCAGACAACAACAGCATCGGGAAGGTCACCGCATTTAACAACCCGTCGGCAAATTCTTTACTCTCAGTTCGACAGGCGATCGCAAGACCCAAGGTGATCATTGCCAATCCACCGAGGAGCGCAACCAAAAGCAACAACAAGGCACTGCCCACCATTTTGTAGTCGAGAATCAGATGGGTCCCCACAAACACAATCAAACTGGCCGTGAGTGTCACGATCAGTCGAGACAACACCTGTGCGGAGAGAAACTCAAACTGAGTCAGGGGCGTCGCTTTCAAGCGTCTCAAATAGCCGGACTGGCGATAACGGACCACCACATAACCAACGCCCCATAGCGCGGAGTACATCATGTTCATGCCCAAAATCCCTGGTACCACCCAGTCGACATACCGGATCGCCTCACCATCGGCCAAACCACGTGTCAGCGGGCGCGATTCTGTGTACTTCAAGAGTAGTTCAAGCAGCGCACCACTGGCCGAGTTCCCATTGACCCAGTATTGAACGGCTGTATCTGATGCCTCGACGACCAGATCAGTCTGCTGCCTGGACAGACGCGCAAGCGCTCTGTCTTGGTTGGCATCAATGCGCTCAACTCCTGGGAACTCGACCAACTCAGGTGCCATCCCATCACCGATGACCGTCACACTGAATAGGGCCCGTGGTGGCCCCGAAAACACGATTGATAAAGCCAGTACAATTAAAACCGGGAATAACAGATTCCAACCGAAACTTGCGCGATCCCGCAGATATTCGAGATTTCTCGCATGAAAAATGGCACCGGTGCGTCTGAGTGAGCGCTTCAATGCTCTCACGAGATCACCTCTTCTGTTTTCACTAAATGCTCACCGGTTAGGTTTAAAAATAAGGCATCGAGATTTTCAACGCCGGCTGCCTCAATGAGTGCCCGCGGGGTGCCCTCAAGCAAGGTTTTGCCGTGCGACAAGATGACAAGCTCATCACAGAGGATTTCCGCCTCTTCCATGTAGTGCGTGGTCAAAATCAAAGTGCGGCCTTCACTTTTCAGATCGCGCACCACTTCCCAGAGATCACGCCGTGAACGTGGATCAAGCCCGGTTGTGGGCTCATCTAAAAATACAATTTCAGGGTTATGCACCAGTGCCATCGCCAACAGAAGCCGTTGACGCTGCCCGCCTGATAGCCGCCTGGCATCGCGGTGGAGAAAATCGCTTAACCGAAACTTCTCGATCAGCGTATCCATCGGGATCGGATCGTCGTAAAACCGAGAAAATAGTTTCAAATTATCAAAGGGTGTCAAAAAGTCCTGAAGCGCTGTCGCCTGAAACTGAATACCAATCCGCTCTTGGTAGTCTTGAGGTAAGGGTCCACCGCGATAGGTGACGGAACCACTGGTGGGTGACTCCATCCCTTCAAGCATCTGCAACGTGGTGGTCTTGCCTGCACCGTTCGGGCCCAATAACCCAAAGCACTGGCCGGCCTCAATGCTGAAGTCGAGCCCATCAACCGCGATCACATCGTCGTATGATTTTTTCAGCCCCTCGACGGATAGGATGACATCAGTCATAGGCATGCCAATGTGCCGGTGGTTGTCCACCTAAAAGATTGGTGGCCTCGGCGCATGCGCGCCTGACAGCCTGCGCATTACTGCGAAGGCGTTCAGCATCCATCCGCACACTCGGCCCACTGATACTCAATGCACAAATCGGCTCGCCAATCTCATTGAACACAGGCGCCGCCACACACTGCATACCCACCACATGTTCCTCACGATCATAGGCGCATCCGTCTGCGATCACCGTCTCAATCTCTAAGCGATATGCCTTTTGGGTTTTCAAGGTATGCACCGTCAGTTCGGGGTATTCAAGCCCATCAATAATGAGATCACGGACCTCGTCGCTGCTCCCTGCTAACAAGGCCTTTCCTGCACTTGAAGCGTGCAGCGGCGCACGCGAACCCAAGGGTGCAACCATCCGCATCATGTGCCCACTCTCAACTTGAGATACAAAGAGGGCGCGCTCATCTGACAAAATTGCCAAGTTCACTGTTTCCCCAGTTGCCTCAGACAGCTCAGTCATCAACGGCCGAAGTTGCGCAATATAATCACGTGATCGGATAAAGGCATTGCCGATTTCGAATCCGGCCACCGCGATCCGCCAACGACCCGTCTCTGTATCGACCGATAAAAATTCCAGCGACTCCAGAGTGGTCAATAAGCGGTGCACCGTCGATGGGGCGAGCTCTGTGTGCTCAGCAATCTCAACCAAGGTGAGACCATGTCGACTGGTCGCGCACGCACGCAAGATCGAGAGACCCCGCACCAGCGTTTTAGACTGCCCAGCCTGCTCATCACCCATCGATCACTCCTTCTGTCACCACCTCACCATGGCGGACTGTGATAGACAGTTCAAGTCCGCGGTAGGTATTGATCGAGAGCCCAAAGACACATTGCAACCAATCACCTGGACTGGCAGCTGCTGGATGACCGGTGGGTTGTGCAGAGAACCAAATCCCGCGGACTGTCTGTCCATCGATTGAAAACTCAAGGCTCAGATGTGTTCCATCCGATCCCACTTGACGGCTACTGAGCACTTCAAACACACCATCAAAGACAGGCGCCTCAAATCCTCGACCAAAGGGACCAAGCGACTCCAATTCATGCACCCGCTCAAGACTGAAATCCTCAACCAGTAAAGTGCCATCTGTGATGAAACGCGGCGCAACAGGATGCGATGGATAGCGGCTTGAGAAAACGCGCTGTAATGCTTCACTAAAGCTCGGCAACTCCGCCTCGACCAGCGTCAACCCACAGGCACCGGTATGACCACCATACCGGAGGATCGCTTGGGGCACCTCGCTTACCACATCATCCAGCAGCAATTTGGCATCGACGCCTTGAATGGAGCGCATTGAACCCGTCAAGGTGCCAGGCTCCGAACCGGGCGTTAGAACCAGCGCCGGCACCCCTTCAGCCTCCACCAATCGACTGGCCACAATCCCTTGGACACCTGCGTGTCCGTCATGTAAGACCAGGCAAATCACATGTGAACCGGCCACACGACTGCGCCGCGCGAGCGGCTTCGCCGTCTCAACCATCTTCTTTTCCAACGCACGTCGTGTCTTGTTATCCGCATCAAGCTGCAGAAATGCAGACTCGGCGTCTGCACGGCTGTCGGTCCATAAAAATTCGAAACCGAGCATCGAGTGATCAATCCGTCCCCGCGCGTTGAGGCGCGGCGCCAACTGAAACGCCAACCATTCACTGGAAATATCACGATCTGCACGTGTGAGGTGGGTTGCTGCCACATCCCAGCACGGCCGACGCCGTGCTTTGATGTACTGAAGCCCTGCGTTGACCACAGCACGGTTGATTTCGCTGTCACCCAAAGACACACAGTCAGCGACCGTTCCCAGTGCAACATAATCCAGCAGATCACCCAGTTTGGGGCAGGACTCACCGAGCACACCCTGTGCAATCAGCACTTGACGCAGGCCGCTCATGACCAACCAAGACACCATGCAGCCGGCGATGGCCTGATCTGGATACTCGCAATCGCTGCGACTGGGATTCACAACCGCATAGGCACTGACCGGCGGGCCAGCGTCTGAGACTCGATGATGATCGGTCACAATCACATCGATCCCAGCGGCCTTGAGTCGCGCGATGTGTGGTTCATCAGACGACCCGCAATCGGCGGAGATCACAACTGTCGGCTGATCGACTGATTCTAAGAGGCGGTCCACCAGGGTGCCTGAAATCCCGTAACCATCCTCCAGGCGGTGGCCAATCCAGTGACTGATTCGATCTTCTGCGACGCCAAATCGGACCAGTGCATGCGTCAGTACGGCGTGACTGGTCAATCCATCGGCATCATAGTCGGTCAATACACCAATCGATTCATGATCAGTGACCGCACGCGCTAAACGTGCAATTGCCCGATCGGCATCTTGAAGTTTCGAGGGCGGTGGAATGTTGGCAAGCTGAGGCGCAATGACTGCATCAAGGCGTGTGGCCTCACTCAGGCGCCCTGCCAAGATCCGTGCTGCAACGGCACTCAAACCACGCGATCGTGCATCTGCAAAAACGGTGGGTGAGATCTCTCGTGTGGTGTGCATCAACCCATCACGGAACGGATGAACTGCTGCACGTCAGACATCTCGTTCTCTAAAACCGTATAGCGCTCCTCGCGCGTCATCAAATCGGCCATGTCGGATGGCAATGGCACCTCATCAAAGCCTGCATTTTGAACGGCTTCAGCAAACTTCGCAGGATGTGCCGTCGCCAAGACCACCTTGGTCATCTCCGCTGGCGCCACACACAGGGCTTCGATTCCGGTCGCTGTATGCGGATCAACGAGCTCACCGGTTTGCTCAAACACCCGACGAATGGTGGCGCAGGTGGTTGCATCATCGACAGCATGTGCCGAAAACAGTGCCCGAGCCTTTTCCACCACAGATGGTGCCAACTGCACAGCGTGTGTCTGAAAATCCTGCATCAACTGGTTCATGGCAGCGCCGTCTCGATCATGCAGATCAAACAACAACCGCTCAAAGTTTGAGCTGACCACGATATCCATCGATGGCGAGAGTGTTTTCAGAAGTGGCTTCCGCGACAAATCCCCAGCCAGGCCACGCACCAAGGCATCATTGGCATTGGTTGCCACGGTAAAGTGGGCAATCGGAAAGCCCATTTGGCGCGCCAAGTAGCCGCCAAACACATCCCCAAAATTGGCCGATGGCACACTGAATGCAATTGGACGATCCAGGGCACCCAGGCGCAGACCGGCATAAATGTAATACACCGTTTGCGCCATGATCCGCGCCAAATTAATGGAATTGACTGCCAACAGGCGATTCGGCGCGACAAATTGCTGATCCATGAAGGATGCTTTGACGATCGCTTGGCAATCATCAAAGTTGCCTTTGATGGCCAGATTATGCACGTTGTCAGACAGCACGGTGGTCATTTGGCGGCGCTGCACTTCACTGACTCGCTGGTAGGGATGCAAAATCACCACATCCAAATGCGCAGAGTGCCGTGCACCCTCAATCGCTGCCGATCCGGTATCCCCAGAGGTTGCTCCCATGACAACGCCACGCTCGCCACGCTCGGCTAAGAAGTAATCCAACAATCGACCAAGGAGCTGCAATGCGAAGTCTTTAAATGCCAACGTCGGCCCGTGGAAGAGCTCCAACAGCCAGGTGTCATGCGTCAATTGTTTCGAGGGCGCGATCCCAGAGTGACGAAAACTTCCATAGGCATCACGGACCATGGATTCGAAGGTTGCCCGCGGCATCGAGCCCTCAACAAAGGGCCACATGACCTCAATGGCTAACTCATCATAGGGAAGACCCTGCCATGACCGAAACGTCGCCTCTGAAATCTGAGGCATCGATTCTGGAACATACAAACCGCCATCGGAGGCCAACCCCGCCAAGACGACCTCGGAAAATTCAAGCGTCGGTGCAGCCCCACGCGTCGAGACAAACTTCATAGGGCGTCATCCAAGGTTTCAACACGAAGCACCACAGGTGAACCGACCACAAAGGTCGCACCTTCAATGGTCTTGAGAGCGGCTTCTAGATCGCCCTCAACAACCGCATGGGTCAACAGGATCAGCGCCACCGGCTCACCTGAGACCCCATCTTTCTGCAAGATACTTTCAAGTGAAACACCGTGTTTCGAAAGCACTGTGGTGATCTCAGCCAAGACGCCCACTTCGTCGCGAACCGACAGCCGAATGTAAAACGGACACAGGGTCTCGGCCATCGGCAAAATCGGCAGATCATTTAAGTGCGATGGCTGAAACGCAAGATGCGGCACACGATTGGTTGGATCCGATGTTAATGCGCGTGCGCAGTCCACCAAGTCAGCAACCACGGCACTGGCTGTTGGCAACGAACCCGCACCGGCACCGTAGTGGAGGGTCGAACCCACCGCATCACCATGGATCTGCACTGCATTCATCACGCCATGCACATTCGCCAAGAGCTGTTTATCCGAGATCAAGGTCGGATGCACACGCATTTCAATCCCCTGATCCGTTCGACGTGCAATACCCAGGTGCTTAATGCGATAGCCGAGCTCTTCGGCATAATCGATGTCGATTAAATCGATGTCTGAGATGCCTTGGGTATAGACCGCATTGAAATTGAGTGGAATCCCAAAGGCGATGGACGCCAGGATGCACAGCTTGTGGGCTGCATCAATGCCCTCTACATCAAAGGTTGGATCTGCTTCTGCATAGCCAAGGGCCTGTGCCTCAGCCAATACATCTTCAAAATCGCGCCCGGCATCGCGCATTTCAGTCAAAATGAAATTACCAGTGCCATTGATGATTCCGGCGAGCCACTGAATTTGATTTGCGGCCAAACCCTCGCGAAGCGCCTTGATGACGGGAATACCACCGGCGACTGAGGCTTCAAACGCGACAGTGACACCTTTGGCCTGCGCTTTTTCAAATATCTGGTTACCGTACTCTGCAATCAATGCTTTGTTGGCTGTCACCACATGCTTGCCGGACTCAATGGCGGCCTCAATCAGGTCGCGCGCGTAGTCTGTCCCACCGATCAGTTCGACAAAGACATCGACGTCTGGATCTCTCGCGACATCCATCAAATCACGTGATACGCGGATCCCGGTGAGATCGACGCCATCTCGGTCACGGCGCGCACCCACATGGGTAATCTGAAGCGGGCGCCCGATCCGGCGCGTCAATTCGTCTTGATTGTTTTCAAGAACATGCAAGGTCCCTTGCGCAACGGTTCCCAAGCCAGCGAGGCCAACAGCGATCGGTTTCAAAATGCGTCCTATGCGTGTGTCACGCTGTCAGTCACTCGCAACATCCGTTTGATGTTACGAAGCGCCTGACGCGTGCGATGTTCATTTTCAATTAAAGCAAAGCGGACATGATCGTCCCCATACTGACCAAACCCGATTCCAGGACTCACGGCGACATTGGCGTCTGAGATCAATTTTTTGGCGAACTCAAGCGACCCCATGTCTCGGAATGCTTCAGGGATTTTCGCCCAGACAAACATCGTCGCCTTCGGCTTATCAACCGGCCACCCCAAGGCTTTGAGTCCGTCACAGAGCACGTCGCGGCGGGATTGGTACATATCCCGAATCTCATGGACACAGGTCTGGTCGCCTTCGAGTGCAGCAATCGCGGCCACCTGAATGGGTGTGAAGGTGCCATAGTCCAGATAGGACTTAATCCGCGCCAAGGCTCCAATCAGCTCTGGATTTCCGGCCGCAAAGCCGACGCGCCAGCCTGGCATGTTGTAGCTTTTCGACAGTGAGAAGAATTCGACTGCAATGTCTTTTGCACCCGGTATCTGCAATATCGACGGTGCCACATAGCCATCGAAGCAAATGTCTGCGTATGCGAGATCTTGGACAACCCAGATGTCATGCGCTTTGGCGATTTCGACCACGCGCTCAAAGAAGTCGAGCTCAACACACATGGCCGTTGGATTGGCTGGGAAGTTCAACACCAGCATTTTTGGACGCGGCCAGGAGGTCTCGATTTGCTTGACGAGCTCGGCAAAGAAATCTTGGCCAGCGACCAGGGGGACATGCCGAATGTCGGCGCCTGCAATCACAAATCCATACGGATGGATCGGATAGGCTGGATTCGGAACCAGCACCGCATCACCCGGTCCTAAAGTGGCCATGGCAAGGTGCGCAAGGCCTTCTTTAGACCCAATCGTCGTAATCACCTCGGTCTCAGGATTCAGGTCAACGTCATAGCGGGTTTTATACCAATTGGCCATGGCACGACGGAGTCGTGGAATTCCTTTGGACTGCGAGTATCGATGCGTGTCATCGCGCTCAGCAGTTTCAACAAGCTTGGAGACAATGTGGCTTGGTGTTGGCTGATCTGGATTGCCCATTGAAAAATCAATGACGTCTTCCCCAGCGGCGCGCGCCGCCTGGCGCATTTCGCCAATGACATTAAACACATAAGGTGGGAGCCGCTCGATGCGAGGGAAACGTGTATCCACAATCGGTTACTCAGTTGTCGTAAACATTCAAGTGTAGCCTATGAGCCCGTTTGATTCATGCGCTTTAAAAGCTCTTTCCACGGGGCATATCCGGGCTGCATGGATCCATCATCAAAAATGAGAGTCGGCGTGCCACTGATCCCGAGACTCTGGCCTAAACGAAATTGCGCCTCGACTGCATTGGCACAGGTTTTAGGGTCAGGATCAATGCCTTGCTTGGCCTCGGTCATGGCCTGCTGCTGATCATCGGCGCAGACGACTGAGACATATTTTTCAAAGGACTCAGAGCCCACACCCGCTCTTGGGAAGGCGGCATAACTGACGCGCACCCCATTGGCTAACAAATTCTCAATTTCCTCGTGCAGTTTCCGGCAATAGCTACAGTCGATGTCCGTGAAAACCAGTAGGTCATGCGCGACGTCCCCTTGGGGCTCAAATACAACGAGTTCTGAAGCATCCAGCGATTGGAGTAAGACTTTCCGTTCATCCTGCCTCGCCAAATCTGTCAGATTTGTCACCTGACCCACACCGACTGCGTACAGATCCCCTGCCACAAAGTGCTGCGCACGCGCGTCGGTATAAATCCGTTCGCCATTGGACAACACCACTTCGAAAAATGGTGAGTCAGCAATCGGCTTGACCGATTGAATTTGGATGACCGGATTGATGCCAAGAATCTTGTCGCGGATCACAGTCTCATCAGACTTGGCAGGTACAGAACAGGCCATCAGTAGTGCAATTAGCCAACGCATACAACTCTCCATCGAATCTGTCTCAAGTGTAGCTCATGCGCGCGGGTGATGTTGACTGTGCAATTGTTTTAATCGCTCTCGCGCCACATAGGTATAGATTTGTGTCGTGGACAAATCCTCGTGGCCAAGCAGAAGCTGCACCACCCGAAGGTCCGCGCCATGATTCACCAAATGAGTGGCAAAGGCATGTCTTAATGTGTGTGGGCTCAAATCCTTCTGAATATCTGCCTTCACCGCCAACTGCTTCAACCGATGCCAGAACGTTTGGCGTGTCATTGGCCGACCCGTCCGTCCCGGGAAAACAGCCGGTCCTGTTGGATCTGCAAATTCAGGGCGCGCGTTTTTCAGGTAGGCTTCAAGCCAATGTCGGGCGGCATCCCCCAGAGGCACCAAACGCTCCTTACTGCCCTTACCGATCACGCGCACTACACCCTGTCCAAGGCTCAGCTGACTGCGCAATAGCCCACAGAGTTCACTCACACGCAACCCAGAGGCATACAACACCTCAAGCATGGCTCGATCTCGAAGGCCAATTGTCGACTCCACATCTGGCGCATCGAGAAGG
>AACY020524834.1_pt1 | contig 15341 bp, 12 predicted proteins | sample 267378 | NCBI WGS metagenome assembly AACY02 (sample SAMN02954345, study PRJNA13694) | marine metagenome | biome: aquatic; feature: ocean; material: water; isolation source: isolated as part of a large dataset composed predominantly from surface... | reverse complement strand
CTCTTTTTCCGCTGGGCCAGACCAAATCATCTGGGCGGCCATGGAAGATTTCATGTGGATGAAGCGGCCGGTCATGATGTTGTCTAAGGTGCTCATGCCTTTGAACAGCGCGATGTTCTGGAAGGTTCGTGCGATACCCTGGCGGGCAATTTCGTAAGGCTTCATGGGCTTACGGCGCTCACCATGGAAATAGATTTCACCTTCTTGGGGGTGGTAAAAACCATTGATCACATTGAGCATGGAGGATTTGCCGGCACCATTTGGACCAATGATCGCGCGGATTTCCCCTTCTTTGATGTCGAAGGAAATATCTTTGATCGCGGTCACACCGCCAAAACGAAGGGTGATGTTTTTTACCTCAAGGACGGTCTTGCCGATGGTCCGGCCATCGGGCGTGACGTAACCCTCTTGGTTGTCTTGAATTTGTTCGGTCTGGGTGCTCATGCGGATTTGGCCTTTCTGTCGAAGGTCTTCACGTCGCGGATTTTCAAGGTTGCGTTGATGGCCCCCTTGCGCCCGTCTTCATAGGTCACCTCGGTGGAGGTGTAGATCTCATCAAGGCCGCCATAGAGGGCATCAACAAGGTCTTTGTATTTTTCTTCGATGATCCGACGGCGCACCTTGCGGGTGCGGGTCAGTTCGCCATCATCGGCATCAAGTTCTTTGTGGAGAACAAGGAAGCGATGAACCTGGCAGCCTGAGAGCATGGGATCTTCCGACAAGGAAGCATTCACGGCTTCCAATTCCTGGCCGATCATCTCATAAACCCGCGGATGGCCGGCAAGTTCCTGGTACGATGAGTAAGCAATGTTGTTGCGCTCGGCCCAGTTGCCCACAGAAGCAAGGTCGATATTTACAAAGGCGTTGCAGTTTTCTCGGTCATTACCAAAGACAACGGCCTCCAAAATATTCGGGTAGAACTTCATTTTGTTCTCGACATATTTTGGCGCAAACAAGCTTCCATCGGACAGCTTACCCACATCCTTGGCGCGGTCGATGATCCGCAGCTGACCATTTTTCTCGTCAATAAAACCTGCATCGCCGGTGGCCACCCAACCTTCCTCATCCTTGGTGGATTTGGTCGCGTCCTCATTCTTGTAATATTCCTTGAAGGAACCCGGTGAGCGGTAGAACACCTCGCCGCTATCGGCGATTTTCAACTCAACGCCCGGCGTCGGCACACCCACCGTGTCGGTAAATACCTCACCATGGGGGTGCTGGGTGATGAACACAGAAGCTTCGGTCTGGCCATAAAGCTGCTTCAAGTTCAGGCCCAGTGACCGGTAAAAGGCAAACAAGTCCGCGCCCACGGCTTCACCTGCGGTATAACCAACACGCACGCGGTTCATGCCCAGCGTGTCTTTTAGTGGGCCGTACATCAACGGGCCACCAAGCGCATAAAGCGCACGATCAATGGGCGAGACAGATTGCTTGTTCAAGATTTTTTCGCCCACACGGCTGGCAATCCCCATAAAGAAATCATAGAGCCACTTCTTGAAAGGCCCGGCATCATGCATGCGGACGGTGATCGAGGTCAGGAGGGCCTCGAAATAGCGCGGTGGGGCGAAGAAATAGGTCGGGCCGATTTCACGCAAATCTGCCTGCATGGTATCGGCTGATTCCGGGCAGTTAATGGTGAAGCCACACCAGAGCGCCTGGCCCATGGAGAAAATAAAATCACCAACCCAAGCCATGGGCAGATAGGCGAGCATTTCATCCTTTTGCACCAAACCATCAAATTCTGCAGACGCCTTTGACGTCCAGATGATGTTGCGGTTGGTCAGCACCACACCTTTTGGCTTGCCGGTGGTGCCGGAGGTGTAGAGCATCACGCAGGTGTCATGCTCGGTTTCCGCAGCAATGCGCTCATCCATTTTGGCTTCATTGACGTCAATGAAGGCATGGCCGATTTCGCGGACGTTATCGAGGCTCTTCAAATGGGTATGGTCATATTTGCGAAGCCCACGCGGGTTCACATAAACCACATCATGGAGGCTGCTGACCTTTTCCCTGATTTCGATGCACTTATCGACCTGCTCCTGGTCTTCGACCACGGCAAATTTGGCACCGCAATGCTCGACCACATAGGCCATCTCTTCGGCAACGGAATCTTGGTAAAGAGGAACGGGAATACCACCAGCCATTTGGGTGGCGATCATGGACAGGTACAATTCCACACGATTGGAACCAATGATGGCGACACGATCGCCGGGCTCCAGGCCAATGCCCATGAGACCCAGCGCGATTTCGCGGGTCTCCGCAAGCGCCTCGGACCATGTCCAGGTCTGCCAAATCCCGAATTCCTTTTCGCGATAGGCTGGTTCATTGCCGAAACGCTTTGCGTTTCGCGCCATGAGCTGCGGAAATGATTGGCATTCCGCAGGCAAAAGATTGGCGTCGGTCACGTCACTCTTCCTCCCATATATGGGCGTTTATCGCCCTTGTTATGGTCCCGTTATGGGACCCTTATTTTTTGTTGGCGCAACTTGCGACAACAAACATTTTTACACAAGACCAAACCCAATACCCGTGAAACCCATCAGGGCATCATGCGCAGGGCCCCGTCCAGACGAAGCACCGACCCATTGAGCATTGGGTTGGTGAAGCAGGTTTCCACCATCATCGCATATTCCTCAGGCTTTCCGAGCCTTTTGGGGAATATGGCTGTTTCTTCGAGGGACTGAACGACCTCCTCGCCAAGGGCAAGCAGCATGGGGGTCCCAAAAATACCTGGTGCAATTGTGTTCACACGCACACCGATGGATGAAAATTCACGGGCGGCCACCAAGGTGAGCGACACAACTCCGCCTTTTGATGACGCATAGGCTGCTTGGCCAATCTGGCCTTCAAAGGCGGCCACGGATGCCGTGTTCACAATGGCACCACGTTGTCCATGTTCGTCAGGCTCATTATCCCGCATTTTTTCCGCAGCAAGCCTGGTAATGTTAAAGGTACCAGTCAGGTTAACCGCGATGACCTTCGCATAGAGGTCCAAATCATGAGGGCCATTTCGGCCCAGGATTTTTTTGGCAGGCGCGATGCCAGCGCAATTTACTGCCCCATCCAATCGCGCAAGCTTTCCAATCGCGTCAGCGGCGCCTTGGGCATCGGTCACGTCCAAAGGCATGGCCGGGGCACCCAACTCCGCCACCGCCTGATCCAAACGCCCGCCTGGAAGATCAGCAATGATGGGCAATGCATCACGGGATTGCAGATAGCGCACGGTGGCATGGCCAAGACCGGAAGCGCCGCCGGTAACAACAATGTGCTTCCCTGCAACAGACATCTCAAAACTCAACCAAAATCACGCTGGTCATCAATGACCTTACCGTCATTGGGCAGGCTTCCAGGCGCCACGACCTGCACCTCACCCTTGAGCTTCAAATGGCGCTGCACAGATTGGCCTGCCTCATCCATGAAGCCATCCCCGGCAGAAGCATGCTCAAGTTTCAGCAGCATTTTGTCATTAGTCCCGTCACGCATGACTTCCAAACGACCACGAAGCGCGCCCATGTCTTTCACAACCCGGTCCACCTGGACGGGATGCACGAACATGCCCTTCACCTTTGTGGTTTGGTCCGCACGGCCCATCCAACCTTTAAGGCGCACATTGGTGCGCCCGCAGGGGCTCTGGCCTTCCATCACCGCCGACAAATCACCGGTGGCAAATCGAACCAGCGGATATTCTTTATGGGTCAGCGGGGTGACCACCACCTCGCCAACCTCACCGGGGGCAACCTGCTCCCCAGTCCCGGGACGCAGGATCTCCACCACCACATCCTCATCCATGATCAGGCCCGAGGTTGGGCTTGATTCATAGGCCACCAGGCCAAGGTCGGCGGTGCCGTAACATTGCAGGATGTTGATGTTGCGGTTTTGCAGCCATTCGCGAACCGCCGGGAATAACGGCCCACCACTCACCACGGCCTTGGTCACGCGGCTTGTGTCGAGGCCCATGTCATCGGCCTTTTCCAAGATAATCTTCAGAAAGTCTGGCACGCCGGCATAGCCGGTGATGCCAAGGCTCGCCATGGCCTCTGCCTGGGCTTCCGTTTGGCCGGGCCCTGCGGGAAACACGCTGGCACCAATGGCAATCGCGGCACGCTCAAACATCAAACCCGCTGGCGTGAAATGATAAGCAAAACAATTTTGAATCCGGTCACCCGCACCCATGCCGGCAGCGTGCAAGGCACGCCCAAAACGCCACCAATCACCGCCACGGCCGTCCACATCAGTAATCGGGCCCGGGGAGCGATAGATATGGGCGAGATCTTCGGGATTACCCACAAGCCCACCAAAAGGATCATCGGCCTGCAATTCGATCAGCTCACTTTTGCGCAAGACCGGCAACGACTGGAGTTCTTCAAAAGAAGCCAATTGCGCAGGCGCCTCGGCCAAACGCGCGGCCATGGTCGAAGAGGTCGCCCTGGCATGGGCCAAATGCTCATTGAGCCTTGCCAATTGGTCGGCGAGGCGATCCTCATGGGCGCGCGTCTCGCGCTGGTCCGGGAAGCCTGTCATCAACGATCCTTAAAATCCGGTTTGCGCTTTTCTGCAAAGGCGGTCATGCCTTCCTTGCGGTCATCAAGGCCAAAGCTTGAATGGAACAAGCGACGCTCGAACAACACGCCCTGGGTCAGCCCTGTATCCTGGGACATGTTCACGGCCTCTTTCGCCATCATCAAAGTGGGCAAAGAGTAGGATGCCATGGTTTGGGCAGCCTCCATGGCCACCTCCATCAACTTGTCGGCGGGAACAATGCGCGCAACCAGACCAGCACGCTCAGCCTCTTCGGCATCCATCATCCGCCCCGTCAGCACCATGTCCATGGTTTTGGCCTTACCAATGGCCTTGGCCATGCGCTGGGAACCACCAGCGCCAGGCATGGTGCCAATTTTGATTTCTGGCTGACCGAATTTGGCATTATCGGCCGCAATGATCATGTCGCACATCATGGCCAATTCGCAGCCACCACCGAGCGCAAAACCAGCAACGGCGGCAATCACGGGTTTGCGAATTTTGGTAACTTCCTGCCAGCTGCGGGTAATAAAATCTTCGTTGAAGACCTGGGAGAAGTCCTTGACCATCATCTCTTTGATGTCGGCGCCGGCAGCAAAGGCTTTTTCTGATCCGGTGATGATCAACACCTTGATGTTTTCATCATGCTCGGCATCATGAACCGCGTCACCAAGCTCATTCATCAATTGAGCGTTAAAGGCATTAAGCGCCTCAGGACGGTTCAGCTGTATCACAGCAACCGGACCTTCATGACGGACCAGAATGGTTTCAAAGCTGTCGTCCAAGAAAGCCTCCCTCATGCACCCCACGGCGCCCGTTTCATAGCGCTCTTCCAATTACATATAGTGTCTAACGACAGGGCAGCAATGCACAAGGTTTGAAGGATCACAAACAGGCAAGTATATTTTTGCACATGCCATCGGCCCTGGTTCGTAGCCCTGACATTCAGCCTTGCCCTTCCGCCACCGCGTAGGAACAGGTCACCTGGGCCACGGGTTCATCGCCCGGCCCCCCGGCAATCATGATATCGAGAAAGGCCATGCGCCTTCCCATCTTGTGAATGCGCCCGGTGACATGGAGCTTGTCGGTGCTTGGTCTGCGGAAAAAATTGATGTTGTAACCCACGGTCACCGAGGATTTGGCTTTCGGGTTGCGGGCCAAAATACAGGCATAAGCCACCACATCACCAAGGGCCATCATCACCGGCCCGGAGATGGTGCCGCCGGGCCGGGCATGCTCATCGCCCATGCGGCAAAGAAGCTCAACCTCGTCGGGGCCAAAATTGAGCATCTGCATATCGAGCCGCCCCACAAACGGGATTTGCTCACGGATTAATGTTAAGACTTCATCGGCCGTCATGTCAGCTCCCCATCACAGGTTGCGGGCAATGATGATCTTCTGAATATCCGACGTTCCCTCATAGATTTTGCAAATCCGAACGTCACGATGCAGGCGTTCCAATTCGTAATCATGCAAATAGCCATAGCCCCCAAGCACCTGAAGGCATTCCGACACAATGGTTTCTGCCACTTCCGAAGCGAACAACTTGGCCATGCAGGCCTCCCTGATGCAGGGCAGGCCAGCATTTTTTAGCCGCGCAGCATGCAAAACCATCTGACGGGCAGCCTCGAGCCTGGTGGCGGCATCCACCAACCGGAATTGCACCGCCTGAAGTTCAAAGATCGGCATGTCAAAAGCTTTCCGCTCACGGGCATAATCAAGGGCTTTGTTGACCGCTTCCATGGCAATACCCACAGATTGGGCACCGATGCCAATGCGCCCGGATTCCAGGGTGGAAAGGGCAATTTTATAACCCATGCCCAGGCCGCCAATCACGGCATCATCGGGCACAAACATCTCATCGAAGCTCAAGGCAGCCGTGTCCGACGCCTTGATGCCCAGCTTGTCTTCGAGCCTGGAGACCACATAGCCGGGTGTGTCGGTTGGCACGGCAAAAGCAGTGATGCCTTTTTTGCCAGCCTCGGGGTCAGTGACGGCAAAAACAACCGTGTTGCCGGCAATCGAACCATTGGAAATAAATTGTTTGGCGCCACTGATCTTCCAGCCACCATCGACCTTCACCGCCTTGGTTTTAAGATTAGAAGCATCTGAACCTGCGCCTGGCTCGGTCAGGGCAAAGGCACCAATTTGTTCGCCCATGGCCATGGGCTTTAAGAAACGCTGCTTCTGATCTTCATTGCCGTACATGTTGTACACGGCACAGGCCGGGGAGTTGTGAACCGACATCACCACCGAAGTCGCCGCATCACCAGCTGCAATTTCCATCAGCGCCAAGGCATAGGTCACATAATCGGTTTCCACACCGTTATGCTCCGCAGGAATGGTCATGCCCAAAAAGCCGAGGGCGCCCAATTGGTCGAGCATTTCCTTGGGCAATTTGCCCTCTTTGTCCCATTTGGCCGAATTGGGCCGCAATTCATCACGGGCAAAGGCTTCCGCGGTCTCGACAATCATCCGTTGATCTTCATCAAGGGTGGCAAGAATGGCCTGGGTTGGTGCGATGGCGTTCATGGAGCTTCTCCATTCCCTGTTGGTTGCATTTGGCTTCTATATGGACCCACAGGGCCCGAGGCTGGAAGTGCGCAGAATTGCACACCAAATTGTGGCGCCTCAGGCTGCGTCCTGATCCTGACAGTTTAGCCCCAGCAAACGACCTGCTTGCTGTTCCACCGCCTCCACGATGAATTCAAAAACAGAGCGTATCCTCGCGACATGGCGAAGATCTTCATGCTGCACAATCCAGAATTCTCGGTTGATGCAGATCTCATCCACCAACACCCGCTTCATGCCCGGCACATCCTCAGCCATGAAACATGGAAGCACACAAAGGCCCAAATTGGCCTTGGCGGCCTCCAACTGACCGACAAGGGATGTGGAACGAAGCTTCACCGCGCTGGCCTCTACTAGCTGGTCAAGATAGCGCAATTGCGGCGTGTAAATGAGGTCATCAACATAGCCCACCAGTTCATGACCATGAAGATCTTCCACGGATTGGATCTTCGGGCGGCTGTCCAGATATTCTTCCGATGCCCACATGCACAAACGATAATCCGCAAGCTTGCGCGCCACCAAGCGCCCCGAGGTGGGGCGGTTAAGGGTGATCAACAAATCAGCCTCACGGCGGGATAGGGAGGCATATCGTGAGGAGGTCACCACCTCCAATTCGATTTCCGGGTGGCGGGCCCGCAGGGTCGGGACTGCTGGTGTGAGCACCTTCACCATGAAACCTTCCGGACCAGACACACGCACTGAGCCGCTCAATTCCAAATTCTCACCGGCCAGATCTGCCTGGATGGCCAGGGTGGTGTTCTCCACCAATTCCGCATGGGCCAACAAACGCCGGCCGGCCTCAGTCAGGGTGTAACCTGATGGTGTCCGGTCAAACAGCTGGGTGTTCAGCGATTGCTCCAGATTGGCGATGCGTCTTGAGACCGTGGTATGGTCAACACCCAGACGTTGGGCTGCCCCCACAAGGCGCCCCCGGCGGCTTACTTCGAGGAAATATCTTAGGTCATCCCACCCAAACATGGCGTTTCTCCATATATTTTTGCACATCTAGTCATGACAGCTTTGGGGGATGTCAAGCTTGTGGGCGGAACTTTATGGAGATGATGAAGAGTTGCGCTTGGCGTGGCGACGGCTAATTAAATCATATCGGGTTTTGTGTTGAGCCCGTCAGAGGGAGAAGAACATGCGTGAAATTCATCATTTTGTGGGCGGCAAATCTTTTGCAGGCACGAGCGATCGCCGCGGACCGGTCATGAACCCAACCACCGGCGAACAGCAGGCCGAGGTCATGCTCGCCAATGCGGCAGATCTTGATCATGTTTGTGCCAAGGCGGAAGAGGCTGCGCGCGCATGGGCCAATACCTCTGTCATCACCCGCTCCCGTGTGATGTCAAAATTCCAGGCATTGCTCTGGGAACATAAAACTGAATTGGCAACCATGATTGCCAATGAGCATGGCAAGGTTCTTGCCGATGCCGAGGGCGATGTGGTCCGTGGCATCGAGGCCGTCGAATTCTCCGTCGGCATCCCCCACCTCATCAAGGGCGAATATTCTGACGGTGTTTCCACCAATGTGGACATGTATTCCATGCGCCGCCCCTTGGGCGTTGTGGCTGGCATCACACCCTTCAACTTTCCTGCCATGATTCCCTTGTGGATGATGGCCGTCGCCGTGGCCTGCGGCAATGCCATCATTATTAAGCCATCGGAGAAGGACCCGACCTGCCCGGTTCGCTTGGCTGAATTGTTCATGGAGGCCGGCGGTCCTGAGCATATTTTCAATGTGCTCCATGGTGACCGCGAATTGGTTGAGGCCATCCTCGCCCACCCAACCATTCAGGCTGTTAGCTTTGTGGGCTCCACACCTGTGGCCCGGGCCGTTTATGCCGGCGCCACCGCCCATGGTAAGCGCGCCCAGTGCATGGGCGGTGCCAAAAACCACCTGCTCGTGATGCCTGATGCCGACATGGATGCTGCCACCAACGCCCTGATGGGCGCTGCCTATGGCTCCGCCGGCGAACGCTGCATGGCCACACCCGTGGCCGTGGCCGTTGGTAAAGGCACGGCAGAGGCCCTTATCGAGCGCCTTCAGCCACGTATTGAAGCGCTTCGCATCGGCCCGTCCATGGACCCCGATTCCGACATGGGCCCATTGGTTACCCGCGAACATCGCGACAAGGTCAAAGGCTATTTTGACATGGCCGTGGAAGAAGGCTCCGACCTCCTCGTTGATGGCCGTGAGTTCTCCCTGCAGGGCTATGAAAATGGGTACTTCATCGGTGCCTGCCTGTTCGATAATGTGAAGCCGGGCATGACCACCTACAAAGAAGAAATCTTTGGCCCATCACTTCAAATCGTGCGGGCGGATGATTTCGACCAGGCGGCCAAGCTTCCTTCTGACCATGAATATGGCAATGGCACCGCGATCTTTACCAAAGATGGCCGTTTTGCCCGTCAATTCGCCCAGCATGTGAATGTTGGCATGGTCGGCATCAATGTTCCAATTCCCGTGCCCCTGTCATTCCACACCTTTGGCGGTTGGAAAGCATCTGCCTTTGGCGGCCACAACCAGCATGGTATGGAAGGCGTGCGTTTCTACACCAAGGTAAAAACGGTCACCGCACGCTGGGATAGCAATTTTGGTGATGCCCAGTTCATCATGCCAACCCACGGGTAACAGAATGGACCTATCAAGCAGCTATATCAGGGTGGAATTAGATGGCGATGTGGCCGTCGCCACCCTGGCCCGCCCTGAAAAACGCAACGCACTTAACGAAGATTTTGTGCGCCAGTTGCAGGATCTTTTTGGCGAAATCCCACGCACCGGCTTGAAGGCCGTGGTTTTGGCCGCCGATGGGGATCATTTTTGTGCAGGCCTCGATTTGGTGGAGCATTGGGAGCAAGACCGATCGGCGGCGGAATTTACAAGAATTTGCCAGGGCTGGCATGATGCCTTCACCAAGATGGAATATGGCGGGGTTCCCGTAATCGCGGCGCTGAAAGGCGCCACGGTCGGCGGCGGCTTGGAATTGGCGTCAGCCGCCCATATCAGGGTTGCCGATCAGACCACTTATTTTGCCCTTCCCGAAGGCCAGCGCGGCATCTTCACCGGTGGGGGGGCCACGGTTCGTGTGTCCGGTCTGGTGGGTCGTGCACGGATGGTGGATATGATGCTAACCGGCCGGGTCTATCACGGCCAAGAAGCTGTCGATGTGGGCCTTTGCCAATATTTGGTGGAGGGATCCTCCCTCGATAAGGCGTTGGAATTGGCGCAAAAAGCAGCCAGCAACCCACCCTTATCCAACCAAGCCATCACCGCGGGTCTGGCCCATATTCAATCCATGCCCGCCCTTGAGGCCTATTATGCAGAGGCATTTATTGCCGGCGTGGTGAACACCCAGGAAGCATCACGCGAGCGCTTGCGGGCCTTTGCGGAAAAAACAGCCCATAAGGTTAAGCCAGGTCAGTAAGACCTGCCTGGCTCCCAATCGGCAATATCGGTGGGGCCGAGATATTCCTCGGCCAAACCTGACGGCACTTGTGCGATGCTGCCATGGGTCCATTCGGGCTTGTGGTTTCGGTCAACCAGCACCGCATGGACGCCCTCATAAAAATCTTTTTCCCGGAGCATGCGCACCACCAGGCGATGTTCGAGCATCAGCGCGTCACGCAAGTTGGCGCCCTTACCCGACATCAGCTGGGCGTGGGTCACGTGATAGGCAAGCGGGCTGCCACGACCCAGGCCGGCAAAGGCTTTCTGGACCAATGGATGATCACTTTTGGCCATGTTTTCTGCCATTTTGTGGGCGTCGCCAGCACAAACGTCATTGATGACATCAAGGTCCGGGAAGGGTGAGGCTTCATTATCAACAGCAGCATCGACCATGGCCAATGCCTCTTCAGATGAGGAGGCATGAGCCAATTTGGCGCGCAGATCGTCAAGTTGGTCCGAGGCGATATGGCCATGAACCATGCCGGCATCGAAGATCTCTTTGCCCTTTAACCGCAACCCGGTGGTGCCTAAGAGGAGACCAAGCTTGCCCGGGCATTTTTCCAGGGCAAAGGTACCGCCCACATCGGGGATAAAGCCAATGGCCACTTCCGGCATCGCAAATAATGCCTTCTCGGTGACAATGGCCCTTGCGCCATGGAAAGAAATGCCCACGCCGCCACCCATGACAATGCCATCCACCAAGGAGATCACCGGCTTTGGTGATTGGTGGAGGGCCAGGTTCATTTCATATTCGCGCTGGAAGAAAGCCAGTGTTTCCGGAGATGGTGCCTTGGCAGGATCATCCTTGCCAGCCTCATAAACCGCCCGCACATCGCCACCTGCGGAAAATGCCTTCTCACCACTTCCCAACAGGACCATGGCCTTGAGGTCATCATCGGCTGCAAGTTGGCGCAGGGCCGCCAGCACCTCGGTCACCATCTCAAAGCTGATGGCATTGAGTGCCTGGGGGCGATGAAGGGTTACCTCAAGGACGCCACCGCGCCTTTCCACCAATGTGTCGGCCATTATTTTTCTCCTGCAACCTGTCCAGCTTTGAGGAACCTAATCATGCCAGAAAAATCAACATCCTGGCCGCCGGCAGAGCAGAACATCTGATAGAGCGCCGCTGCCTGATTGCCCAGCGGCGTGGCCACATTGGCCGAGGTGGCGGCCTGTTCGGCAAGGCCCAAATCCTTGCGCATCATGGCGGCGGTAAAACCTGGCTGATAGTCACGGTTGGCCGGGGATGTCGGCACCGGGCCGGGGGTCGGGCAATAGGTGGTTAATGACCAGCATTGGCCTGAGGCAGTGGAGGAAATATCATAAAGTTTCTGGGCATCCAGGCCTAGGGATTCCGCCAAATTAAAGGCTTCACAAACAGAGATCATTTGGATCCCAAGCATCATGTTGTTGCAGATCTTGGCCGCCTGCCCATTGCCATGGCCACCGGCATGGATGATGTTTTTGCCCATGATCTCCAAGAAAGGTTTCACCTTTGCAAATGCCTGGTCATCACCACCGACCATGAAGGTTAAGGTTCCCGCCTCGGCGCCACCCGTCCCGCCGGAGACCGGTGCATCCATCATCATGACGCCTGCATCCGCGGCCATGCCAGCCACCAGGCGTGAGGTCTCCACATCAATGGTGGAGCAATCAACCAGGATGGCGTCTTTGGACAGGTGGGGGAGAATATTTTCTTCATAAAGCTTGCGAACATGGGGGCCGGCAGGAAGCATGGAGAACACAAATTCTGCATCGGCCAGGGAGCGCGCCTCATCCTCACCCAACGTGCCACCCGCCGCCACAAAGGCATCACGCATGGCCGGCACAATATCATGCCCTAGCAGCTGATGACCTGCTTTTTGCAAATTGAGTGCCATGGGTCTGCCCATGTTGCCGAGCCCAAAAAATACAATCCGTGCCATGTTCATTCTCCCTTTTGCCCCTGTTCATCGGGTGTCTTTTTCCAATTCAGACATTGCCGACTTAGGCGCCAAGTTTGTAGTCAGCTCCTTGTGGCGTCCGAATGTGCAAACTTGCAGTCTATAGATTGCAGCTAAGAGAGTTGACCGGGCATGCATGCACTCGCAACATCGGGCAATTCAATGGTGACAAGCTTTGAGGGGAAAAATGTCAGACAATCAAATCGGCCATAACACAGGCGACGCAATGGTGGTCACACCGCGTCCGCAAATGGGTTTTGACTTTAACCTGGGCGAAACCGCGGAAATGATCCGGGCTTCGGTTCGGGATTTTTCCAACGCAGAGATTGCCCCACGGGCAGCATTGATTGACCGAACCGATGAATTTCCCATGGATCTATGGGGCAAGATGGGTGACCTCGGGCTTTTGGGCATCACCGTGCCGGAGGAACAAGGTGGCACCGGGCTTGGCTATTTGGAGCATGTGGTGGCCGTGGAGGAGATTTCTCGCGCATCCGCCTCAGTCGGCCTCTCCTATGGCGCTCATTCCAACCTCTGCGTGAACCAGATCAACCTGAATGGCAGCGAGGAACAAAAAACACGATACCTGCCAAAGCTCATCACCGGCGAACATGTGGGCGCCCTGGCCATGTCCGAACCTGGTGCGGGATCCGATGTTGTGTCCATGAAGCTGAAGGCCGAAAAGAAAGGCGATCGCTACATTCTGAACGGTTCTAAGATGTGGATCACCAACGGACCTGATGCCGACACCTTGGTGGTTTATGCCAAGACCGACCCCGAGGCGGGAAAAAGAGGCATCACCGCCTTCATCATCGAAAGAGATTTCAAAGGTTTTTCTGTGGCCCAGAAGCTCGACAAGCTCGGCATGCGTGGATCCCACACCGGCGAGCTGGTCTTCGAAGATTGCGAGGTGCCTGAAGAAAACATCCTTGGCGGGCTTGGCCGTGGGGTGAATGTCCTGATGTCCGGCCTTGATTATGAGCGTGCGGTCTTGGCTGCCGGGCCCATCGGCATCATGGAAGCCTGCATGGATGTGGTCATTCCTTACATCCATGAACGCAAGCAATTTGGCAAAGCCATTGGCGAATTCCAGCTGATGCAGGGCAAGATTGCCGACATGTACACCACCATGAATGCCACCAAGGCCTATGTTTATGCAGTGGCCAAGGCATGTGACGATGGTCGGGTGACCCGGGAAGATGCCGCAGGCGTTATTCTTTATGCCGCCGAAAAGGCCACATGGATGGCCCTGGAAGCCATTCAGACCCTCGGGGGCAATGGCTATATCAATGATTACCCCACCGGCCGCTTCCTTAGGGATGCAAAACTTTATGAAATCGGTGCCGGCACCTCAGAAATCCGCCGGATGCTGATCGGCCGTCAGTTGTTTGAGGCCAGTGCCTAAGATGGCCGTGATCACCAGCCATGCTGACCCATCCTCACCGGATTTTTTGCAAAATCAGGCCGCCATGCAGGCCCTGGTGGATGAGCTCGGCAACACCGTGTCCAAAATCATGCTGGGTGGCCCGGAAAAAGCCCGGGAAAAACATGTGGCCCGTGGCAAATTGCTGGTCCGGGAGCGCATTGCGCTGCTGATTGACCCAGGCAGCCCTTTTCTGGAGATCGCGCAACTCGCTGCCCATGACGTTTATGATGATGAGGTACCGGCCGCAGGCATCGTGGCAGGTGTCGGCCAGGTTTGTGGCCGGCCGGTGATGATTGTTGCCAATGACGCCACGGTGAAGGGCGGGTCTTATTACCCGCTCACCGGCAAAAAGCATCTGCGTGCCCAAGAAATCGCCAGCGAAAACCATCTGCCTTGTGTCTATCTGGTGGATTCCGGCGGTGCCTTCCTGCCCATGCAGGATGAAATCTTCCCTGACCGCGAGGGCTTTGGCCGGGTGTTTTACAACCAGTCCAACATGTCGGCCCGGGGTATCCCCCAGATTGCGGCGGTCATGGGCTCTTGCACAGCAGGCGGTGCCTACGTGCCGGCCATGGCTGATGAGAGCATCATCGTGAAGGAACAGGGCACGGTCTTCCTGGGTGGCCCACCCCTGGTGAAAGCAGCCACCGGCGAAGATGTGTCAGCGGAAGAATTGGGCGGCGGTGATGTCCATACGAGGCTGTCGGGTGTTTGCGACCACCTGGCCGAAAACGACCATCATGCCCTTGCCCTGGTGCGCCAGATCATCGACACCTTGCCCCCCACCAAAAGCCCGTCCTTTGACCAGATTGCACCCAGGGAACCCCTCCTGGACCCCAAGAGCATTTATGGCGTGGTGCCCCAATCCCTGCGCACACCCTATGATATTCGTGAGGTCATCGCCCGGCTGGTGGACGGGTCAGAATTTGATGAATTCAAAGCCCGCTTTGGCACCACCATGGTTACGGGTTTTGCCCGCATCTGGGGCTACCGTGTCGGCGTGATGGCCAATAACGGCATTTTGTTTGCGGAATCTGCCGAAAAAGCCGCCCACTTCCTTGAATTATGCGAACAGCGTCGGATCCCGGTGTTGTTTTTGCAAAACATCACCGGCTTCATGGTTGGCAAGAAATACGAAAATGAGGGCATCGTCCGGGCCGGCGCCAAATTGGTGACCGCCGTTTCCTGCCTGAAGGTGCCCAAAATCACGGTGATCACCGGTGGCAGCTTTGGTGCCGGCAATTACGGCATGTGCGGCCGGGCCTTCGGGCCACGCTTTTTGTGGATGTGGCCGAATGCCCGAATATCCGTGATGGGTGGCGAACAGGCCGCCACGGTCTTGGCCACGGTCAAAAGGGCCCAGATGGATGCGAAAAACATTCCCATGGCCACAGGAAGAAGAGGAAAAATTCCGGGCCCCGATTCTTGCCCA
>AACY020301056.1_pt1 | contig 15361 bp, 18 predicted proteins | sample 267378 | NCBI WGS metagenome assembly AACY02 (sample SAMN02954345, study PRJNA13694) | marine metagenome | biome: aquatic; feature: ocean; material: water; isolation source: isolated as part of a large dataset composed predominantly from surface... | reverse complement strand
CCGCCCGGGCGACCAGCCAGAGCCCGCCCGCCGCGAAGGCCGCCGATCCGGCGAACTTCAGCAGCACCGGCGCGGTGGCGAGCGCCCCCACGAGGTCCGGCCGGACCCCGAACAGCCCCGCCACCGCCGCCGCGGCGAAGGCGAGGCCGAGGCCGGCCGCGCCGAGCAGGCGGCGGCGCATGGCCGCCGGCCGCGTCGCCTCGCCCGGGGTCGCCGCGTCCGCGGCCAGCGCCTCGATCAACTGATCCGTCCGCATTGGTCTCACTCTCCGTCCCCGCCCATCCGGGCGAGCCGCTTCAATCCCCGATGGAGCGCCACCCGCACGGCGCCCTCGCTCATGCCGAGCCGCTCGCCCGCGGCCTGGTGCGACAGTCCCTCCACCGCGATCGCCTCGACCACCCGGCGCTGGCCGTCCGGCAGCGCGCCGAGCATCTTCTCGGCGTCGCCCTGCGAACCGGGCGGCGGGCCCGTCTCCGGCGCCGGGATCAACTCGGCGAAATCCTCCGCCGGCGCGGTCACGCGCCCCCGCCAGCGCCGCCCGTGCCGCCGCGCGGCGTCGAGCATCTTGTAGCGGGCGATCGCGTGCACCCAGGGCAGGATCGGCCGGCTCTCGTCCCAGGTCGCGCGCTTCTGGTGGAGCCCGATCAGCGCCTCCTGCACCACGTCCTCCGCCTCCTGCGCGTCGACCCCGAGCCGGCTCATGCGCCGCGCCGCGACGGCGCGCAGAACGCCCGCCGCCTCGCCGAGGAACCGCTTGTAGGCCGCGTCGTCGCCCCGATTGGCGGCGCGCATCCACGCCGACCAACGCTCTTCCCGATCATCCAACGTCGCAACCTTCGGCCACCTGCGCCCGCGCGTTACATAGCAATCCGGGCGTCCGCGAAAAAATCCGAAAAACCGCTCACGAGACCGTGACCGCGTAACGCGGCGCATCGGGACGCGAACTGGACCGCGAGCGGCGACGCCGCCGCGATGATCCAGGAGACATGACGCGCATGCGCCGGACCTTCAGAACCCTCGCCTCCGCAGCCGCGGTCGGCCTCGCCCTCGGCGTCTTCGCCGCCGACCGCGCCGCCGCCGGCGAACAGTATGTCGACGAGACCGGCTACGCCGTCTCCGGCTACGACGTGGTCGCCTTCTTCGACAAGGAACAGGCCCCCGTTGGACAGCCTCAGCCGAAGGCGACGCCCGGCCGCGCCGAGTTCACCGTCGAGTGGAACGGCGCCAAATGGGCCTTCGCGAGCGCCGAGAACATGGCCCGCTTCCTCGCTGACCCGGAGGCCTACGCCCCCGCCTATGACGGCCATTGCGCCTGTGGCGTCGCCAAGGGCGGCAAGGTTCCCGCCAATCCGAACCTGTGGCGGATCGTCGACGGGACCCTCTACCTCAACATCAACCCCGCGGTCGTCGGCTTCTGGGAGGCGGACATCCCCGGCCAGATCGAGACCGCCGAGGCCAACTGGGCCGATCTCGAGGACGACGCCGCGTCGAGCAGCCGCTGGACGTCGATCAACGCCAACGCGCCGACCTACGACACGCTCGGCCCGCTCACGAACTGACCGCCCCCAGCCAGACACGGAGGATCGACCATGGCTGACAAGAAGACCACCGCCGCGTTCGTCGCCGCCGCCGCCGTCGCCGCGCTCTCGGCCGCCGGCGCCGGCTCGCCCGCGCACGCGCAGGCCAAGGAGAAGTGCTTCGGCATCTCGCTCGCCGGCCAGAACGACTGCGCCGCCGGCCCCGGCACGACCTGCGCCGGCACCTCGACCGTGGACTATCAGGGCAACGCCTGGACCCTCGTGCCCGCCGGCGACTGCGAGAAATACGGTGTCGAGGAGGAGACCGCCGAGTTTCAACTGCCCGGCGACCGCAAGGGCTCGCTGGAAGAGCTCGACCGCGACCTGCCGAACGCCTGAGCCTCCGCCCGCGCTCCCGGCCCCGCGCCGGGAGCGCCCCCTCCGACCGGAGACCGAGCCCCATGCGAGACCTCGCCGACGCCCCGCGCGACGCCCTGCCCGCCCGCGCCGGCGCGAGCTTCAAGCCGCAGCACGCCGACGCGGTCCTCGCCCGACCCCACGGCGTCGGCTGGTTCGAGGTGCACGCCGAGAACTACATGGGCGCGGGCGGCCCGCCGCACCGCATGCTGACGGCGCTGCGCGACCGCTTCCCGCTCTCGATCCACGGCGTCGGCCTCTCCATCGGCGGCGCCGTGCCGCTCGACCGCGACCATCTCGCCCGCCTCGCCGCGCTGATGGACCGATACGCGCCGCAGAGCTTCTCGGAGCATCTCGCCTGGTCGACCCATGAGGGCGTCTATTTCAACGACCTGCTGCCCCTGCCCTACACGTCCGAGACGCTCGACCGCGTCGTCGCGCATCTCGACGAGGCGCAGGAGGCGCTCGGCCGGCGCATCCTGATCGAGAACCCCTCGACCTACGCCGCCTTCACAAACAGCGAGATGTCCGAGACCGAGTTCCTGCGGGCGGTCTCCGACCGCTCCGGCTGCGGCCTGCTGCTCGACGTCAACAACGTCTTCGTCTCCGCGGCGAACCTGGGGCTCGACCCGCTGTCCTATGTCGACGCCTTCCCGCTCGACCGCGTCGGCGAGATCCATCTCGGCGGCCACGCGCCCGACGCCGAGACCGCCGAGGGCGCCGCCCCGCTGCTGATCGACAGCCATGACCGCCCGGTGGCCGACCCCGTCTGGACGCTCTTCGCCGAGGTCGTCGCGCGCACGGGGCCGCTTCCGACGCTCGTCGAATGGGACGCCGACATCCCCGACTGGACGACCCTCGCCGCCGAGGCCGCGCGCGCCGACCGCGTCCTCGCCGCCCGCGGAGCCGCCGCCGATGCGCGCTGAGCCCAGCGAGGCCGCCTTCGCGGCGGGGTTGCTCGACCCGCATCGCCCTGCGCCCGCAGGCTTCGGGACGGTCGAGGCCGCGCGCCGCTACGGCGTCTACCGCAACAACGTCGTCGTCGGCCTCGTCGACGCGCTGGAGGCGACCTATCCGGCCGTCGCCGCCCTCGTCGGGCGGGACTTCTTCCGCGCCGCCGCCCGCGAGCATGTCCGCGCCGCGCCCCCGCGCTCGCCCGTGCTGATCGACTACGGCGGCGGCTTCCCCGAGTTCCTCGCAGCCTTCCCGCCGGCCGGACGTCTGCCCTGGCTCGCGGACGTCGCGCGCCTCGAATGGGCGCGGACCCGCGCCTACAACGCCGCCGACGCCGAACCCGCCGACCTTTCCCTGCTCGCGACCATCCCCCCGGAGGCGCTGCCGGAGGCCCGCCTCGCCCTGCACCCCTCGGTGGTCCTGGTCCGTTCGCGCTGGTCCGTCGCGACGATCTGGTCGGAGACAATGCGCCGCGCCGAGACCCGGAGCGCCGACGTGGCGCGCCCCGAGACCGCGCTCGTCCTCCGCCCCGCCGACGCCGTGATCGTGACGGCCGCGCCGCCCGGCGACGACGCCTTCCTCGAAGCCGTCGCCGCCGGCGCGACCATCGCCGACGCCGCCGAGGCCGCCGCGCCCCATCCGGGCTTCGACCTGTCCGAGGCCTTCGCACGCCTCTTCGCCGCCGGCCTCTTCGCCGCCGGCCTCTTCACCGGCATCGCCGCCCCGAGCCCTGGGAGCCCCGCGCCATGATCCGCCTCGTCGCCTTGCATGACCGCCTCTTCGCCGCGATCGAGCGCGCCGCCGAGCCCTGGCTGCTCGGCCTGCTGGCCCGGCTGCTCTTCGCCGGCGTCCTGTTCGGCTACTACTGGAACTCCGCGCTGACCAAGATCGGCGAGGGCCTCGGCGGCGTGTTCGCGATCCAGGACGGCGCCTACTGGCAGATGTTCGGCGAGGCGACGCTCGCCGAGTACGGCTACGACGCGTCGCAGCTGCCGCTCCTGCCCTACGACCTGATGGCCGTCGCCGGAACCTACGCCGAGTTCCTGCTGCCGATCCTGATCGTCCTCGGCCTCGCGACCCGCCTCGCGGCGCTCGGCATGGCCGTCTTCGTGCTCGTCCAGAGCTGGGTGGACGTGACCGTGCACGGCCTCGACGCGGCCTCGATCGGCGCCCTGTTCGACCGCCTTCCGAACGCCGCGATCTGGGACCAGCGCAGTCTCTGGCTGTTCCCCCTGCTCTACCTCGTCGTGAAGGGCGCAGGCCTCGTCTCGCTCGACGGCCTGTTGCGCCGGCGCGCCGCCCTCGACGCGGCGTCCGCCGCGGCGCTCGATGAGCCGGGCCCCCTCCGCGGCGGCGGGCGCCCCTGAGGATCGGGCCCCCGGGCGCCTCAGGCCCTCAGCCGCGCCGCCAGGTCCGCCATGTCCGACGCCGCCACGTCCCAATCGGCCGACGGCGCGAGGTCGGAGGTCTGGCCGGGCCCATGCTCCCTCGGCCGCGGAAAGAACGCGGTCTTCAGCCCGCAGGCCCGGGCCGCCGCCAGATCCCCGTTATGCGCCGCGACCATCCTCACCCGCTCCGGCGGAAGGCCCAGCGCCGCCGCCGAGCCGAGATAGGCCTGCGGGTCGGGCTTGTAGGCGCGCGCCACGTCCGCCCCAAGGATGCAATCCCAGACGAGCCCGCCGAACCGGGCGAGCCGCGTCATCAGCGCGATCGACCCGTTGGAGCAGGGGGCCGCGATGAACCGCGTCCGCAGCCGCGCGAGCGCCGGCGCGGCCTCCGGCCAGGGCGGCAGCTTCTCCCATGCGCGGTTCAGTTCCGAACGCCCCGCCTCGTCGAGATCGACGCCGAACTCGGCGAGCGTCGCGTCGAGGTTCTCCCGGTGCAGCACGTCGAGCGCAACATAGCCGCGCCGACCCGACCGAACCGCCTCCATCGCGGGCTGATACCGGCGCGCGATCGGGGCCGTCCTTCGGGGCGGCCCTCTCCGTTCCCGGGCCCGGGCTGGACGGGGGCGCGCGGCGACGCATGTCTCCGGCGGCGACCTGACCGGGACGGACCTCCGATGACGACGCTCGCCCTGCTGACGACCGCCCTCCTGTTCGGCGGCATGACGCTCTATTCCTTCGGTTTCGCGGCGTTCCTGTTCTCCGCGCTGCCGCCCGACCGCGCCGGCCCGCTGATTCGGGCGGCGTTTCCGCATTTCTACCTGTTCGTGCTGGGGACGAGCGCCGTCGCGGCGGCGCTGCTCTGGCCGGTCGACGGGCTCTCGGCGCTCCTGATGGCCTCCGTCGCGCTGACGACGCTGCCGAACCGGCAGGTCCTGATGCCGGCGATCAACGCCGCGACCGACGCCGGGCGGAAGCGCCGCTTCGCGGCGCTGCACGGCCTCTCGGTCGCGGTGACGCTGGCGCATATCGCGGCTGCGGGGGTGGCGCTCGGCCGCTTAGCGTGAGGCGGCGGAAGAGCCGGCGCAGGCCGACGACGCGCCGCGAGCTCAGCGGCGCTTGAGCGCGATCCCCCGCCCCGCCTCCTCCGGCGCGCCGAGCGGGGCGTGGGCGTCGAGCACGATCCGGAGGCGCTCGGCGACGCGGGGACGCCAGGGCTCGGGCCGCCGCGTCTCCAGATTGAAGCCGAGGAGCTTGACCTCGTTCGTGGCGGAGACCGCGCCGTCGGCGTCGCGCAGGCGGTGGAACAGGATCGCGCGCTTGTCGTCGAAAGCCAGAAGCTGGGAGTCGATGGTGAAGCGCGCGCCCTCCGAGAGCTCGCCCGCATAGGCGACGTGGTTCTCGACGATGACGTATTCGCGGCCCGCGCGCGCCGCAAGGGTCTGGTCGGGGTGGTTGATCCAGTTCCAGAACGCCCAGTTGGCCTGGTCGCAGGCGGTCAGGTAGTGCGCCATGTTCATGTGCCGGAACTCGTCCACCCATTCGGGCTTCACGACGTTCTCGACGAGCCGCAGCGGCGCGGCGACCGCGCCGGTCCAGTCGTGCAGGAAGGTCTCGGTCTCGAGCATGTCACCGGCCCTTCCAGTCGGGCGCCCGCTTCTCGGCGAGCGCCGCCATGCCCTCCGCCGCGTCCTCGCTGGCGTAGAGGCGGCGATAGACCGGGAGATCGCCCTCGCGCGCGGCCCGGAAGGCCTCGCGCACCGAGAGGCCTTCCGCGGCGCGGTCGATCTCCTTGATCGCCTGGAGCGAGAGCGGCGCGCAGGCGGCGACCCGGTCGGCGAGCGCGCGGGCGGCGTCCATCAGCTGCGCGTCCGGCGCGACGGCGTTGACGACGCCCCATCGCGCCAGTTCGGCGGCGTCCGCGCGGCGGCCCGTCATCGCCATCTCCATCGCGATCGCGCGGGGCAGGCGGCGCGGGAGGCGGATCACGCCGCCCGAATCGGCGACGATGCCGAGCGTGGCCTCGGGCAGCGCGAAGGCCGCGCGCTCGGCGGCGACGATCATGTCGGCCGCGAGCGCGAGCTCGAACCCACCGCCGAGCGCGAGGCCGTTGACCGCGGCGATGACGGGCTTCTTCAGCGACCAGAGCTCGGTGAGCCCCGCGAAGCCGCCCGGCCCCTGATCGGCGTCGGCGGCCTCGCCCTCGGCCGCCGCCTTGAGGTCCCAGCCGGCGGAGAAAAAGCGCTCGCCGCCGCCGGTGACGATCGCGACCGAGAGGCCGTCGTCCGCCTGCAAGGCGAGGAAGGCGGCGCCCAGCGCCTTGCTGGTCGCCGCGTCGATGGCGTTGGCCTTCGGTCGGTCGAGCGTGATCTCCAGCACGCGCCCGCGCCGTTCGGTTCTGACAGGGTCGCTCATCCATCCTCCGTCGCGGCGGCGCGGTTACGGCGCGCACGCCGCTTCATCTCACGGGCCGGGCCTCGGGAGAAGGCGCCCGGCGTCTCGGCGCGGACGCGGCGCGGCTTCCCGGCCATGCGCCGGAACGGAGACGGGGCGCAGGAGGCGGTGGATCGCGCCTCGCGGACTGACCGAGACGGATAGCGCCCTCCGGAAGGGCCGTTCCGTCCGCCTGGCGGGACGGAGGGGTCGTTCGGTTTGCGCTCAGCGGTGATGGCGATCCGTGCGACCAGCACGGATCGCGCGGCCGCCCCATCCCGGGGGCGGCCGCATGACGACGGTCGCAAGGAGCGGAACAGTCACAGTCGCTTGCACCATAAATCGCAATAGAGCGTTTTCCGATCTGACGGAAACATGGTCGCTGAGTGGAGAGGGTCGCGCCCGAGCCTGGGTGGGCGCTGCTGGAGGTCCCGCTGTTTGCTTTATGGTGGCCAGAACTTCCGACCACGCCGCAGCTTGCGCCGTCGCAATCGCGCCCTCCCGGGGGGAGGGTCGGGCGCGACCCGGCGTAAACGCCGGGCGGAGCGAGGAGGCTGAGCTATTCCACCAGATCGGACAACGCTCTAGCCCCAGCGTTCAAAGGCGACCACCCTGGGGCATTCGCGCGATCCTCATCACGCAGCGGCGCCGCTCAGCGCGCCAATGAGCGCCAAGGCCCCGAACCGGACTCATCCGTCTCGGCCTGAGCACTAGCGGGCGGCGGGGCCCCATGGCGGGAACGGATCGGGCAGCGCAGCCCAGGAGGCCGGAGGATCCGCCGCGTCGACGAGGCAGGCCTCGAGCGCGGAGCGGACCCGGCCCTCGGAGAGGTGGGCGGCGCTGCCGATGAAGACCAGCTCCTGGCGGCGCTCGCCCCAGAGGGAGTCAGGCGACGCGTGCGGCGCGGGCTCCGCCGGCCCGGCGCGCCACGATCCGGCGCAGCGGGTCTCGACCGTCGCCGCTGCGATGCTGAGCGAGCCGACGAGGTCGGGCCGCGTCGCCAGCCAGAAGACGCCCTTCGCGCGGATCAGACCGGGACAGGAACGGGCGAGAAAGGCCCTGAAGCGCGCGGGGTGGAGGGGCCGCCGGGCGCGCCAGACGAAGCTTGCGATCCCGTAGGCCTCGGTCTCGGGGACATGGTCGGCGAAATCGGCGAGCTCGCCGCTCCAGGACGGATGGTCCTGCGCGACGGCGAGGTCGAAGAGGGTCGCGTCGAGAAGCGCGGCGGGCGCGACCCGCCCGCGGTCGGTCTCGACAAGACGCGCGCGGGGGTTGAGCGCGCGGACGATGCGCCGCGCCGCGGCGAGGTCGTCCGGCGCGGCGTCGGAGACCTTGTTGAGCACGATCACGTCGGCGAACTCGATCTGATCGGCCAGCAGCGCGGCGAGGGTGCGCGCGTCGTCGGCGGAAGCGGTCTCGCCGCGATCGCGCAGGTAGGCGCGGCCGGCGTAGTCGCCCAGCAGGGTCGTCGCGTCGACCACGGTCGCCATGGCGTCGAGGCGGGCGACGTCCGACAGGCTGAAGCCGCCCGCGTCGCGGAAGGCGAAGCTCGCGGCCACCGGGAGCGGCTCGGAGATCCCGGTCGATTCGATCAGGAGGTGGTCGAAGCGGCGCGCCTCGGCGAGCCGGCGCGCCTCGACGATCAGATCCTCGCGCAGCGTGCAGCAGATGCAGCCGTTGGTCAGTTCGACCAGCGTCTCCTCGGTGCGCGAGAGGCCCGCCCCGCCGCCGGCGACGAGCGCCGCGTCGACGTTCACTTCGGACATGTCGTTGACGATCACGGCGACGCGCCGCCCCTCGCGGTTGGCCAGCAGGTGATTGAGGAGGGTCGTCTTGCCGGCGCCGAGAAAGCCGGAGAGCACGGTGACGGGGAGCCGGGGGTCTCCCGCCCCTCGCGCGCTCGCCCGCGACGCCGGGTCCGCCATGGCTGCGTCCGTCCTCCGCCTGCGCCGGGCGGCCCTGCGGGCCGCTCGCCTCCCGCCCCGCTACGGCGCCGGGCCGGTGTCGAGGTATAGATCGGGGCGCGCGCTCTCCGCCAGAACCCGCCTGGCGTTGGGCAGGTCGTTCTCCTCGACGCGGCGGGCGATCTCGTCCTCGGGCAGATCGTAGCCCCGCCAGCGCCGGCGGAGCCGCGCCTCGATTTCGGCCATCGGACACCGGGTCGCCGCGGTCAGATCGAACCGGCTCCGCAGGCCGGACCAGGGCGGCGCGTCGAGCAGAAGGTAGTTGCCCTCCACCAGCACGACGCGGGCGCTGCGCGGCGCGATGGCCGCGGCGGCGCGGGAGAGTTCGAGGTCGCGGTCGAACAGCGGATAGGCGATCTCGTCCTCGGCGTTCGCGCGCAGGCGGTCGAGCAGCGCGGCGAGGCCGGCCGCGTCGAAGGTGTGGGGCGCGCCCTTCCGCGCGCGCCAGCCGCGGTCCTCGAGGATGCGGTCGTCGTAGTGGAAGCCGTCCATGGGGACGACGACGCAGCATCCGGGCTCGGCCCGCCGCAGATGGGCGGCGATGCGGGCGGCGGCGGCGGTCTTGCCGGAGCCCGGCGCCCCGGCGAGAGCGGCGACGATCCGGCCCCCGGCGGCGGCGGCGCGCAGCCGCTCGGCGAAGGCCTCGGGGGCGAGGACGGGAGGCTCGCCCGCCATGTCGGTCAATCCAGCGCCGCCTGGACCTTGAGCGCGCCGCGCGGCGCGCCCTCCCGCATCGCCGCCGCGACCTCCGCGAGCGGCAGGCGATGCGAGACGATCCGCTCGATCCCGGGGCCGCAGGCGCGCAGCGCGGCGAGCGCCTCGGGGATGTTGTGGTTGAGCGAGTGCGAGCCGCAGAGGGCGACCTGCCGGCGGAAGAGCTCGAAGGGCGCGATCTCGATGCGCGCGTCCTGCGGGCAGACGCCGAAGAAGAGCCCGGCCCCGCCGTCGGCGACATAGGAGACGAGCCCCGCCGCGACGGACGGAACCCCGGTGGCGTCGACCGCGAGGTCGGCGCCGCGACGCATCTCCTCGAGCGCAGGGCCGTCCGGCGCGAGGGCGGCGAAGCCGAAGGCGGTCGCGAGTTCACGCCGCGCGTCGTCGACGTCGACCATCGCGATCTCGGCGACGCCGCGGGCGCGCAGCGCGACGGCGACGAGGATCCCCATCGGCCCCGCGCCGAAGATCAGCGCGTTCCGGGCGCGGTCGGCGCGGGCGGCCTCGAGACCGTTCAGCGCGCAGCCCATGGGCTCGGCCAGCGCGGCGACGGGAAAGGGCGTGTCGCCGATCGGGTGGAGCGCCGCGGCCTTGACGACGCAGCGCTCCGCGAAGCCGCCGTCGACCGTGACGCCGTAGGCGCCGAGGCGCTCGCAGAGATGCGCCCAGCCGCGCCGGCAGGACCGGCAGGTTCCGCATTCGAGATTGGGGTCGGCCACGACGCGATCGCCGGGGACGAGGGTCTCGACGCCCGGGCCGACCGCCTCGACGACGCCGGCGAATTCGTGTCCGGGCGTCAGCGGGAACGCGCCGGTCCCGTAGTTGCCGCGCAGGATCTCGAGGTCGGTGTGGCAGATCCCGCTCGCGCGGACGGCCACCAGCGCCTCGCCCGGACCCGGCGCGGGATCGGCGACCGGCTCGGCCGCGATCTCCCCCTTCGCGCGGAAACGGATCGCCTGCATCCCCTACCCCTCGACATAGGCGCGCAGCGCCGCTTCGGTCCCCTCCGACCAGATCCGGGCGAGCCAGCGCTCGAACGCGTCCGCGAAGGCGGGCGCGGCGGCGAGGTCGCCGTAGAAGCGGGCCTGTTCGAGCCAGGCGCGCGGGCGGGCGCGCGCGGCCTCGGCGGCGCGGACCAGATCGTCCCAGAACGGGTCGTTGGGCGCGATGGCCGAGCCGTCCTCGCGCACGCCGGCGCACATGCGCGCCCAGAGCGCCTCGGTCAGCGCCAGCCCCGCGACCGGCGCGCCCGTCGCCAGCCCGTCGCGCAGGATCGGCAGCACGAAGCCGGGGTGGCGCGACGCGCCGTCGAAGGCCACGCGGCGCGTGGTGTCGCGGATCGCGGGGTTGGCGAAGCGGGCGGCGATCAGGTCGACATAGGCTTCGGGCGTCATGTCCGGGACCGGGCCGACATGGGGCGCGATCTCCTCGCGCTCGACCTTGCGGAACAGCCCCGCGATCAGAGGGTGCGCCATGCAGCCGGAGATCGTCTCGACCGACAGGATCTCGCCGGGGTTCGCGATCACCTGATGACCCGCGTTCAGGATGCGGATCTTCATGGTCTCGTAGTCGTGCACCCGGTCCGAGAAGGTCGCCCCCGCGCGGTCCCAGTCGGGGCGGCCGGCGCAGAAGGCGTCCTCGATGACCCACTGGCGGAAGTTCTCATGGGTCACGGGCGCGGCGTCCTCGACGCCGAACTCGCGGGCGAGGGCGATCTCTGCGGGGCCGGTGGCGGGGACGATGCAGTCCACCATCGAGTTCGGGAAGGCGCCCTCGGCGTCGATCCAGTCCGCCAGCGCGGGGTCCGACAGCCGCGCGAGCGAGACGACCGTCTCCCGCAGGACCGCGCCGTTGCCCTGGAGGTTGTCGCAGCAGAGGCCGGTGAAGGGGCCGAGACCGCGGTCGCGCCGCAGCTTCAGGGCGGCGACGATGGCCCCGAAGGCGGTGCGCGGGCGGCCCGGGTTCGCCGCGTCGTGGCGGATGTCCTCATGGCCCGCGTCGAGCCCGCCGCTTTCGGGGTCGCGGTAGTAGCCGCCCTCGGTGACCGTCAGCGCGACGATGCGGATGTCGGGCGCGGCCATGCGGGCGATCAGCGGGCCGCAGCCGTCCTCGACGGGGATGTAGTCGATCATCGCGCCGACGATCTCGGCGGACCGCCCGGCGGGGTCCAGCTCGATCAGGGTCGTCAGGCAGTCCTGCGCCAGAAGCTTCTCGCGCTGCGTCGCGTCGTAGGGCCGGACGCCGGCGCCGAGGATCGCCCAGTCATGGTTCAGCCCCTGCTCGAAGAGCCGGTGCAGATACCACTGCTGATGCGCCCGGTGGAAATTGCCGAGCCCGATATGGACGATGCCGGGCGTGAGCGCGGAGCGGTCGTAGCCCGGCTTGCGGATGTCGCCGGGCAGCGCAGGGAGGGTCGCGTTCGAGAGCTTCATCAGCTCATCCAGTTCCCGCCGTCCACGTTCAGCGTCTGCGCGGTGACGTAGCGCGCCTCGTCGGAGGCGAGGAACACCGCGGGGTCCGCGATCTCCTCCGGCGTGCCCATGTGGCCGAGCGGGACGGCCTCGCCCACGAGGCGCTTCTTCTCGCCGATCCGGCGCTGCTCGTACTTGGCGAAGAGGCCGTCCACGACGTCCCACATCGGGGTGTCGACCACGCCCGGCGCGATGCCGTTCACGCGGATGCGGTCGGGCGCGAATTCGAGCGCCATCGACTGCGTGAGCGAGATCACCGCCGCCTTGCTTGAGCAGTAGATCGAGACGTTCGCCTCGCCCCGCCGCCCCGCCTGGGAGGCGAAGTTGATGATCGCGCCGCCGCCCCGCGCCTTCATCCCCGGGACGACCGCCTGCGTGACGAAGATCGTGCCGCCCACGTTCACGTCGTATTGCCGGCGATAGTCCTCGGGGGTGATCTCCTCGACCGGGCACATGTTGAAGACGCCCGCGTTGTTCACGAGCACGTCGACGCCCCCGAAGCGCGCCTCGACCGCCTTCACCCCGGCGGCGATGGAGGCGAGATCGGTCACGTCCATGGTCACCGCCATGCAGGCCCCACCGAGGGCCGCGGCGGTCTCCTCGGCGTCCTTCGCCAGCAGGTCGGCGACGGCCACCTGCGCGCCCTCGCGGGCGTAGGCCTCGCAGATGGCGCGGCCGATGCCGCGGGCGCCGCCGGTGACGAGCGCCCTCTTCCCCTCGAGCCGTCTCATGCGATGCGGAGCCCCTTCTGGTCAAACCGGTGAATCTGCGTCTCGTCCGGCGTCAGCCAGACCCTGTCGCCGTGGTGGAGATCGACCTCGCCGCCCGCGCGCACGGTGATCGGCTCAGACCAGCCGTCGCAGGAGACGTGGAAGAAGGTGTCGGAGCCCAGATGCTCGGAGACGCCGACCGTCCCTTCCCACTCGCCGCCCTCGGTCGAGACCCGGATGTGCTCGGGCCGCACGCCGATGGTCGCGGCGTCGTGCTTCTTCGCGATCCCGCCGTTGACGATGTTCATCTTCGGCGAGCCGATGAAGCCCGCCACGAACAGGTTCTTCGGGCGGCGGTAGAGCTCCAGCGGGCTGCCGACCTGCTCGATCCGGCCCGCGTTCAGCACCACGATCTTGTCGGCCATGGTCATCGCCTCGACCTGGTCGTGGGTGACGTAGATCATCGTGGTCTTGAGGCGGCTGTGCAGCTCGGAGATCTCGATCCGCATGCCCACCCGCAGCGCGGCGTCAAGGTTCGAGAGCGGCTCGTCGAACAGGAAGGCCGCGGGCTCGCGCACGATGGCCCGCCCGATGGCGACGCGCTGGCGCTGCCCGCCCGAGAGCTGGCCGGGGCGGCGGTCGAGGTAGTCGGTCAGGTTCAGCACCTTCGCCGCCGCCTCGATGCGCCGGTCCTGCTCGGCCTTGTCCATGCCGGCCATGCGCAGCGGGAAGGCGATGTTCTTGCGCACAGTCATGTGCGGGTAGAGCGCGTAGGACTGGAACACCATCGCGAGGCCGCGCGAGGCGGGGGGCAGTTCGGTCGCGTTCCGCCCGTCGATCTCGATCTTGCCGTCGGTCACGTCCTCGAGCCCCGCGATCAGGCGCAGCAGGGTGGACTTGCCGCAGCCCGAGGGGCCGACGAACACGCAGAACTCGCCGTCCTCGATGGTCAGGTCGAGCGGCGGGATGACCTCCGTCTCGCCGAAGGCCTTCCGCACTCCCTCAAGGGTGATCCGTCCCATGCGTTCCCTGTCCTTACTTCACGGCGCCGAAGGTCAGCCCGCGGACGAGCTGCTTCTGGCTGAACCAGCCCATGATGAGGATCGGCGCGATCGCCATGATGCTCGCGGCGCTGAGCTTGGCGTAGAACAGCCCCTCGGGGCTCGAATAGCTGGCGATGAAGGCGGTCAGAGGCGCGGCGTTCGCGGCCGTCAGGTTCAGCGTCCAGAACGCCTCGTTCCAGGCGAGGATCACGTTCAGCAGCAGCGTCGAGGCGAGACCGGGGATCGCCATGGGCGTCAGGACGTAGAGCACCTCGTTGCGGAGCGACGCGCCGTCCATCCGCGCGGCCTCGAGGATCTCGCCGGGGATCTCGCGGAAATAGGTGTAGAGCATCCACACGATGATCGGCAGGTTCACCAGCGTCAGCACGATGGTCAGCCCAGTCCGGGTGTCGAGCAGCCCCGCGTCGCGGAACAGCAGGTAGATCGGGATCAGCACGCCGACCGGGGGCAGCATCTTGGTCGAGAGCATCCACATCAGCACGTCCTTGGTGCGCCGCCCCGGCACGAAGGCCATCGCCCAGGCGGCCGGCACCGCGATCAGCAGCCCGAGCAGGGTCGAGCCGACCGAGATGATCACCGAGTTGGAGAAGTGCTTGAAGTAGTCCGACCGTTCCTGCACCGCCCCGAAGCTTTCGGTCGTCCAGGGCGCGGCCAGCACCTCCAGCGGGCCGCGGATCGCGTCCACCTCCGCCTTCAGCGACAGCACGCCGATCCAGAGGATCGGGAAGAACATGAAGAGCGCGATCAGCCAGCCGAAGACCGAGTTGATCGCTTTCTGGCGGGTGGAGACGGCGCGGGCCATGGCGTCAGGCGTCCAGATTCTTGCCGATCATCCGCATCAGGAAGATCGCGACGATGTTGGCGAGGATGATGGCGATCACGCCCCCGGCGGAGCCTGCGCCCACGTCGTATTGCAGCAGCGACTGGACGTAGATCAGGTAGGTCAGGTTGGTCGTGGCCGTGCCGGGGCCGCCGTTCGTGGTGACGAGGATCTCGGCGAAGATCGACAGCAGGAAGATCGTCTGGATCAGGATCACCACCGTGATCGCGCGCGCCAGATGCGGCAGCATGATGAACCAGAACCGGCTGGCCCAGCGCGCCCCGTCCATCTCCGCCGCCTCCAGCTGCTCCTGGTCGAGCGATTGCAGCGCGGTCAGCAGGATCAGGGTGGCGAAGGGCAGCCATTGCCAGCTCACGATCCACACGATCGAGGCCAGCGGCGCCGAACTGAAGAAGTCGTAGGGCTCCATCCCGAGGCCCGTCGCCAGATGCGCGAAGATGCCGTTCACGGGATTCATGAACATGTTCTTCCAGACCAGCCCGTTCACCGTGGGCATCACGAAGAAGGGCGCGATCATGAAGATCCGCACGACCCCCTGCCCGAACATCGGCTGGTCGAGCAGCAGCGCCAGCGCGATCCCGCCGACGACGGTGATCAGCAGCACGCCGCCGACCAGGATCAGGGTGTTCCAGATGGCGTCGTAGAAGCTGGGGTCGGTGACGAAGAAGTAGTAGTTCGTCCAGCCGGTGAAACTCTCCTGCCCCGGCATCAGCAGGTTGAACCGCAGGAAGGAGAAGTAGAGCGTCATCCCGAGCGGGATCAGCATCCAGCCGAGCAGGAGCAGCACCGACGGCGAGATCATGAGCCGGGCCGCAGCCCGCAAATGCTGGGTCGCCATCGTCTCCTCCCCATGAACCGCGATCGTTCGGGCGCCGCGGCGTCAGGACGGGG